>Ga0210020_1000284_pt1 | contig 52182 bp, 46 predicted proteins | sample CryGeymeta201514_FD_183980 | JGI IMG/M metagenome (GOLD analysis project Ga0210020, IMG submission 183980) | Groundwater microbial communities from Crystal Geyser aquifers in Utah, USA - Crystal Geyser metaG 2015-14 (SPAdes) (version 2) | ecosystem: Environmental > Aquatic > Deep subsurface >... | reverse complement strand
CGCCCAATGTAGCTCACTTCGCCGAAGTGCCGAGCTTGGATCTTGAGGACTGGTCGGGGGAGTAGCGGTGATCGACGCCCTCGACCTCCTCGGCACCCTCGTCTTCGCCGTCTCCGGCGCGTTCCGGGCGGTGAAGTATGAACTGGACATTCTGGGCGTGCTGGTCCTGTCCGTGGCAACAGGCGTCGGTGGCGGGATCATCCGCGATGTCGTTTTGGGGGCGACGCCGCCGGCGGCGTTTCGGGACGAGACCTACCTGCTGCTGTGTATCCTGGGCGGGTTGGTGGTGTTCGTGGCGGCGCCGACCATCGCGCCGCGTTGGGACTGGGTGATGGGGGCGGACGCCATTGGGCTTGGCGTGTTCGCCGCCATTGGCGCGGCCAAGGCGGCTGACCACGGGATGGGCTTCGTGGGCATTGCCATGATGGCTGCCCTGACGGCGACGGGCGGCGGCGTGGTGCGGGACGTGATGGTCCGAGAGATCCCCGCTGTGATTCGAGCGGACTTCTACGCGACCGCAGCGTTGCTTGGCGGGGTGGCGCTGCTCATTGCCCGAAGCGCCGGGCTGCCGCAGACGCCCCAACTTGTCCTGGCAATCGTGGTGACGAGCGGGCTGCGCCTCGTCGGGATGCGGTATCGGCTGTCGCTGCCCAAGGTGCGCAGCCTGCCCGCTTCACCTTCGGCCATCGCGCGCGCCCGGCGGATCAGGAAGCTGCGGATGCGCAGCAAGAGGAACGCCAAGCGGAACTGACGGGCGCCGCCAGCGAAGCGGCGGCACTCGTGCTATCATGTCCGTAGACCGCCCATACAGGCGGGACCATCGGGGAACACCAACCACAAGGACTGCGCGAATGAGAGCCTGCTACCGGATGTCGCTCCTATTGGGATGCCTCTTGCTGCTGGACGCTCCCCAAGCACTGCCGCCGTTGGCGGCGGCCGAGGAGAATGGGTCTGCCAAGGAGCGCCCGCTGCGCGCGCTGCTGGATGCCCCGCTGCTGTTCACCAAGCGGCACAGCTACCAGGGCATCCACATCTATGACACGTTCTTCAAGTGGATCCCGGGCGGTGGAATCTACGTGCTCGAGAACCCGGCGGACCCGCCAGAGCTGCACCGCGTGCGTGCCATCATCGACCCAACAACCCCCGAGACCTTGGGTGAGGGCATCTACAGCGACGTCGACCTCTCATGGGACGCCAAGCGCCTGCTGTTCTGCTTCAAGGGGGAGCAACTCGGCTCGACCAGCATCTACGAGATCGGGATTGACGGCAAGGGGCTCCGCCGGGTCAGCGACCCGAGGCCATCCTGCGCCACTTACCGGGGTTCGTACGGCGGCGTGCACGACGTAACCCCCGCGTACTTGCCCGATGGCCGCATAGCGTTCACCTCAACACGCCCGCAGGGGCTGGTGCCGTGCGCAAACGAAGGCGTCAACATCCTGCACGTCATGAATGCCGACGGGTGCGACCTCCACCCGATCTCGGTCAACAACGTCAACGAGTTCGACCCCTGCGTGCTGCCCGACGGGCGGCTCCTCTTCGGCCGCTGGGAGTACATCGATAAGACCGCGCTCACGCAGCAGAGCCTGTGGACGGTCTTCCCCGAGGGCACCAACGAGACCGCGCTCTACGCCAACAACATGGTCCATCCCGAGGCGCTGCTCGATGCGCGGCCGGTGCCCGGCGACGAACACCTGATCGCCGCGACGCTTACGCCCCACAACTCGCCGCCACGTGGTAGCCTCGCGATCATCGACACGCGGCTCGGCAAGAACGACCCCGCAGCCATTACCAACTTCGAGCATCCTGACAACCCAACATTCGACCGCGGGGAGTCGTGCGACCCGTGGCCGCTTTCGAGAGACGTGCTTGTCTTCAGCGGCCGCCCACAGGGCTCGCAATACAACGTGCTGGAGATGATCGGCAGGGACGGGCGACGCGAGGTGCTGCACACGGAGGCGGGCATCTGCTGCCACGAGCCGATGCTGGTGAAGCCTCGGCCGCGGCCGGAGGTGACCTTCCCCACCACGCGACCGGGGGAGACAACCGGGCGGTTCTTCGTCCAGAACATCTACGACGGACTCACCGGCGTCAACCCGGGCGAAGTCAAGCAACTCCGTGTCATCGAAGAGACCTCGCGCATCAGCGCCACTCCCGGCGGCGCCATGAACCAGGTCTTCCTGATGAGCGGCGTGTTGGCGTGGAGCGCCAAGAACTACCTCGGCGTCGTGCCGGTGGCCGACGACGGGTCCGCCTACTTCGAGGTCCCGTCGGAGCGGGCAGTCTACCTGCAAGCGCTGGACGCCGACGGCCGCCTTGTGCAGAGCATGCGGACCTTTGTGCAAGCGGCGCCGGGCACCACTCGGTCGTGCATCGGCTGCCACGAGAACAAGTTCTCCGCGCCGCCCGGCGGCCGGAGCTACCCTCCCGTCAACCGCCAGGCCGACCGCTTGAAGCCCGAGTCCTGGGGCAGCGGGTTCATCGACTACCCCAGCATGGTGCAGCCCGTACTCGACAAGCACTGCGTCCAGTGCCACGGGGGCCAGCAGGGCTTCGGCGGCAAGCTCGACCTCACCGGCGGCTGGACGGAGTTCTTCAGCATCGGCTACGAGAACCTCATCAGCCGCCGCGAGAGGCAGCTCACGGCTTCGCTTATCGCCGGGGTCGACACCATGAACGGCACGTCGCGCTGGTCGGCGCAGATCTTCCCACCGCGCAAACACGGCTCGGGGGCGGCGCCGTTGGCGGAGGTGCTTGTCAGCGGGCACAAGGGCCGCCTCCATGGTCTCAGCCGAACAGAACGCGATCTGCTCATGGCCTGGATCGACACCAACGGCCTGTACCACGGCACCTGGGACTACACCGCCAACGGCTGTAGCGTGAAGTCGTGGCAGGCGACCAAGCAGGCACTCATCGGCGAGATGCAATCGGCAGGTTGCCTGAGCTGCCACCAGAGCGGCGACAAAGTGCAGTTCGAGGACGACTGGTTCAACCTCCAGCACCCGGAGTTGAGTCGCCTGCTGCGAGCGCCGTTAGCGACAGGCGGGTCCGGGCTGGGCCTTGCCCTCTGCCGCAAACAGCGGCCTGCCGTCAACTACGAGCGCGTGCGCATTCTCGTCGGCGGCCAGTACCTACATGGCGACCTCCCCGTCGACCAGTTCAAAGCGCAAGTGGCGCCCGCGGCCGGCGAGCCGGCCGAACCGAACGTCACCTTCACCGACACCAGCGATCCCCACTACCAGACCCTGCTGCAGCTCATCCGCGACGGTCGCCGGCGAGCGTTGTCCGAGCCGCGAGCCGACATGCCGGGCGCGGAGATCATCCCCGGTAAGCACCGGGAGTTCCTGCCCCCTCCCCTGCCCGACCCGCTGCCGACGCTCCAGGCACAGGTCGATGCCGACAGCCTCGTCCACCTGTCGTGGGAGCGCTCGGCACGCACCATCGGTCTCGAGGCGGAGGTCTATCGCGGGGCGGAAGCCGGCTTCGAACCAAGCGAGGAGACACGCCTTGCGGCAACTCCGCTCTTCGCCTACGCCGACGCCCAAGCCCAACCGGGGAACCAGCACTACGCTGTCCTCCTGGTGTCGAACGGTCAACGCTCTCACCCGATGCGAGCGGACCTCTCCGTCCCGCCCCCGCAGCCTCCCGACACACCGACAGGTCTCCAGGCCAAGTCAGCACCGGGGCGCGTCGAGTTGGCGTGGAACGAAGTCGGCGGTCTCTTCACCCGGTACCATGTCTACCGCTCCGCCGCCGGTGCCGGTGAGCCGGAACGTCTCACGGCCGAACCTGTTGCTGAGTTGCACTACTCCGACGTTGGCGCCGCAGAAGGCACCGACTACACGTATACCGTCCGGGCCGCCAACCGGCGCGGCACCGAAAGCGCGCCCAGCCCGCCAGTGGTTGCCGCACCGCTCCCGGAGATCAAGGACCCGATGTTCGTGGCCTCGTTCGCAGAAAACCTCGACGCAGCGGCCTACCCGACCGGCGCCGCACCAGGCACCCCGCAGGGCACAGCCCGCGTAGTTGACGGCACCCTCGACCTCAGCGAAGGCGGGTTCGTCACCTTCGCCCACCGCCCCGCGTTCGACCTCACGCAACGCCTCTCCATCGAGTGCTGGGTGAACATCGAGAAGGGAACCGACATGCCCGTCGTCCTCAGTTGCGGCGTCTGGCGCCAGGCCGGCTGGTTCCTCCAACGCATCGGCGCCGGCTGGCGCTGGCACGTCGGCGGAATTGACTGCGACGGAGGCAAGCCCGCCCCAGGGAAGTGGACCCACCTCGTCGGCACCTATGACGGGCAAGCGGCCCGCCTCTACCAGGACGGCGAGTTGGTCGCAGAGAAGCCAGGGACCGCTATCACCGCTCTCTGGAACGGCCCACTCCACGTGGGCCAGTACAGCGGTGGTCCAGGCCCGCAGTACCAAGTGCTCGGCCGGATGGCGGGAGTTCGGGTCTACGGTCGGGCGCTGTCGCTCGACGACGTGCGTGCCGCGCACGACGCGACTGCCAGCCTGCAGCAATGATAGACGCGGCACAAAGGGCAGACGGGCAGTCAGCTCCGCAGGCCGGATCGGTGCCGTGCTATAAAGAGGAGGGCGCAACTTGTTGGACGCGCTCGCGAAGCTAACTACTTCTTCGCCAGCTTCGCGATCGTGGGCTCGAACTCTTTGTCCATCGGGTGACCGTGCCACACGATCTTGCCTTTCTTGTCGACGATGAACGCATGGGGGATGGAGTCCACGCCGAAGGCGCCCAAGTAAGCGCGCGAGGTTGCCTGATCCTTGTCGACTGCCACGTTGTAGTCCATCTTCTCGCCCTGCTCCTTCACGAAGGGCTTGACCTCGTCCAGCAACTCATCGCTGACACCCACGAACACCACGTTCTTGCTATTGAACTTCTTCTGCAGCTCCGTCAGGTGCGGAATGCTGGCGCGGCAGGGCGGGCACCAAGTGGCCCAGAACTCAATCACGTAGACCTTCTTGCCCTTGCCCTCAGACAGCTTGACTGGCTTGCCCTTCGCCCACGACGCCACCTTCAACTCGGGCGCCGGATCCCCCAGTTTGGCGGCAAACAACGGCGCGGCGGACAGCGCCCAGGTCAGGACGGCTGCAATTGCGAGACGATTTCGGTTCATCGTGATTCCTCCAGATTCGGTTCGGGTGCGCCAAGGTTGAGGAGCGCAACGCCTGATTATACTGTGGCCCGCACGCGGGCATTGCGTGGCTCGCGGCGTCCACTACGGTCACTCAGCCTCCTGCGAGCGGTTGGTTACGGCGGCCCCTCCAACAGGATCGCTCAGTTGCCAGCGCGAAGCTGCTACAATCGGCTGTCGACTGGAGCGGTCCACGGGGGGCGCGTGCCAAGTTGACAAGGTGGACTTGGTGGACGGGCAGGACAAGGTCCGGACGCCACGTCCACACCATCGACTTCGTCCACGGTGTCCACCTCTCCCACCAACGCCGAGATCGCAGCCACGAGAGTCCCGGCTCCCCTCGATGCGGCCGCGGCCTCACGGATCGCCTCTATGGAATGCGCACTCAGTAGCGGAGCAAGCAATGAAGCACCGGAAGAAACTCATCCCGATCGCACTGCTCGTCGTCACAGCGGTGACGGTCGCCGTTACACGGAAACGACGAAGCGACGACGAGACGCTGCAGAATGGCAAGCTCCACTGCAGTGGCACTGTCGAGGCAACGGAGGTCGAGGTCGCGGCGACGATGACCGGTCGGCTGACCGCGGTGGCCGTAGAGGAGGGTGACACTGTCTCGGCTGGCGACCTCGTCGCCCGACTCGACACCCGAGACCTGAAGGCGAGACAGGTTCAGACCGAAGCGGCGCTGGCCGAAGCCAACGCCAATCTCAACCGTCTCCGCAACGGCACCCGAGCGGAGCAGCTCCGCGCCGCGCGGGCCGCCATCGACTCAGCAACGAAGGCGGGGCAGGCGGCTGCGGCAAAGCTCAGGGCGCTGCGCAATGGCGCCCGCCCGGCCGAGAAGCGCCAAGCGGCGGCGGCCGTCGCGCAGGCAGACGAGGCTGTCGCCGGAGCGAGACTCGCCCTCGCCACGGCCCACGAGAGCCATGCCGACGCCACCAACCTCAAGCAGCAAGTAGACGCCGCGGAGACTGCACAGGCGGCCGCAGCAGAGCAGCAGAAGCTGGCGCAGGCGCAGCTCGACTTAGTCAACGAAGGGCCGCGCAAGGAACAAATCGACCGAGCGCGGGCCGCTCTGGAACAAGCGACCGCCAAGCGCACAAACGCCAAGCGCCGGCACGATCGGGCCACGCAACTCTTTGCCGACGGCGCCGCGCCGAAGCAGTCGCTTGACGACGCCGAAGCCGCCATTGAGACTGCCGACGCCGCCGTCGCCGCAGCGAACGCGCAACTGGCAGAACTGCAAGCGGGTGCCCGATCCGAGGAGGTACGGCAAGCGCAAGCTGCCCTGGCGCAGGCCAAGGCAAACGTCGCTGGCTCTGCCAAGGCACTAGCCAACGCCCGCAAGCTCTACGCCGACCGGCTGGAGACCCGCGCCAAGGTTGAGACGGCCGAGACCCAATCGCGCATTGCCGAACAGCAGCGCAAGCAAGCGGCCGAGAGCGCCGCGTTGGTCGTCGAAGGACCACGCGCCGAGGAGATCCGCGCGGCCGAAGCGCTGTGGGAACAGGCCAAGGCCCAGACTCGGGCGGCCCAGGCGCAACTGGATTTGCTGGTCGCCGGTGAACGGCCGGAGGTCATTGCCGCGGCCGAGGCTGAGGTTGCACGCATGGGAGGGGTGCTTCAGCAGCTCAACGCCGGGTTGGAAGACGCCACCATCGTCGCCCCACGCGCCGGCACCATCGCCGAGGTCGCCGCCAGGGCCGGGGAAGTGGTGCCGCCTGGCGCTTGCATCGTGCGCCTGCTCGACCTCGCGAACGCGTGGCTGAAGGTCTACTTCCCGCTGACCCACCTCGGGCGCGTGAAGCTCGGACAGCGCGCCACCCTCGTTGCAGACACATTCCCCGACAAGGAGTACGCCGCCCGCGTCACCGAGGTCTCCGAAGAAGCCGAGTTCACTCCGAAGAACGTCCAGACCCGAGAGCAACGCGTCCAGGAAGTCTTCTGGGTGAAGCTGGCAATCGAGAACCCGAACGGCGAACTGAAACCAGGAATGCCCGCCGAAGGGCTCATCGACGTAGGAGCGGAGCGATAGCGCCGCGGGCCTCCGCTCTGCCCACCCGGGTCACCGCCTTTGCTGCACCCTCCCCATGGACACTCCTTTCGCCCTCCACACCACCGGCCTTTCCAAGCATTTCGGCGAAGTCAAAGCGGTCGACGATCTCACGCTGGAAGCGCGCCGCGGCGAGATCTTCGGCATGGTTGGTCCCGATGGAGCCGGGAAGACCACCACCATGCGAATGCTCTGCGCGGTGATGCTGCCCACGTCGGGCAGCGCGGAGGTTGCTGGCGTGGATGTGGTTGCCGAGCCGGCCGAGGTGAAGCGCCGTACCGGATACCTGTCTCAGCAGTTCAGCCAGTATCCCGACCTGACCGTGTGGGAGAACATTGCTCTTGCCGCCGACCTCTACGGCGTCCCGCGTGCGCAGTGGCACGAACGTGCCGACGAGCTGCTTCGCGCCAGCCGAATGCGCGAGTTTAGGGCGCGCCTCGCGCAGAATCTTTCGGGCGGCATGAAGCAGAAGCTCGCGCTCACCTGCGCGCTCATTCACTCGCCCGAGGTGCTGTTCCTCGACGAGCCGACCACCGGCGTCGATCCAGTCTCGCGGCGCGAGTTCTGGGCGATCCTCTACCGACTACCAGCGGAGGGCGTCACCGTCGTGGTCAGCACTCCCTACATGGACGAAGCCGAGCGCTGCACGCGGCTGGCCTTCCTGCGCGAGGGGCGGGTGCTGGACTGCGCCACGCCACAGGAACTGAAGGCGAAGGTGCAGGGCGAGGTGCTCTCCCTGGACGTCGCCCCACTCCGGCCGGCTCGCGACCTGCTGCGACAGGAGCCCACCGTGAGACAGGTGGCGCTCTTTGGCGATCGACTCCACGCGGTGGTCGGGAGTGCAGCGCGCGATCTACCAGCGCTCCGGTCCGCCCTGCAGCACGCCGGGATTGAGGTCCGTACCGTGGACTTGGCGGCACCAACTCTGGAGGACGTGTTCATCGACCTCACCCAAGCGGAGCCGCGACTGTGAAGCAGCAGCCCACGCGCCCCTCCCCCGCGAGCGCTCAGTGCCGCGGCCGCTCCTTCACAGTCACGGCTCGGAAGGCGCTGACGGTGGCTCATTCGAATGACTGAATCCAACGACGCCGTCATTGACGTTCGCGACCTGGTGAAGCGCTTCGGCGACTTCACTGCGGTCAACTACGTCTCGTTCTCGGTGAAGCGTGGCGAGATCTTCGGCTTTCTTGGCCCCAACGGCGCCGGGAAGACGACTACAATGCGGATGGCTTGCGGGCTGCTGACGCCGACTTCGGGGAGCGGGCAGGTGGCGGGGTTCGACATCGTGACGCAGGCGGAGGAGATCAAGCGTCGTCTGGGCTACATGTCGCAGCGGTTCTCGCTGTACGACGATCTTACGGTCAACGAAAACCTGGAGTTCTACGGCGGCATCTACGGTCTCCCCGCGGCTCGGCTGGACCAACGTCGTGCGGAGGTGCTTGACCAGGTTGGGCTCACAGGAATGAAGGGACGGTTGGCGGCGCACCTGTCAGTAGGCTACCGGCAGCGGCTCGGGCTCGCCTGCGCGGTGATCCATGAGCCGCCGGTGCTGTTTCTCGATGAACCGACCAGCGGCGTCGATCCGGTGTCGCGACGGCGTTTCTGGGACCTCATCGACCAGATGTCTGCGACCGGCGTCACGGTGCTGGTGACAACACACGTCATGGACGAGGCCGAGTTCTGCCATCGGCTGGTCATGATCTACCGCGGGCGACGAGTTGCCATGGGCCGGCCGGCGGAGTTGCGCAGCGCCTACCCCAACACCGTTCTCGAGGTCGCGGCCTCGCCGCTGATGACGGCGCTGGCCTGGCTGCAGTCGCACCCGGCGGTCGAGGAGGCAGCCGTGTTCGGAACGGCGCTCCATGTGTCGGTGCCCCGAGCCGACGCCGATCCGGAGCGATGGCGTGCCGCTCTCACCGCGGCCGGCGTCGCCGTGCAGCGCCTTCAATTGGTGCCGCCCTCAATGGAGGACGTGTTCGTGTCGCTGGTGGCTGAGGTGGATCGTGAGGCGGCGGACGAAGGAGGCAGCGAGTGAGCACGCTCAGCCTCCGCCGCATGTCGGCCATCCACCGGATCGAGTGGATCCACCTGCTCCGCGACTCGCGCTCCCTTGGCGTCATCATCCTCCAGCCAATGGTGCTGCTCCTCATCTACGGCTATGCCCTCAACTTCGACCTGAAGAACCTCGCCCTCGCCGTCTACGACCAGGACCACACAGTCGCCAGCCGCGCACTGGTCCGAGACATCGAGAGCAGCACCTACTTCGACCTCACGCACCACCTCGACAGTCATTCGAAGATCGCCCCGCTGCTGGACCGTGGCGCGGTGCGATTGGTCCTGGTCATCCCGCCCGGCTTCGGGAGGGACCTCGCCAGCGGGCCACCTGCCGACCTGCAGACAGTCGTTGACGGTGCCGATTCGACCACGGCCACCATCGCCCTCGCCTACACCGACGGGCTGTTGAGCCTGCACGCGCGGCGACTGCTGCGCGACTTTGCCCGCCGCCAGGGAGGGCGCGCCTCCGTGCCCGGCATCGCCCCCGAAGTCCGCGTCTTCTACAACGAATCGCTGGAAAGCCAGAACTTCATCGTGCCAGGGCTGATCGCCATCGTACTCGCCATGCTGTCCGCTCTGCTCACCGCGGGTACTATCGTGCGCGAACGCGAGAACGGCACCATCGAGCAGTTGCTTGCTTCCCCACTTCGCCCGCCCGAGCTGATGCTCGGCAAGCTCGCGCCGTACGTGACGATCTCGCTGTTCAACACCGTGCTGGTCCTCTTCGCCGGGCGGCTGCTGTTCGGTCTGTGGCCGACGGGAAGCGTCTGGCTTCTGCTGGGGCTGGTGCTGCTGGCACTTCCAACCATGCTTGGGATCGGCATGTTCTTCTCGACCGTGTTCAAGACGCAGCAGATGGCCTTGGTCGGCGCTTTCCTGGCCACGGTACTGCCCTCCATTATTCTGTCGGGGTTCGTCTTCCCCATCCAGAACATGCCCCAGCCGCTGCAGCTCCTCAGCAACCTCTTCCCGGCCACCCATCTGCTCAAGATCCTGCGCGGGATCTATCTGAAAGGAATCGGGCTCTCGGTGCTCTGGCCACAGGCGCTGATCCTGCTGGCGTTCTCCGTCTTCATCATGTTCGTCTGTGTCAAACGCTTCCGCGAATACTTAGACTGACGCCCCCCGTAGCGTAGGTCTCCGACCTGCGGCCCTTGGGCCGAGGAGACCGCCAGGGCTGCCGGTCGAAGACCTACGCTACGGACCTCTTTATCATGAACCCAAACCGCCTCCGCTACGTCGTCCGAAAAGAGACGCGCCAGTTCCTGCGCGACCCTCGCTCGATTCGCATGGCGGTGGCGGCACCGTTCGTCCAGCTCACGTTCTTCGCCTTGGCCGCCACCACTGACCTCAAGGATGCCCGCTTGGCCGTGTGCGACCGGGACGGCGGCGTCGCGGCTCGCCAACTGGTCACGACTCTATCCCATCAGCAGTACTTCCATGTCTACCGGGTCGGCAGCAGTCCGCGGCGGCTGCTTGACGAGCTTGACAGCGGCCGCGCCCAGCTTACACTGGACATTCCGCCCGGATTCGGGCGCGACCTCGCCCGCGGTCGCACCCCTCCTGTTCAGGTCCTTGTTGACGGCAGCGACTCCAACACGGCGCAGACGGCCATGGCGTACTTGATCGGCGCGATTCGACGCCACAGCGACACCCTCGCCGTCGAGGCGGCCAAGCGCCATGCCGGCAGAAGTGTGCCCGGGCTCAACGTGCAGCCGCGCGTCTGGTACAACCCCGATCTGAGGAGTCGCAACTTCATGGTGCCGGGCATCGTCGCGCTGATACTGCTGGTCATCACGACGAATTTCACCGCCCTCTCCGTCGTCCGCGAACGCGAGTCCGGCACCCTCGAGCAGCTCGTCGTCACGCCCCTGCAGCCGCTCGAGCTTCTCCTCGGCAAGATGATCCCCGTCGCCGTCATCGGCCTCCTCGATGCCGTCATCATCGTCGTCGCCAGCGTGCTGATCTTCAACGTCCCGCTGCGAGGCAGCGTCCTGCTGCTGTTCGCGCTGTCAGGCGGCTACCTGCTGTGCACCCTCGGTCAAGGCTTGCTCATCTCGACCATCTCCCGCACCCAGCAGCAGGCCCAGATGACCAACTTCTTCCTCACTATGCCCGCGATCCTCATCTCCGGCTTCATCTTCCCCATTGCGAATATGCCCTGGTGGGCGCAGCAACTCTCCTACCTGACACCGGTTCGCTACTTCGTAGTGATCGCCCGCGGCATCTACCTGAAGGGCAACGGGCTGGAGGTGCTCTGGCCGCAGGGCTTGGCGTTGCTCGTGCTGGGAGCGTGCCTGTTCTCGGCAGGGGTATTGCTGTTCAAGAAGAGGGTGGATTGAGGGCGGTAGCGAGGCCGCCAGTCGTCACGTGCTTCGCTTCGGAGCTCACGTCTCGGCACCGACCCGCTCGCCCGTCCGTCCCCTCTCCCTCCACCGTGCCACGCTCACCTCAACCAGCAGCTCGGCAACGTGAGTAGGCGTGGAACTCGAGCCTGCTTCTCCGAGCTGCTGGCCCATGTCCCGCAAGGCATCCCACGTCTCTCGAGTGAGGCGAACCGGCCGTGAGATTGTTGGCTGGTCTGCCTGTGCCGACCCCGTGCTCGGGGTGCGCCTCGCCGCAAGGGTCTCCCGGAGTCGCAGGAGGTCCAGCGGACCGCAGACCGCCTGCCCCAGCGAGACGACAACGTCGGGTTGCAGCAGTTCGGCAATGCGGCGTGGCGACGTGAGTTGGGCAGCATCGAGCATGAGATCAGTCCTCCACTTCTCCGAATCGGGTGAAGCCGAAGTACGTTCCGTCGATCACGGCGCCAACCTCGCCTTGATGGGACTCTCGTCCCAGCCGCAGCAGGAAAGACCGCAAGCCTAACAAGGCGAAGTCCGTCAGGTCACTGGGACTGGCGTAGCACAGCACCATCACGGTTGGCTCGAAGAGCAGCTCGCCCCCCACGACTGTCATCACGCCAGACGCCCCGCCCCGGCGGGAATGCTGTTGCGCCGCGAAAGAGCGTGCCGAGAACGGTCAGGGCTTCGTTCACCCAGTACTCCTGGTCGATCCCCTTCCCGCGTCGATCCGATGCCGGGAGGAAGCACACGACCTGAGAGGTGCCACCAGGCATGTCTGCGCGCAGGATCTCGGCTACGTTGGCCATGGCCCCAGTATACGAGGTCTTCCACCAAGTGTCACATCTGGAAGGCGGACCGTGGCCACCTCGAGGGCGAGGGAGAAGGGGACTGCCGACCTGAGTGGAGCGGGCGATGGCTCAGACGCGGTCGAGGGAGGTCGCGGCCGGCATTCAGATGCCCCGGTCATCGAGGTCGCGGCACACCGGACGCCCCAGCTTGAGCCGCTCCACCGTCCGCATGTCCGCCACGAACGGGCTCTCCGCGGGCTGCGACTCCGACAGCCTGCGCGCCTTCTCGAAGGGCGTGTCCGCCAGCTTCAGGTTGTAGGCTCGCACCATCAGCGTCTCGAGGTTGAGGACGTCCAGCACGTTGTATGCCAGCAGCGTCTGGAGCGCCTTGTCGTTGCCATGGCGCTGATAGTCCCACCACAGGAGAACGGCGAAGAATCCGTCCACGCCGTCCAACTCCTCGCGGTCGAGACCGAACTGCTTCTCGCAGCCCTTCAGCCCGCCGCGGTAGCCGAGGCTTGCCAGGACGAAGCGCAGGTCGATGTGCGCGTGGTCCGCGGGGATACCGAGGTAGCTGCGGATGAACGGGAGATCGAAGCTCTTCCCGTTGTAGGTCACCAACAGCTTGTACTTGTGGACATCGTCCCGGAAGTCGTTCAGATTGTCGCCGCGAATGTACGTGAAGACGGATTCGCCGTCGTACAGTGCAATGGTGATGATGTAGTCGCCGCCCCCTGCTGTGGCGACATAGGTAGAGCGCCGCCGTCGAGGATCGAGGTCCACGACGTGAAGCCTTGCGCCCACAGATTGCGCTCAGTCTTTGGCCCGATTCCCGGTATGTGGCAGAGGGTGTGTTCTAAGATCGCGCAGCCTCCCATTTTCCGAGCCTTTGGCTTTGGCGTGGCAACCGGCCATGCCCTATTCGCCCTCCCGCCTTCTCTGCCTACCTCGGACTGACAAAGGGCCGAAGGCACCGCCGGAGAACTCTCGGGTTGTGCTCCACACCCGCCGGGCACAGTTCGCAACCAACACGGAGGCAGTTTCGCCATGGAAGCAAGACGGGCCTGCAGCTTCGCCATCGTCGCTGTCCTTTCCTCGTCGGCAGGGCACTCGGCCGTTCCCGAGGTCGTTCGCGGCCTCTACTGCAATCCCGGGCCGGCCATTGACAACCGGATTTGGGCTACGTACGGCGCCGGCTATGACGAAGACACGGCCGAGAAGCACGGCGGCCGAACCAGCCTGAAGTGCGTGAACACCACGGACGCGGACGCCCACGGGGCTTGGCAGACCATTCAGTTCGATCAGGACAAGCCGCGGCAGATCGTGGTGGCAGGCTGGGCGAAGCTGGACGGGGTGACGGGGCCGGCGGACTACCGCAACTCCGTCTACCTCGACCTGCGCTTGGAGAACGGCGAGAGCTGGCCGATGAAGATCGCAGCGTTCGACCCGGCGAAGACGGGGTGGCAGTACGCGGAGGAGGTCTACACGCCGCCGGCTGCGCTGGAGTCGGCCCGCGTCTACGCCTTTCTGCGGGAGCGGAAGGGCACTGCGTGGTTTGACGACCTCTATGTCGGCGAAATCCTGGACGACCAGGGGACGCGGTCGAGGAACCTGCTGAAGGACCCCGGGCTCGAAGGAGCACTGTCGGGGGAGGCAAGTTACCGCGACCAGTTCTACGCCGAGCTGGCTGAACTCGGCTGCAACGCCTTTCACTTCTACAAAGGCGTGAGCTGGGAGACGGTGATGGGGGACGACGCGACCAAGGTACCGGAGGGATTGCCCACCCTCGACCCGAAGGATCCGCTGCTGGACTTCGTCCAGGACGCCCACCGCCGCCGCTTCAAGGTGTGGCTGACGGTCGGGCTGGGGCTCCCGCAGCTCGAGAACGTGAAGTCGCCGGAGTTCCCGTTCTACCCGTGCGTCAACAACCGCTGGGGTACGGCCTACACGCGCGCCATTGGCTACTTTGCTCAGTACGGCTTCGACGGTGTCGGCATGGTGCCCGACGAGTGGAACTACAACAACGGCGCGGTTAGCGGGTGGTCGAAGCACGCCGATCCGGAGGTTGCCAAGTTCTACGCAGAGCTGCCGGAGCAATGCGACTGCCCGCCTTGTCGCACGCGGTTCCGAGAGCAGACCGGTCACGAGTATCCCGACGTGAAGCACCTGTGGAGCACCGCCGAGCCGGTGTGGGCGGAGTACCTGAAGTTCCGCTACGACTCCACGGCGGCGTGGATCCGCCGCTCCGTCGACGCGGCGAAGCGCGTCAACCCAGAGGTTGTCACCGATACCATGATCTGCGTCCTGCCAGTGTGCAGCGATGACCGGCGTTCGACCGGCGCGGCATGGGACCAACTCGGCATCGAGTCCGGGCTGGATTGCCTGCAGACTGATCCCTATATCTTCCTGCACAATTACCTGGGCGACTCGACTCACTACTATCCGACGGAGACAGCGATCCACCTCAGCGCAGCCAACTGGAAGGGCACGGCCGGCGTCACACTGGAAGCGTGCCGGCTGTATGACCGGTACCGGAACAAAGAGCCGGTTGAGGTCTACGGCACCGCACTCTCCTGCCTCGCCCATGGCGCAACGGAGTTCTTCTGGTGGCACCTCAACTACCTGTTGGGGCAGTCCAAGTTCGTCGAGCCGGGGCCGCCTACGCGGCAGCTCGCCGCGACCTACCAAGTCATGAAGGCGATGGAGCCCGCTCTGGTGAAGACTCGGGTGCCGGGCGAACTGCTGGTGCTCTACTCGCGCGCTTCCGAGGACGCTTGGCACTGGCTCGCGGGCAAGGGCGTTCTACCCAAGCTGGTTGGCGAGAAGCCCAACCCCAAACGAGGCTTCGTCGCGCACCGCAACGTGCTGACCTGGTTGCTGCGCCGAGGCTATCCGTTCCAGACGACGTTCCTCGACAACCCGGACCCCGCGCGCATCAAGGCGGCAAAGCTGTTGATTGTGCCGTTCCCGTTCTCCCTGAAGGAGTCGGAGGTCGAGGCGGTCGAGCAGCAGGCGACAGCCGGCAAGACCGTCGTTCTCATGTCGGAGCTATCACCGGTTGACCAGCTTGGCCAGCCCGTTGCCGCCCCGCGACTTGCTCGGCTCTTCGGCAGTCGGCCTCTCGACCCTTCGGCAGAGGGGGCCACAGAGGTCGCCGTCGGGAGAGGCAAGGTGGTCTTCCTGGGCGGCGACTTCGCTGTCCGGCTATTCGCAGACACGCCGCCCATGAAGGACCCGAAGGGCGTCGTACCGCTCTTGGCATTCGACAGCTTGCGCACGAGTCTGCTGGAGAAGCACCTCGCCCACTCCGTGCCCGGCAGCCTCGACAGCCTGTTCGCCGCGCAACCCGTTCAGGATGTGGAGACAACGCTGCTCGAGGGCGGCGGGACGCGATTGCTCCTGCTGACCAACTGGGACACGACCGACCACGCGCAGGTGGGAATACCCCGGAGTCGGCTCCGTGGCTCGAAACGGGTTGACGGGTACGCTATCCTCCGGGACGGCACCGTGAGCCGGCTCCGCGAGGCGTGCACCGGCGAGCCGTGGACCGTCAACCTGGCACCACAGGAGACTCGGTTGCTCAGACTGCTCCCGTGACGTCCTGCCGCGGTGCCGCCAGGGAAGGCCGAAGTCGCCAGGTGCGATGGCTGCCGTGCCCATGCCGCAGTGTGGACGCTTCATCCACCAGGAGGAGAGTATGTTGGATCCCCTCTCATGCCGCGAACGTCTGAAGCGCACCTTCCTGTGCCAACCCACCGACCGCATGCCGGTCCGGATCTGGGGCGTGGACCCCATGTTCCCCTCCGACCGGCGCGGGTGGGACGTTCTCTACCAGTTGGTGGAACGACACGAACTCGACATCATCCGCAACTGGGGCCCGAGCGCCGAAGAACAGGACCCCCCCCTGATCCAGTCTCGGTCGGAGACCCGCGAGTCAGACAAGCCGAACATGCGGGAAGTCGTCACGACGCTGGAAACCCCGGCGGGCGGGTTGACCCAGGTGACCTACCAGCCCGCAGGCGGCCGGCCGGGATACGTGAAGAAGCACTTCCTCGAGAGTGTCTGCGACGCCCGGAAGTGGCTCTCGATCCCCCTCGCCAAGACGAATGCCGGCGTGGAGTCTTCCCTCGAGCTGGACCGCAGGACGGGTGACCGCGCCCTGCTGATGGTCGGACTCGCGGAGGCGATGTACAGCATCCAGGCGATGATCGGCTCGGAGGTGTTCGGCTTCTGGCTGGTTGACGAGAGGGACCTGCTTCACGAGTTGGTGGACCGCGCCTACCAGGGCATTGAGGACAGCGTGAAGCACTACTTGTCTTGCGGCGTCGGCGACGCCTACGGCTGGGTCGGCCCGGAGCTGTGCCTCCCGCCACTGGCCTCGCCCCGCGACTTCCGCGAATTCGTCTTCGACTACGACAAGCGCATCTGCGACCTTATCCACGACGCCAGCAAGCTGGTGTGGGTCCACTGCCACGGCGACATGAGCCTGGTGCTGGAGGACTTCATCGAGATGGGTGTCGATTGCCTGAACCCCATCGAGCCGCCGCCCTGTGGGAAGCTGACACTCGCAGCGGCGAAGGCGGTCGTGCAGGGCCGCATGGCGCTCGACGGTGGCGTGCAAGATGGCGCCTTCGACCTGCTGCCGCCCGGCGCAATGGTCCCGGTGGTAGAGGACGCCGTCCGCCAACTGAAGCCGGGAGGCGGGTTCGTCCTCTGCCCCACCTCGTCACCCACGACCTGGCCCGAGCTGAGTGACCAGCACCTCCGGCACTATCGCGACTTCGTGGAGACGGGTGTGCGCTTGGCCGCCTACGACTGACGCGCTCAGAACCGGAGTTCCCTCACCCGCTCCAGGTACCACCGGTAGTCGTCCAGTGCCACGCCCGGGGTGATGAGGTGGTCGGGCATCATGATGAAGCCGCCTTCCTGCATCAGGGGGACGAGTCGCTGGATCTCGGCTTCGACGGCTTCGTGGCTTTGCTCAAGGGTGAGCTTGTCGAAGTTGCCGATGACGCGAAGTTCTTTGCCGTACTGCTTGCGGAGCTTTGCGGCATCGCCCTTCCACGGGCCGACTTCGATGGGGAACTGCACGTTGACGCCGGCGTCCAGCCACGGACCCAGAAGTGCGCTCACGTCGCCATCGGAGTCGATCCCGTAGAGCGTGACCCCGTACTCCTCGAGCTTGTTACGGATCTTGCGGTAGCCGGGGGCGACGTACTTCTCGAAAAGGCTTGGACTGACCAACGGGCCGGCGCGGCCGCAGATGTCTTCCCAGCCGAAGCCCATGTCCACCTTGATCTTCGGCAGCACTTGGTCGATCCCCCAGCAAGTGAGGTCGGCCAGAGTCATGACCATGTCGGCATACACCTCCGGCGCGTCCGCCATGAGGTACGACATGTTCTGGACGCCCATCCAGTTGCGGATCCACCCCATCATGGAGGCGGTGCTGATGGTGAGGGGCAGCCCGGAGTTCTCGGCATTGGTGACGTGCTCGTCGAGGTTCTGCGGCACGCGAGCCGGATCAGGCTGGAGTCGCTGCTTGAATTCGGGCCAATCCGCTGCCGTCTTCAGCGTGAAGTCGACATAGTGCGGGATGCAGCTCTTGTGTTTCCAGTCCTGCTGAATCACCCCGGCGCCATCGCGGAAGAGCCGGTACTCGGGCGTGTCTTCGAGGGTCTCCTCAGCAAACGCGGGCAGAAGGTCGAGATGTACGCCCACGCCCCCCCACATGGGGACGGCGTCGAAGAACTGGTGCGCGTTGGCCTCGCGAGGCAGCCCCTCGCCATACCAGCGCTCTAGCGTCTCGCCCCAGCCGGTCCAGTGGATGACTGGCATCCGGTCGAAGTCGCCGTAGAACATGATCTGTTGGAACAGCTCGCGGTAGGTCACCAGAGAGCCTCCTCTTGCCGCCGTGTCACGTGTCAGGTGGCATGTGTCGCACGTCTTGCGTCAAGTGTCGTGTGTCACGCGTCATGCCTCGAGGCAGGGTAGCGGGCGGGAGACCGCCGAATGGTGAGGGGTTGGGAGACGCTGACCAGCATCAGAAGCGGGAAATCCCTCACCCACCGCCCATTGGCATCGGGGTGGTGGGCTCTTGTCGGCTCAACTCCGTGAGCCGGAGGTTCTTCCACCAGACCTTGGCCGGCGTGTCGCCTTTGAAGGCATGGACTTGCAGGCCGATGAACCCCTTCGCGGTCATGTCGTCCTTCAGGTCCACGATCTGGATCCCATTGATCCAGGTCTTGATCGAGTCGCCCCGACACACCACCCGGTAGCGGTTCCACTCGTCCTTCCTGAACGCAGTGGCTGCCTGTGGGTCCTTGGAGCCCTCGTCCAGGAATTTGCCGTGCCGCGCTTCATCGTAGATGCGCCCGGCATTGGCGTTGGTGGCGATCTCCACCTGGTAGCCGTGCCCGCGGCCGTTGTTGTACTCGGGCTTGCTCTCGCTGCGGATCTGGACGCCGGAGTTCAATCGCGAGTCGACCTTGACGTCAAACTCCAGCTCGAAGTCGCCGTACTCTTTGTTGGTGCACAGAAAGGAGTTCGGGCTGTTGTCCGCGGTGGTCCCGACGATACAGCCGTCCTGGACTTCGTAGGTTGCCGTGCCGTTGAGTTGCTTCCAGCCGTCGAGAGTCGTCCCGTCGAAGAGCGCCCTTGCGCCGTCAGTGGGCTTCTCCACCTGTCCGACAGCACTGGCCGCGAAAAGAAACGTGGTCGCCAGGATTGAGAACCATCCGAGGGTTCGTGTTTGGGGCATGCTGTTCTCCTTGTTGCCGTGTGCGAGGCAGCAGGTTCGTGAGCCGCGGGGCTTCCAGTGTCGGCGTAGCGTGGCCACTACCTGCCTCGTTCGCTCCATTGTATCACTTCGCCGCCGCGATCAAAAGAATGGACTGCGCCGCCCGAATCCGCGTGTCCAGGTTGGGGTCGTCCAGTAGCGGCACGAGGTCCTGCGTGTGGTCTGTCGCCCGGCAGTCACCTACCGTCTGCGCAGCGTAGGTGCGGATGCCCGCGTCTTCGCTCTTCAGGTTCCGGAGGACCTGCGCCAAGGCGCCCGGCGCCTTGAGCTGGGCGAGCGCGTTCCAGTCGTAGCTTCTCGTCAGCGGGTCGGTCTCCGTCTCCGCCAGCTTCTGCAGCGCCGGCCAGTCCGTCTTGTCGCCGAGCCGACCGAGAATCCAGGCCGCAAGCTGGCGCGGCCGGTCGTCCTTGCTGGCCAGGGAGCCGCGGAGGCGAGTCAGCAGGGCGCTGTCGCCGCCACGGATGAGCGCTGCCGTGGCCATCGCCTCCAGCGCAGGATCGCCCTCCTCCAGCGCTGCTCGCAGCAGCTTCCCGTCACCGGTCTGGCGCACCTTGTACAAGCTCTCCGCCGCGTGGACTCGGCCGTTGCTCTCCTTGTTGCCGAGAATCGACAACATCACCTCGGCGCACTCCGTCTTGCCGGCTCGCACCTGCTCGCGCGCCAACCCGCAACGATGCTGGTCGTCTGTCTCTGTGTCGAGTCGCCCCTTGAGTGCAGCAAGGACTTCGTCGCCGTGCCCTGTCTGCGTCAACGCCTCCGCGGCGTGCATCGACGGCCAGAACTCCTCGGCCTGAAGGCCGGCACGGAGGAGGGCAAGGCAGCGGCCGCGGAGCTGCAGGGAGTCCTCACCCCACGCCCTGTGCCCCGAGGCTGTTAGTGCGAGGGCCGAGGCCAGATAGAGGCTGATTCGTCTCATGTCGTCCTCCTTGGTACGTGTGACGCACACAGAACGCTTGGAGTCACAGGGCATACCTGGCAATGAGTTCCTCACCAATGCCCTGATTGCGCATGAACCGCGCAATCTCCCCGTGCAGCCGCTTTGTGACGGCCGGGTTCTCGGCGTAGACGTTCCTCTCAGCCAGCGGGTCGCCCTTCAGGTCAAGCAACGAGGGTTCGTTCGCGCCGTTCTGCCACACGGTGTAGATCCACCGGTCTGTCATCGCTTGGGCGAGGGCGTTGGTGCCACAGACGGCGGCGGCGCGGTGGCCCTTCGCGTTGCTTTCGATGAGCGGCAGCAGAGACTCACCAATAAGCTCAGCCGGCTTCTTCATGCCGAACGCGTCGAGAATGGTCGCCGTCATGTCCCATGGCTGGACGATGGCTTTGACTCGCTTGCCCTTCTGCATACCGGGCGTGCGGACCAATAGCGGAACTCGCGTGACGGCCGGGTACATCGGGAAGTACATTCGCGGGAGCGGGTCGTCGTTCCCCGGGCGACCTGCGGGCATGCACATGCCATCGGCGCCAAGTGCATGCGCTTTCTGGATCAGTCCGCCTTCACCGGGGTAGTCGAACTGAGTGCCGTGATCGCTGGTGAAGATGAGCAGCGTCTCGCCCGCGATGCCGAGCCGCTCCAGCGTAGCAAGCAGGCGACCGACGCAGGCGTCTACCATCGTCACCTCACCCGCGTACCGGGCACGGATCTGGTTCAGCTCCCGGTCGGTGATGCCCATGGTCTTGCGGACGCCGTAGGTCGGCGCCTCGAATACGCGGCCGGTGTAGCCGGGGTCGTACAGGTCGGTGTAGTACTGCGGCGGGTCCCACGGTTCGTGCGGGTCAAACGTGTCGATCCACAGGAAGAAGTCCTTCCGCTTGTAGTTGCGCTCGAGCCACTCGGTCGCGAGCTTGTATGTGCCGGGCGCGAACCAGTCGGTCTCCACCTGCCGGTGCGCCCGGTTGACCAGCACTTGGTGCCACCACTGCGCGGGGTAGCGGATCAGGTGCTTGGGCACGGGGTACTTGAGCGGAACGCTGGCGTCCATCCAGCAGGGGTCGGCTTCCTGCCCGCGGTTCAGGCACCAAGCCGTGTAGCCTTTGTAGAGGTTGATGTTGCCCGTCACGTTGTTCTGCGTGTCGGTGATGAGCATCGACGGAATCTTCTTCTCGCCCAGCCGCATGGGCAGCGTGACTTCCTGGTTCTCCAGGGGCTTCCATCGGTTGAATGGCAGGCCCAGGTCGCCCTTGCCCAGCAGTGTGTCACGCCGGTTCGGCACCGTGGGGAAGGAGCCGATGTAGGCGTTCTCAAACAGTGCGGACTCCTTCGCCAGGCTGTCCAGGTTAGGCGTGTGGATCCAGTCGTTGCCGTACGCGCCCAAGTGGTCGCGCCGGAAGCTGTCGGCCATGACGTAGATGACTTTCATTGAGGTGCTCCTTGAGGGGTGGGTGTGAGGGCGAAAGGACCGGAAAGGACGTCAGTGACCTCAAGGACGTGGGTGCCGCTCCAACGCTTGTGCGTCCCCCCCCCGGTGTCCTTGGCGTCGTGGGTGTCCTCTATGTCCTTTCCGCCGCTCACTTGCTCTCCACAATCTCCAGGTCGTCCAAGTAGCCCTCCACCAGGGCAGCGTTGGCGCTGTGGATCCAGATCTGCAGATTCACCGTCTCCTTCGGCGGCGCGAACGGGAAGACGAATGGCTTCCAGTGCTTCTCTGAACCGCCGATGCCGCCGAGCGCCTGCAGCCAGCCGCGTTCGTCCACGTTCAGGGCGTTGCCGTTGGCGTCGAGGAAGCGGACGTACATCCCGACGCCATCGCCGGACACACCGAAGTACTTGCCGCGCAGCTCGTCCTTGGCGCCAGGCTTGGCCGGCATCCGCGCCGAGTCGATGGTGGAACCGCGGGTCGTGTCGGCATCGGTGATCTTGAGCGAGGTGGTGCCACTTGCAGCTTGCTCCGTGGACAGAGCGCTGAACCCGTCGTTAGGGATCCGCCATCCCCACGAGCCGAGCTCGAAGTCACCGTTGCGCACACCGGCGCCCTTTCCGCCCAGGTCCAGCGGCGTGATCGTGACAGTGATCGACGCCTCTGTCACCGGCTTCGTCAGGTTCAGTCCCAGTCGGGTCGGCTTGACGGGCGCGTCTTCCTCGATCTGCTCCGCACTGACCTCGAGGGCCGCTCCCGTGGCACTGATCTCAATCCGCGCCGCCTCCTCAAAGTCGTAGATGGTCAGCGAGCCCGGCGCGGCCTGCTTCCACTGGCCGAGGGTGAGCAGCGCGGTGCCGAATGCCTGTGGCGAGCTGAAGGCCACCTCATCGCGAACCATCAGCGAGCCGGCGCCTTCCCGCGAGTAGACGAAGGTGCGTTCCAGCTTCTCAAGCTCTCGCACCGCGTACGGTGCCCTCAGGTCGACCACGAGCGTGTCGGCGGCCTCAGTGAAGTCGGTGCGAACCACCTTCCCCTTGGCGTCTGCGCCGGGCCGCTGAAGCTGACCGGCAACCACCGGCACGGGATGACCGAAGGAGTTGAGCAGCTTGCTCTCGTATCGTTTGGCGCTGAATGTCCGAGCGGAGTACGTCTCCGCGCCGGGGTCGAGCAGAATCGGCGTCGAGCCCATCAGCACGACGTACGAGCCGACATCGTTGTGGTTGTGATGCTCCGCGTTATGCCCGCCCTTGAGGGCGACGCCGAGGCGGCATTCGCTTCCTTGGGCGGGGCGGCAGATGAGGAGGCCGGCGTCCTCGAACCAGTCGCGGAGCGCCGGCCCCGCGGCGGCTTCGTCGGCGGGCGGCGTCTTGGAGGCGGAGTTGGGGAATGAGTACCTCAACGCCTCAAACAACGCCCCACCCGGCGACCCGGGATCCTGCGACTCCCAGTCGCGCAGGCCCAGGCGGTACTTCCGACTCACGTACCACATCTCGCGAGCGTCCGGTCGGGCGTTGACGGAGCAGTCGGCAAACGCCGGGCAGACGCCGTTCAAGATGCCGATCCGGGCGCCGAACGTCGCCGGGGCGCGGACCTCGGGAAGCGCCATCAGGTCGCGCTTGCCCTCGGTTGCCTGATAGATGATCTCGGCCAAGTTCAGGTAGTTGCCGAACCCGTAGTTCCAGTAGCCGACGCCCTCGGAGCAATAACCGTCGGGCGGGAAGCCTTTCAGGAAGTTCTTCGAAAACTCCTCCGCGGCGGCGACGAAGAACGCGCGTTCCTCCTTCCCGTCCAGCAGTGCCAGCGCCGAGCCGGTCACCCCGGCCAAGCAGACTGCGTTCCAGTTGTTGGTGGTGGTCATCCACCAATTGCGCGGGCGCTTGCCCTCGACCAGGTCCCGGTACGGATCGAGGATCCGCCGCGTCACCTCGTCCCGGATCAGCTTCTGCGTCGGCGGGCTGAGCTTGCCGCCCAGCAAGTAGAGCGTGGTCGCCAGCTCCCAGCCACGCGCCGACGACTTGAGGTCGATGTCCACGACCTCTCCCTCAAAGTTGGTCAGCTTGCTGTCGTGCGCCGGCATCACCCAAGTGCGCTCCGCGCAGAAGGCGCGCACCAGCTCCTCCAGTTTGGGGAGGAACCTCCCCTTGTTCTCCAAGCACTCCGCCAGCACCAGCGGGTTCAGGAACCGGTCGCGCTGGCTGTTGACGCGCTGCCACCGCGTCCGGTTGCCGGTCTTTGAGAAGTCGAGGTACAGGTCGTCGGGCAGCTCAGGGATTGGTTGCGAAAGCAGCTTCTCCGCGTTGTCCACCACGTCGCCGAACGCCTCGCGCTTGGCGAGGTCCTGCCACGCCGTCCGGTCTGAGGCGGAGCAGCCGTAGGCAACCGGATGGTCAAGCAGCAGAGCGGCGATCTCTTGCACCCTCCCCACCGGCAGTGCAGCCCCTTCGGCGACCGACGGTGTGGGTCTCAGCAGCATGCATCCGGCAATCAGGAGCGTTGCGGCGGCAGAGACGAATGGCAGACTCGCGTTCATTGGGACCTCCGAGAGTAGTGAACAGAGCACCCGCCGCACCGAAGCCGTCAGCGCCCAGCCGGTGGCTGGCTACAGGACAGCAGAGCTGTGTTCCGGTGCTCACCCAAGAGGTACGGTCATTCGACACGTCGGCGAAGTTTCCTGCGTGTCGAGGAGCTGTGGCGCCACGGAGACCTCCGGTCGCCCGCCCCGCGGGGTGCCTGTCAACGACGGCCCGCGCGACCATTGCTCGTCTCGACAAAGGCGCCAATCTGCGCGTCGGTCGGCAGCGCCGGGATCACGCCCACGGCTTGCGTCGTCAGAGCACCGGCGGCGTTGGCATACCGAGCGAAGTCGGTCATCTGCGCCAGGGAAAGCCTGCCGAGGTCGCCCGCCGTCAGTAGCTTCGACAGCAGGGCCGCCACGAATGCGTCCCCGGCGCCAAGGGTGTCTACCACGTCCATCCGGAAGGCAGGCTCCGAACCCGTGCAGGTACCGTTTGTGAACCAGCAACCGTTCTCCCCGCGCGTCACCACGACCCACTGGACGCCGAGGTCGAGAAGGCGGCGCGCGCCAGCGTCCAGGTCGGCCGTCCCGGTGCCGAACTCCCACTCCTCTTCGGCGAGCTTGACAAGGTCAGTCAAGTGCATCGCGTCCCCGATCAGCCGCTTGGCTTCCTCGTGGTTGCGCCAAAGCGCCGGGCGCCAGTTTGGGTCGTACGAGATCAGCGCCCCCGCCTCCTTGGCGAGCCGCGCCGCCTCCAGCGTGGCTTCTCGGCACGGATTCTCGCTGAGGCTTACCGACCCAAAGTGGAACACCTTCGCCGTGCCGAGGTACGCCCGGTCCAACTCGGCCGGCGAAAGGAGCATGTCGGCACCGGGGTTCCGGTAGAAGGCGATGTCTTTCGTCTGGTCGCTCCGCGTAGCCACGAAGGCCAGCGTCGTCCGAGTACCTTCGCCGATGAGCAAGTGCCCAACGTCCACCCCCTCCGCTGCGACTACGTCGCGGAGGAAGCTGCCGAACGGCTCGTCGCCCACCTTCCCGATGAACCCGGTGTCCACTCCCAGCTTGGCCAGGCCGACTGCCACATTCGCTGGCGCTCCGCCCGGCGCCTTGATGAACCCCGGGCTGTCGGCAACTCCCACATCGGGTGCAGTCGAGACGAAGTCGATCAACAACTCGCCGAGACAGATGGCATCAGGCATGTTCTCACCTCTCCTGAAGTGCACCGGGTGCGAGCGGCAGCGGGCGGCGCGCCTCCACGGGACGCTCGAGCCCGTTTGGGGGGAGGCCGCGCAGCGACCACCCCCAACGAGTTAGGGAGTCCCGGGCATTCCAGCAGGAACGCTCAGAGCCGCTCTTCGGACTTCGCCTTCGCTGAGTCCAGCGCGGCTCGCGAAGTCGCAAGTGCCAGGCGTGCGTCTTCCGGCGTCAGGATGGCCGGCGTCTTGTCGTTGGCGACGCAGTCCAGGAAGTACTTGATCTCGGCAACGTAGCCGTCGTCCTTCGGCACGTCGGGGTGCTCCGGCTCGCGGTTGGGTCGGTACACCGTCAAGGTCGGGTCGGCGATGTTGCTGAGCATCACGCAGCCCTCTTCGCACTGCAGCTTGAGGGTCATCACCAAGCCCATGCCCGCTGGCACGAAGAAGCCGCTCTCGGCGATGGCCACCTTCCCGTCGGGGTACTCCAGAGTCGTGAACACGTGATCCAGGCCGCCCTGCTCAGACCACAGTCCGCGGGCGTAGATGGTCTCCGGCTTGCCGAAAATCCAGTTGAGATAGTCCAAGTCGTGGATGTGGTTGTCGATCACTGCGCCGCCGCTCCGTTCCGGGTCCAGCAGCCAGTCATCCCATGACCAGTCGGGCGCCGGCACGAATCGGGCAGCATTTGCCGCCAGGGGCGCCCCCAGGTCGCCGCTATCCAGCAGTTGCTTCGTCACCACGTACTCCGGCCAGAACCGGATGACGTGCGCCACCATGAACTTGCCGGGTGCCTTCTCCGCCGCTTCGAGAATCGCCTCAGCGTCGTCCATCGACAGCGAGAGCGGCTTTTCGCACAGGACGTTCTTCCCTGCCTCAAGGCACTTCACCACAAACTCGCGGTGAATGGGTGTCGGCAGGCAGATGTCCACCAGCTCGAGAGAGTCGTCGTCCAAGACGGCGTCGATCGTGGCGTGCGTAGCGCAGCCATACTTGGCGGCCGCTTGTTCGCGAACGCCGTCCTGGAAGTCCACCACCGCCGCCAAGTCGGCGTTCCCCAATCCGTGATAGATGCCGGCGTGAACGCCGCCCATGAATCCGTGACCTGCAACGCATACCTTTGTCATTGTGCTACCTCCCGACGATCCGCTTCATCGCTTCGGCGGTGTTGTAGACGATCTGGTCGCCATGGTGCGTGTATGGGGGAATCATCTCGGCGGTTACCCAGCCGTCATAGCCGATCTCCTGGAACGCCGCCATGACCGCCGGCCAGTTGACCTCGCCCGAGAGCAGGTCAACAAAGCCCGCCAAGCCACCAACCTCGCACCGGAAGTCCTTGAAGTGCACGCGGGCAATCCGCTTGCCGAGGATCCGGATCCACTGCTCCGGGAAACCGGTCAGCAGAACGTTGCCGACGTCGAAGTAGGCACCCACCCGGTCGCTCTCGAACTGATCGAGGAAGCGAGCCATTTCCAGCGGGCTGAGCAGGAACTTGTTCCATACATTCTCCACGCCGATGGTGACGCCCAGCGACTCGGCAAGGGGTGCGGCCTCGCCGATGGCTTCCGTGGCGCGCTCCCAGGCGACGTCGTACGAGACGACCGGGCAGTCCGGGATGAACGAGGCGTGCACGTTCCCAGGCACGACCAAGATACCGTCGACGCCTACCCACGCCGCCATCTCGATCTCCTTCTTCAGGATCGCCTTGGCCTTCGCGCGTTCGGCCTCGCAGTCGGCAGTCAGGGAACAGCCCCAGTACAACCCGCACGCGACGCCGCTGATCTCGATGCCGACTTCCTCCGCCCTCGCGCGCACAGCCCTGGCATCGGCTTCCGAGGATTCCATCGAGAACTCACCCACGTCACCCAACGCCACCTCGAAGCCATCGTAGCCGGCATCCTTTGCCAGCTCCATGCAGTCCCTAAGGGACTTGCCCGGGTCGAAACTCCAGTTGCTGATGCTGATCTTCATGGTCATTCGCCTCCAGCGATGTGCGGGCCCTCGGTGCGGACGTTCACAGTACTCCCGGAGCGCAGCGACGCCGAAGCAGCCAAGTCCCGTAGTTCGCCGCCACACCGCGCTGCCCTTCTCGAGTGAATCCCCACCTACGCGATCCACTCGGCCGGCGGGGGCAGCCGCGAAGGAAGTCACGGCCGTCCGAGACCTCCGGACGTGTCACTCGCGGCCGGCATCAGAGATCACGAGGTTGTCGCGATGGATGACCTCATCGAAGTCCTTCGAACCCAATTCCGCCGCTATCTCGTTGGAGCGTCTGCCGACAAGGCGCTGGGCTTCCGCAGACGTGTAGTTGACCAGACCACGCGCAAACTCATTTCCCTGCTCGTCGACGATGGCAACTAAGTCCCCGCGGGAGAACCTACCATGGACCGCGGTCATCCCTACCGGGAGGAGGCTCCGCCCTCGCTTCGTCAGGCTGGTCCGACAGCCTTCGTTGACCTGGACCTTGCCGCGGATCTGTGGGCCGAAGGCGATCCAACGCTTGCGGCTGGTGAGTTGGTGTTCCGCCGGGAACAGTGTTCCCACCAGCTTCCCCGCCGCGATGTCCCGAAGCACGCCGGGGCGCCTTCCTCTGGCGATGACCATCGAGACGCCGGACTGAGTCGCGATGTCGGCCGCCTCCAGTTTGGTGATCATGCCCCCGGTTCCGGCAGCCGTGCCGGACCTGCGCGCCGCCGACCGAACAGCGGGCGTGATCGCCTTGACAATCCGCACTGGATCGTCTGCTTCCGGCAGGTAGAGCCCTTCCACGTCCGACAGCAACACCAGGAGGTCGGCGCCAACGAGGATAGCTGCCCGCGCTGCCAGCGTGTCGTTGTCGCCGAACCGAATCTCCTCGACGACGACCGTGTCGTTCTCGTTAACGATCGGCACCACATCCCAGCGGGAAAGCTGGGCGAGCGTGTTGCGGGCGTTGAGGAACCGGCGGCGTTGGGAGATATCGTCCCGTGTCAGCAGGACCTGCGCCACCTTCACGTTCCGCCGGGCAAAGGCGTCGCCGTACGTCTGCATCAGTAGGCTTTGGCCGACGGCCGCAGCCGCCTGCTTTTCCGGCACGGTCCGCGTCTCCCCTAGGGCGAGCCACGCCATTCCGGAGCGAATCGCCCCGGAGGTCACCAGCACAACGGGGTGACCGGAGTCCCGGAGGTCACAGAGCTGGCCGACGAGGTCGTCGATGAAGGTCTCGTCCAACACCCCATCCTCGCGGGTGAGTGTTGTACTCCCGACCTTCACCACGATGGTCTTGCTGCTTCGCCGACTCATTCGAGGTACGCCATCTCCACTTCCCCGATCCGCAGCAGGTCGCCGTCTTTGGCGCCGCGGTCGCGGAGTTCATCCATGACGCCCATTCGCTCGAAGAGCTGGTATAGGTGTCGCGCAGCCTCGAAGTTCTCGACATTGAACCTGGCCGTGACCCGCTCGACGCGGCCGCCGCTGAGGCGCCAGACGCCGGGGCCGTCATCGCGAACTTCGAACGGGTCCTCAGTGCGTCTCGGCAGCGCGGGAACCTCTGTGGCTGCGGGTCTTGGGTGTTGCCGCACCTGCTCCGCCATCGCGCGGATCAGCTCCGGCACCCCCTCACCCGTGACGCCGGAAATCGGGTAGACCGGGACGCCCAATGCCTTCAACTCGGCCGCCAGCATCTCAAAGCACTCCCGCGCGTCCGGGACGTCGAGCTTGTTGGGAGCCAGTAGCTGTGGGCGCTCCGCCAGCACCGGGCTGAACTTCGCCAACTCCTCGTTCATCTGAACGAAATCTGCAACCGGGTCGCGGTCGGCCGGCATCGTCATGTCCAGCAGGTGCACCAGCACCGAGGTGCGCTCCACGTGGCGCAGGAACTGGTCGCCCAGCCCGCGCCCTTCATGCGCGCCCTCGATGATCCCGGGAATGTCGGCCACCACCAGGCTCTCCCCGCGGTCCAGCCGCACAGTGCCCAGGTTGGGCACCAAGGTGGTGAAGGGGTAGTCGGCGATCTTGGGACGCGCGGCGGAGATCCGCGAGATAAGCGTGGACTTGCCCGCGTTGGGGAAGCCGATCAGCCCTACGTCCGCCAGCAGCTTCAGTTCGAGACGGACCTCGCGCTCCTCGCCGTCGTCGCCCTTCTCAGCAAACCGCGGCGTTCGCCGGATAGCCGTCGCGAAGTGCCGGTTCCCCCGTCCCCCGCGCCCTCCGCGGGCGGCCACGAACTCGGTGCCGGGGTCGGTCAGGTCGGCGAGAAGATCGCCCGTCGCGCCCTCGTAGACAAGCGTGCCCAGTGGGACGGACACGAGCAGGTCGTCGCCAGCAGCGCCGCTCTTGCGGGACCCGCCGCCGTGCGTGCCGTTCTTCCCCCGGTAGTGCCGCTGGAACTGGAAGTCGATCAGCGTGTTGGCCTCGTCGCGGGCCACCAGAATGACGCTCCCACCATTCCCCCCTCGGCCGCCGTCAGGACCGCCGTGTGGTTCGCCGAACTCCCTTCGGAAGCTGACAGCGCCGTTACCCCCCGCGCCCCCCTTGACGTAGATGGTGGCCTCATCGATGAACACAGGAGGACTCCCTTGGCCCGCGTGCGACGATCTGGCAAGACACCTGCGTCACCAGTGGCGACGGGCGCCCGCTTCCACGAGAAAAGGCATCGCGGCCCACAGCCCCGGCCGTCCCGGGCGCCCCGAAGCAGCCCCTCATGAGGCGACCCAATGCGGCGTCGGTCGTTGGACCAACGCTGCTCCTCAACCTGCGCTACACCTCAACAGGGGCGGCGTCGACAGGTGCAACACTGACGCGGGGTCGGTTGTCGCGGATGCGGTCGAACACGACCTTGCCGGGGGCGAGCGCAAACAGCGTATCGTCTTTGGCGCGCTGAACATTCTTGCCGGGCCGATAGTGGGCGCCGCGCTGGCGCACGATGATCTCGCCCGTGTTCACAAGCTGGCCTGCATGGCGCTTCACTCCCAGCCGCTGCGAGTTGCTGTCGCGGCCGTTGCGAGTGCTGCCCATTCCCTTTTTGTGTGCCATCGATTACACCTACCAAACGAGTTGAAGTTGGAGCAGTGGGTGCGCTACGCCTGGACCTGAATGCTGCTGATCCGAACGCGCGTGTAGTCCTGGCGGTGGCCCTTGGTCAGGCGGTACTTCTTCTTCGCTTTCATCTTGAAGATGCGTACCTTCCGACCTTTCTCATGGGCTACCACGGAGCCGGTCACTTTGGCGCCTTCGACGTAGGGCTGGCCGACTTTCACTTCGTCGCCGCCCACGAGGAGGACGTGGTCCGTCTCGAATGTCGCGCCCTTGTCCAGGGGCAACTTGCCCAACTGGAGGTACTGGTTCTCTTCTACGCGGAACTGCTTGCCGCCGCTCTCAATGATCGCATACACGGGCGTGGGTCCCTTCCTCAGTAGACTGTCGCCGCCAACGCCGAACCGGCGCCATGGAAACACAAAAACGGCGATTCGCCATTGTCCGCGAATCGCCGGGAAACGCACGGAGCACGAGACCATTAGGATACCAAACCACAGCACCCGCGTCAATGGAACGGCGCCGCTGAGCGGGCGATTCCATTGACGCGCACGGTTCGCGCTGAAGCGCTCAGATCCCACTCAACAGCGCCGACAGCCGCGCCTGCCAGATTACCTCGCCCAGTTCGCCCCGCAACTGGCTGACCCGCAAATCCATCTTCATCCACTCAGCGGCCTCCAGCGACGCTCTGCTATCAATGTGAGTGCGGAACGGGGCGACCTCTGCCCGATAGGCATCGAGCCGCTTGGCAAGCTCGGCCTTGGTGGTTGCGTCCGCTTCTTGATCCTTGACCTTCCCCAGCCCCGCCAGCAGCTCTTCCAGTTGCGCAAGGGCCGCGCCGGCCAATGCCCGGTAGCTCGTGTCGGAGAACCCCTCCTGCCCGTAGACGAGAATGGCGCCTTGTCGCTCGCCCTTTCGGAACGCCTCGCCCAACGCCCCAAGCTGTTCCCCCGTCGGCGACAGCACGAGGTGAGCGAATCGCTCCGGGTCGTGGAAGTTCGCCTTGGTCTGCGCCCAGTTCGTCCACCCCCTCGCCGCCCCGACGTAGCGGTCGCGACAGACGTTGAGGCCAATGACCGCCCCCGGAATCGGCTCGCTGCCCAGGTCACTCCATGGCACAGCCAGCTCCAGTGTCCACCGGTCCTTCAGCAGCCTCGTTGCGGCAATCGCCTGTGCGCTCCAGGTGGAATCCGTCCCGCGTGAGTCGTAAAGGCTACCGGCGGCGTTCACGGCGAGCTGGAAGTATACTCGCGAAGGTTAGGAACACACCGAAGTGGAAGTTCGCGGAACTTCCCCGGCAGGCGTGCAGCAGACGTAGGACAGAGGGTATTCTCCCAGACGGAGCCGAAGTCGCACCGGGACTTCGGTGTGTTCCCAACCTTCGCGGGTATAGTACAGCCCCCACCAGTTGGCGCCAGCCTCCAGCGTCGCCTTGTTCCCTTCCTCCACCAACGCGCCCGGCGTCTGGATGCGCCGCGCCCCGGCGCGCTTGTAGTGGGAGGTGAAGAAGCTCGGGTAGCACCGCAGCCCGGCCGCCACCGACGTGATCTCCTGCTTTGGCTCCAGAGCGATCTCGCAGTCGAGGTGGTCGCTCCCCGGCAAGCCAACGAACCGCACCCGCACGTTCGCCACCTCGTGGCGCCACACCAGGTCCAGGATCGCCCGCTCGCCGCGCTGCGCCACCAACATGCTGCTCAGCGGCGTCGTCCCGAGCTCCTGACCGTTGAGGGACACGAACAGAAACCCGCTGTGATACCAGTTGCACGCCGTCGGCACGGGCATCCCGATGTAGCCCTCCAACGGCGCCACTTTGCCCCCATGCGCCTTGTCGATGCACGCCTTGTACGCGATGGCGTACGCCACCGGCCCAAACCGGAAGCCGGCAGTCCGCTCAAGGAAGGTGTGCGATGGGTGCCCCGGGTAGTCGCCCAGGTCCCGTTCATGGGGAGCCGCCAACGTCAACTCCGCCCCGGCCGGCTGCTCCTCCGCGGTCGCGGCTTGCGGAACTGCAAAGGACAGCAAGGCGAGCCAGGCGGCAAAGACCCGTCGGTCGGTCATCAGCACTGCTCCTTCCCTGTCGGTGTTGAGTACGCAGACGTTGGACGCCATCCCCGAATGTCCTTCCCGGGCCGCGCCTTGAATGAGACGGCGAACGCCACGAGACGCGGGCGCGACCGCAGAGCCTACTGGCCGTCGAGAGACAGCGACACATCGTAACACTCCTGCTGCAATTGACTGGACTCCTGCTCCAAGCCCGGCTACACTCTCAAGTCCCCGCCGACCCAGCGCGCCCCACGCCCCCGGTTTCCCAGCCAGCCAGTAACGCAGTTCCCCGCCCCATCGACTACGAGTTCGTCCCCATCCCTGCCGGGGGCGCCGCCGGGCCGGGCGTAGCTTGACAGGGCATTGGCTTCAGCGTAGACTCTGCCTCCGTACCCCCCGGCTGGCCTTGCTCTCCGACAGGCACTTCCGCACCCATGACCTCAACAGCCGCGTCAAAGAACGCCTTGCCGATTCGACTCCCGGACGAGCGTTGGTCGCACATCACGGAAGAGCACTGCGAGTTGGCAGGTCTGCGTCTGGAGGTCCTGGAGACCATCGCCGAAGCAGACCGGGTGCTGGCCGGCAACGCCGGCGAGAACTTGGCGGTCCGTGAGTACGAGCCAGGCAAGTTCTTGGTGGTCGCCCATCGCGAGGGTGCCGCCGACGGCTTCATCATCACGGCGTTTCTCACTCGTCGCGTGCGCTCCCTGGAAAGGAGGCGGCAGCTTTGGCCCTCCCAGCCATCCAGCCATACCTGAACCTCATCCCCGCCGTTCGGCAGTCCCCACAGCAGTACCTGTGGCTGTCCTACGACCAGGAAGCGGATGTCGTCTACATCAACTTCAAGAAGCCTAGTCACGCCACTGACAGCGAGCTCACCGAGGACGGCGTGATCGTCCGCTACGAGGCAGACGAAGTGGTCGGGTTCACCGTGCTCAATGCCAGCACGCGGATCGCGTCGGCTGGGTTGCGCTTGACGCCTGCGTGCCGCGGCAGTAGGATGTTGGCTGCTTGCCCCGGGCGTTCGGAGCAGGCGACTCTGTGGCTTCGAAGGGAAGTGTCCCATGGCTCGTACCTGCTGGTCGTCTCTTCTTCTTGGCGTTGCGGTGATATTGCTCTGCCATCCGGCACGGTGCGTTGCGGCGCCGGCCGCCAACCTCGTGGCGAACGGCTCCTTTGAGGAGGAAGCTGAGGCTGGCGGGGCGCCTCCGGGCTGGGCCTTCGCCGGGTGGGGCGACATCAAGCAGACGCTCACGCTCGACGCCGGGCACGAAGGCGGCAAGTGCGCCAAGCTCGACTGCACAGCGTTCGTCCCCGGCACTGCGAGCAGCCATGCGATGGTCTGTCAGGTCGGCGCGGTGGCCGTCGAGCGCGGGCAGTGGTATCGGTTGAGCTTCTGGGTGAAGGGCAAGGGGATCGCGCGGTCGATCTGCGACGCGGCGTTGTCGAAGACCAAGCCGTGGGGCTCGTCGGGGATCGCCGTGAGCTTCCCGGCCAGTCCCACGTGGCAGCGCGTCGAGAAGACGCTCCAAGCGACGGACGACGTGCCTGCCGACGCCAGCCGGTTGCAGTTCTGGTACACCAGCACCGGCACACTGTGGCTGGATGACGTCGTCCTCGAACCCGTCGAGATGAAGGTGGAGTACCACCCGCAGCTCTCCACCGACGGCGTCCGCAACTTCCTCCCCAACAGCAGCTTTGAGTGCGGCGCCGCGGGATGGGGCAGCTACGTGCCCAACCTGACTTCGTGGTCGGGCAACGCCTATCAGCAGTTGGGCGAAGTTGACAGCACGACGGCGCAACACGGGAGGAACAGCCTGCGGCTCTCGCTGGACAAGGCGCACCCGCTGAAGTACCGGTGGGATTACTTCGACGCGGTGGACCAGCCGGTGGAGACGCTCCTGACGGCGCACGCAGGCTGGGTGCCCATGCAGTCAGGGAAGCGGTATACGCTGTCGTGCTTCCTGAAGGCTGACAAGCCCGACGTGCCGGCGCTTCTGCTGATGTCTCAGTGTAACGGGGGCACGCGCCAGCAGGCGGTGAAGGTAGGAGCCACTTGGCAGCGGTTCGCCTTCCCGTTCACGACCAACTCCGCGTTCACGTGGACGGCTGTGGGGCTGGACTTGTCGAAGTCGGACATGCAGGCGGCCACACTGTGGATCGATGCGATGCAACTGGAGCTGGCCGACGCTGCCTCCGAGTACACACCCCGCGCCGAAGTTGAGAGCGTCGTCGAGACACCGGCCCTCGGCAACGTGTTCACCGACCCGGGGAAGGGGATGACGGTCGACCTATCCGTGTGGAACGGAACTGACACCAAGCGGAAGGTGACCGGCAAGTTGGTGGTGACGGACTTCGCCGACCAGGAGGTCGAATCCCGCGAGGTCGGCCGCGAGGTTGCGCCCAACGGCGCGGCGGGAGTCCAGGTGACCGGTCTGCTCAGTGGTAAGCGCGGCTTCTTCCGGGTGCACTGGCAGCCGGCAGACCATACGGCGGCGTTCGCGCAGACGCTGCGCTGCGCGCTCCTCGACCCCTATCGCGGCGACGACTCGCCTTTTGGGATGAACCACGCCTTCCCGTGGGACTTCATGCTGGACCTGTGCAAGACGGCGGGGATGACGTGGATGCGCGACTGGTCGGCCAAGTGGCATACGGTGGAGCCAGATCAGGGGAAGTGGGACTTCTCGACCGTCGACCCGCAGATCGACCGGGTCCTGAGAGCGAAACAGAACTGCCTGATGCTGCTGCCGTTCGCTTCGGCTCCGTGGTCCAGCGGGGCAGACATGGAGGCCGTGCGCAAGGAGGCGGCCGGCGCCGCCTACCGCGAGAAGCAGTACGTAGTTGCTTGCCCCGCCAAAGACCCGGCGCTGTTCCGCAACTACGTCGCGAAGACGGTGGAGCACTACCGCGACCGCCTCGCCGACTACGAGATCATGAACGAGCCGCTATACACCCACTACGCCGTGCCGCAGCGGTTCGGCTACACGATGAAGGACTACTTGCAGCTCCTGAAGGACGCCCACGACACCATCAAGGCGAACCAACCCAAGGCCCAGGTCATCGGCGGCATCGGCACTTGGGCGGGCGCCAGCATTGTGCATCAGTTCATCGACGACGGGGGGCTGAAGTCGTGCGACGCGATGGACATCCACCTCTACCCCGTCACACTCCCGCCGGAGCTGTACGAAGACGAACTCGCCGAATGCTGGCAGAAGATGCAGGACCGCGGCGAGGCGAAACCCATCTGGCTCACTGAGTTCGGCTGCTATGCCGATGACGACCCCTACAAGACCCCGGGCGGCATCGGCGACGCGACCATGCAGCGGACCAACTGGCCCTCCGAACAGGCTGCGTCCGAGGGTTTGGTCAAGACGGCCGCCGTGTTCCTGACCCACGGTGTCACCAAGATCTTCTCTCACGCCGGCATCTGCGGCCCAATCAACGGCCAGGACGGCGGCGGGATCTTCTTCGAGTACGGTGGCGCACCGCGGAAGATGTACGTGGCGCTGAGCGTGATAGCGAACCGCCTCGGTCCCGCGCCCAAGTCCCTCCTCCCGCGCCTCGCCAACGACCGCCTGCGTGCCCACCTGTTCCAGACCGGAGCAGGCACCGTCGCCATCGCCTGGGCAACCAGCGACCAACCCGTCCGCGTCCAGCTTCCAGCCGGTGCTAACGCCAAGGACCTCATGGGGAACGGGATTGCGCAGCGTTCCGTTGAGCTGTCGGCGACGCCGGTGTACTTGGTGGGAGAAGTCGCCTCATTGCGGGCGTCCCTTGGGCAAGCGAGGTAGCCGGCCCGCACTGTGGAGGCAGAAGCACAAGCCCGGCGCGACTGTTGCGGGGACGCCAGGCTTCGCGCTGCGCCAGCCTACTTCGCGTAGGCGCACAACACTTTCTTGATCGCCTTCGCCATCAGCAGCGCATGGTCCTTCGTGTACGTCGGGTGCGCGGGAACGAAGAACGTGCGCGTCTCCAACCACGCGGCGTTGCTGCAATGGACGGCGCCATAGTCCACCGCCGCCGGCCGCGCATTGGGGTCGCCGAAGGGATAGTTGAGCCGGCCAAACCCGTTGTGCTCCTGGAACGCGCGTTCCTTGTAGATCTGCGGCCACAGCACCGGCCCGCACGGGATGCCTTCCGCCTCCACCGCCTTCACCACTTCGCGCGCGTCGGCAACGGTCAGCTTGTCGGTGTTGAGGACGATCGGGTACAGCCAAAAGCCGTTTCGGCGCTCTTCCGTGTCCAGCGCCAGGTGGAGGATCTGCGGGCATCCTTTCAGCTCTGCGGCCAACGTCTCCCCGACCGACCGCCGATTGGGGAGGTTCCACGAGTCCACCCGCTCCAACTCCTTGAGACCGATAGCCGACTGCATCTCGGTCATCCGGAAGTTGAAGCCGACGGAGTTGTGGATGTACGGCAGCTTGGCTTCCATCTCCAGCAGGCGCATTCGCTCCGACACGTCGTAGCCGTGGTCGCGGAACGACCGGCAGAGCCACGCCACGTCTTCGTCGTCGGTCACCACGCAGCCGCCTTCGCCGCCGGTGGTGAACGTCTTGCTCTGGCAGAAGCTGAAGCAGCCCACGTCGCCGATTGCGCCGACTTTCTGTCCTCGCCACGTGGCGCCGTGCGCCTGAGCGCAGTCTTCTACCACCTTCAGGTCGTGCTGCTTGGCGATCTCCAGCAGCGGGCCCATGTCGGACACGATGCCGTACAAGTGAACCGGCAGGATCGCCCTGGTGCGGTCGCTGACCTTCGCCTCAACGTCTTCCGGATCCAGCGTGTGGCTGTCCTTCTGGACATCCGCGAAGACTGGGACAGCACCGGCCTGCAGGATCGAGAAGGCGCTGGCGATGAAGCTGTACGAAGGCACGATCACTTCGTCGCCGGGGCCGATGCCCAAGCCGCCGAGCCCTGTGTGCAGGGCCGTCGTGCCGTTGGAGGTGGAGACGCCGTACTTCGCGCCGCACCAGTCGGCGAACGCTTGCTCGAACTTCATGCCCAACTCGCCGGTCCAGTAGTTGATCTTCCCGGACTTCAGCGGCTCCATGGCAGCCTGGATGATCTCGTCCGTGAACCACGGCCACGGCGGGAATGGCTCTCGGGTCACCGGCTCGCCACCGTCAATCGCCAACTTGGTGCATTCATCACTCATTGTGGTTACCTCCACAGGTGTTCGCGTGCGCAACGCCGCTGGCCCGTCACGACACGTTCTTAGGCTCGACCGGTCTCCCCGTCCGAGCAGACTCGTAGGCTGCCTCAAGGAGGCTGACGACCTTCAGCGCTTCTCTGCCGGGAGACAAGCTTGGCGCGCCGGTCAGCACGGCGGACGCGAAGTCACCTACCGGCGTCGGCACTTCGGGCATTTCGCTCTCGCGCTGGAGAGTGGTCTCGCCGTCGGCGGGTCGCGTCACGAGCTCGAACGGAAAGCCGGTGGCGTACACGGAACCGGCCGTCCCGTAGTACGCATGGTGGCAGCGTTTCCCGGGGTACCCGCTGTCGGCGAGGACGGAGAGCGCGCAGAGCGCGCCGTTCGGCATCCGGAGCGTGGCAACCGACCGCATGTCGGCCGGGCAGTCGTCCATGACGCACGTCACCTCGACGGGCATCTGACCGGTGCACCACACGACCTCGCTCAACAGATGCGAGCCGCCGTCGATCAGGTTCCCGCCACCGTTCGCCTCCACGTCGCCGCGGAACAGCGTCGGCGGCACCACACCAGGCAGCGAGTCGGGCAGCGGCACCCGGCCGAACACGCCCTCCGCGTTGCTCGTGTCCAGGAACTCGATGGTCTCGACTTCCCCGATCTCTCGGACGCGGTCGCGGATGGCGTGGCAGTGCTTCCAGTACGGCGGGTTCAGCGCGACCGTCAAGACGCGCTGCTTGGCGTCGGCCAACGCCACCAGTTCAGCGCCTTCCTCGACAGCGATCGTCAGTGGCTTCTCCATCAGCACATGTAGACCGCGCTCTAAGGCGTACTTGGCCGGCGCATGGTGGACGTTGTGCGGCGTAGCAACCAGCACGGCATCCAGCGCGCATTCGTCGATCATCCGGCGGTAGTCGGTGAAGCGCAGCGCGACGCCGAAGTGGTCTCCCATTTTGGCAAGCGCCGCCTCGTCGCGGCGGCAAAGCGCCACCAATTCAAGGCGTTCATCGCGCTGCATGTCGGGCAAATGGCGCCTCGATGCAAACCAACCGGCGCCGATCACGCCAATTCGCACTCGATCGCAGTCAGACATCTCGCCGAACTCCTCTACGGCATGGGTAGCCGTGACTTGTTGGCCGGGCGTGCCGCGAATCCTTTCCCGCCGATCGGCAGGCCGTCCCCGGTCGCAGGGTACCCAAACCGCCGGTGCGCCGCTATACTTCCTCCACCAGACCAACCACTCTCCAGACCCGGTGCGAGGATCTCGACCACTGCGCATCGGCAGGCATTCCCTCGGAGGTACACCGTGAAAGTTGTTCTGCTGTGCGGCGGCCGAGGCACGCGGCTGCGAGAGCAGACCGAGACCCTCCCCAAGCCGTTGATCGAGATCGGCGGGCGCCCGATCCTCTGGCACGTGATGAAGTACTACGCCCACTTCGGCTTCACCGACTTCGTCCTGTGCCTGGGCTACCTCGGAGACCGGATCAAGCAATACTTCGCCGGCGACCGCGCTTGGGAGCGGCACGACTTCGTCCTGCACGCGGGCGCGTCGGGCCCCGAACGCATCGAGTTGCTGGGCGAACGTGAGGACTGGAACCTCACCTTTGTCGATACGGGACTCGAGACGAACACGGGCGGTCGAGTCAAACGCGCGGAGCGTTACCTCGACGGCGACCTCGCGTTGGTGACCTACGCGGACGGGCTGGCAGACCTCGACCTCGGTCGGCTCGTCGAGTTCCACCGCTCCCACGGGCGACTCGCCAGCCTCACCACCGTCAACCCCGCCTCACCGTTCGGAGTCCTCGACCTGGGCGACGATGGCAAGGTGCGTCGCTTCCAGGAGAAGCCGCGCCTCGATGGCTGGATCAACGGCGGCTTCTTCGTGTTCTCGACCTCCGCGCTGAGCCGCCTGGGGGCCAACGACAGCCTCGAGCAGGACCTCCTGACAGCCCTGGCCGAGGAAGACGAGCTGTACGCCTTCCGCCACACCGGCTTCTGGGCCTGCATGGATACCTACAAGGACCACTTGGCGCTCAACGCGCTGTGGGAATCGGGAAAGGCGCCGTGGAGGGTGTGGGAAGGGTGAGGGACCGCCGCCCGGGACCCTTCACAGCCTGAAGATCCGCTTCGCGTTGAGCCCGAAGATGAGCCGCTTCGAGTCGTCAGGAATCCGCGCGCAAGCAACATAGCCGATCTGCGGGCGACCGTCCACGAACGGCATGTCGGTGCCAAACAGCACGCGCTCGGCGCCGACTCCGTTCACCATCCGCTCCAGCATCCCGCGCGGCAGAAGAGAGCCGGTCAAGTCCAGGTAGAGGCGCTCCCACTTGTGCGCCACCTCAATGCTCTCATCCATGCCGCCACACGTGCCGCCCGCGTGCCCGAGCAGCATGTCCACGTTCGGGTACTGCTTGCCCAACTCAGCGAACAGCGACGGGCGACAGCGGGCGTCGCCTTCCCAGGTGTGGACAAGCACCGGCACGGAGTGCTCATTCGCGAACTCCCATACCGGGCGGTAGCGCTCACCGGTGACGGGGTAGGCGTGGATTGACGGGTGGAGCTTGATCGCCTTGAGGTTCCCGCGCAGCACGTGCTTGTCCAACTCGCCGCGGATTGCCGCCTCGGGTCGGTGCGGGTTCAGGCTGCAGTAGCCCAGGAAACGCCCGGGGTAGTCCTCAACGGCCTGCCGGATCTGCTCGTTGCCCAGCTCCTCGGCCGGCCCGATGCCCGCGTGTGGCGCAGAGGCGGCCAGGTCGATGCCGCAGGTGTCCATTGCGAACACCATGCCCTCGGCCCACGGTCGGGGGATGTGGAAGTCCTTCCACGGGCCCATGTGCGTGTGGCAGTCGATGACCAGCTCGCCGGTCAGCTTCTCTCCGGCGCGAACCGCTTCCCAGATTCGGCTCCGTTCCTCGCTCATGCACGCGCTCCCTTCCAGAGGATCGACTCCAAGTTGCCGGTCGCGAGGCGCCGCTTGTCCGCGTCGTCGATGGCGGCGTAGAGGATCGGCGTGATTGCTCCGCCGGAGTCGTAGGCAGGCAGGCCGGTGCCGAACACCAGCCTGTCGGCGCCAAACTTCTCGACAACCGCTTCGATCCCGAGGTGCTGCTCGAAGAATGAGGTCTCGATCCGCAAGCCGGCATGTCGCGCCAGCAGCGGGTAGGCCCACCGGGTGATCCGGTAGCCTGTCCGACAGACGATCAGGTTCAGGGCGGGGTGCTTGCCGAGGACCCCGTCGATCTCCCCCCAACTCGTCTGATCCAGCTCGATTAGCACGGGCACGCCAGCCTCAGCGAGAGTCCCAAACATCGCGCCGCACCACGCCTCTCCGAGCCCGTATCCGTGCGGCTTCGGATAGAGCCAAACGGCCTGGGCGCCGCCGGCAGCGAGATACCCGAGCAGGGCGTCGCCCGCGGGCAGTTCGTCGGTATGCTCTGGCAGCAGCACGAAGGCCGGCGTCAGATTGGGGTGTGCCGCTGCCCACTCGGCCGCCTGCTCGTTGCCGATCCGCGGATCATACTCCTTCGCCCAGGCGTGGACGAACAGGGCGCGCTCAACGCCGGTGCGCGCCAACTCCTCCAGAATCTCCTCGTCGCTCAGCGCCGACTCCGGCCGCGGCGCCGACCGCGGCCCGAACATCACGTTGCAGTCAAAGAACGGAATGGACAATCTGGTCCTCCTACTGGAATGCAGATTTGGGATTGCAGATGGCAGATTGCGAAGACCGGCAGCGCACTGACCGTGGCATTCTCCTCCGACGTGGTGCTGAGCCGAGGACCGGCACAAGGGAAACGGGAACTGGAGGCACTCCCACCAACGGTGCAGCCCGGCGCCACTCGTCACCCGCCGCTCACATCGGCGACAGCTCCTCCCACACGTCGATGATCCGCGTCCAATTGCGGTACTCCCGCTCGGAGAGCGTGGGCGACGGCCCTTCCGTCGGCCGCAGGATGAATCGCGCCTTGCCCCCCTCGAACGCCGCTCGGGTGGCTCGCTCGACTTCCGCCTCAGTGCCGTAGCACATGAGGCGCGACTCCAGGTTGCCGCCCAAGGTCAGCCGCTCGGCCGCCAGCGCCTTCGCTTCCGCCATCGTCACGTCGCCGTCGGGGGGCGGTTCCACCGGCTCGAGGTAGTCGGCTCCTCGCTCAATGACCTTGAGGATGGTCTCGCGCACCCGACCATGGCAGTGGAGGTGGACCACCGCTTCGCTCCGCTGCTTGATGAACGCGATGAGCCGGCGCTCCTGGTCCTGGACCAGCGCGTCGTACACCTGCGGCGACGCCATGGGCGGGGTCACCCACTCGCTGCCGCCGACCCAAACGTACTCGATGCCCGGCTTCTGCAGCAGTACGTCGAGGCAGTCCAGCGTCCGCTCGAGGCACAGTTCCGTCAGCTCCTCCATCCGCGGCAGGTCGGTGGCGCACAACCCCAGGAACATCTGGTAGGGCATCACCCCGGCAACGCAGACGAACGGCGACGAGACGCTGGTGGACAGGAGGAACCGCCCGTCGGGGTCTGCTGGGAGCGTGTCCCTGTCCGGCGCCGACAGACCAGGCGGCCGCTCCCACGGCACGGCGGCAATGCTCCGGAGTCCCTCCCTCGTCTCCACCGGGTACGTCACATTCCACGAAGTCTGCGCCTTCCGGTCGGAGTGGACGATGGCGGTGAGGGCGCCGTCCGGCGTGTCGAGGTACTGAGTCGTCTCCCACTCGCCCCCCGGCAGCGGCTTCCGCTCGTTCCGCATACGTTGCGGCGGGATCATCAGATAGCGATTCGTGTGCGACGGATGGTTCCGTCGCACAACAGAATGCGCGAACACGCGCTCAGCAATCTCCCGCCGCAGCGGATCCTCGATCTTCGCCACAGCTTCGAGGGACGGATACTCGAACCCGGCAAGCTCCAGTGGAACTCGGTCCACCGTCTCGCCGCGGATCGTTCTCAGGCGTAGGTCGCGAGGGGTCATGGGAAGCTCCTGCTTGGTTGGCGCTGCTTCGACGGTAGCGTGAACCACTATTCGCCCAAGAGCCGCCGCCTCCTCGCAGTTGCCACGGAAAGGCGGAGACAGCAACGCAGACGACTGCTGCACGGAACGTCAGTGCCCACTGAGCGCTCCTTGCGGTGCCACTCCAACCACCCTCGCCTCAGCGACCTGTACCAGGAGGTGCGTGGCAACACCGTGGCAACCGACCCTCCGGCAACCCCAACTCCGGGCCCGGTCAGCATCAAGATTCTGGTAGGTGAACCAAATGGTCAAGATTGTCTTCCTCGGCGCTGGTAGTACTGTCTTCGCGAAGAGCGTGTTGGGCGACTGCCTGCACGTGCCCGAACTGAAGGACGCGCATATTGCGTTGGTGGACATCGACCCCGAGCGGCTGGCGGATTCGGAGACGATGATCCAGAACCTGAACCGGAACCTGAGCGCCCAGGCGACCGTTCAGGCGACGGTGGACCGGCGGAAGGCGCTGGCTGGGGCGGACTTTGTGGTCAACGCCATTCAGGTGGGCGGGTATGAGCCGAGCACGGTCATCGACTTTGAAGTGCCCAAGAAGTACGGGCTGCGGCAGACCATCGGCGACACGCTGGGGATCGGCGGCATCTTCCGGGCGCTGCGGACGATTCCGGTCATGCTGGAGTTTGCCCACGACATCCAGGAGCTTTGCCCAGACGCCTGGTTCCTGAACTACACGAACCCCATGGGGATGCTGACGGGGGCGATTCTGCGGGCGACAGGGATCAACATGGTGGGGCTGTGCCATAGCGTGCAGGGGTGCGCGACGCACCTGTGCGGGATGCTGGAGCTGCCGAACGACAATCTGCAGTGGCGGATTGCGGGCATCAACCATCAGGGGTGGCTGCTGGAGCTCTCCCGCGAGGGCGTTGACCTGTACCCCGAGGTGAAGCGGCGCGCGGCGCTGCCGGAGTACAACAAGAAGGACGCCGTCCGGTTCGAGGTCATGAAGCGGTTTGGCTACTACGTAACCGAGTCCAGCGAGCATTCGTCGGAGTATCTCCCATACTTCATCAAGAGCACACACCCGGAGCTCATCGACCGCTTCCACATCCCGCTGGACGAATACCCGCGCCGCTGCATCGGCCAGATCGAGGGCTGGAAGAAGATGCGTCAGGAACTCACGGAGAGCAAGGATCTCGTCCACAACCGAGGCGGCGAATACGCCTCGTACATCATCGAAAGCGTGCTCAAGGATGTGCCGTACTCCATCGGCGGCAATGTGCTCAACAACGGGCTCATCACTAACCTGCCCTTCGACTGCTGTGTCGAGGTGCCGTGCCTCATCAACCGCAACGGAGTGCAGGGGTGCTACGTCGGCGCGCTCCCACCCCAGTGCGCGGCAGTGACGCAGACCAACGTCAACGTCCAGCTCCTGACCATCGAGGCGGCCCTGACCCAGAAGCGGGACCACGTGTACCACGCTGCCTTGCTGGACCCGCACACCAGCGCCGAGCTGACTATCGACGAGATTGTCGCGCTCTGCGATGACTTGATCGAGGCGCATGGCGACATGCTGCCGACATACGCGTAGCGGCCACTGATGAGCGGAAGGCACCCGCGAATTCACGCCAGCCTACTGGTACTGCTCCTCATCGGCGGGACCATGGGCGCTCCGCTGATCGGGCCGCTGCGGGAGACCCTCCAGGAGCTGATGGGCGTCTCCCGGGCGCAACTTGGGCTCTGGATCAACCTGATGGGATTGGGCGCGGGGGCGCTGAGCCTGTGGGCAACGGTTCGCTTTCGAGGCACGCTCAGCCGCACCTCGTTCATCAAGCTGGGCACGGTCTGTGGGTTGGCGGGCATGGTGTTGTTCGCAGCCGTCCGCCCGTCGCCCGGTGCCGCGCTCTGGGGCATGGCCGCTGGCTGGTTTCTGGTCACCGTCTCCAACGTGGTCCGCGCCGTCTCTGGGCCGATCTTCATGGACCTCTGGCGACACGCGCCGCACACCGGGGTTCTCTTGCTCCATGGCGTGAACGCGGTCGGGAAGGTCGTGGCGCCGCTAATCGTTCTGCTTGTCGGCGAGAGCCTGCAGGTCAACGCGGGCATCTACGCGGCGGCGCTGCTGTTGCTGGCCCTGGACATGTGCACGTGGCCGAAGCAGAGCGTGCGCGAACTCGGGGAGGCGGAGCGGAGCCAGTTGGCGACGACGGAGTCCGTCGACCGGAGCTGGCGAGGCGCCCTGTTCTGGACGGCAGCGCTGCAGTTCGCGTTCATCGCCGGCTCGGAGGCGGGAGTAGTCAGCATCCTCGGCAGCTTCCTCACCCACCACCGATCGTCGCCGATCGTCGCGCTGTCTCCCGCCCGGTGGGCGGCCGCTGTGCTGGTGCTGTCCCAGATGGGGATCTTCGCGGGCCGCTTCGTTTTCGCTGGATTCCCCGCGCTCAAAGAGAAGACAGTTGTCCTGCTCTGCCTACTGTGCGGGGTCTTCGTTCTGCCCGGCGTCCTATCACCGTCCCCCTGGGTCTACGTCTCCAGCCTGTTCATGGTGGGCGTCACCTTCTCGGCGACCTACCCGGCGTTCTTCACCCTCTCCGCGCGGAGCTTCGTCGCTAACCGGACGGCGTACTCCATGGCCACCGGACTCACAACACAAGTGGGGATCAATCTGTGCATCTGGCTGGCGAGCGTTCTCGGTAATCGAGAGGAATCTCTGCCGGTCGCAGTCATCGCGAGTACGGCGGTCATGGGGCTGTTTGGTCTGTTCCTGTTCGCGACGCGCACCGGGCGGCAGCTCTGCCGGGCTGCGGAGCCGGCGACGGTGCCGGAATGAGCCGTGCTGCGGGATCCGCCGCCTCTCCCCAACAAGGCGCTCCCGTCAAGGCAGCATGGTTGCGGGAGCCTCCCCGGTTGTGTAGAATAGCTTCTTCGCCCAATGCGTTTCTTGGGGTGTCGCCAAGCGGTAAGGCACGGGCCTTTGGAGCCTGCATCCCAGGTTCGAATCCTGGCACCCCAGCCACTCTTTTCTTGACCCCGGTCGAATCGTCGCCCGGCTTCTGATGGGGGAGCGGTGTGCTCCCCTTTTTTGTGTGTCTGACTGCTCAACGAGGCACCGCAGCCCGGTGTGGCAGGCGACGTCTGTTGGCGGACCGGACAACTGCTCGTGATCAGCGGAGTCCAGCGGAATGAAGCAGCCTCGACTAAGACTCTTCTGCGGCAACGCCAACCGGCCACTGGCCGAAGCAGTGGCGACGTACCTCGAGATCCCCCTCAGCGACCTCGTCGTCGGGCGGTTCAGCGATGGGGAGATCCACGTCCAGATCAAGACCAACGTTCGCGGGGATGACGTCTTCCTGATCCAGCCTACCTGCGCGCCGGTGAACGAGAACGTGATGGAACTGCTCATCATGTTGGACGCATTCAAGCGCGCGTCCGCCGGCCGCATCGTGCCGATCGTGCCGTACTACGGGTACTCGCGGCAGGACAAGAAGACGCGGCCCCGCGAACCCATCTCCGCCAAGTTAGTGGCGGACATGCTCACCCACGCGGGCGCGGATCGCATTTTCGCGCTTGATCTGCATGCGGGACAGGTGCAAGGCTTCTTCGACACCCCTGTCGATCACGTCCCGGCCGGGCCGCTGCTCGCCGAGCACGTGCGCAAGATGAAGCTCCCGCCCGAGGACACGGTGGTTGTGTCCCCTGACGTCGGGGGTGTTGAGCGCGCCATCACGTTCGCGGAGTGCATTGGGGCAACGCTGGCCATCATCGCCAAGCGACGCCCGCGGCCGAACTCGGCAGAGGTCATCGAGATCATCGGTGATGTGGACGGCAAACACGCGGTCATGGTCGATGACATGATCGATACTGCGGGCTCGATCACCGAGGGCGCGAAGGCCCTCATCGCGCGCGGCGCAGGGGATGTATACGCCTGCTGCACCCACGCAGTGCTTTCCGGGCCGGCGGTGTCCCGGCTTCAGGACTCGTGCCTGAAGGAGATCATCGTGACAGACACCGTCTACATCCCCGAGGAGAAGCGCATCGACAAGCTGACTGTGCTGTCCGTGGCGCCCCTCCTGGCGAAGGCCATCGTGAGCATTCACGAAGACGACTCGATCAGCAACCTCCACGAGCGGCTTTTCTGACGCTCGGGGCCGACGCGAATAGGCGGCTGCACGGGTGCCGCCCTGAAGGTCTCGGGGCGCGGACGGGCGACGCCGCCGGCAAGACACAGCTTCACGACCGAGAGGAACAACCAAGATGGAACGCATACCACTCACCGCAGAAACCCGTACGGCGTCCGGTTCCGGGGATGCTCGACGACTCCGCCGAACGGGCCGGGTGCCCGGCGTCGTGTATGGCAGAGGCAGCGACCCGAAGGTCCTTAGTGTGGACGAGAAAGAACTCATGGGCCTCCTCAAGACAGCCGCAGGGAGCGCACTGCTGATCGACCTGACCCTCTCAGGGAACGGCCAGCAGAGCCCGCTGCTCTGTCTGGTCAAGGAGGTTCAGAGGCACCCCGTCACTCGGGGGCTGCTCAACGTGGATTTCCTCAGCATTTCGCTGACCGAGCAGATCTCTGTGACGGTGCACATTGTTGGCGAAGGCGAAGCCGTTGGCGTCGAGAACTCGGGCGGCATTCTGGAGCAGAACCTCCGCTCGCTCTCCATCTCCTGTCTCCCGACCGCCATTCCCGACGAGATCCGAGTTGACATCTCCGGGCTGGAAATCGGAGACTCCCTGCACGTCAGCGATCTGCCGATCCCGGAGGGGGTCACAGTGGAGGCAGACGAGTCTGAGGTCGTCTTCCGCGTCAGTGCTCCGTCGGTGGTGGAAGACGAGGCGGCAGAAGGAGAAGGCGAATTGGCCGAGGGCGAAGCTGCGGCTGAAGGTGCAGCCGACGGGGAAGAGGGCGAGGAAGAGGGCGAGAAGGACTAAGCCGACTTGGAGTGAGCCGTGGCACCGTGGTTCCGCCGCGCCCGGACCCCCCCGGACAGCGTTCGTGCGATTGTCCTCGGGGTCGGCAACCCGGGTCAGCAGTATGCCGGCACTCGGCACAACGTCGGCTTTGCCGTCATCGACGAGTTGCGCTCGTCCTTGGCGGCAAGGCCGCACAGCACCCGGCACCAAGCTCGCGTGTGGCTTGCGGGAGACGTGCTCCTGGCGAAGCCGCAGACGTTTGTGAACCTGAGTGGGCGTGCCGCGCGGCAGCTCTGTGCAGCCTTCCAGGTAGCTCCTGCCGATCTACTGGTGCTCGCCGATGACGTCAACCTGAAGCTGGGGCAGCTTCGGCTTCGCCGGGAGGGGAGTGCTGGCGGACACAAGGGACTGCGCTCGATTGCTCAGGAATTGGGCACGCAGGAGATTCCGCGACTGCGAGTGGGCGTGGGTCGCCCGGACAACCCGCAGGACGACTTGGTGGACCACGTTCTCTCCCGGTTTCCCCCCGACCAAGAGCAGCTCGCGCGGGAGACCATCCGGCGGGCTGCTGCGTGCGTGGAAGTCTACCTGCGCGACGGCGTCGAGGCGGCCATGAACCAGTTCAACTCGTAGCGGCGGACGCCTCAGGCTGCCTCAGTAGCTGCTCCGCCAGGGCCAGGTCAGCGGGCTTGTCCACATCGAAGGCTACACTTGCGCCTGCCCTCACAACCGTTGCCCGACAGCCAAGAAGCTCCCCGACGCGCTCCGACGCCTGGTTCGCCGTCAGTCGGTGGCACAGGAGCCTGAGCACGAACGTCCACCCCAGCATGCGGCACAGGCTCCACGGCTTCTTCCGCAGCTCGAAGACGTCCCGAATGAGCTGGGCGTTGCGTTGCACCATGGCCCGGCTCATGAGCATGATGTTGCCGCCGGTGAAGGTGCCTTCTCGGATCGTGACGCAGGTGCGCTCCGTTCCGGGGTAGGCTGCCCCGCAGACACGTCGTTCGACCATTGAATAGACGAACTCCGCCTCCCGCGTGCTCGCCTGCCCGACGAAGAAATCCACCTCCGTCGGGTCCAACAGCGGCAGGTCGGCGCTGACCGCCAGCACGTAGTCGGCCTCCGGCGCCTCAGCCACCCCTTGCAGCAGGTTCTCCACGAGGGAGTCGCCGCTTTCCGCCCACCGCGCGTGGGGCGCCGTGGCGGCAACCACGTGCTCCATCTCAGCCGGTCCCACGACCACGATGGACGAGAGGGACTGCGCCTCGCACAGCGGGCGCAGCGTGTGTTCGAGGAGCGAGGTGCCGGCGACTTCGAGGCAGGCTTTGGGCTGGGCGGGTCTCCCCTCTGCCAGGGAGCCCTTGAGCTCGCCGCCGGCAAGCAGGATCCCGACCACGACTGGGCCATTGCGAGGCAGGTCCGCCTGTGGTTCCGGCAAGGAACTCCCTCCCGCGCCGCCGACGCCCATGCTACTCGTCCTCGTCGCTCAATAGATTGTGGTCGTCCCTACCCAGGTCGTCGGTCTGCCTGAGACGCTCGAATCGGGAGGGGTACCCGCGGTCTTGCCCCTCCGAGTAACGGTACAGGTGCGGCTTCAAGAACGCTCTCCGCTGCACGTAGAGCGCGACGGTCATCAGGATGATAAAGAGCAGTTCTAGAGCGCGCCGGGTCGGCAGCAGAACAAAGTCGCCCACAAAGCCCCAGACCTGAGCGAAGTACAGGATCCGCTCGACCCCGTAGATCCCGATAGCGATGATGACAATTTGCCATGTTTGGCCGATGGCGCCGGTCTTGAGCAGCGAGTATAGCTGGATGGCAAGGATCACGCCGAAGATCGCCACGAGCAGGCAGAGCAACGCCATAAGTGACGAGAAAAGCTGCATTTGGTCAGTCCTCTGCCTCAGACGCGCGGCTCGACACCGCCAGCGCCGCCACGACGTTGGCGGGCTACCCCACCATGGCACACAGTCGATAGCTCTGGCAGACCTGCCGGGATTCCTCGCTCAGTCCTCTGACGGCACGGTCGAGGTACATCCGCGCCACAGGCTTCCCAACCATTTCCGCGACGCCCGCGTAGGCTCTAGCGAGCGCCAACTTGTACGTCTCCGCCAGTTCTTCCGGAGAGACTCGGCTGGGGCTGAAGTCGCGCATCCGGCCGCGGCGGATCTCGATGGTCACACTGTGCCTCTTGAGAAAGTCGTTGGTCTCGCCTTCGGTGGCTCTGGCGGTAGCGTCGCCGACGAGTTTGTAGAACATCCACAGGAACGCTTGCGAGATCATTGTGAAGGCGTGCTTGAGTTGCTGCTTCTCCTGATGCACCGCCTGCTCCAGGCTGAGCACCCCGTCGTCGCTCTCCAACAGCGACTTCGGCACCAGCTTCTCGACTCCCGAGACGAACGCCTCTACGAGGTCCGGGTCGAGCTGCGCTCGCGCAGCCGTCTTGAGGCCCAGGAGCGCGCGGCTGGGCGCGAAGGGCGTGCGATGTGCCCGCGGGGAGGTCATCGCATCGAAGCACTCAGCGACCGCAATGATGCGACCGATCAGAGGGGTCTCTGTGCCCTTGGTTCCGGCCGGATAGCCGTTGCCGTCCCAGCGCTCGTGGTGCGACTCGACAAACGGGGCCAGTTCTTCCAGGTCGGGGAAGGTCCTCAGTAGCCGAGCGCCGGCCGTGGGGTGCTCGCGGATCTGCGAGAACTCCTCGGGGCTGAGGCGCCCAGGATTGGTCAGGACGGCCGCTTCCACCTGCAGATTCCCCGAATCGTGCAAGAGGGCCGCGCTCTCAACCCGCTCGATCTGGCTGTCGTCGCTCCCCAGTTCCCGGGCAATGGTGACCGCGCCCAAGGCGACAGAGCGGGCATGCCCGCGAGCAAACGGGTCTTTGGACTCGGCAAGCTGGACAAGGTGTTCAGTGGTTTCCGGGACAGCGCTCATCGCGATTCACAGTTCCTTCGGCACCCGTCGCTGGCGACGTAGGCACCGGCTGACTTGGGCGACGCTGTGTCGGCACGCAGGGCAGATGGCGGAATGGCCCCCGTCGGCTGACGGGACTCTCAGGACGTACGCTCCACGCCACGCGGCGTGGGATGGGCTACCTGCACTAGCGGGGCAAGTGCCCTCAGCGCGGCGCACGCTCGGACGGCTTGCTCTTCCGAGGGAAAAGCGCCAAACACTGCCGACCCGCTCCCCGTCATCGCGGCACCCAGCGCGCCTTGGCGCAGTAGGGCGTTCTTCAACTCCGCGATCTCCGGGCACACTGCAACGGCTGCGGGTTCGAGCACATTGTCGAACATCCTCGCGGCGTTGTCAATGTCGCTGTCGCGCAGGCAGCGGAGGAATCGCTCGTGGTCGGTCCGAGAAGGCGTAGGGCGCCGGTCGTAGGCGGCATAGGCCGCGGCTGTGCTCACCGGACGGCCGCCCTGGGCAACCACGAATACCCACCCTGCCGCGATGTCCACGGGCGCGATTCGCTCACCGATTCCCTCCAGCATCGCGCCCCCCCCGGTCAAGAAGAACGGCACATCGGCCCCGAGCTTCACGGCCAAAGTGCGGAGGGTCCCCACCGGCAGAGTCAGCTCCCACAGCTCGTCCAGGCCGATCAGCACGGCGGCGGCGTTCCCCGAGCCGCCGCCCAGACCGGCGCCAAGGGGGATGCGTTTCGTCAGCTCGACGTGCACGCCGTCACCAACGCCGGCCTCTGCTGCGAGCAGATTGGCGGCTCGAAGACACAGGTTGTCGGGAGTCTCCAACTCCGGCCAGTTACACGACACGCGTGCCGGTGCCTCCGCACTCCGCAGCACAATCTCGTCCCACAGTGAGATGGTCTGGACGACGGACCGCAACTCGTGGTAGCCATCCGGTCGCCTCCCGAGAATCTCCAGGGTCAGGTTCAGCTTTGCGGAAGAGCGCAGCGCGATCATGTGCTCATGGTTCGGCGGAGCCGGACAAACTCCTCCGGGCAGACCGCCTCCGCGCGCACCGCGGCGCCCAACCCAAGCTCCGTCAGCGCCGCAACTGCGCGGCTCGAGGGTCCCCAGCGCTCGCTGGCACCCAGCGCGTTGGCGAGGGTCTTCCGCCTCTGTGCGAAGGCAGCGCGGACCAGGCAGAGCACGTCTGCAGCTTCGTCGCCTGAGACCATCGGGAGGGTCAGCGGCGTCAGCTTCATAATGGCCGACTCGACCTTCGGGCGGGGGGTGAAGCAGTTGGGCGACACGGTGCCTTCGATAGACACCCGGGCGGCCAGGGCGCAGGCGACGGCGAGGGGACCGTAGTCGCCGCCTCCCGGTGCCGCCCTCATTCGTTCGCCAACTTCACGCTGCACGGTGAGCACTGCGCAGCGGAGCCTGCCCACATGGGTCACCAGGTCGCGCAGCACGAGCTTGCTGATGCAATAGGGGAGATTGGAGACGACGCTCGCCGGGCGGTCTGGGCGCTCGGCGAGGAGTTCCGCAAGGCTCAACTCCCGCAGATCGCCCTGCACCCAGCGAATGTTCGCCACCCCCGCGTGTGCCGCCTGCGCCGCCTCGAGCAGTCGGCTGTCGATATCGACAGCGATGACCTGGGCGACTCGGGGTGCCAACGCCCCGGCAACGACGCCGAGACCCGTACCCAGATCGAGCACGGTCTCGTCGCCCCGCAGGTCCGCCTGCCCCAGCAGCCTCTCGACCGTGTTCCGATCAATGAGGAAGTTCTGCCCACGCCCGCGCGACGGCACGACGCCGTGCTCCGCCAACAATGAGCGCACGACGCGAGTGGAGCATAGGTTCGGGTTCTCCGGCGTGGGCATGCCTGGGGCCAGCGGGGGGGGAGTCGTTCTGGTGGTCAATCCAGCAGGTAGACCTTGGCTTTTCGGCGACCTACCGCC
>Ga0210020_1000281_pt1 | contig 52959 bp, 51 predicted proteins | sample CryGeymeta201514_FD_183980 | JGI IMG/M metagenome (GOLD analysis project Ga0210020, IMG submission 183980) | Groundwater microbial communities from Crystal Geyser aquifers in Utah, USA - Crystal Geyser metaG 2015-14 (SPAdes) (version 2) | ecosystem: Environmental > Aquatic > Deep subsurface >... | reverse complement strand
ACAGTTGGTAATGATTTTGATTCAGCTCCTTTTCAGCGGTGTTTCTTATACGCTCAAGGCTACGCCTTTTGATGTCCTTCAGCCAGTCATTTTCTGGCAGTATTTTCGTGTTTCCCATTGTTTTCAAAGTGCTCGTCTACTGTCAACTATACACTGACCCAGTGCAAGTATTAGCCATTCCTCCGAGAATGAGGTAACGTGGGAGTGTCGCAACAGAAAGGCGCACCATGGCCACCCCATCGCGGATGGTCGTCTAATCCGCCCTTAAAAATGCCACAGGCGGCATCCAATCGGATGCCGCCTGTGGCATTTTAACAATGGACACGGCATCAATTATATCTTCCCCACTAGATCAAGTCCCGGCTCAAGATCATCGTCACCCGGTTTCCAACTTGCCGGGCATACATGTCCCGCGTGCTCGGAAACATATTTTGCCGCCTGTAATTTTCGATACAGTTCCGCGGCGCTTCGCCCGATATCATTATGGTTGATCTCCAATGATTTCAAAACGCCTTCGGGGTCAATAAGGAACGTTCCGCGAAGCGAAACACCTTCTTCATAAATATACGTCCCGAACATTTTTGATAATTCTCCCGTACGGTCGGCAATCATCGGATAGGTAACCTTCCCTATCGCTTCCGAGGTATCGTGCCATGCTTTGTGTACCTCAATGGTGTCCGTACTTATCGACAAAATTTCCGCGCCCTCTTTTTGGAACTTCCCATAGTAATTTTGCATTTCCTCCAATTCGGTAGGACACACAAACGTGAAGTCTTTTGGATAAAAGAAAAGTATGAGCCATTTTCCCCGATAATCAGACAGGTTGATCTTCTTCTCCTCATCGTTATGATAGGCAGACAGATCCATATCGGGGACAGTGTCCCCTATCTCGATCGTGTATTCTCCCCACTGATCATGCGCGCCGCACCCATCGCACGCGCCAGTGCAATTGCCACACATGTCTTTTTCATCTTTATTCATGATATTTTTAGAAAATTAAATTGATAAGCCATTTTGATGATTGGTAAAAATCATACTACCGTATATTATAGAGAGATGCAAGAAACAGAAAAGAAATTGAACGAAAGACCGAAGATCCTTGCAGTTATTGGTCAAACCGCGTCCGGCAAGAGCGATCTAGCGGTCGTGTTGGCAAAAAAATTCAATGGAGAAGTGGTGTCAGCTGATTCGCGACAGGTGTATCGTAGAATGAACATCGGCACCGGAAAAATAACAAAAAAGGAGATGCGGAGCGTCCCCCACTATCTGCTCGATGTTATAGATCCTCAGTCAACATTCACCGTTGCGCGGTATAAAAAGCACGCTGAGAAAGCGATACACGGTATTCTGCGACGTGGCAAGTTGCCGATACTGTGCGGAGGTACCGGATACTATGTGCAAACAATTACTGGTGGCACGAATATCCCTTCGGTAAAACCCAACACTGCTCTGCGGAAACGCCTTGAATATGCGGGAACGCCGGAACTTTTCGCCATACTAAAACGACTCGATCCGCGGCGCGCGGGAGAAATTGATCAACACAATCGCCGACGACTCGTCCGTGCCATCGAGATTGTAAATTATCTCGGGGTTGTGCCGTTAATAGAAAATACCCCGCGCTATGACGTTCTCTCTATCGGAATCAAGACAAACGACCAAATACTCAAAGAAAAGATCGCGACGCGGCTCCATGCGCGCATTCGACACGGCATGATAGCGGAAGCAAAGCGTTTGCACGATGATGGTGTGTCATGGAAACGAATGGAAGAAATTGGACTTGAATATAAACATCTCGCACTCCATCTGCAAGGAAAATTATCGCGCGAAGAGATGGAACGGCAACTCACCGCCGCGATCTGGCAGTATGCAAAACGCCAAAAGACGTGGTTCAAACGCGACAAAACAATTCACTGGATCAACGCAAAAGAAATAAAGGAAGTAGAGCAGTTGGTGAAAGGATTTCTTAAGTAAGAGGTTGTTTTTCGCAACAGTGCTTTCATGCGGGCGCTCGGGGAATTGGCGTCAGCTCACATCAATCCCGCCGAATGCGGGATTGTGTGGCTCCTGCCCGGACTCGCCTGTCGCAAAGCGACATGGCTCCGTCTTTCAATTCCCTACGCGAGGCAAGTAGTTGCCTCGCTCATCGCCCTTTACGCTTAAAAAGCGCCGTTGTTGATGCTTTCATGCGGGCGCTGAGGGAATTGAACCCCCGACCGCGGTTTTGGAGACCGCTATTATGCCACTTAACTAAGCGCCCAGAAACTGTTTCGAATTATAGCAAAGCACTGGACGAAAAACTACTTTTTCGCTTCCTTATGAACCGTATGCTTTTTACACCACCGGCAATGCTTCTTAAGTTCAATCTTACGCTCAACGCTTTTTCTATTCTTTCGGCTCCAATAGTTGATCCGTTTGCAATCATGACATGCCAATTTTATTAGGTGATCTTGTGACATAAAAGTATCTATATTCTTGCGCCGACATACGGCTAATCCACACTAGAGTAATATAAACAGACTAAAAAAGCAACTATTTTGTTATCACGGGAGATATATACGCTTAATGAGCGGATTGATCCGTGTTACCACCTCATAATTGATCGAGTCTGACATTCGCGCCAAATCGTCGACGGTAACATGCTTCCCGTCCTGCTCGCCGATAATGACAACTTCGTCCCCGGGTGCCGCTTTTGGCACATCCGTAACATCAAGTACAACCATATCCATCGAAACACGACCGACAACGCGCGCGCGGCGCCCTCGCACCAGCATTGACCCAACACTCGAAAACACTCGCGAATAACCGTGCCAATACCCGATCGGGACGACCGCGATTTTTGTCTTCCGCTCAAGCGTTTCCGTCAGATCATACCCAACACCCATACCCGCTTCAAGTTCTTTTGTTTCGCCGATAATAGTCTTCCATGAGAGTATCGGAGCAAGCGAAAATTTCCGACTCGCAAACGCCTCAACCTCTTTGGATGGCCAAAGACCATACGACCCGATCCCGATACGCACCATGTCAAAATGCGCTTCTGGAAAGAGAACGGCACCCGATGTTGCGGCGGCATGGGTGACCGGCACAAGACCGAGACGTTTGAATTCATTGATCCATTGTTTGAGAAGAGCAATCTGCCCGACGGTATAGGCGGGAAAAGAGGGATTCTTTGCTACGGCAAAATGAGTATAGAGTCCCTCAACGGCAAGTTTGTTTTTTTTACCAGTAACAAGACGCATTACGTCAGGAAGTTCACCGATGAGAAAGCCTTGCCGATGCATTCCCGTATCAACTTTGACATGAAGATTCGGACATTTTTCGGAAGGATATCGGGCAATCTCTTTCAGAGCCGCCATATTTGAAACCGTGATGCTTATGTTATATTTTCGCGCTTCAGCGATCCTACCATCCAGCGTATGCCCAAGCACAAGAATCGGCGCGCCAACCCCTTCACGACGTAAAGCAATACCCTCAACAATAGAGTCAACCCCAAGCCAATCAACGCCGATTGTCACGATCTCTTTCGAAAAAGAGATGAGGTCGTGCCCGTATGCGTTCGATTTAACAACCGCCATCAAACTGCACGTCTTAGGTATAACAGAGCGAAATATTTTGTAATTGTGCGCTATCGCTTTTCGGTCGATCTCAATCCACGTCCGCAGTTCATTTTTCGTTTGTTTTGCGCCATTGAGAAGCATAGTGTCCTTGATTGTAGCAAAAAAAATCCCCCCGTGCCATTTGCGGCAACGATGGGGGGCGAACCTGGGCGACCTCTACCAAAAGAGCGGGAGGGGGGATGGGACCGCGCATCGGGATAGAGACCGTCCCAGGTCCGCCATATAGGTCGATGAGAGGCGGAGGAGGAACTCATCAACCTATATCTACTATAAATTTTACTCGACTTTTTTTATTTGTCAACCCCCTGTTCTCAACACCGACATTTGCCCCGTAAATGTCGGGCATCTACAGACAGGACACGTGAATTCTGGTCTACAGTGCATCTGTAATTAGTATCGTTTCCATAGAGAATCTTTTTTAATGCTTATTCCCAAATCAACTCTTTGTCTATTAGATATTTCAGCAGGCGCGTTCATTATTAAGTCTTTACCATCGCCAGTCTTCGCGAAAGCAATCACTTCTCTTATATTTAGTTCTTGTTCAAGAATCATCATGAGTCTATCGAAACCCCACGCAATGCCTCCATGGGGGGGAGCCCCAAGTTCCAATGCTTTCAACATATGGCCAAAATTATTTTCTATTCTCTCATTGTTGTAACCCATAATTTCGAAAGTAGTTCGGAGAGCGGAAGGTTTGTGGTTCCTTATGCTTCCACCCCCAATTTCAAGCCCATTCAAAGTAATGTCGTATTGCGTGGTAAGAATTTCTCCAATACTCTCTTTGCTCATAAATTTTTCAAAATCTTCGTCTCTTGGTTTTGAAAAAGGATTGTGAGTGAACGTCCACTCGCCGGTGCCATCAACATTATCTTCTCCTGTCTTTTCAAACATGGGAAAATCTACAATCCAAAGAAATGCAAGAAGATTTGCGTCTGTCTTGTCTTCTCTTATATCAGGTCTGTCATTTCCATACTTCCCCATTGCTTCTTTATAAGGCATTCTCGGAAAGGGTATTTGTTGTATTCTTTTTTCAGGATAATATTTTTCTACAATAGAAATCAATATTTTCTCATTTAGCTGAATAATATCTTCTTCGGTAACAAAAGACATTTCCATATCAAGCTGGGTAAACTCAGGTTGCCTGTCGCCACGAGTATCTTCATCTCGCATACAGCGTGCAAATTGAAAATACTTTTCAAAACCACTAACCATTAAAAGTTGTTTATATTGTTGTGGAGATTGAGGAAGAGAATAAAAGCTTCCTTTGTAAATTCTACTTGGCACAACATATGAACGAGATCCTTCGGGCGTCGGTGCAGATAAAAGGGGCGTTTCTATTTCTAAAAAGCCATCTTTTTCAAGATAATTTCGAATGAAATTTTGAATTTTAAATCTATTTGCAATATTTTTGTGCATTCTGTCGCTTCGTAAATCCAAATATCTGTATTTAAGACGAATAGATTCGTTCACCTCTCTAGTATCACCACTAATCGGGAACGGCAAAGTTGCCGATTCATTTAAAACATTGATGTGCAAAATCTCAAGTTCTATATCTCCATTTAGTATTCCTGATTTTTTATTTTTCTCGGGTCTTTCATTAACCTTTCCGGTAATTTCAACTACAAATTCTTCTCGTAGAGTTTTACCAATCTCCATTGCGTTACTATTCGGCAATATCACACCTTGTATGATGCCTGATGTATCACGAAAATCCAAAAAAATCATTTTCCCTTGATCACGACGAACATTTATCCAACCATAAATAATCACCGTTTCCTGTTTTTTTTCTGATAATTCATTTATGTAGGTTCTTTGCTTCATAATTTTATTTCATTAAAACATCAAGCGAAACGCCCAAGGCGTCCGCAATTTTTTTAACCGTACCAATGGTAGGGTTAGGCGTTGAACCAGCCTCTATTTTAGCAATAGTATGAAAAGCCAAATTTGACTTTTTCGAGAGGACATCTTGAGAAATACCGAGTTTATTTCGGTGTTTCTTTATATTGTCCCCAATTATGGATTTTTTGTTTGACATATTCGTGTATGTTTTACTGTTATAGTTAGTATGTATATAAAATCTTAACTATATACAAGTTAGTATATGAAATATTTACCATTCAGTCAAACAAAAATAGTGAGCTCTCTTTTAGAATTGCTCGCCTGCGCTATCGCTCCGGTGACAACCTCGCAGAAATTTCCCCCTACAATTTTTCTTTTGCGCGCGCCCCCTGAAAAAAAGGTAAGGGAAATTTCTACTCGGTTCCGCCCTCCAAGTATTCGGGCGGGATGGGACGACGATTTCCCGGAGGATCCCTGATAGGTGGAGGAAGACGCGATAAGGAATTCATCCACGACCTGGGCGACGGCATGAGCCGCTCAAAAGCATCGACTACGAGGCCATGTAATCGATTACGATAGAGCCCGCGTCGTCTAGCTGTCAAGAGTTATCCACACAACATCTTGACGGCAAAAATCCAGGGGTGTACGATGGGATAGTTCCTCAAAAGGGAACAACCCCATCGGTCCCCCGCCCACAAAGGCAGGGGACCATTTTTTTGTACAACTCCCCCATATACGACATCGCAAGTCGTATATGGGGGAGTTTAAAAAGAATACCGCCTTGCGTCATAGACGCAAGGCGGTATTTGTTAGTACACTTTTTTGTCCTTATCCGCGCGATGTTGGAATCCTCCTTTGAAAGAGGAACCTCACACGCGGCCATGGCAGACGCTCTTTTGGAATTCGCCTTTTGGCGAAACCTCAAACGTTTGCTCGGACGAAACTACCCTACCGCACCGTCGCGGCGAACTCGTGAACAACCGAATCGTCCTGGATGACGATTCCGAGGTGCCGCCGCGAGGTGGCGGAACGGCGCAAGCTTCCCACGACGTTCTTGGGAAGCACCGGCTCGTCCGAGCCGGCGAGAAGGAGTTTCACCTCCTCACTACGCGGATCGATGGGGATCCGCACGATCGTCCCCCCGTCTCCCCTGGTCATGTCGCCAGGGAGGCGGAACGAGAACGCCATGCGATCAACCTCGTCCGCGATTGTCGCATGTGCGTCAATCGCGTCCCGCAGGTCATCCTGCAGATCCGCCATTGCCCTATCGGCCTCGGCGAACAGCGCTTCGGCCTGGTCGGCGCGCTTCGCGGCCTCTTTTGCGTGGCCGGCAAGTCCGCGTGCGGTCTCCTCAACGCCCTTCCGCACATCACGCTGATGGAGCGCGATGATGCAAAGAAGAAGCGTGGCGGCGAAAAGCCATCCTTCCGGGGCCGTGAAGCCCCGGATTCGCTCGATCGCCGTCGCCACAGTCAGTGGCGGATTCACGGGGGGGATGACCTCCGAAAGAATCTTGTCGATCCCCGCGGCGATCACGGCAAGGCGCGTCGAGAGCGCGGACATGTGCGTCTCGATGCCGTCAAACCGCGCGATCGCGGCGGCGAGCGCGTCCTTTAAAGCCGCGACCTGCGACTCAAGGTCGGCGACCTGCGCTCGCGCGGCAACAACAATCGGCAGAGCCGCGACATCAAGTGGCTCCATGTTGGCGAGCGCGTAACTCACCGCGCCCCCTGCCCGCCGCTCAAGCACGACATTCGCGGGCAGGGTGACGGTGTTTGGCGGCACCACTGACCCGTCAGCCATGCGGACGACGTACGTCGTCCCGACGGCTCCGGGTCGTGCCGAAGCCATCCACACGCCAGCCGAGAGGTGGCGAAACGCCTCGTCGGAACAATCCGCCATGGCGTTTACGACACAAAACTCCTCGAGAAACTCCTCGAGGGTGACGTCAGGACGGTAAAACTGGTTCCAGATGTCCCACGCCGTTCCCCCCGGCTGGAGCTCGTACTCCTCAACTGAACGGATAACCAAGTTATCCGTCGAAGGAGCGGCGATGGCGCTGTCCGCGATGGCTGGCATATCATGCATCACTACGAGTACTGCGACGAGTACTGCGACGATCATTTTCATCTTCTCTCCTTGTTGTGGTCTCACGACTTCGCGTGAGACCTATTGATGTGGCGAGCACGCGAGCACGTTTTTCGCGGTTCGCGGTAATTCTTTGCTCCTTCTTTTGGCTTTTGGAAGTGGTTGTAAAAGTCCTTCTCTCCTGTATTCATTGCAACGGCGGACAAGGGAGTTTTTTCCCTCAAATCCAGCCATTATTGGCATATTTCAACACAATAACGCAATAATCGTGCTTTCGTAATCTCGGTTCTTTCTACCCTAAATCAATCATTTTGTCAATCCGTAGCTATAAAGGTCCGACCTTTATAGCTATATTCAAAAAAAGGCCCTGCGTCGAGAAATATGCTCGACACAGGGCCGGAAAAGAACTTCAGTGGGGAGCGACAATCCCCTGCGCGACGGAATGGTCCGTCGCGGCGACTTGCCCGACAACGTTGCCGCTCCCGCCCACATTGGACGTTTGGACCGTCCCGCCCGGCGCGACAATGTGCGGGCCGTTGTTGTTGGTGGTGTTGTTGTTGACCACTCGATTGACCACCGAGTGGTCACTTTGGTCGACGTCGGCAGTCGCATCCGACGTCGAATTTGACGAGCTGGAGCTATATGTATGCGCCATGCTCGCCCCGCCGGTCGCGTTGATTGTGGGGTTTGCCGTCGCGTTTCCGCCAATGCCCCCCGCGCCGCCGGAAGCGGTATTGGTCGAACTGACCACCGTCGGACCGGTGTAGCTCGTCCCGCCAGAACCACCCTCAGCGGTGGTGCTAATATCACCGACTCCGGACGAGCTGGTACTGCCGGCAACGTTGACCGCTCCGGTCGTAGCACCGCCCGCCGTGTTGGTGTTCTCAACCCGCACCGCGCCTGGCGCAACCGCCACATCGCCACCGGCAACATCGCCGACATTGCCGCCGTGGCTCGTCGAAGACGAGTTTGGGTTCGCGGTAACACTCACCGCGCCGCCCGTCATGACGCCGCCGTTTTGCGTTGGGCTGGCAACCGCGCTGACCGCGCCGTCGGCGAGATTGACGTTCGCGTCACCGCTCGTCGCGGAAACACCGTCAACCGATCCGCCGGTTGAGTTCGCGGCGCCGCCTTCCCCACCAGTGGCAGTTTGGTCCTGCGCCTGCGACTGGTTACCGCCCTCGTTCGTGAGGGTGGTACTCGCGTTATAGGTCGGCGGAGCAAGGTTTGTCCCGAACGCACGCGCCGCTTCCACGTTGCCCGTTGCGATTGCCTCCGCCGCCTGCACATTACCGCTCGCGGTCGCTTGCGCGGCGCGTTCAGCACCTTTGGCGATTTCCCGCGCGGCAGTCGCGTTGCCGAACGCGGTCGCGATTGCGGCACCGGCGCCGACACCGAAGCCGTCAACCATCGACTGTCCCCAGCCAACGCCCCCGAAACACGCCTGCCCGATGGGGATGTCGCGCACGAACGTGTAGGTACACGTTCCCTTGGCACCCCCGTCAAATCCGGTCCCGGTGTCAACCACCATGGACCAGACTCCATATTTTTCGGCGATGTTCGCCCCCGGCCCCCCAACCTTGGGGACAACGGTTGTTGAGTGCGCACACGCGCACAGACAACACAACGAGATAAGAGAGATAAGAACTTTTTTCACTCCTTCTCCTTTCCCTCGACATCGACATCGAGGACTTGATACGATTCCTGAATCACCGTAATTGGCGATCCAGTATGGGACACGACGACCGAGCCGGTGTCAATCCATGCTCGCCAGCGCGGATACACCGATCCCTCCGTTCTCACCGTCCTGATCCGGTAGCGTTTTGGCAACGGCGGATCAGGACGATACTCCGGAGGCGGCTCTTCCGTGACCTCGTCTTCGCTTTCTCCCTCATCTTGCAAAACGTGAATCACGTTTCCGCAATAGAGCGAAAAGGCGGGGGTGCCGGCAATATAGGCGAATATCTCGCCCGGGTCGCACGGCGCGACGTCCTCACGGTGCCATATGCCAAACTCTCCGGCGTCGTTCACGCGCTCGATTTCGGGGACGTTTCCTTCCGTCCACGAGCACGTCTCGACGGACGTTATCGCCGCTTCGAGTTCCTCGCGTGACGAAAGCAGGTGCCCCTGCCTCCTTAACCGCTCAAGGAACTGCGGAAGCGTCACGTAGACACTCACGCCGGGTGTTCCCGACTCGATATCGTCGAGAAGCTCGGCAACGCTCGTCCGAGCCGTTCGCCACACGAACGGATGCCACGTGTCGGACCCGCGTGCCCTGGCCGGGACAAAAAACGTCACCGTGAAGCACAGACAACACAACGAGATAATCTTCTTCACTCTTTCTCCTTTGCTGGTTTACCCCAATATAATTCAGGGTTTTTTGTTAATATACTCTGGCGGAAACACTACCACGCCGATGAGAACTGTCAATATCTGTAGGTAATGTGCATGCACCGTATGAACATACACTAGGGACTTTCGTCTTCATCATTATAACCACCAACCAATTGAGAAAAACGCCGTTAAAGAACGATGAAATCGTGCTTGACATGCTCAGCGCGACGCGATCGGCATCATTATCTTGATAAATCTCGGAGCAACCCCGCGCAAACTTTTTTTATTATAATTGTATGCGGCTATGTAAAGTTATGGTAGTGACAAAAAGCGCGTAGTGGACAATAATCAAAAACACGCCATTGGCATAGGGGGTAAAATTTGACAAAACAAAGGAAGAAACGTAGTATCTTATCAGAGGAGACCCTGTAACACAACCCGAGGGGAAAGGAGGTTCCCATGGAAAACATCATGACGATCGTGGTGGGGGGAGCGGTGGTGGCGGTTGCGATGTCCTGCTTTATCAAGTTGCAGGAGATCGCAAAGTCGGCGGAGTGCCGACAAAGCACCCGGCTTCCGTGCCGAGTGGTACGGACGCTGTTCGCGTAAGTTTCAAAGCCCCGCATCGTGTTGTCCGATAGGACACCGGTGCGGGGCTTTCTCTTTGCCTATAGTACTTGACAGAAATCATCATTACAACAATAATATAAGCAGAAAATTTTTTCCCTCATCTAACCTCATCATAAGGAGAAACGAAATGAGCTCGCATAAGAAGATTTTTGCATGCGGAGCGCTCATCGTCTTCGCCTTATGTGTGGAGACGCGAGCGTATTCCGCCGACGACATCGTCGAGATCACCTACGCGGGCGAAGTTGAGGCGGTGATCGGAGAGGTCGCCGAGGATATTAACGGCAAAAAACTCTGCCTCATCGCCGTGCGTATCAGGGATGGCGTGGTGATCCGTGATGCGTTTTATGTAGTACACGAAACGGTCAAGGCGGAGATCGCACGTCTGATCTGCGACGCGCGCTACCTCAGCGCCATTGATCCGGATGTGCAGAGTTCCATCCGAACAAATATCGGAACGATAGCAAGGTTGCTGTCGCCTGATGAGGTTAAGATGATGCGACGCCCCCTGGTGTACGGCAACTGGAACGGACACCAGAAAGCCCTGAAGTTCGCTGTCGCCCGATTGGTGAGTATTGTGCGCTCGGGAGGCAGAGTTTTCGTTTCCTGCAAGATATTCCCGGAAACGAAAAACCACGCGGCGATAGCGTGGATACAAGACATCGAGGTTGGTGGGAGAACGTACGTTCTCACCGACTAGCGCGGACGCGGGCAATGGAGATAAAACTTCGTTGCCCGCCTTTTTGCAAGAAATCTACTCCTATTCATACCGCAGAGCCTCGATAGGGCTCTTCTGCGATGCCTGTCGCGCCGGATAAATACCGAACACAAGTCCGACCGCCACGGAAACCCCAATCGCAAGAAGTGCGGCGGAAAGCGGAAGTGTGAAACCCCATGAAGTCCCTACCGTGATAGAGAGTACAAGAGACGCCGCCAAAGAAAGCAGCACACCGCCGAGAATACCAATCAGTCCGCCGGAGAGCGTCAAAAGGACCGACTCGACCAAAAATTGCGAGAGAATGTCGCGATTTGTCGCACCAAGCGCTTTTCGCAAACCGATCTCGCGAGTACGCTCGGTCACGGATACTAACATAATGTTCATAACACCGATCCCGCCGACCACAAGAGAGATGGCGACGACCGACGAAAGGAACGCGGTCAAAACACCAATGATCGTACTGATTTGGTCAACCAGACCTTGTTGTGTTTCGATGAAAAAATCGTTCTCGCCGGAATCAGGAATTTTGTGCGAAGTGCGAAGTGTTGCTTCTATGTCACGGACCGTTTGCGCCACCACGTCGGGACTCTCCGCACGCATCATGATCTCGTGATAATAGGTGATACCGAGTAAATATTTTTGCGCGGTCGTGTATGGAATCACGATCGTTTCATCAACATTAAGGAATGCCGCTTGCCCGTGCGATTCAAAAACACCGACAATTCTAAAATTTTTATCCTTGATTCTAACGTTTTTCCCGACGGCGGACTCGATACCAAAAAGTTCTTCTTTCACTTTCGCGCCAATAACCGCGACATTGGCGTTCGCGCGAATCTCATCTTCGCCAAAAAGAATTCCCTCGACGGGATAGACTTTGAACATCCTGCTTAAGAGCTCCACCGACCATCCGAATGTTGTCGGACGATAGGTTTCACCGCGATAGGAAGCGGTTCCGGACACGATGACCGCCGGAACGATTTCAACCAGATCGGGAACATTGCTTTTCTTTTTGAGCGCCGCGACATCGGCGTCTTTGAGCGAATCGGCAAAAAGCGTGTCGGCAAAATCGGACGGACCGGTTGGTTCTTTCCCGGGACGAACGACGATCGTGTCGGCACCCATCCCCCCTATCTGATCAAGGATCAATTTTTCAGCGCCTTTCCCGATCGAAACGATCAGCATGATCGAAGCGACTCCAATGACTATCCCAAGGATAGTGAGCAGTGAACGAGTTCGGTGCGTCCAAACGGATGTTCCGGCGGTTGTGAAAAGATAGCGCAGTTTCATATTATTTGACAAAATGGCGATTGATACTTTTTGTATCTTCTCTTACTTTCCGATCATTCTCGATACGTCCATCGGCAAGTGTAATTATTCGCTGTGCGTATTCAGCAGTGTATGTCTCGTGCGTAATAAGAATTATCGTTTTCCCTTGGTGGTGCAAGTTTTCAATGATACCCATTACCTGCGCGCCGGATTTTGAATCAAGATTACCAGTCGGTTCATCGGCGAAAACGACCGCCGGGTTGTTGACCAGCGCGCGCGCGATGGCAACGCGCTGTTTCTCCCCGCCAGATAGGTCCGATGAATGATATCCGATTCGGTGAGAAAGCCCGACTGAATCAACCGCGTGGCGAGCCATCTCGTCCCAAAGTTTTTCGTGAACATCGGAATACAAAAGTGGAAGTTTGACATTTTCAATCACGGTCGCTTTTGCCAGAAGATTGAACGATTGAAAGACAAACCCCATTCGCTTGTTCCGCACTCGCGCGAGCTCGTTCGAAGAATAGTCATCTATTGTTTTCCCGTCGAACCGGTACATTCCTTCCGTGTTCCTGTCCAAAAAACCAAGCACATGAAGCAGTGTCGATTTCCCTGAACCGGAAGGGCCCATAATCGAAACAAACTCTCCCGCATTGATTGTAAACGACGCTTCCCGCAACGCCTGAGTTTCAACCTTTCCGGTGTGGTATATTTTCCCTACGTTTTGTGCTTCGATGAGCGCCATAAGAGATTAGACACTACCGGCTGGTCGGAGTGATGATCACATGGTCGCCTTCTTCGACACCGGTTATAATCTCGACTCTGCCATGGGAATCGAGTTTCCCGGTCTTGACCGGCACAGTGTCAACAATACCGTTATCTCGCATGATCCGTACCGCTTTCCCATCACTGTGCGAAAATATGGCACGTGCGGGAACCGATATCACCCCCTCGCGCCGGTCCACGATAATATCAATATTTGCCGTCATCCCCGACCATATACGCCCGTCATTGTCATCAAACTCCAGGATTGCCTTATAGGTCGGAACACCTTGAATAATCACTTCAGCAGGATCGACTGAAACAATAGTCGCGCCAAAGACAACGCCGTTGTACGCGTCAAGAGCGACATCCGCGTGGTCTCCCGTAGAAACATTGATAACATCAACTTCGGGAATATGAGCTTCAATTTTGAATCTTTTATCCGAAATAATCGAAACAACCGGCGTACCGACAGGAATAATCTCGCCCTGTTTCGCGTCTTGCGCAGTCACGATACCATCCATAGGAGATCGAAGGATGGTCTTCGCTATCTGCGCTTTGATATTTTCCATATTTGCTTGCGCAGATCGTACCCGCGCATCCTGCGCGGCCCGGTCTTCCGCCGTGGCAGGAGCTTGTGTTAGAGTCAACTCGTTGAGAGAAAGAGAGAGGTTTGACTCAGTCGATAAAAGTTTTTCTTCGGCTGATGAAAGATTGACAATGGCGGCGTTGATATTCGTCCGTGCCATCGACACGTCGGATTTATAGCCATCAATGGCCGCTTGGGATAAGGAGGCATTCGCGGTGAGACCGTTCGTCGCAAGCGCAACCGTATCAAGAAAATCTCTGACTTGCTCAAGATCACGCTGGGATGCGGTGGTAAAATCGAAAAGAGCGCTGTCGGTCGAGATGGAATCGATCAAAGCACCCCATGACGCAAACATCCCCTCGATGACAAACCTTCTCCACTCAACGTCAACCTTGATCGAGTAATCAACGGCGTATTTGAACTTTGGCTCCGAGCTCTTGGCGTTGTCAAATAATTGGTCGACATTATTGCGTACCGCGTCGTCCGCTTTCGCGTATGCGTCACGCAACTTGTTCGCAACATCTGTTTTTGCGGCCTCACGAGCAACGCGCGCACTCTGAACCTTCGCCTCCGCAACGCCGATTTCTTCGAGACGCGCGCCTCTAGTAAGCTTGTCGAGGCGGGCCATTTCTTCTTGAGATGCCGCTGTGGCTTGACCGAGCGCCGCCACAAGTTCCGATGAATCAATGCTAACAAGTGATTGCCCCGCAATTACTCGATCGCCGACATGCACATGCACATTCGTAGCTCTACCGCCCTTTTCAAAGCCGAGAGAAACGTCGCTGGACGGTTTCACGCGTCCGGTAACACTCACGTCAAGAACAAAATCACTCTTCTTCGCAACCTCGAGGTCGTACGCCGTCCCCGTGCGGCTTGAACGAAAGACGAGGAACGCGGCAACAGCGATAATGACGATCACGATTCCGATGAGTGATTTTCGCGGGACACTCAAAGTCATAATATATTTTTTTATCAGCATAAACACACTATGGAAAATAATTGCGGGAGGTCCTATTCCGCGTTGAGAATCGCTTCGATCTTCGCTTGAACCATCTCAAATGTTTCCGCGCCATCAATCGCGCTTTTCGGGGTACCGTCGGAAGACAGGATCACGCTATACGGCGTACCGCGAGCCCCGGAGAGAACAGCGTTCTGTATGCTATTACTTATCTTGTTTTGATAAATGTCGGCATTGGAAATACAGCCGTCAAATTGTTGTCGACTAATCCCCACATCTTCCGCCATGCCCGGAAGAAGCGCGAGGTCGAGACCATTGTTCGACGGCGTAACTTCAAAGATATTATCAAGATATCGCCAAAATGCGTCTTCGCCGGCAAGCGTCGCGACACATTCGGTGGCGACCGCTTCCGCAACCGCTTTTGAGTGCAAATTCTGTATCGGGAAGTGGCGATACACCCATGCCACCTTGCCGTCTTTCCCATATACATCCATTATCCGGTTCATTGTGTTATGGAACACCTTGCAATAAGGACATTCAATATCGGAATATTCGACGATCTTGACTGGGGCATTCGGATTCCCAATGACATGATCCTCCGCGGTGATCGGGGTTACGTTTGTAATCGATGGCTGTTGTGTCAGCCCAGTGGTGACGGGTTGTGCATTGTTCGCCACGGCATTTGCCTGATTATTGCCAGTCGGCGCGTTCGTGGCGGAAGAATACCATATTGCTCCGGCGACAAAGGCGCCCGCTATGACAATAGCCAAAGGAACAAGAAAAGTAGTGCCCGTGCTGGTTCTTTCATTTTCCATAATAAAATATCGTGGATAAGTTTTTAATGACATTCATTATATACCAAAATCTCATAAAAATCCACTCTCCACCTTCTTTCGTTAATAGTTACCTTATGGAGAACATGATACAATAACAGAAACCATGATCAGAGAAAAGGTGCAAAACGGCTTCACGTTGATTGAGCTCTTGGTGGTCATAGCGATCGTTGGGATCTTGGCATCGGTTGTACTCAGCAATATCAATCTCGCCAGAGAAAAAGCGAGAATCGCGAAAGCGAAGGCGGAATTGCGGCAAGCACGAAGCGCGATTGCTCTGCTCGAGGACGACACCGCGAAATGACCAAATGGATGTCCTCCCGCCACAGGCGCCAATCCTGAAGTCGCGCTTGATGGCGCGCAGGCCGCATAAAACAAATACCGGCAGTTCAAGACAACGGCGGCGGATGCGAATGGACGGCAACTGATGTCGCCGCGTGGAAAGGTCCTTATATGGATACGCCGATTGACCCGTGGGGAAATTCATATGTGTTTGATCCGGATTATCACGCTGACCCAATCACTGACGTGCGAGAGGATTGCCCGATAGCGGGAAGCAATCCGGGTGTGCCGTCGATTGTCGTGGTTTACTCACCGGGACAAAATGGCTCGGCGATAAACGATTACGACTGCGACGATATCCTTTATCCGCTATATTAAAACTCACTAGCAAAATCTTTCACATCAGCAAGTACATCGCCCGGATGTGTCGCAGGTTTCACTTTTTTGTAATGCTTGAGGATCGTGCCGTCTTTCCCGATGAGAAATGAATCGCGCCTAACACCCATATATTTTTTCCCGAACATTGACTTCTCCACCAGCACGCCGTAACGATCGGCGATTTTTCTGTCTTCATCCACCAAAAGCGGGAAATCGAGCGAATTCTTTTTGCAGAATTTTTGATGCGAGACGGCACTGTCGGCGCTCACCCCGAGCAACCGCACTCCGAGTTTTTCCAATTCCTTACCCACTTTTTGAAATTCAATCGCCTCGACCATGCATCCCGGCGTCATGTCTTTCGGGTAAAAATAAAGCAAAACCATTTTCCCGCGATAATCGGAAAGTCGGTGAATCACGCCATTGTGGTCCGATAATTCAAATTCAGGAGCTTTTTTGAGGATTTTTTCGTTTGTCACAGATACTGCAATTCTTCTGCTGATGGAGGATTCAAGACATCGGTAAATTCATATATATCACTTAAAACAATAACCTTGGGAAAACAAAACGAGAGCTGTATCGCGGCAATCCCGCGAGGAACAAGAATTGCCTTTATGATGCCGCCGGCTTCTTTGCACTTATCGAGGTCGATGTCGTATCGTATGATTCTTATCGTGTAATCGGGACAAACATCGGAGCAAGGAAAAACAACTCGTACAGGAATTCCGTGATGGGAGCCGATGATCATCCTCTTTCCCCACATTTTTTCTTTACTAAATCGCGCTTGAGCATAACTTAAAAGTTCCTCATCGGATAGTTCTGATGTCCCGTCATAAAGTGCTCCATTTTTATAGTCCATAAACATCCATGCCGCCATAACAACCATGACGACCGCGACGAATGAAATTACAACTTTTTTGTTCATGCTTTTTTGCTATTTCGTAATTCAAGATAAGATAAGACGAAGCAACATATCTCTCCCCTCTCCCGTTTTTGCGGAAAACGGCACAATGTCGTAATCGGGAATGCCGGCCGTGATGGACAGTTCTTTTTTTAATCGATAACGGACACTTTGTTTTGCTTTGTCGATTTTGTTTGCCACCAGTATAACACGGTGGTGATTCTCACGCAAAATATCGAGCATGTCGCGATCAAGCGGAGTTACGCCGACATTCGCATCAACGATAAGCGCCACCGCGGCGGGTTTCACTCCCGCGTCAACCAAGTACCAGATCATCATCTTGCGCAATTTTTCACGCTTCTTTTCCGGTATCTTCGCGAACCCATATCCGGGCAGATCGACAAAATATCGCTCGCCGTTCACGAGAAAAAAATTGATCTCTTGCGTTTTTCCCGGCGTTGTACTCGCTTTTACCAAAGTTTTTCTGCCGGTAAGAGTATTGATGACGCTCGACTTGCCCGCGTTCGAGCGGCCGACAAAGGCGACGTGAGGAATACGCCCCTCCAAGATCGGATCGGTGCCAATGATCCCTTTGACGAATTCGGCGGTGGTGATATTCATAGCCCCAAAATATTTCGCAGTTCGGCACTCGGCTTCCACGGCGGCTCGAACGTGATCTCGACACGGACATTCTCCGGCGCAAGTGGCGCAAGTGCTTCCTCAACCGACTCAATGATCTCTCCGCCGAAAGGACAGAGGGGTGACGTGAGCGTCATAACGACTTCGACACCGTCGTCAGTTTTAATCTCATAGATAAGACCAAGCGTGTAGATATCAATCCCGAGCTCCGGATCTTTTACTGTTTTTAATTTTTCGATAACGTTTTGTTCTTGAATGTTCATAATATTTTTAGTTACTTCGCGGTTACGCGGTCAAACCCATTGGTACGAATCTTGGCAATAAGATCGCTTCCGCCCGACTCAATTATTTCTCCTCCGGCCATGACATACACCCGATCGGGATCGATATGATCGAGAATATGCACGGAATGAGAAACAAGCACGAAACAGGTCTTTTCTCCGCTCCGAAGAACACGCAAAGCCGCAAAAACACGCTTCTGCGCATCAATATCCACCCCCGAGTCAATCTCATCAAGGAACGCGAATTTGGGCATCACAAGAGAAAGGAGGAGTGCCTCGAGCAACTTCTTCTCTCCCCCCGAAAACCCAACATTGACCTCGCGCGCGAGAAGCCCTTCAGCGCCAAACTGCACGGCTTTCTCTTTGAGACCACGATGGAATTCCATCGCTGGCACCTTTGTCCCCGTAAACGCCTCATAGGTCGTATGTAAAAAATGTGCGACACCGACGCCATCGATCTCCGGCGCGTGTTGCAGGGAAAGAAAAATGCCTCGACGCGCTTTCTCCTCGGTCGGCAAAGTAAGAATATCATCGCCGTCGAGCGTGATCGTTCCGCGCTTCACGGAATAGCCCGGGTGCCCCATGATCGCGTTCAAGAGACTCGACTTGCCCGATCCGTTGCGCCCCATAATAATGTGCGCCTCACCGGAAGCAAGCGAGAGCGACACGTCTTTGACCACGGTCTTCCCTTCCGCCGACACTTCGATATTTTTTATTTCAAGCGTTGCCATATTTTTCTTTCAATATGCGTTCAAGCGCCCCATAACCAAGCAGAACGCACGCGCTCCGCGAAGGACCGACTTTCCACCCGAGCAGTGTGTAAACATCGCCCGGCGTAAGGAGTCGCACATCCCCGATGTTCGCCCCGGATATCTTTTCCACAAGGAGCGATGCGGCGGCGCGTGAGAGCGCGCACCCCTCCCCTTCGAATCCCACGTCGGCAATCACGCCATTGTCATTGAGTTTGAGATAGAGCGTCAATTCGTCACCGCAGGTCGTATTGCGCTTTTTACCTTTCAAATCAAAATCGACAAGCGCCCCGTAATGTCGCGGGTTATGGTAGTGATCCAAGATATTTTCTTTGTAGAGTTCCTCTTCCATATTATCGTTTTGAAAAAAAATTAACTGCTTCACGAACGGAGGCCGTGAGTATGTCAAGGTCGGTTTTATCATTATAGAGATAAAGACTCGCGCGAGTAACCGCCGGCAGAGAAAGACTTTTCACGAGCGGTTCGGCGCAGTGATATCCAGCACGCAAGGCGATGCCGTTTCGCCCCACAATCTCGGCAATATCATGCGGATGAATGTCGTCAACCGAGAACGCGATGATGCCCCCGTTCTCGCGCGGATTTCGCTTCCCAACGATTGTAACGCCCAATACTCTCTCAATTTCTTCCACAGCGTATAAAAGAAGTCCGCGAACATATTCATGGATACTCTCGACCCCAATCGCGGTGAGATACTCCGCGGCGGCGGCAAGTCCGATCGCGCCTGCGATATTCTGCGTACCCGGCTCAAATCGCTGGGGCGGCTCGCGCCACACGACATCGCTCTCTCCAACCGACTCGACAATCCCGCCGCCCATGATGTTCGGTTCAAGTTTCGCCAAGAGATCACGCTTACCATAAAGCACGCCGATGCCGGTCGGCCCGCACATCTTGTGACCGGAAAATACCAAAAAATCGCAAGCGAGTTCGCGCACATTGACCGGAATATGCCCGACCGCTTCGGTAGCATCAACGATCATGATCGCACCAACCCGATGCGCGAGATCGGCGATCAACCGTACGTCGTTGATTGTACCGAGTACATTGCTCACGAGCACGATCGACACAATCTTGACACCATCCGTGATAACACGCTTCGCCTCCTCATAGTCAAGCCCAAAGTCTTTCATAACGCCGATACGCACCAGTTTCGCACCATTCTTGCGAGCGAGATTCCAAAGCGGCAGGTATGAACTGTGATGCTCCATCATGGTGGAGACGATCGTGTCACCACTACCGATATCAAGATACTCGGCAAGACCGGCAACAAGCATATTCATTCCCGCGGTCGAGCCGCTCGTGAACACCACTTCACTCGCTTGCGCGCCAATAAAGTTCGCGAGAGTCTGCCGTGCGTTTTCAAAGCGCTCGGTTGCCATCTCGGCAATGCCGTATCCACCGCGATGAATATTGGAGCGATAGCACGTGTAGTATTTTTCCATCGCCGCAAGTACTTGCCGCGGCGTTTGCGAGGTCGCCGCGTTATCGAGGTAGACAAGTTCGGGGTTATTCTCGAATATCGGAAAATCCTTTTTTATTTTTTTCGTATCAAACACTACGCTCATGGAATGATTTTATTTTTCGAGCTCAAACTCGATGAGCTTATTGAGCTCGAGCGCGTACTCGAGCGGAAGCGCTTTTATGACGGGACCGACGAATCCAGACACAATAAGCTTGATCGCCTCCTCTTCGGTGTATCCTCTGCTTTTGAGATAGAAAATTTCTTTCTCGCCGATACGACCGACGCGTGCTTCGTGAGCGACGCTCACTTTGTCATTGTGTGTCTTGACCGCCGGATAGGTATTTGATTGTGACTTGTTGTCGAGAATGAGCGAATCGCACACAACGGATGACACCGCGTTCTCGGCGTTCGCCGCAATCTTCACCATTCCCCGATATTCCGCAATCCCGCCATCTTTTGAAACGGACTTCGAACGAATGATCGAGGTGGTGTTGGGCGCGCGGTGGTCGGCTTTCGCGCCGACATCCTGTATCTGCCCCGCTCCGGCGAACACGATTCCCGTGCTCTCAGTGCGAGCACTGTCGCCAAGAAGAATGGACGACGGATACAGCATGGTCACCGCCGATCCCATGTTGCCGTTGAGCCATTCGATCGAACCGTGCTCATAGACAAGCGCGCGCTTGGTGTTCAAATTGTAGGTGTTGGCCGACCAATTCTCAATGCTTGAGTATTTCATCCGCGCACCCGGAAGCACAAAGAGCTCGACGCACCCGGCATGCAAAGACGATGCGTTGTAACGCGGCGCCGAACATCCTTCGATATAGTCCACGCTCGACCCTTCGTCGGCGATGATAAGCGTGTGCTCGAACTGCCCTGAGCTCGGACGGTTCATGCGGAAATACGCCTGAAGCGGCATCTCAACGTGCACACCCTTCGGAACATAGATGAACGTTCCCCCGCTCCACACCGCGCCGTGGAGCATCGTGAACTTGTGGTCGCCCGCGGGGACACATTCCGACATAAAATATTTTTTGACAAGCTCGGGGTGTTTCTTGAGTGCTGTATCCATGTTCTCGAAGATTACCCCTTTGTCGGCAAGTGACTTTTTGAGGCGATGGTACACGACGCCGGAATCATACTGCGCGCCAACACCGCCGAGATAATCGCGCTCAGCTTTCGGGATGCCAAGCTTCTCGAATGTTTCTATCACATCTTTGGGCAATTCCTTCCAGTCGTCTGATTCGGCAACACCCGGGTCGGCATAGTAGCAGAGATTTGGCAGATCAAGACCGGAGAGGTCGGGGCCGAATTTCGGAAGCGGCGTCTTTTGGTACAAATCAAAGGCCGCGAATCGTTTCTCGCGCATCCACTCCGGCTCGCCCTTGTGCTCGGAAATATACTCAACAAGCTCGCGAGAAAGCCCCTTCAACATGCTCGGAGTAAGTTCTTTATTGTGCTTTGTGTCCATTGACATATTCACTTCAATGTTACATTAACTTACACTATTGAATGCGATATGTCTATCTCATTCCACTTGGGAGTCGGACTCCCAAGTGGAATGAGATAGTGTTGGTTAGTGGTTAATGACCCATATCAGGAATGCCAATGCATTTTACAGTGAACAACAAAGTACTATTTGATATTTAAGATCAATCCTCTGTTGAGACACCTGCTCATCAGTCAGATCATCATTTACCGTAAGCACCCGATACGCCAGATAGCCGAAAATCCCACCCGCAAGGAAGGTGCTATATATTTTCTAAAACATCTCTTTATCTTTTCTTTAACATCGGGTTGATCATTGTTGATCGCTTGGAGGATGAACCTCAAAGAGCGCTGGGCACAGTAACGACCAAATTTTGCAGGATATATTAATAATTCCGCAAACGGCGCACTTTGTCATGATGGCGGATTTTTTCGAGTGCCTTTGCTTCGATCTGGCGGATGCGTTCACGGGTGACTCCGAACTCTTTTCCTACTTCCTCAAGGGTGTGCATCACACCGTCAATGAGTCCGTGGCGAAGCTCCAATATTTTGCGCTCTTTGAGCGAGAGGTCGTTCAAAATATCCTTGATCTGGTCGGTCAATATTCGTCGAGCCGAATCCTGATCGGGTGAGAGTATTTTATCGTCAGCGATAAATTCTCCGAGAGTTGATTTGTCCTCGTCATCACCGATCGGCTTCTCGAGAGAAACCGTACCGTGATCAATCTTCGTGATCGTGTGGATCTTCTCGACATCAACTCCCATTTCAGTCGCGATCTCTTCGGGAAGCGGTTCGCGGCCAAGGTCCTGCGAGAGCCGACGGAACACCTGCTTGTATTTCGCGATCGTCTCCACCATGTGAACTGGGATACGAATCGTGCGCGATTGGTCGGCAAGCGCACGCGTGATCGCCTGCCGAATCCACCATGTTGCGTACGTTGAGAACTTAAATCCTTTCGTCCATTCAAACTTATCAACCGCCTTAAAAAGCCCCAGGTTCCCTTCCTGAATAAGGTCAAGGAGTGTCAGGTCAGGACTTCGGCCGACATATTTTTTCGCTATTGAAACAACAAGCCGCAAGTTTGCGCGAGCAAGGAGATTGCGCGCCTCTTCATCGCCCGCCTCGATTCGTTGTGCAAACTCACGCTCTTCCTGCGCCGTCAAAAGCGGATACTGCCCAATTTCGCGCAGATACATCTGGATCGAATCATATGAAGAATCGCGACCACCATAGGTGTATTTCTTCCCCAAAACTTCTTCATCCGCGGCATCCAAAAGTCCGCCGCTATCGAGGATGTCAATACCGGCATCGGAGAATCTTTCATAGAGAACATCGAGGAAAGTGATATTCTCCTCGATCTTCGGAAAATGCTTAAGCATCTCGTCATAAGTAATGAATCCGCGTGAGCGCCCCTTTTCAATGAGCACTTTGGAATTTTTTTCAAAATCGTCATGGCCGCGGGGCGCTTTTTTGCGGGGTGCTTCCTTCGCGGGAACTAGCTTCGCTTTCTCTGACTTAATCACTTTTTTCTTCGCAACGGGAGTTTTCTTTTTTGCGGAAACTGCTCGCGCGCTTACCGTGCCATTCCTTAGTGGAGAGGTAGTTTTGCGTTTTGTCGTAGACGCGCTCTTTCGCGGGGCGGTCTTCACATGAAGTTTCGACACACTGCGAGCGCGAGCTGGTTTCTTTTTAAGCATTGTCTTTTTTACCGCGCTTGATTGCTTTATTTTTGCCTTGGTTGCCATACAATGAAAAAGTGAAGGTTATATTATATGATATTGATAATTCTCTCCACGACACTACTTCAACGCGTTGATCTTCTTCGAAATATCTTGACACTTCGCGAGCAAAGCGATCGACCGCTCTTTGTCGTTTTCGTGCTCAGCTTTTTTAAGATCCATCATCGTTTTTGAAAATTCTTCTTTTAACACCTCTTCGCGGAAATAGTGAAGAAGTTCTCTTACTTCGGCTTCCATATCTTCGGTGCCATCATAATATGCCTCTGCTTCGAATATACGTTCTTTTTGCTCTGTTTCGGCGATACTGGCGATATGCGAGATGTCTTTTGCGCCGAGGATGATGGCGTATTCGGTTCGCAGATATTTAACGTCAATCGACGGTTTTTTCATCTCATCCTGCCAGAGTATGATCCCGATGATCTTTCGTTCAACGAGCTCTTTACGGGTGGTGATCGTCGCGAGTATCTCTTGCTCTCGCGCTTTTTTATCCTGCTCATTATTTTTATTTTTCGCTCCGGTGGCGCGGATTATTGATTCTTTCTTTTTAAGTTCTTCCCATATCGGATCCTCGGAGGTCATTTGCAACATTCGCGCAACCTCAGAAACGAAATATGCTTGCCGCATTTTTCCGGAAAGGGCGGCGATGTAGGGCAATACCGTTTCACTGATATTGAGACCAAGCGTGCGTTTATCGTGCCCTTGCGAGCTCAAAAGTTCGAGATAGTAGTCAATGACGTGCTTCGCGGAACCGACAAGCTCTTTCCAGCGCGCAGAATCATCGAGGATGAGCTCGGCCGGGTCGCGTCCGTCCGGCAAAGTTACGATATGTACGTCCATACCGAGCGAAAGCGCGCTGTTAATCCCCCGCGCGGACGCCTTGATACCCGCCGCATCAGGATCGAACGCAAAAACAAGATTGTCGGTAAATCGCTTGATAATCTTCAAGTGCCCTTCAGTAAGAGCTGTCCCTGACACCGCGACGGTGTTCTTTGCTCCCGCTTGATGAGACATAAGGAGATCCATCTGACCTTCTACAAGAATACATGCGTCTTCACGCTTGATCTCCAAACGCGCTTTATCGAATCCATAGAGCACTCGCGACTTGTCGTAGAGATCGGTCGCCGGTGTGTTAACATACTTAGCGCCCCGATTCTCTTCTTCTCCGCCGAACAATCTTCCGGAGAAACCGATTACTCTGCCCGAAATGTCCGCGATAGGAAACATGATCCTGCCGCGGAACCGATCGTAGTATCCCTTGTCACCTCGTACGACGAGTCCGACTTTCTCCATCTGCGCATCAGAGAATTTCTCTCCTCGCAGAAACGCATGAAGCGAGTTCCATGAATCGCGCGCGTATCCGACTCGAAACTCTTTCGCGGTTTTCCCCGAAAGCCCGCGTTTCTTTAAGTAATCAATGGCTTCTTGTTCTTCTTTGAGACGCGCTTCAAAAAATTGCGTCGCCTTCTCGAGAATGTTGAACTGCAATTCAGCTTCCGTAGCTTTTTTTCGATCGAAGGTTGTTATTTTGATACCAGCCCGGTCGGCGAGTGTCTTGAGCGCGCCGGCGAAGTCGGTTCCTTCTATCTCTTCTACAAAACTGACAATGTCTCCACCTTTGCCGCATCCGAAACAGTGGAATGATTGCCGTGAAGGCGACACAAAGAATGAGGGTGTCTTTTCGCTATGGAACGGGCAGCGCGCTTTTAGGTTTGTGCCGGCGCTCTCAAGCTTGACATATGTGCCGATGACTTCGACGACATCAAGACGTGATTTTATTTGTTCCACTGTAGAAGACATGAACGAAAAGTTTGCGCGTTACCGACCGCGCACGCACGCCAAGCGTGCATATCAGATAACTACTCATGCTATTCTCTCGCCCGAACACTGCAAGGCATCGCTCATTCCACAGGAGCGCTATCTTTTTCTCTGTCACTTGCCACCTTCTCTTTTATCCGGGCCCCTGTGCCTACCGGAATGAGTCTGCCTAATATGACATTCTCTTTGAGGCCTCGGAGTTGATCTTCGGTTCCGCGAATGGCAGTTTCGATGAGTACGCGGGTGGTGTTTTCGAATGAAGCGGCGGAAAGCCAGCTTTTGGTGGTGAGCGCGACGTCGGAAATCCCGAGTACAATCGAGATCGCGGTCGCCACTTCTCCTCCTCCCGCTTTTACTTTTTCATTTTCAGCATTGAATACCGATTTGTCGACAACGGACCCGATAATGAATTTCGTATCCCCCGCTTCTTTTATTCTGACGCGAGCGAACATTTGTCGGACAATGACTTCAATATGTTTTTTACAGATCGATGCTCCCTGCAGTTCATATATGCGATTCACTTCGTTAAGAATATAATCTTGGGTCGCGTCTTTCGTGCTATATTTGAAGAGTTCTGAAATATCAGCCGAACCGTCGGTTAGAATGTCGCCTTTCTTCACCGTATCGCCAACCTTGACGCGCGACATCCTTTTGAGAGGAACGATGTATTCCACGCGCTCCTTTCCTTTTGTTTTTGTTGCCGGATCAGCAAGGACAATGATTTTTTTGCCATCCATTGAATTTTCAACCTCGATGACCTCGCCATCGGAAACATTGATGACTGCCGCGCTCTTGGGGATTTTGCGTTCGAATATCTCCTCAACGCGAGGAAGACCCTGCGTAATGTCTCCTCCGACGGACGCGATGCCTCCAGCATGAAACGTTCTCATGGTCAACTGAGTGCCCGGTTCTCCAATCGCCTGCGCCGCGACAATACCGACCGCTTCTCCAAGTTTAACAAGTTTGTTTCTTCCGGGATCGACACCGTAACATTTCTGGCAAACACCGTACAAAGTTTTACAGGTAAGCGGAGAACGGACGAACGCTTCGGTAACACCAGCCTCTTCCGCCTTGATCGCGTCCTTTTTTGAAACAATCGCTCCTTTTTTAAACAAAACTTTTCCATCGACGCCAACAACGTCTTTCGCCAAAATTCTTCCGCGCAAATTCTTTGAAATCGGCGTTTCGAATCCGGCAAGATTTTGCTTCGTGACACGCTTTCCTTCTTTTTCTCCGCAGTCTTCCTCAGTAATGATCGCGTCCTGTGCGACATCAACCAAACGCCTGGTAAGATATCCTGCCTTTGCGGTCTTGAGGGCGGTGTCGGCAAGACCTTTTCTCGAACCATGTGTCGTAACGAAATATTCTATCGGAGAAAGACCTTCTTTTGCCGACGGAATAATCGGAAAATCAATCGTTCTTCCCGCCGTATTGACGATAAGTCCTTTCATTCCGGCCATCTGGACAATCTGCGAGATCGATCCGCGCGCGCCAGAATGAAGCATGTCGCTCACCGGCCCGTCTTTGGCAAGCGTTCCCGGGATGACGCGCTCTATCAAGTCGCGTGTTTCCTGCCAAACTGAAATGACCTTTCTGAAGCGTTCTTCATTTGCGAGCAATCCTTCATCGTATTGATCTTGTATCACCGCAATCTTCTTTCGCGCCCCTTCGATGATCCCTTTCTTCTCCGCAGGAACCTGAACCTCGTCAATACCCCAAGTGATCCCCGACTGAGTAACATATTTATAACCGAACGCTTTTATCTTATCGAGTATTTTTGGTGTTCCCTCCATGCCATAGCGTTCAATGATATCTTCAACGATCTCTCCAAGTCCTCGTTTGTTCACCTCTTTGTTGATATAGGCAAAGTCGCTCGGTAAAACGCTATTGAAAAGAAGTCTTCCGACGGAGGTTTCAAAAAGTTTGCTTTCGTACGCGCCATATTTCGGACTATCGGTCGGCATCACCTTGATCTTTGATCGGAATCCGACCAGTCCAAAGTCATATGCCATAATGGCGCTATTGGGATTGGGAAATACTTTCCCCTCGCCAACTTCGCCGTCAATCACTTTCGTCATCCAGTAACAACCGAGTACGATATCAAGTTCCGGATTGACGATCGGATCTCCGTTTCCCGGTCCCAAAAGATTCTGATTGGATGCCATAAGGTCACGCGCTTCCTGTTGCGCTTCATCGGAGAGCGGAACATGCACCGCCATCTGGTCTCCGTCAAAATCGGCGTTGAACGCGCGACAAACAAGCGGGTGCACCATAATCGCGTTTCCTTCGATTAAGATTGGATTGAATGCTTGAATACCCAAACGGTGAAGAGTCGGAGCGCGGTTTAAAAGAACAAATTTATTCTTTATCACCTCCTCGAGGATTGCCCATACGTCGGGGTGTCCGTCGTCGATAATCCTTCCCGCTCCCCGTATATTGAAAGCGAGTTCCCGTTCAAGTATTTTTGATATCACGAACGGGCGGAAAAGTTCAAGCGCCATGTGCTTAGGGAGCCCGCACTGATTGAGCTTAAGATCGGGACCGACGACGATAACCGATCGTCCCGAATAGTCGACGCGCTTGCCGAGAAGGTTTTGTCTGAAAAGTCCTTGTTTCCCTTTGAGAGTGTCGGCGATCGACTTGAGTGCTCTTTTTTGCGATTGACTTACCGCCGCCGTTTGGATGCGCCGGATCGAATTATCGATAAGCGAGTCGACCGCTTCCTGCAAGATCCTTTTCTCATTGCGCAAGATCACTTCCGGTGCGCCTATTTCTTTTAACTTTTTAAGTCGGTTATTACGGTTTATGACTCGTCGATACAGATCGTTGACATCGGAGGTCGCATGCCGTCCGCCCTCAAGAGCCACCATTGGTCGAAGCGCCGGCGGCGTCACCGGAATCATGGTAAGAAACATCCACTCGGGCATGACACCGGAGATAATAAGCGATTTTATCAACCCCAAACGTTTTCTCAATTTTGTCTTTTCAGCCGTTTTTGCTTTTTCCAATCTTTCTTCAAGAATTTCCTTGTAGCGATGCAAATCAAGCTCTCTAAAAATATTGTAGATCGCCTCGGCGCCGATACCCGCCTCAAAAGCAGTTCCGTATTTCAGTGAATACTTGCCATAAGTCGCCTCGTCAATGACATTACCCTCTTCGATCTCGCCCACCTCCTTCTTTGCGGTAAGGAGCAATTCCTTGAGTTTCCCTTTTGAACGCTCATCATTAACTCCTTTTACCTTTTCCTTATATTCGCTGTCGAGACGCTTCAAGATATTGGTTTTCTCCGTATCATTGACGTTAGTGATGATATAACCGGCAAAGTACACGACTTTTTCGATATCGGCAACCGATAGGTTAAGCAAAAGCCCTATTCTCGACGGAACACCCCTCAAAAACCAAATGTGTGCGACAGGACTCGCAAGCTCGATGTGTCCCATGCGCTCTCTTCGAACGATTGAACGAGTAACCTCGACGCCGCACTTTTCACAAATAATACCTTTATACCGAATTCTTTTGTATTTTCCGCAATAACATTCGTAGTCCTTTTCCGGTCCAAATATTCGCTCGTCAAAGAGTCCGCCGCGCTCGCTCCGTTGGGTTCGATAGTTAATCGTTTCCGGCTTGGTCACTTCTCCGTATGACCATTCTTTGACCCTTTCGGGAGAAGCAAGTTTGAGGACAATCGAATCAAAATCGGTGATTTTTCCTTTTGTTGTTTTCATAAGATTGAGCGTTATAAATTCAATTATTTTGTCCGAGTATCTTCGTCATGTTTTTGTAAAATAACATCGAGCGAGAGACCACGCAGGTTATACAAAAGCACATTGAACGATTCCGGCGTATTGGACTCGTGTATTTTCTCACCTTGAACGATCGCATCGAACGCACGCGACCGACCTACGATATCGTCCGATTTTATGGTGAGCATTTCGCGCAATATGTGCGCCGCGCCGTATCCTTCAAGCGCCCATACTTCCATTTCGCCAAAACGCTGACCACCTCCTTGTGCCTTGCCTCCAAGCGGTTGCTGTGTAATGAGCGAGTATGGTCCAATGGATCGCATATGTATCTTGTCTTCTACCATGTGATGCAATTTGAGTATGTACATATAGCCAACAGCTATATTTTGTTCGAATGTCTGACCCGTTCTACCGTCAAAAAGTTTCATTTTCCCGTCAGCGCTGAATCCAGCCTTTTCCAATTCTTCTTTGATTTCTTCAACAGTCGCCCCCATGAACGCCGGAACGATCGCTTGATAATCGAGCGTATGCGCGGCAAGACCAAGATGAAGTTCAAGTATCTGTCCCAAATTCATACGAGACGGAACGCCAAGAGGAGTCAAGATAACATCAACCGGCCTTCCGTCTTCCATGAACGGCATATCTTCTTCCGCGAGAACCGTTGAAACAACACCCTTGTTCCCATGGCGTCCCGCAAGTTTGTCGCCGACCGTAACGTTGCGAAGTTGAGCGATTTCAACATGAATCTTCTTTATAATCCCAGACTCAAGATTGTCTCCGCGATCACGCGAAAAGACCTTGACGCCGACAATACGACCGCGTTTGCCGTGCGGCATCCGCAGTGATGTGTCCTTGACATCACGCGCTTTCTCTCCGAAGATCGAACGGAGAAGACGCTCCTCGGGAGTAAGTTCCGCTTCTCCCTTGGGAGTAATCTTGCCAACCAGAATATCTCCCGGCTGAACTTCGGCGCCGATGCGCACAATACCATCTTCGTCGAGATCTTTGAGTTTCGCTTCGCCAACATTCGGAATATCGTGAGTTGTTATTTCCGGCCCAAGCTTCGTGTCTCTCACATTGGCCGTAAACTCGTCCATATAAATGCTCGTGAAGCGTCCGTCTTTCACCACTTTTTCCGAGAGAATGATCGCGTCTTCATAGTTTGACCCTCCCCACGACATGAAAGCGACGAGCATATTTTGCCCGAGCGCGATCTGTCCGCCGTCAGACGACGAGGTGTCGACGAGTAGATCTCCTTTCTTTACTTTCTGTCCAAGAGAAACCGCTGGTCGTTGATGGAGCGCGGTAAAACTGTTCGTGCGCGAGTAATTCACCAGATCATAGGTATGTCTTGTTTCTTTGTTCCCTTTAAGAACGACTTTTTTCGCGTCAACCGCTTCGATCGTTCCATCTTCTGGAGCAAGGATGATCCTTCCCGTATCACGAGCCGCTTTTGCTTCCATGCCGGTAGCGACAAGCGGCGCTTGGGGGAGAATGGCCGGTGTCGCCTGTTTCTGCATGTTTGATCCCATGAGTGCTCGGTTGGCATCATTATGTTCAAGGAACGGGATCATGGATGTTGCTATGGAAAACGCCTGACCGGGCGCAACATCCATCAATTGGACTTCGTCACGACCAACAAGAAGAGGACTGGTCTTTGATCTCGCTTCCACATATGGCTCCGAAATATTCCCCGACGCATCATAATGTGTCGCCGCGTGAGCGATGATGTATTGCTCCTCTTCAAGCGCGTCAAGATAAACAACTTCTCCGGTTATTTTTCCTTTTTCAACTTTTACGTATGGTGTTTCAATGATCCCGAAATCATTGACCCAAGCATACGTTGCGAATCGCAAGATAAGACCGATGTTCGGACCTTCGGGGGTATGGATGGGACACAGTCTTCCATAGTGCGATGAATGAACATCGCGCACCTCAAGCCCCGCGCGCTCACGAGTGAGACCGCCCGGTCCGAGCGCCGAGAGTGTTCGGAGGTGCTCTATTTCGTTCAATATATTGTACTGCCCCATGAACTGCGAAAGTTGGTTGGTGGCAAAAAATTCTTTGATGCGCGCCTGAAGCGGTCGAGGACTAATGAATTGTATGGGCAGGACCGTGTCCGACTCAATGGTCGACATCCTATCCTGAACATTTCGTTTGATCTGCGACATGCCAACTCGCAGTTTTTGATGAAGAAGCTCGCCGACGGAACGAACCCGACGCGAACCGAGGTGGTCAATATCATCGGGAGCGGCCCCGGGTGTTATATTGAGCTTGGCGATATGCGCGACGATGGCAACGACATCATCGCGAGAAATAGTGCGCTCGTTCGTCAATACGCTTTTGTCAGATTTCCTTCCGAACCGCTTGTTGAATTTGAAACGACCGACTTCGGAAAGATCATACCGTTCCTTGCTGAAAATCGAGTCGATAAATCCTTTCGCGTTGTCGGGAGTAACAAGCTCGCCGTCACGCAAACGTTTATGGATCTCAACATACGAATTTTCTACCGTCTTTGCCGTGTCTTTTTCAAGCGTCGCCTCTATCTGCGCGCGGGCGGCAGGATCGGCAAACGCCGCGATGATCTCTTTGTCATCTTTCATTCCAAGCACACGAAGCAAAAAAGTGACCGGAAATTTTCGCTTCTTATCGATCCGAACATAGATCACGCCATCCGGCTCGGACTCAAGCTCGACCCACGCGCCACGAGACGGAATAATCTTTGCTCCAAAATACCGTTTTCCTTTAAGTTCCTGCACGGAGAACGAAACCCCAAACGAACGAGCGAGTTGGGGAACGATGACACGTTCGACACCGTTGATAATGAATGTCCCATGAGGAGTCATCATCGGAAAATCCGCCATGAAGATTTCTTGCTCTTTGCTCGTATTGAGCGTTTTGTTCTTCAGTCTGACGACCGCGCGAAGAGACGCTTCATAAGTGATCTTATTGTCTTTCGCGTAATACTCATCGTACTTCGGCTTCCCGAGCTCAAAACTTACAAACTCAAGATCGAACTTTTTCTGCGAATAATCAACGACGGGAGAGAACTCTCGAAACACCTCCCCGATCCCTTCGTCAATAAGCAATCGATAGGATTTTAATTGCGTCTCCACAAAGTCAGGAAACTGCACGATCGGCTCTTTATACCTGCTGAAATATTTCTTTGTTTTCATGCAAAAAAAGATACAGGGTAAAAACCCCTATTCTGGTAAGTAACAACTAGTTTATACTCAAAGTACGCAAAATAGCTCTGGAAACTAGCCCACTATCAAAAAATACTCCAACAGTAACTCAATCTATGAGGATTGCACGAAAGTATACTCCCTGTATATTTTTTGTCAATATGTGGATAATCATACCCCGCCATCAACGATGCCGTTGTTATTCCCCGCGTTTCCACTGCCACCCTCATGAATTAACTGTTACCCAAGAGACACGCAAGCAGTGATATGAATTTTACGATAATGCGCTTGGTTATTGATATGAAAGTTTACCGCCTTCCTTGCCCTTTTCGCTTTTTTTTCCATCCTTCTATTTTTACATGGTCGCCGGAAAGCAGAACGCGTGGCACGCGGTATTTTTTACCTTTGTGAACAAATATATCAGGGCGCGTGTAAGTTTCACTTGCCGAAACGCGGTACTCTTCGATGGACTCGCTCTTTCCGAGAACTCCCGGCACGCGACGCGACACGGCATCGACCACCACCATCGCGGGTGCTTCGCCACCCGTGAGCACATATGGTCCGATCGAAACCTCTTCGGCGCGCAGTATTTTTTTAACACGCGCATCAATACCCTCATAACGGCCGGAGATGAGGACGATGTCGCGATATTCCTTGGCAAGCTTGTCGGCATACGCATTGGTGAATTGCTTCCCGGACGGCGAGAACAAGACGATTTTCACATTTCGCTTTCGCGCGCGCGCCTTGCCTACCGCCGCAATAATCGGTTCCGCTTGCATGACCATCCCGGGACCTCCGCCGTACGGCCGATCATCTACCTTACGATGCTTATTTTTGGTGAAATCGCGCGGATTGTAAAAACGCACATCGACAAGTCCTGCCTCTCCGGCGCGGCCAAGGATCGACTCATTGAGATACCCTCTGATACTCTCGGGAAACAAGGTTATTACATGGAATGTCATTTATTTTTGTGTTTGATCAATTCTTGTACTCTAGCAAAAATGCGCAGGGTAGACAAATAAACAGATGCTAAACGAAAAACCGCCCTCGCGCCACATGGTGCAAAGGCGGATATTTCTTCCTTTTATTCCGAAAGGGAAACCTAGGATTTCAGGTCCTCCATTGCCTGATCGATACTGTTTGCGGAATCGCTCCCGCTTCTACTGCCTCCTTCCGGTTCGTTGATCTTGAGATTCACACGCGCGTTGTTTTTCATACCAACTATGCGGAGAAGAGTACGGATCGCTTTGGCGGTATTACCCGATCGTCCGATGACCTTACCCATGTCATCTTTATTGACATCAAGAGTGACCAACACTCCCATTTCGTCAACATCACGCTTGACTTTCACGTCGCTTGGGTTATCAACCAACGCCTTGACCACGTACTCGAGAAATATTACATCGCTTTCTTCTGAAGACATTGCAACCTAAGTACTTAAACTTAAATAACTTATTCCATGCAGTTGCTCGACCACATCCAAACTGCTGAAGATAATTGTATAAAAAAAACACAGACAGTCAACCCCTTGTACCAACAATGTCGCTTCTGCTTCACGTTTTTATAGCTACCAACGGAGCAATTGCCAAAGAACGGTATCTGACAGTGATATAAACTTTTGCAACGAAAATACGATAGTATTGGTGCGCGGACAAGTTGGTGTTATTGGCGATTGCCACAGGTGAACACAGCGCGCGCCCAACTCTACTTTTCTTCTTTCTTTCCCGCAATAGAAGTATCTTTGGCGGCAACTGCTGGTTTTTCTTCTCCGCCGGCTGATGAATTTTCAGCTTTCGATGCGGCTTCGACTTTCTTATCCCCTTCTTTCTTTATCGGGCTCTTTTTAGGAAGCACGTTGACTTTTTTGCCCTCGATCACCTTTTCCGTAACAAAAATATTGTGTACCGTGTCGGAGAGTTTCGCACCAACCGACATCCAGTGGAGTGCTCGCTCCTTGTTTATTTGAGGGGTTCCAAAGCGCGCGTTATATGAACCAACAACTTCGACATGATTGCCGCTTTTTGGACCCGTATGGGAATCAACGACAACAAGCCGAAACGACGGATCGTTCTTTCTCCCCACTCGTTGTAATCGTATCTTTAACATTGGGTGCAATACTAACAGAACGACGGGTAAAGGTCAATATGCGCATGCGCACGAATGGTGTTGTAGATAGACTTATAGACGCAGAGCTTATAAGATATTACAATACAGATACATGTTTTTCCCGAGCAACACTACCGAACACGCGCCGATCGTCATACCGACTCATTTTCTTTGGGTCGGCTTGCTTGCGATGCTTATACTATTTATGATCATCAGCACTGTTCTTGTATATCACTGGGTAACGTACGGGTACAAAGCCGCAACAACGAGTATTGCGGGCATTGTTTATTTTTCCGGCTCGGTCCTTTTTGTCGGCATTACGATGATCGCAATCATATCTTATGGAATTTCATTATGATCAAACTTGATGAAAATGAAAAAATAATCCTCGAGATACGGAAACACTGGTTCCTGCTTGTGGCTGAATCGTTCTTTCTCGTATTCCTTGCCACCATTCCGTTCATAGTATTCAAAGGAATAAGCATCACCGGCTTTCTGCGATTCATAACCTTCCAGGGAAGTGGTACATCTCTGTATGTTGCGATCTCCTCCGTGTGGCTTCTTTTTGTGTGGGTCACATTTTTTGTCATCTGGACGGATTACTATCTCGACATTCTCATCATCACCGACAAAAAAGTGATCGACATTGAGCAAAAAGGTCTTTTCTATCGTGAAATATCAACATTTCGACTAGACAAGATACAAGACATCACCGTCAAAGTGAACGGCCTCATCCCCACATTCTTCGGTTTTGGCGATATTTATATTCAGACCGCGAGCGAGGAACAATCATTTGCCGCCAAAGGTGTTCCACACCCCGACAAGATCAAATGGCAGATCCAGGACGAACAAAACAAGGCGCTTGATGAATTACGACACGTGTGGATACGAAAATAGAAAAGAAAAAGACGGCACGCGCGGACGCTTGTGCCGTCAATCTTGAAACAACCTAAACCATTGCCGACATCTCGTCGGCAACCTCGTCGACGAGTCCGAACGCCACCGCCTCCTCGGCGGAAAACGATCTCTCGGCGTTCATCGCCGCAACAATCTCCGCCAATGAGCGCCCTGTGCGTTGCGTGAATATCGTGTATATCCTCCGCAATCTCTGGAGGACATAATCGATATTCTCGATCACCCGCGCTTGATCGAGCTCGACGGTTCCCGACTCGTTCATTCGGCTAATAATTCTGATATTCGCGGTGCTGTTGTGAATCACGATCTCGGCATGCCGCGCGATCATTCGCAGCCGACATGCCTGCAGTACCACACTCGCCATCGAGTTCGCCGAACCGACAACAACGCCGACAACCGGCACCCCCGACATGCTGACAGTGTCGTAGATATCGAGCCCGTCGCGGACGTTCCCGCCGGAGCTCTTGATATAGAGTGTCGCTTCGTCTCCACCATGTTTCAGACGAAGCAACGCCTCTGCAACATAGTTCGCTGTGCGCTCATCTATGTTGCCATTCAACACTATGATCCGCGACCGAAGTAGTCGCTCATGGACTTTATTCATGGAAATACCTCCGTTGCGTGCGTGCGCTATTGCACCGTGCTTCAAGTATGCTATACTATAGTAAGCATTACCACTATTAGTGGTAATTGTCAACGGGTGTATCTTTACACTCGCATTATTCATTAAAATAAAAAATATTATGATGTCAGAAGGAGTACCGCAAGACAGCGGGCAAACAAACGCGTTCCCCGCCGACAAAGATGAGAACGAAGAGAAGAATGAGAAAAAGAACGAGGACAGAAATAATGGACAAGCAACTGCTGTTCATGTTACTGGTGGTGCGGGTGGCGTCCCCCCGCAAGGAGACGGCACGGGGAAATTCATACGAGTCCATAAAGACGGCACGACCGAAAGAACGAATAATCTGAAACCAGATGACAATTGGCCACCAGAGCACAATTAATTTCCACCTTATCCGGAACAACATGTCCCGCCTTTAGCGGGATTTGTTTTTTGGACAAAAACCACTATCATAAAAAAAATATGATTGATAATGACGCGCATTTTATCGGAACCATCAGGATCACCGCGCGTGGAGACGGATATGTTTCCCCTACCGGCAGAAGGGACGACAGCGTCAAAATAGACCACGTTGATCTCAATACCGCACTCCACGGCGACACGGTTAACGTATTCCGACATCCGAAAAAAACTGGGGGAGAAGAGCGTGGGGAAGTGATTGAGGTTATGAGGCGGACAAAAGATGTTTTTGCCGGCGTGTTGGAAAAAAATAACGGCTCGTATTTTTTCGTGCCTGACGATCAGAAGATGTACATTGACATTCTCATCCCGGAGCAATCTCTTGCGGGAGCACGAAACAAAGAGAAGGTGGTCGTGCGCATCGCCAAATGGAACGACCCGAAAAAAAATCCGGAAGGAGAAGTAATCAAGGTGCTGGGGAAACCGGAAGATAACAACGTCGAAATGGAGTCAATCGTCTACGATAAAGGGTTTTTAATCGAATTCTCAAACAAAGTGGAACGAGAAGCGCTCAAGATACAAGCTTCCGCGCGGCGCGATATCGAAGAGGAAGCGCCGAAGCGAAAAGACATGCGGGGTGTCACGACGTTCACCATCGACCCAGCAACGGCAAAAGATTTCGATGACGCTATCTCGTTCCGTGAATTGCCGAATGGGAATATCGAGGCGGGAGTGCATATCGCTGATGTTACCCACTATGTACGGCCCGGATCGATAATCGAAGATGAGGCGCGGAAACGCGCAACATCAATCTATCTTGTCGATCGGACGATCCCCATGCTTCCCGAAGAACTCTCAAACGACATCTGCAGTCTGAAGCCGAACGAAGATCGGCTGGCATTCTCGGCGATATTTACATTCAAAAAAGATTCCCTCGCGCCCGGCGCAAATCCCGAAATCATCGATCAATGGATTGGCGAAACGATCATCAATTCAGACAAACGTTTTTCCTACGAGGAGGCGCAGGGTGTTTTGGATGGAAAAGACGGGCCGTTTCGTCATGAACTCAAGACCCTTAATGTGTTGGCAAAAAACTTGCGTGCTGAGCGCATCCGTGCCGGAGCGATCATGATTGAACAAGACGAGATAACATTTTCGCTCGATGACCGAGGAAAACCCGAGAGTGTGGCAATTAAGGTTCATGGCGACACGAATGAGCTCATTGAGGAGTTGATGCTCCTTGCCAATCGCGCGGTTGCTGAAGCAATGACTGGCACGCCGGAGACCAAAAAGCGTACATTCATTTTTCGCATACACCCGAAACCCGAAAGCGACCGAATCGCCGAACTTGCGGAATTTCTCGGAACGCTCGGATACTCGCTCAAGCCGGGACTCACGAACCTCTCCCATGGCCTCAACACCATCCTCAAGCAATCGGTGGGTACCGAGGTCGAGCATATCGTCCATACCGTTACCATCCGTTCATTGCAAAAGGCGGTGTATTCAACACAAAATGTCGGGCACTTCGGACTCGCGTTCAAATATTACACCCATTTCACCTCCCCTATCAGGCGCTACCCGGACATGATGACGCACCGGCTCGTAAAAACATATCTTGCGGGAAAAACGGTGCCGCCTAATGAAGCGGAATGCTATGACAGCGACGCGCGGCACTCAAGCGAGATGGAACAACGCGCCGCGGAAGCCGAGCGCGATTCGATCAAGTACAAACAGATCGAGTTCATGATTGAGCGTGGCGGAGAAACATACGAGGGGATCATTTCCGGCGTAACTGATTGGGGTATCTATGTCGAAGAAAAAACAACCAAAGCAGAGGGACTTATTCGTCTGCGCGACATCGGCAACGATTATTACGTCCTTGATAAAAAGAATCACGCCATCGTCGGAGAGAAGCGCGGGAAGCGATATCGTCTCGGAGATACGGTAAAAGTCAGAATAAAAGACGCAAACTTGGAACGTCGAACGGTAGATTATCTACTAGTGTAGTTAGTTTAGGATATTGAAAAGTTCATGAATTACCCCACTTGGGAGTCCGACTCCCAAGTGGGTGGAGTTTTGGTACTATATTGAAATTTCACCATACTGTATTACGATGCCCCTCTACACGAAATAACCACGTCCCTGAGTTCCAGAATTAATTACAACGCTTGTTTAGTAAAATAGACAAGTATGAAATATGTAAATAATCGAAAACATAAAGATGGTAATCCTTTCTCGCTTTGCGAAAGGAGTATTATCGAAGTAAGATGGTGCCGAAATTTTAAAAACATAACCGAGATGACCAAAAAGTTACTAACCTTTTCCACATAGGTTATATTAGACCAACTGCTCAATAATATTCCAACCAGTCAACTTAAAATATCGGCATTGTTTCTCTGGTTATGTTTCAGATTATAAAGTCCAGCCACAATTACAAATTTTGCGTTATAGGTTTTGAGAGCATTTCTAAATCTGTGAGATAATATTCTCCACTGTTTGAGCGAAGTAAAAACATGTTCAACCACAATACGTATATGGCTGTGTTTTTTGTTGTGTACCTGCTCTTTCTTGGTAAGTAGCTGATACTTTAAAGCATTGTACGGAAGATGCAGATTAGTGCCCAAATATCCCATTTCAATTTTACCTCTGCTTGATCATACAAATTTTTGTCATGAAAATTTCCTGACATTGATTTTGACACATACTTGATTCGTCCTTTAATATCAACCACTACTTATGTTTTAACGGTTTGTTTCTTTTTCTTTCCGGAATATCCCGAACCGGATCGTCTTTCTGTTTCCTGTTCAGTGGCATCAATAAAAAATTGTATTTCTTCTTTGGTAAGATGTATTTTTTCAATCGTAATTTTCTTCATTTTTCGGTAGAGTATCGGTTCCAGTTTTTTGAAATACCGGCAGACCCGTGAATCATCAATATGAAAAAAAACTCTGCCAACATCATATGACTCATATATGTGCGAGTATACAAAAAATACATAGCAACCATCTGTTCAAATGATGGTTTGTATTGAATGCCTCTACCCACCGCCCTTTTTCTTGGGTAGGCTGATTTTCTTTTGTGTTCTGCTTCTTGCCACAATAGTTCAAGTTCTTTGATTAAATCGTTAAACTGCTTCGGTGAAATACCAAAAAAATGACCAAAGACCTTTGGTCTTTGGGAGAGTTTGCGTATATTCATACCCTGTATTATGTATTATACTACAATATATTAGTTAAGCAGTGGGTCTAATATATGTTCATGAGATAAAGGGTGTATGATCATCTCATCACCGGAACGCGACCGCAAGAAGCTGGATCGCCGCCAACATCTCATGGCTCCGCACGGCGCGCTTCCTCGGTTACGCTCCTGGATTGAACCCGATTAAGTATCTGTGGTCGACGACATCTCGGCAATCTTTCCGATCTCTCCGTAATCGGTACGGCGTTGCGTTCCTATCGAAGAAAGGTCGGGAACCTCGACCTTCTCGGCGGGTTCCTGTGAGCGAACGGACTCTTTATATAACATCTGTGGCAAAGTACATCACTTGGGAGTCGGACTCCCAAGTGATGTACTTTGCCACAGATGTTATATAAATACTTCTGATAGTTTCCGCTCTTACCACTATTTTCCACGATCGTGGAAAATAGTGGTAAGAGATTTTGTATTTAATAAGTGCTGCTATTCTCTTGCAAGAAAAACTGGTACTATGATTTCTCGTGATGCCGACTCAATAATGTCCGACTTTGTTGAAAGCTACGCTATCACTTCATAGCGGCGAAGGAGAGGAATTATTACTTTGTAATTGACGACCTATCAGCTATACGATATGCGATGTCGCATACGTCGTATCGTAACAACGAACGCGCTCGTATGGTAATTACCAAAATACCACCGCAATAAAAAACCGACGCTCCTTTTGCGAGGTGCGCCGGTATATACTCTATTCAATTGGAATAAGATAGTCGACAAGACACTCCTCTCTGAAACAATTCATGGGAGGGTTGCCATCATGTCCTTTGTACCAAAACATCTCCGCTTCCTCGTCGGAGATAATAAGCCCGGGCGGCTGTAAACTGTGCCACTTTTCCGCCACCAACCATTTGATAAACGCGCTGTGCATCGCCCGTATTTGAGCGATGTTATATGCCCGCAGATCAAAGTGATATCCATCTGGAATTTTGGAAAATTGACACATCGTCGCAACCTCCTTTCAGGATCACTTCGACAAACTACCTATACATAGTGTACGACTAGCCCTGTGACACGTCAAGAGCCGTTGTGGATATTGTGAATGTCGTTTTCGGAAGGTGTCCAATACCCTATTTTGAATTTTTTGACAATATGATATTCCACATACCACACTAAACTAAACACGAGAAGCGTGAGTACCGTCGCGAACACGGCGATTATATACAACTCAAAGCCAGCCGCCATTCCTATACCAGCCGCGACCCAAAGTCCTGCCGCGGTGGTTAATCCGCTAACGCGGGAATCTTTGAAGATGATAAGCCCAGCACCGAGGAAACCGATACCAACCACGATCTGCGAGGCGACCCGAAGCGGATCAAGCGCGGATGAGCCGATGTAATCCCTCGACACCATAGAAGAAATTACGACAAACAACGCAGCACCCATAGAAACAAGTCCGTACGTCCTCATCCCTGCCGTTTTTCCCGCGATAATCCGCTCGGCACCAAGCACCATACCCAAAACCGCGGCAAGCACCAGTCCTTGAAAGATATGCAGTGTTTCAAAAAAAGAAAGTTCCATGTTTCGATGATAAGTATTATATCAGAGGTCAATCTCGAAATTGCCACTGTGCACCAATCGCGATTCTGTCACAACGCTCGCAATCTCCCGTTCCCCCATGCCAAGTGAGCGCAAAATATCGGTGCGTTTCTCGACATCCCGACACAAAATAATTCCATTTTCAAAAAGAACTGCTTTGCGTTTTTTGTTCAAAGTGGTAAGACAGGTGAGCGGATGTACGCCGGATGCAACGATGAGGTCTTGCAGATTGCCTCCTTGAGGATAATTCCAGCCGATAATCTTCATGCCAACACAATTTCCGTACGCGATTGCCTGCGAAGTAAGCTTGGTGTTCGTCACCAACCACCCTTCATGAATATCTTCATGATTGACCGTCGTATCACATTTCTTTTTTAGGTCTTCAAAACGTGCTCGAACGTAGAGCGCCACTTTAACATCGCTTCGGATGCCATCCTCATTGTGAAATTTGCATTCAACGATAATGTGTCGGTGGTTTTTTTTCGCAAAAATATCAACTTCATGCTCAACACACGCGCCCTGCATGATAACGCCAACCTTCACCTCATATCCTTGAGCTTTCAAAATCTCCCCGACAAACTTTTCGAACAGGAAACCGGACGGACCGAGTTCCATGACTGCCCGACGCAAGCTGTAGTGCATCGCAACGATTTTCTTGTCGCGCTTGAGAAGTGTGTACGCGTGGTCAAAAATACGCGAAGTCGGATATACCTCCCGATCTTCGCTCTTGACGCGCTCAATGACACGGTCGATCGCTTCTCGCGAAGCGCCAGACCGTGCGAGCGAACTGCGTAATTTGTTCTCGGAGAACAGTTCGTGCTTGCCTGACGCTTTTTTGACCCAACGTTTTTGTGACATCGCAGTATGAAAAAATAATTACTCTATATCGTAATGTTCTCACATTTGATCAAAAGTTTCAAATGTTTTTATCCGTTTATGGAATATTCACATTGCGAGCGTAACGACAAGTAACTAACTGTGGGAAGCCATGCAAAATGCCGTAATTCGCAGTTACAGAAAGTAATTTTAGCGCGTCATGCGGCTATTATGCGATGACTCCACCGCCAAGGCACTCATCATTTCGATAAATGACCGCCGATTGCCCCGAAGCGGCAAGCTGCGGCTCATCAAAAAGAAGCTCTACACCGCCGTCATTTGCCCGCAAGATGTGGCATGTCTGCAAGGGCTGACGATAGCGCACGCGCGCGGAAAGTTTGTCGCGCGCTTCAGGCACCACATTGGCGATCCAGTGTACATCGCGTAAAACGATCGCTGTCGCGACACCTTCGGCCGTTGCTCTTATCTTATCGTGAGAAATGACGATGCGATTACGCGTAGTGTCTTTGTCAACAACATAATATGGCCTTTCAGAGGTGCCACTTTTGATCACGACAAACCCGTGCCGCTGGCCAATGGTATAAAGATGCGCTCCGTGGTGCGTACCGACCACTGCGCCGTTCTCGTCAATCACCTCCCCTTCGTTCTCCGAAATGAACTCGCGCAAAAACTCTCGCATATCAAGTTTCCCGATGAAACAAAGCCCCTGGCTGTCTTTCTTGTCCGCTGTGGGAAGCTGCATCTTCCGCGCCATCTCTCGTACCGCTGATTTCTCGAATTTGCCGATTGGGAAAAGTGTCCTTGAGAGATGCTTATGCCCAAGCATCCAAAGAAAGTACGATTGATCCTTGTTTGTATCAACACCCGCCAAAAGATTGAACATATCGCCTTCGCCATGCTTTATACGCGCGTAATGCCCGGTGGCAATGTAGTCCGCCCCGCGCGCGACCGCCCAGTCGAAAAACGCGCCGAACTTGATGGATCGGTTGCACATGACATCGGGATTGGGAGTCCTCCCGTTTCGATACTCGGCAATCATATAATCAACGACGTCGCGTTTATATTCCGCCTCAAAGTCAACCGTGAGAAATTTTATCCCCAAATGCGCCGCAACTCGCATGGCATCGCGCCGGTCGTCCCTCCATGTGCATACCGTTCTGCGCGATGGCTCAAGCTCGGGCTGCCACACCTTGATGAATACACCGGTAACGTCATATCCTTGCTTTTCGAGCAAAGCGGCGCTTACGGACGAATCCACTCCTCCGGACATGCCGACGAAGACCTTTTTTTTAAGAGGAGTATTTGCCCCGTTAGAAAATCTGTTCTTTCTAACGGGGTGAAATTGTTTGTGCTTATTCCAAATTCTGGCCATATTCGTTTCGTTCACCGGGCCTAGGATAGCCCCAGCGTTGAAAGTACTCGCCTCGCTGAAGCTCCGGCGAAGCGGGCAGGGAATGTCAGTTTTGTCCATTTCCCGTTCGTGCATCTTATGGTGAATGGATGAGTTTTACAAGCGGTTCTTCCCAGCCAAAACAGGTTTCTTTGCCCTTGATTTCGCTAAATGCTTTTGCGCAAGCAGGATTAAGTTCTGCGTATTCTTTGAGCGCTTGCACGGTTTCCTCAATGAATCCGCCGACAATGCCATCAGAATCATCAACGCCACTTCGGCAGAGTTTATCATCAAGACGCAAAAGCATATCAACCAATAATTTGGCTGTTTGCTCGCTCACCGGCAACTCGGAAACAATCTGTGATAAGCGATTGCATCCTTCCGAGAGCGAATTCTGATACGAAAACCAAACACGAGAGGGGCCATTGTACGGCTTGATATACCGCGCGGCACTAGTGATTAATTTTTTTACCTCGGATAATTCACCCTTGCTCAATTCTCCCAACCGGCCACTGCAAGTAACTTTTGATACAAGCCGCTTATCCTCCTCGCCCAACTTTTTACCGCCCATCGCAGAGTGAATTGCTACCGCCACCATATGCTTGCAAAGCGTATCATTCTGGCCAAGATAACACTCACAGTCACCTTGATCATAATGCCGATTATCTACATAAACCTTATATGGCTTCGTTCCCAAAACAGTTGCAAAATATCCATGAAGTTCTTCCTTAAACTTCGTCACCTTTCTCTTCTCATACAAATTAACCGCCTTTTCAAAAGTCGATCTATCCGTCGCGAATTTAATTTTATCTAAATCGTATTTCGGCTGCACAAATTTGTAAATTAAATTGTCACAAATAACATCTTTTCACTTTTCGCCGTTTGAGAATTTGCCTGCCCCGTAGCAAACTGGCACGGGGTTGTTTTGATTCCAGTTCCATAAATTATTTCAAGCTAAAGACCCTCGCAACCTCATCGAAGTTTTTGAGTTTATCTTTCTCCCATTCTTCCTGTTTTATGTACAGAGCTTTATAGACAACCTGATTCTGCCGATTGTTCACATCTTCACACCACCTTTGCAGTCTTTCAAATTTCAGTTTGTCGTCATCTTCTTCTCGTCCCTTTGTTTCAACAATATAAACAGTTTTTTTATCTTTCTTAACAAAGAAGTCCGGGTAATAAGTCGCTATAAACCCTTCTGAGTTTTTGTATTCAATCCGAAGCGCGCTTGCTTCTTTGTTTTGAAAATTTTTGGCATAAGAAATCACATCTTCACAATCTTCCAGAAAACCAGCAAATTCCAACTCAAAATTACTATCTCCGACAATCTTATTAAACACAGACTTCTTGGGATTTGGTACAAACGATTTATCATTAACAACGAAAGGTCTTGCCTCACTAATTTTTATATAGTTCTTTATCTCTGTATCTCCCTTGTCTTCAACCGTAAGATCGTTGATAGCTTTCTTGAAAGAATCTTTGATCAGTTTGATATGTTCAACTTCTGACAAGTTTCGCAAAGTATTGAGGTCTGACAAATTCACAGGGCTGTCAAACATATTATTTTGTACAAACTCTCTTACTTTGCCGAATAGAATATCATAACAACCAAAGAGTCGTAGCTCTCGCATTACTGCTTGCGCAAAAAATCCGACAACACTTTGATAATCCGGCTCGAGGTTTCCCGTCAAGTCTATCGTATGGCTAATTTTTTCACTTATAACTTCTTTAAAAACTATTTGCTTTACTTCTTCTTCGGAAAAGGTTTTTACTTTGACTTTTTTATTTCCAAATTTAGAGACATCCAGCTCGGCGAGATTTTTGTACTCCCTTTGAATTCTAGGTGACATCACCGGAATCTCAATATCAAGCTTCTCAATATCCTTTTTCGGATTGTCCTTATCAACCTCGATAACCATTGGGGCTATTGGTTTAGCTCCTGTCCCCATCGCTTTCTTTTCAAGAATAACACCCTCGCCTTTAATTGACTCAACAAAGTCCATAAAGTTTTGATTTCCTATAACCGCCACTTCCTCTTGGATATCTTTTTGTCCAAAATACATCCTCCTTAAACCTCTACCCAAAGCTTGTTCCGGAAGAATTTTATTATCAGCGGTAAAAGGTTTTAATCCTAAAATAGTTGTTACATTTTTTACATCCCAACCTTCTTTGAGCATCATCACGGAAATGATCACCTTAAATGGGCTTTCCCAACTATCAATTTCGTTCGCTTGTTTTCTAAGTAAATCTAGCTCCTCTTTATTTCTACCAGTAGCATTTTCTCGTATTTCACCATTATTCTTCGTATGAATTGTCAAAACTGCGCCTTTTAAATCAGTAAAATTAGTTTCAACATATTTCGCCACCTCATCACAATTCTTTGTATCATCTGTCATAATAAAAAGAATTGCTTTTTTCCCAACTTTTTTATGTTCCTTATATGTTTTTCTCCATTCTTCAATCGCCAAATTAATATGATCGCGGTATCTTTCACTAAATTTTATACTTTGTTTTTCTTTTAATTTTCCCTGACTGAAGACATCCGGTATTACTGGAGTTTTTACTATTTCTTGATGTATCGCCTCAACCAATGGATAATCAGAAATAATTTGAACAAAAATATTCCCGTCGTCGTCTTTTGGAGTTGCAGACAAATCTAGATGTAAAGATAGTTTTACTCCTTTTGCTATTAGTTTATTGTTTATATCCTCAATCGACTTATACCAAGCCGTCTCTGGTTTTACATGGTGCCCTTCGTCATTGATTACGATGAGTTCGTCAATATCCCTAACAATCATTCCCAAATCAACAGTAGAGTCGCTTGTTTTTGTGACTGGCTTCTCGCCTAAGAAGTATCGAGAGGCGTCCTCGTCTTCTGCGCTCGCCTCGCGTACATCACCCTCAAAAACTCTGTGTATGTTAGTCAAAAATATATTTCCGGTGTCAGAAATATTGCGCAAATCATCCTGTAAATGGAGAGTCATTTGAAAATCATCCTGCCAGTTTTGTCCGTGATAGCCGTTATCCGGCAAAACAGGATCGCTAAAAAATATCTTCAGTCTCTCAAAATCATGTTTTATTCTTTCAAAAACAATAACATTCGGAGTTATCAAAAGAAAATTCTTTGCCAAATTTGAATCTTCCTCATATTTTTTATGAAAATACGCCCATGCGACAACCAGACTCATTACTTTAGTTTTACCTGCCCCCGTAGCCATTTTAATGACGAATCGGAGCCAGTCCTCGGTAAACATCTGTGGGCTTAATACGCCGGTAGAATTGTAGCGAATGAGGTCATATTTATCTTTTACTTTTGCCACTTCATAAAGCCATACGACTGTTTCCATGGCCTCTCTCTGTGCGAAATAGTATTTGAAATGAGAGGATGTTCCGTGTTGGTCATACAAAATATGTTCCTCCTTAAACCACCAATTCAAAAGTGATTTAGAAGTATCACTTGCCCCCTCATAATTTTTATCTCGCCATTCTTTTACTTTTTTGCGCAAATCAGCCACTAAAGGAGGAACGAGCTTATCAAACCCCTTTTCTCGGAGTGCTTCATCAGCAGGAAACCACCGAATATTCGGGTCTAAAATCTCATATGGGTCTTTTGGGAAATCTTTGTGGAGTGCCATAGTTATTTGAGTTTTTCCGGTTTCTTCAGATTTTTCTTATCGTCAGAAGAAAGTTTCCTTTCAATCTTTTTAATGTCTTCTTCAGCCGGTAAACTTTCGGGTCGTATCCCTCGACTTAAAAGAGTCTTGCGCACACTTCTATTGTTTGTAATATGTTCTTCTGAAATTGACTGTTCTGACCTCAATCCTTTTGTCTTGCTATTAAATATGGTTATTTCTGTCGCAAAATCTTTCGCTTTCAAAAGAATTGTGGGTTGAAAATCTGCAAGTGCGCGACTTTGTGGAATACCAAGACGATTTTTCATCTCACCTGTACTGTAGCCAAAAAGAGCTTTATCGCCTTTGCTCCGTATTAAGGCGAAATTTTTATCACTACCAGTTTGTTGAAAAATAACACCGGATAATTCTTTTTCAGTTTCGGTTAGTTTTTGCCTCGCTCTTATTCGCTCGAATTCTTGTATCCTCTTTTCAATTACTTCAAATTTTCTGGTCTGGACAGCAAAATAGTTTTGAGCAAAGGCAATCTCTTCTTTGCGAGGATCGCCATTTTGAGCAATTAGATAACAGGCGTACCTGGTGAGTATTATATCCGCTACCTCTCGCTCGCTTCCTGACCCCAATTTGACCATTTTCCCGGCGTCGGCAAAATGGTCTGATACTTCATGCCCTGTATTTTCACAAGCTATTTTCGCCTTTGAAATAACGCCTAAAAAGTTATCCCATTTGTCATATCCCAAAAGTTGTTGCAAATCTCGAGCAAGCCAAAACTCTATTCCCTCGTCTGTCTTATTGGCATACGATTCAAAATTACTAACAAGTGATTGTATTATTTCTTTTTTCATGGATTGTTAATTAATTAATCATTTTTATACTTAGATTATCTTTCCAATTTAAAACTCTTTTCTAAGTCATGAGACATTTCCTTTACACCCAGAAGTTTCTTATCTCTTACAAAAATCTCATCTAAAATACAATCTAATACTTCGTATGCATTAAGTAAATCTTCCTTTTTCATTTCTTCTCCATGGGTTGCTACATTACCCAACCATTTAATACCCAACAGCATTTTTTGCAATTCTTTATATTCTCCATTTTTGATTTTACCAAATTCTTTTATTCTTTCGTGCAAGCTCATCCTATATTCCTTGCCATTTTTATTAACACCCGTGGATTTTACATTCTTTTCGTTTAAAATAAGCTCTAAAGCTGTTCTGATTCTATTTCCGACAAGGGAAGGATACCCCCAGAATAGAGAGAAAGAGTCCTTAATTGTATCCGTTATGCAGGAGGGTACTTCGTCAGAAATCTTTATGATGTTGATAGGCGGGTCTATATATTTTATTTCATAAGAACTGATACAAGAGGTACCCATGTATTGCTCCTCGGAAGATTCATATTCTTCTTCAACTTTTCCGATCCCACCCATCACTACGATTTCTTTACACCTATTATTGCTACATTCTAAAAAAGTAAAAAATTTTATATCCAAGCATGAAACATCGCCAGTAATTTCCATATCATCAGCAGACTTTTTTGTGCTTTTATGTATGAATGTATCCTCGATTATCCCCAAGACTCCCTTATCACAGCAGGGGCAGTACAATAAAATATTTCCTCCTATAAATCGTCCCGTGTAACATTCTCGGTTTATGCTCATATTTTTACTTCAATTACCTTAGTCGTATCATTCCCGAAAATATCCACGACCTTTACAGCGACTTTATATGTTCCTTTTGTGATCTCTTTAGAAGCAGAGGTAAGATCAAGATTTCTATTCTTTTTTGTGCGGAAACTCTGCCATTCGTTGTCAAAAATATAATCGCCAGTCCAAACTTCTTTTTCCTTGCCATCCTCCATTATTTTGATGATTTCCTTTCTGCTTGCAAAATCAAAATCTACCGCCCAATAATCAATCCAGTCGCTCCATTTTTTAGTCAAAATCTCCTTGGAAATTTCTTCAGTTTTCTTGTCTTTTGAGATTTTTACCACTTGACCATCTTCTACCACAACTTTAGATCCGCCAGGGCGAAGTGCCTCAGCTATTTCTCCGGAATCATCTTGATTGTAAAAAACAGAAAAATCAGTAAGCTCTATTGATATTTCTTTGTCGTTTCCTCTCCCTTTCACAATCGGCTTCGCTTCAATAAACGCTACATCATAAAACTTCACTTGCCCTTTTTCTACTGCTTTCCTGTCAAAAACCTCTCGCGGAATTATTCTAAAAGCAATATCAACGCCTTGATCTTTATATTGTGAAAAATCCAGTCCCATTTCATAATCAAACCCAAGCACATCAATTTTAGTAATTCCTTTTTCTTTACACTCTGCCACAATATCCTGCACCAGTTTTGATGAAACGGGGGTATTGATAGGTCCTACCGCCACAAGACGATCTCTTTTCTTACCAATAACATTTACAAAAGACTCTACTGGCTCTGCTTTGTAAGCGGAAAGAATCAATTTTACAAATTCTTTTTCTTTTCTTTCGGCTTGTTTTGATTTTTCTTCTGCTCGCAAATCATTATTCGTCGCTAGGAAATTTTCTCTTTCATATCTCCCGACATTCAAAATTTCAAAAGCTCTAAAATTTTTACTTTCTTTTTTTAACTCTCTCTGCACACCAATCATTCTTTTTCTAGAAGTGTGTATGCCAAATTTACCCAAATCAGAACCAATCCATTTTCTGCCGAGCTTTTCGGCAACAGCGAGAGTCGTGCCGGAGCCACAGAAGAAGTCTGCAATAAGGTCGCCCTCGTTTGAGGATGACTTTATTATCCTATTGAGTAAAGCGGTTGGCTTTTGAGTTGGGTAATCTAATCTTTCTTTTGACATTGAATTTTCGTAAGGTATTTCCCATACATCGTTTGGTATCATTCCTTCCTCTGGATAATATATTCGCCATTTTCCAGCATCGAATCTTTTTCTACATACTCTCCCCTCGTCATCTTTGTCTCTAAAGTGAGATTTTATGTACTCATCAGAGTACGGAACTTTTGCTCCTTTTTGATTGAAAAATGTTTTGTCAGATTTGCCATAATAAAAAATAGTATCGTGTTTTTGAGCAAATCTATCATCTGGTCTTCCCAGAGTGGAGTAGTACCATATTATTTCATTTCGAAAATTATCCTTTCCAAATATCTCATCTAGTGACATTCTCATAAAAGCGCTCACTCTCCAATCACAGTGCACATAAATACTTCCATCTTCAGCAAGTAAATCGTGCATAAGTTTTAATCGCTCATAAATCATAGCGATAAAGCTGTCTGCACCCTTGCCCCAAGTGTCGCGATAGGCAATTTCTTCTATCACTGACGGCTTTTTGGTAAAACTTTCCTCGTCCTCACCATCGCCAATTTTTATATCCATAGAAAAATCTGCGCCTACATCAAACGGAGGGTCAATGTAAATCAATTTCAAACCGCCTTGGGCTTCTATTTCTTTGCGAAGCGGTCCATTTTTGAGAGAGGAGAGAATCAGTTTATTGTCTCCCAAAATCAATTTATTCGTCTATCCAGTTATTTGTCGTCCTGTTGTATCAAAAAGAGAATTCTGATTGCCAAATTTCGCATCGCTTCTCGGCTCATCAATCTGTTCAATAACCTGAAAAGGCAAGACAACATTCGTTACCTCATTTGTCTTTCCATTCCAAAGAAGCTCAACCTCTCTGTCATCATCAAAAAGCAAGAAACGATACTTTTCCGGAAGCGGTTTTCCCGCTTCCAAATACTTTACTACATCTCGTTTTTCATTATCGGTTAATTTCATATTGTCATTTTAACATTTTTGGGCGATTTCCTCTGGCATATATTTTAAGCTTCGGTTTTCTCAAGCAACCATTCCCATAACGGCTTCAGCTGTATCATATTGCCGTCTTTTTTTACTTCTCGTTTTTCGTCCCAGGTGAGCATAGTCAATTTTTTGACCTTCAAATCATCGCTTGCTTCAAATAATGCTTTCGTTTCTCTCTGTCTGACATCGGGATTCGTCAGGTCATAGCAGACTTGTATCAGTTCCGCAACTATGTGTCCTTTTTTCACCACAAAATCCACCTCGCGGTCGTTGCGGGTTTTGTAATAGAATAATTCCAAGTTTGGCTTAAGGCCTCGTTTTACCAGCTCGATAAAAACCAGGTTCTCCATGAGTTTGCCCTTGTCAGGAGAATGTTGAACGGCTTTCGCGGTTACAAAGCCATTGTCAACAACATATACTTTTTTCGGCGAATTTATCCGTTGTCTTGATTTTGGAGAATAGCGTGAGAGTGAGAATATCAAATATGCCTCCTCCAAATAGGATGCGTATTTAGCTACCGTGTGCACGCTTTTCAGATTAAGCGTCTTCATCAATTTGTTGAACGTGTAGAGCGAAGCAAAATTATTGACTAGGTGTGATCCAAGCGTGCTTATCTGCGTTGAAAATTTAACCCGATGCCTTTTTACAACATCCTTAAAGAGCAAGGAGTCAAAAAGAACTTCCAAGTAATCTGCCGGATCAAGATCGCTCACCACAACTTCAGGGAAACCGCCGTTTAATAAATATTGATCGAGCAAATTCAAAAGCTGGCCGTGTTTTTCAGGTAAGGATTTGTACTCCGGGTCTACTTCGAATTTTTTACCTTTCAAAAATTCCTTAAAATCGAACGGGAGTAACTCTATCGGCATGTGCCTGCCGGTGAGGTGGGTTGCCAAATCCATTGAAAGCAACCTGGCGTTTGATCCGGTGAGTACAAGATTGTATCCTTCGCGATGCAAACGGTTTACAAACAACTCCCAAGCCGGTAAATTTTGAATTTCATCAAAAAGAATTGTTTTAATATCGCCATACGCGCTATGTAATTCTTTCATTAATTCGGCTGTTCCAATACTGCCTTCCGCAGCCAATACCTCATCGTCAAAATCAAAGTACATAAAATCATGATCCCTTAAAAGCAGGAGAGAAAACACCGATTTTCCTGCGCGTCGGGGCCCAAGAACGACTTTTATCAAATTCGAATCCAGCCATTTTTTGGCAAATGGTTCTTTAGTTCTATCCACGTACTGAGATTTTAAAAGCTCCTCTTTCTTTAGTTTTTGCTTCGAAACTATGTCTTTTAGCATATTTTAAGCTTATTATTTTATTCCTAATACACAAAAGTAGCTAATCTTGTGCATTACACCTAGTATAGTGCATAAAACAAGCAAATGCAAGGATTATAGGAGTAAAGCAAGAATTGGTGAACAAGAAGGTAGAAAATTGGTCATATTTACTAATTTTCGGCATCTCTCGATTAGTACAAAAGTGTACTATTCGCGAAACACCACTTAATTTGCTTAACTTTCTAGAAATTAAGCACAGCGTTCCAGACTTTCAAATCTGGTCAAACCGGTGGTGAGAGGTCGCTAAGGGGATCAAGGCGTGTACCGATGGTGCAAAGCTCGCCACAGGGGTAACAAATGGCAGACGAGGTAACATCCTCCTTCGCCAAGGCTTCGGACGGACAAGCAAAAACCGCCTTCTTGTCCTGCCGTAGTTTTTAACGAAGGCGGATCGGGCGGGTCTTGGTTTAAATCGTGGCAACTGGCAGTACCGGCTTCCGTCCCCTCTTGCTTGGTTCAAATTTCAGAGGACCTAAAACCAGTTGAAACTTAAGCCCCTCATTCGTGTATGTTGCTACGAAGACCTTGGATTTGTTTGATGAAATGGTCATAATAAAAAAATATGGCGCGAGCCTGGCTCCTGCCAAGCGAATGCAAAGGATCAAAGAATCCAAGAGCCAAAGGGTCAAAAAATCATATGCAAAGCATATAAACTCCTCGGCTCGGAAACGGCAAAGTATGAACTTCGCCATTTCTCTCGCTCTACGTCGTTTATAAAGAAACAAAGCTCCTAAGATTCAGACTTGCTTGCCTACGCCGACCCACCTGCGTGCAACGCGCGGGCAGGAACTTCGGTAGGCGGGCGGAGACGGAACACGAACCTGCTGTCCGGA
>Ga0210020_1000272_pt1 | contig 53837 bp, 48 predicted proteins | sample CryGeymeta201514_FD_183980 | JGI IMG/M metagenome (GOLD analysis project Ga0210020, IMG submission 183980) | Groundwater microbial communities from Crystal Geyser aquifers in Utah, USA - Crystal Geyser metaG 2015-14 (SPAdes) (version 2) | ecosystem: Environmental > Aquatic > Deep subsurface >... | reverse complement strand
ATACCTTAAAGAAAAAGGCCACTCATTTAAAGTGCTGGTGGCGTTTTCGGGAACGGTGCGGGATGGGGGCCGCGATTATACGGAGGCCAATATGAACGGCCATCCGGAAACACAGACGGCTGAAATCTTTAAGCGAAACGAGTATCGTATCCTGATCGTTGCGAACAAATTCCAAACCGGGTTTGACCAGCCATTGTTGCATACCATGTATGTTGATAAAAAACTGGGCGGGGTCAATGCCGTGCAGACTTTAAGCCGCCTAAACCGAGTGTATCCCGAAAAGAACGAGACGATGGTTCTCGATTTTGCAAATGAAGCGGAGGATATCCAAAAGGCCTTTGAGCCATACTATGAAAAAACGCTACTGAGAGAAGGCACGGATCCGAACCTTCTCTATGATCTACAGACACGCCTTGATGATTACCATATCTACGAACAGGCCGATATCGAGCGCTTTGCGAAGATTTGTTTTGATCCCAAGGGCACGCAAGACAAGCTGCATGTTGCCTTAGGCCCGGTTGTCGGCCGCTATAAAGAGGCCAACGAGGAAGAGAAAATAGATTTTCGAAGCCAGCTCAAGGATTATATACGCCTCTATGCGTTTCTATCGCAGGTCATAAGCTTTGTAGATGTTGATTTAGAGAAATTCTACGTCTTCGCAAGGTTTTTGCTGAAGAAATTACCGGTAACTAAAATCGATTTACCCGTAGAAATTCAGCAGAACATAGACCTGGAATCCTACCGTATTCGAGAGACATCGAAGGGAAAAATCAAGCTTGATCGGGGAGTGACGGAGCTGGAGCCTATTGGCTCTAAGGGTTTGGGGCTCGGTCTGGGCGAGGAGATCGAACCCCTTTCTCAGATCATAAAAGAGATCAATGAGCGTTTTGGAACCGAGTTCGTGGAGGACGACCGTGTATTCATCCTACAGCTCGAAGCCGTGTTGGCCGAGGATGAGGCTTTAAAAGCCAGCATGCTTATAAATTCGCCGGATAATGCCCGCTTGACCTTTGACCATGTAGTGAATGATAAATTGCAGGAAATGGTCGATTCCAACTTCCGCTTCTACAAGCAAGTAACAGATGACCAAGAATTCGCAAAATACTTTTTCCAGTGGTTGTTTGAGAGGTATCTGAAGGCGAAAAAGCCTGGTGGGGATAGAAAGGCAAAGGAAAAGAAAACGAAAGCTGAAATTTAAGAACTTTGCTAGTCAACCAGGTGTTCTAAGATTCAAGCGATTTGTAGATAAAGTTTACTCAGGAAACTACGTCCCTATATCCAGGGATATATACCGACCCATATAACACGCCATGATAAAACAGCGTTTCTTCAAAACAGATGTGTTTAGCATGGGTTATAGTGACAAGTGGCATATTTCTAGAGGCGTCTTATATGGGCGCAAGCAGTAATTTTGGAGTATTATATGGATCAGTATATACATTGTTAGGCGAAAAGCGATTGGCATAAATTTCCCAAAAAAATGTTTCCATAATGCACACTATGTGTTATTATTGAGCAATGAAGCATATAAATTGGAATACAGATAAAAGCTTAAAACTTAAGGAACTAAGAGGAATATGCTTTGAGGATATTGTTTATTATATTGAAAAGGGCGATCTGTTAGATGACTATCAACATCCTAATCAGAAAAGATATTCGGGACAAAGGGTAATGGTAATCGGAATAAATAATTATGCGTATCTTGTTCCTTATGTTGAGAATGAAGAGGAAGTGTTCTTAAAAACCATTATCCCTAGCAGAAAAGCAACGGAATTTTACTATGGGGGAAGAAAATAATGAAAGATAAACTAACTAAAGAAGAACAAGAAATATTGGACAGTTATGAAAAGGGCGAATGGGTTCCGGTAAAGAACCTTTCAAAAAGAAAAACAGAACTGATAAAGTACGCTAGAAATACTTTAAAGAAAGATAAAAGATTAAATATAAGGATTTCCGAAAGAGACTTGAATGAATTGCAAAGAAAGGCAGTTAGTGAAGGACTGCCTTATCAGACATATGTTGCCAGCATAATTCATAAATTCCTTAACGGAAGGCTAAAAGAAGCAAATTAACCGCCGAACAATGCGTTCCACCCGACCGCTACCTCGTATATAACCCGGTGCCAGGCACCATGCAAGCGATCTACCGGCATGTTTAGTGGTTTAAAGTTTTAAAAGTGTGCGTTTGTGAACCTTGTGAAGAACCCAGATATCAGATATCGATGGCGAGAAGCGCGGCGGCGTTGACAACTGCTTAGGAGCCGCCGTGATGTGTGTCGTTATGCGCGATAAAGAATTCCTACCTTAAGTTAATCTTCGACTTGACAGAGCATTACAATTAACTTACTTTGTAAATATAATGTCGGTTAGCTTTGAATGGGACGAGAAAAAGAGCGTAACAAATCAAAAGAAGCATCACATATCGTTTGAGGAGGCTCAAACGGTATTTGTTGATGAAAACGCTTTGTTGATACACGACCCGGATCACTCAGATGAGGAGGATCGATTTGTTCTTCTTGGCCTGAGCGCAAAGCTAAGAATTTTAATAGTCTGCCATTGCTATCGAAAAAGCAGCGATGTCATAAGAATTATATCCGCGCGCAAGGCAACGCGTCGTGAGCAAGAGAACTATTGGGAAAGGTGATGAAAATGAGAAAAGAATACGATTTTTCTAAGGCACAAAAAAACCCGTATGCCGGCAAGCTTAAGCGGCAGGTTACTATTCGCATGGATGAGGGAACGATCAATTACTTCAAAAAGCTCGCCGAAGAGACGGGTATCCCCTACCAGACTCTTATTAATCTTTATTTGCGGGAGTGTGCCGCGTCAAATAAAAAACTATCCATGCAGTGGAAGAGCGCGTAACAGTTAAACTATTCTTTTTCCCGCCCTATCATCTATGCGATAGCTGACTTGTGACTTTGAGCCTTCTGGCATTTTATACGCAGTTATTAGCCTTAAAACAAGGCTCTCAGCGCATGGCTTTTTATCTATGACTACGGTGCCGTTCTTGAGTAGTTGAGTAACGGGGCTGACAATAACTCAAGACTGTCACGGTAACTTCGGTAACTGCTCAAAGGGCGCAAGATAGCGATCGATCACGGTAATGCTGCCGGACAGGAAATAAGCACAATCTATGCCCACTTAAGTAGGAACCGGGACGTTGTTTCCCAGGTGTCCTAAATCAAGTGCTCCTAATTGGCGACAATTTAATTGCTTTAATATAGACATCCAAACATATGTTCGCTATAATAGTAACCGTCTGATATCAAAACTTAATCCTTTGGTTCAGATCACGAGTATGTTTTATTACAGCTCAAGATAACCTTTCAACCTGCGCTAATGATTAATTACAGGAGGTCAACGCGCGGTTATTAAGGATTTCTTAATATAATTGAATAATCGGTAGGGTTTCTTGCTTGTCTATCGAACAAATAGGATAGGGGTGGCAAAAGCAAGTATGGCGATTAAGCCCGATCAACTGATAATTGGTTTAACCGGTTCGTTTGGAAGTGGCACATCCTATATAAAGAGCATCCTCAAAGAACGATTTGGCTTTGAGGGTTTTTCTTTATCTCGAGAGGTGTTTGATTATGCTGAGAAACAAGGTCGAGATAGACGGAATCGCGCAGAGCTGCAAGCAATTGGCAATGAGCTAAGGAAAAGTAATGGTAATGATTACCTGGCTCGCAAAGCTTTAGAGCGAGCGGCGGAGACATTTATTGAGTCGGATGAAGACGACCCCGCCGGGCAGCACGTCCAGGCGTGCGTTGATCAAGCGGATATCGTTATAAGTAACGACGTATTTTATCGCAGCATAGAGGAGCGCGAAAACGCACTTGAAAAGAAGTTGTCGCCATATATTCGTTTGATAACCGGTGAGATTAAGCGTCGTCCGTACCAAAAAGAGATGTTCATGTCGCTTGCGTCGAATCTTGCGCGACGTTCATCGTGCATGAAGAGAAAAGGCGGTGCCGTGATCGTCGATTCTAATAGCGACGTGATTTCTGTTGGATTCAATGAAGTACCGCTTGGGCGTCTACCTTGTGAAGATGTGTATGGTGATTGCTATCGGGACATAAAAAAGAAAAAAATGCTCGCTGCCATCAATGTGAAGCGAAGGTCGATAAGATCATGTTCGGTAGTAAGGTTCTGGATCTTTGTCGCGCGCTTCATGCAGAAGAGCATGCGATACTACGCATGGGCGCACGCCATATGCCGGGCGAGTTGACGATCTATACGACGACTTTTCCGTGCCTATTATGCGCTAACAAAATAGTCCAAGCGGGCATTAAAAATGTTGTGTATATCGAGCCGTACCCGGTTGCAATAAGCATCCTTACTCGATGAGAGCAAAGTCAAAGTTGAGCCGTTTGAGGGCGTTAAGGCACAAGCATATTCGAAGCTTTTTGGGTAAGAATAAAGAAACATGTTTGATAGTTTGGGAGGCCATTATGGGGGCAAAATGCCCGAAATGTTACAAAGATGGATTAGAATATGACGATTATTTTAAGGCTGCGCGTTGCGTGTATGCAGGCTGCAACTTCTTCGAACAAATGACAAAGAGCGAATACGAAGATAAATTTGAGGAAAAGAAGCAGGTATCATTCGCACATAAATTAACGTTGACCTTAAAGTAACCCTGGGATATATCGTTATCTTTTATCTTGAATAATTAGAGGACGGCAGCGTTTAGCCACGGGGACGTTGCTTGCAAAACACAAAGGGGAGCTGGGGCGCTCTTCCATATAGTCCAAATAATCAAAGGCGCATAACTGCAAATAATGGGAGAGTGCCGGTCCTGCAAGATTGCAGATTCGCGATTGGCTGGGACGTTCCTGCAAATTTACAAATTTGCAGGAACGTCCCAGATATCCCTGTAAGCCATCAGTCTGGTAATTTCTAATATGTGCATGCTAAAGCGCCGGCAAGATCAGCGCATATCATATAAGAGCTATTGGCATGGGAACATGTGTTCGTATATTATTAGATGATGTGGGATCATCGCTTTTGAAAGGTACGTTATGAATAACTGTGAGGGTTGCGATCTTGATAGTAGAAGTGAAGCTGGTCTGTGCCGAGTGCAGCTAGCGAGCGACGGGCTTCCCATAATGTGCGTCGGCGCGTGGGCCGAAAACAAGCATTATTATCTTAACAGGTACTGTGACATGTTCGCAGTTGGCACTAAGAATAAATGGCCCCGACGATACTACATCGACCTCTTTAGTGGACCTGGCCTTGCTATTAATAGAGAGACAGGGCAAGAGGCCGATGGCTCACCGTTAATTGCGCTTCTACGTCCATTTACAGATTTCGTATTTGTCGAAGCGAATCCCGAGAGTCTTGAGGCGCTAAAAATGAGGGTAAAGCCATTGCTCGACGGCCGCCATGTAAATTTTATTCTAGGCGACGCAAATGATACGCTCTCGGATATAGTCAAGAACGTGCGCCAGCAAGGTTCGTTATCACTCGTTTTTGCAGATCCATTTACAGTCCAACTTAAAATGAGGACCGTACAATGGCTTGCAAATCACTTTAGGGCAGATATTCTCCTGCATTTTCCCTATGGGACGTACCTGCGGCGGGTTCTAACTTTAACGAACTTGGGTGAAGAAACCATCACGGCGATTGATGAGTTCTTTGGGGATACGGAGTGGCATAAGCTTCGATCGCTAAGACCAAATCCGCACGCGTACCTCGAGCTATATGAGGACAAGTTGCATGAATTGGGATATATGACAGGGGATAACTATCCGCGAATGGCCAATAGTAGGAATGCAACCTTATACTATTTGGTGCTCGCAAGCAAAGATGAGTTAGCACTAAAATTTTGGAAAAGCGCAAACGAAATTGGGCCAGAAGGGCAGCGGACGCTTTTCTAGCTTTCGAAAATGCTACATGCTATGCTGCTATCTAGCAAACTGGTTATATTATCTCTGCAGCAGTAGCCGATCTATAAGATTTGTTTTGGGCTCTAAAAGGTAAATGGTAGGAAGCAATGGCACTCAGGACAATAACCAGAAAAACACTCCTCTATAAAAGCGGCGTCGAGTATGCGGATTACGCGTTGAACCACGCGGAAGGCTGCGCGCACGGTTGCACCTATCCCTGCTATGCGTTTGTGATGAAGAAACGCTGCGGCGTGATTTCCTCATATAAGGATTGGATTCAACCAAAGATAGTTGAAAACGCGTTAGAGCTACTCGACAAAGAATTGCCCCGTCTCAAGAACAAGATCAAGCAAGTTTTCATGTGTTTTACCACCGATCCTTTCATGTACGAAATTGAGGAGATCAACCGTTTAACGCTAAAGATTCTTGAGCGGCTCAACAGAGACAAGGTCAAAGCGATACTCATAACAAAGGGTGTCTGTACAGATCAACTTACAGACAAGCAACTGTATAACGAACAAAACGAATACGGCATTTCGCTGGTCTCGTTATCTGAAGCTTTTAGGGAAAAGCACGAGCCGTTCTCCGCGCCTTATAAAAAGCGGATAGAGGCACTGAAAAAGCTCCATGATGCCGGGCTAAAAACCTGGGTAAGCATCGAGCCCTACCCAACCCCCAATATTATCCGGCAGAATATCCGAGATCTTCTAGAGAGCATATCGTTTGTCAACAGGATTGTGTTTGGTAAATGGAACTACAGCCGGTTGACGACTGCGTACATCCACAACAAGGAATTCTACAATTCGATGGCATATGAAGTCGCATCCTTCTGCGAATGTCATGCAATCGAAACGCATATCAAAGAGGGAACCATAAGCCCGTCGCATCTAGGCACTGGCCGATCGTCGGAGCGAGTAACGCTGGCGAATTACATGCAGGCACCAAGTTAAGAACATCACTTGGTTTTAAGCCAACGACCTACCAATGCAACGAGCGATATAGTATAATTCCTTTATTAAGCAACCACACACTAACCGGAAGTTCAACAGTCGGCAAAACTACGGATAAGGTAAGCACTGGCTCTGCGCGGATGCTGTTAGCAGAGATTAATTAGTATGCGTAAAAGTGCCCAATAAGCTCGAGATTGGCATTTGAAGTGGGTTTGCCTCCAGATAATGCACATGGTTTCAGAGCACTTCTCAGAGCACTTCTAAGTGACAGCGCGTGCTGCTCAGTGCGCTGACAAGAGGTAACAAAAAGTACCAACAAGGGGCCGACAGTGAAAGCTTTTAGTTTTGTACACACGGCAGATTTACATCTGGATAGCCCTTTTAAGGGAATTTCTGAGGTTAGTGAGGCAATAGGCTCAGAATTAACGCACGCAACATTTAAGACGTTTGACAGGATAATCGATCTTTGTATTGAACGACAAGTTAGCTTTCTCCTTGTCGTAGGCGATGTTTATGATGGTGCTGATAGAAGTTTACGAGCACAACTCCGCTTTCTAGATGGCTTGAAGCGTTTATCTGATGCCGGGATAGATGCGTATATAGTGCATGGAAACCACGATCCGCTCAATGGATGGTCGGCCAACCTGAACTGGCCCAAGAACGTGCATGTTTATCAAGGGCAAGTAGTGGGTGAAATCAGCGTTGAGAAGGATGGCGAAGAGATCGCACAGATCTGTGGCATTAGCTTCCATAAGAAAGAGATAACAGATAACCTCACGAGCAAGTTCCCTCAGAAGGCAGACCTAAACAAGGATCTATTTACTATCGGTATGCTCCATTGCAATGTGGGGTCCAATGCTGGGCATGAGCCTTACGCACCGTGCTCGTGGAAAGACTTGACCCTGCAGAATTACGATTATTGGGCTCTCGGCCATGTGCATACTAAAGATGTTCGAAACAATGGCAAACCACTGGTAATTTATCCTGGCAACCCCCAGGGCCTTAACCCCAAAGAAGTAGGTCCCAGGGGATGTTATTTAGTGGATGTTGATAGCTCTGGTAATCCAAGCGCTGAGTTTATCGAAGTCGATTCCGTAAGATGGTTTATAGAAGAATTACCCATAGGCTCACTCCAGACAGAACACGATTTAATTTTAGAGGTCAACAACTGCATTGAAAAGATTCGCGAAGAATCTGATGGGCGACCAGCACTGTGCAGGATTATCCTCACTGGTCGAGGGCCACTATACTCTTCTATTGCAAGAAAAGGCGTTCTCAACGATATTCTTGAGGAATTAAGAGCCAGTGAAGAGGGTGAAAAGCAATTTGTCTGGGTGGAGAGTTTTGTTAATGACGCGGGCCCAGAGATTGATAGAGAATCTATGTTGGATCGAGAAGATTTTATTGGTGACCTCTTTAAGCTTTTTGAGGAGACCTACCAGGGAGATGATAAGCTAGCTGATTTGAGAGAAGCCATTGAACCATTATTTGGATCCAAGGCTGGAAGAAAATTACTCGAACCCCTGGATGATGACCGTCTCATTAAGCTACTAAAGCGAGCGGAAACGGTTTGCCTGGATAACCTCATGGGAGGGGAGGCCTCATGAGGTTTGAAGAGGTCTATATCGATGGGTTTGGAAAGTTTCACGACTATCCGATAAGGGATCTAGCCCCAGGTCTAACTGTATTTATCGGACCGAACGAAGCGGGGAAATCGACCATTCTCTCTTTTATAAAACGAATCCTCTTTGGTTTTCCGGATGGACGCCAAAGGCAAAACCCCTATCCACCTCTTGCAGGAGGTAGCCATGGTGGAAGATTGGTTGTAACAACCAGTGATGACAAACGGTATGTAATCGAGCGTTATTTAAGAAGTTCCAATGCAGTGCAAGTAACCCTGCCCGATGGCTCAACAGGTGGAATGGAGGCACTTTCGTATATGCTCGGGCCGATAAATAAAAATATCTTTGAGAACGTCTTTGCCTTTGGGCTCAGTGAGCTTCAAGATTTTGAAACGCTCAACAACGATGAGATTAAAGGTCGGCTCTATAGCGCAGGCACCGGGACAGGCTCTATCTCTGTTGCAGAGGTTGTAAGTAAGTTAGATGCAGAGGCCAGCAATCTCTATAAACCCAGCAGGTCTGACAAGCCCGAAGTTAATACGCTATTTAAAAAAATTAATGAGGTTAATTCGCGGCTCAAAGAGATAGAAAATGAAATGCAAGCATTTGATGATTTTCACCGAGATCTAGAAGAGGTTGAGAGAGAAGTAGCAGTTGTAAGACAGCGTCGGCATCAGTTAGGGGCCGATCTTAACCATGCCAAGGATCTGATAACGGCCTGGCCCGATTGGCGAAAAATACATGACGTTAAAGAGCGCTTGCAAGAGGTTCCGGCGATAGAAAGCTTTCCTGAAAATGGCGTAGTCCTCCTAGAAAGAAAGCTAGAAAAGCTCGATGAACTAGAGAGTGCCAGCACTGCGAAAATGGAAAAGCTTGAAAAAATGAGAATCAGAGAATCGCTGGTAGCTGTCGATGAGCGATTGATCGATGCCGAAAGTGAAATCTGTGGGCTTCAGGGCGGGCAAGAGAAGTATGCGACGGCGAGGGATGAGCTTCCAGGTCTAAAGGGCGAACTAAAAGCAGCAGAAGAAGGCCTAAAGGAATTATTGAGGGAGATAGGGCCGGATTGGGACGAAGAGAAACTCTCCAGCTTTGATGTCTCTATTCCCGCTAAAGAAATTGTAAGGCAGAAATCTGATGAGATCGAGGATATTAAAGAGAAAATCCGCAGTGCTGAAAGCGACATTGTTAACGTGGAGCGCAATATTAAGGCCCTTGAGGCCGAGAAAGTATCTCTCGATAAGCGAGTAGAGGCACTCGGTTACCAGTGGATAGATGAGGGTAAGCTCGACCAACAAAGGAAGGCTCTTCAGTCTCTAAGAGCAAAGTGTCCCATTTTACGAGAGAAAGAGATTGAACTTAGGAACCTCCGGGAGAGAGGGGAGCTATTTATTCTCTTCAGGCCACGTCAGAAAGAAGCGCCGATGAAGATGCCCCTGTGGCCAGCTGTTTTATTTATAGCTATTGGAATCGTTCTTCTGATAGTAGCGCTCCCCACTAATAGCATGATCCTGGGTATCGTAGGGTTTGCCGGTTTTATCCTGTCTTCCATTGTATACGTAGTTGTAAGCAGGACGTTGTTATCTTCTAAGGGTGATGGACTTGAAGGCGAAGCATCTGAAATGCTTGGGAAGCAATCTGAAGAGTCGGAAGATCGAAAAAAAGCGCTTGAGTTTGAGCTGCAAAAAACAAGAAACGAAATTCTGACACATGCACAGATATGCGGCTTCGAGGATATTCCGGATTCCCGGCAAATTGAAGACAAAGATTCGGAATTGCGCGCGGCTGATACAAGCCGGCTGCAGTTAGATGAGCTAAACAACCAAGGGAAAGAGCTGGCACTGAAGTTTAAGCAGCACGACGGCGAATTAGAGATTTTGGATGATAAGCTTCAGGCTCTAAAGCAACGTAACGATCGTGCTATAAGGGCATGGAAGGATTGGCTTATCGAAAAAGGACTAGAGCCAGAACTTAGCCCCGACGGAGTAATCGACATATTCGCAACAGTTAAAACATGTATCGAAAAGAAAAAAGCTGCTGAAACGCTTGTAGGGCGAATTAGTCAAGTCCGGAGTTATCTTCAGGAATACGAGGCAAAAATTTCTACTGTTATGGAAAGCTGTGGTCGACAGAGCACGGACATAGACATAGATGTGATCGTTGAGCTGAGTAAGCTGGGCGAGGATGTGGAGCTAAATATCAGCAACAACAGGGAACTCGAACAGCTTGCAAGTGACGGAAAAGGGCTGGCGCTTGAAATTAAAAATTTGGATGAGAAAATCGAGCGTCTAAGAGGCGAGATATCCGAACTTTTCGCCATGGGCTTTGCTGAATCTGAGCTGGAATTCAGGGAGAACGCGAGGCACTGGGAGGAGCATGCCAGGTTATCAAACGAGGTTCTTTCATCCGAACAGAGCATAAGAAGGGTTGGTGGTGATGGTGAGCAATATGAGGCGTTTACCGAAGAACTGCAGGGAGCATCTCGTGAAAGCTTAATCGAGAAGGAGTCCCAACTGGAGGAATCCTTTAATGAGGCCGACGCCAATTACGCAGAGCTTCTAAAAAAGCAAGGCAGCATCGCCAAGGATATCGAGAACATAGAACGAAGAGAAGAAGGCTCTCTATTAAAAATAGATAAGATGGTGAAGCTGCGGAAGCTAGATATGCTTGCGGATGAGTGGTCTACACGTATCCTCGCAACGACGATCGTTAGAAAAGCACTTGAGCGGTACGAAAAAGAAAAGCAACCTCTGGTTATCAAAGAAGCTCAATCCTTTTTCTCGCATATCACTCAAGGTAGATATTCTAGGATTTACGCGCCGTTGGATGAGTCCAAAATTTATGTGGAAGATAGCGACGGCAGAAGAAAAGATATACAGGAGCTAAGCAGGGGTACCGCAGAGCAACTTTACCTATCGTTGAGGTTTGGCTTCATTCGTGAATTTAGTAAAAGAGCTGATGGATTACCGGTAGTTTTTGACGATATCTTCGTAAACTTCGATCCTGATAGGTTTATCGCAGCGTTTGATGCGGTTAAGGAGCTAACCAAAACTAATCAGGTCTTCTATTTTACTTGTCATTCTAACCTCAGTCCGCTTCTGGGGACGATTCCTGACGCAAGGATAATTGATTTAAACGAAGAGAGGTTGACGAATTCCTAAGCAGTAGAGGACAGTGACTATATGAAGAATGATCCGTATACAGGAAGTCGGCATGGTAAAATTAGCGATTCCTAGGGTACAAGTCCAAAGACACTACGACCCCCTCCCAACCTCGCTCACCACACTCCCATCAGGCCCAACCAGCTGCACCCGCATCGGCATTTGCCCTAGTGCGTGGCTGGCGCAGCTCAGGCACGGGTCGAAGGCACGGATAACGGCCTCAATCCGGTTTAACGCGCCCTCAGGTATCTCAGCCCCGCGAATAAATTGCTTCGCTACCTGCAAAACCCCACGGTTCATCGCACCATTATTAAACCCGGTTGCGATTATCAAATTAGCTTTCGTCACAAGCCCGTCATCATCAATCTTATAATGGTGCACCAACATACCCCTAGGTGCCTCAGCGACGCCAACGCCCTCCGAGCAGTTGGGCTCGGCTTTTGCCCTGATGCGCCTGCCCAACACGTACGGCTCATCCAACAATGCGCCCATTTTCTCAACACAATAAAGTATCTCAATCAACCGCGCATAGTGATAATGGAACGAACTCAAAACAACGCCGCGCTCAAGCGAGCGAAACTCGGTCCACTCCTGGGCGGCCAGAGGCATATCGACCTTATCAACAATATTCAGTCGGGCCAACGGGCCGACCCTAAAAGCGTTGTCGGGCGGCGGCGATGCCTTATAATACGGGAATTTCATATACGACCAGTCTTCAGCCATCTCCCCGATATAATCCTGATACTCCACCGGGTCGATGCCGTCGGCGACAACCTTCCCGCTTGAGTTTACGATCCGCATCAACCCATCCGTGTATTCCAACGCGCCGTCCTTGCCAACAATCCCTACAAAATAGGTGGGGTAGTTCGAAAAAGTGCGGATTTCGTCGCGAAAGTTCTCCATCGAGCGTTTGAACCAGTCGAGCGTACGGCGTATGGCAGCCATGGCTTCGGGCAACATCTCTCGTATCTCTTTATGAGCATCCGAAGAAAGGGGCGTGGCGACGCCGCCGGGGACTATCCAGCCGGGGTGAACGCGCTTTCCGGTGCTTGCCATATGCGCGATGACCTGCTGGCCGAATTTACGCAGGTAGATGCCGTCGAGCGCGAGTTGGCGGTTGGCGGCGGCGACATCGAAGAGGCTGCGCTTGGCCGGGTCTGCGTCCATGCCGAAAAGAAGGTCGGGGGAGGAGAGGTAGAAGAAGCTTAAGGCATGGGACTGGATGACCTGGGCGAGGTTGGCGATTCGCCTCAGCAGGAGCCCGGTCTCTGGGATCTTGACCGACAAGATGGCGTCGCAGGCTTTCGACGAGGCGGTGGCGTGGCTTACCGGGCAGATGCCGCAGATGCGCTGCATGATGAACGGCAGCTCGTAGAAAGGGCGGCCCTCGCAGAACTTCTCGAAGCCGCGAAACTGCGTAAGGTGAAGGCGGGCGTCCTCGACGTGCCCCTCGTTATCCAGGTGAATTGTTATTTTCGCGTGCCCCTCGATGCGGGTTACAGGCGCTATTACGATATCCTTTTGCACCGATTACTCCTCCTATCCGAACCGGTTTCTGATCTCCGGCATACGCCCCTCCAGCAGCTCGCTTATAACTTCATGGATTAAATCCGCCGAGGGCGGGCACCCCGGTATGAACACGTCCACGCCCACGACCTCGTGCAACGGCACGGCGTAGGGCAGCAGCGCCGGGACGCTCTCCTTGGGGATTTTCGAGCCGATGCTCGCGTTTTCGAGAAAAACTTCATTTAAGAGATCTACGACTTTGTGCGGGTTCCGGTACGCCACGATATTGCTGGTCACCGCGCAGTCGCCGAGCGAGACGAGGGTTTTCGTGCGCTCGCGGATTGTGAGAAGCCTGCGACGGTCCTCTTCGCTTCCGACAGCCCCCTCGACGAGCGCGACATCGACATCCTGTGGATATTCCTTGGTGTCGACGAGCGGGCTGTATACGACATCCATCTTTTCAGCCAACTCGAGCAACCTCTCGTCCATATCGAAGAGAGACATATGACACCCCGAACAGCCGTCAAGCCACACTGTCGCTACCTTTGGTTTTTCAGCCGGTTTTTCCATTGCTTTTTTCGCTTGCGATTTGCCTGCCTGCGATGACCCCGTTTGCCGTTTCGCCATTAGCGCTCACCCCTCATAATCCGCAAAAGCGGCAAGAATGTGTGCTCGCGCCGCCCCTCGGCAATCGACATGCCCCGCTCGTAGATGGCCCCGACCGGGCAGACGTTTACGCACTTGCCGCAGCTCGTGCAGGTTGGCGATGTGCCCCAGGGCTGGTCGAGGTCGGTAATGATCTGGTCGTTAACGCCGCGCCGCTTCATGCCTAAGGTATTGGCCCCCTCGATTTCCGAGCACGCCCGGATGCAGCGGGTGCATAGGATGCAGCGGTTGTGATCGAGGACGAACTTATCGTGCGTAGAGTCGACCCCGAGGCCCGGATAGAGGTAGGGATAGCGGATATGCGTGATGCCCAGTTCTAAGGCGAGACCTTGCAGTGCGCAGTTTCTGTTCGCCACGCAGATAGAGCAGATGTGGTTTCTCTCGGCAAAGAAAAGCTCGAGGAGCATCCTGCGATACTGAACCAATCGCTCCGAGTTCGTTGTGACCTCCATGCCTTCCCAGATATAGGTGGTGCATGAGGTCAAGAGCTTCGCCACGCCCTTTATCTCGACCAGACACAGGCGACAGCTCCCATAATTCGTCAACCCCTCGAACTGGCACAGGGTGGGGATGCGTATGTGGTTTTCGCGCGCCACGTTCAAAATGGTCTGGTCTTCACGACCGGCGAGGTCGCGGCCATCTATCTTCAGCGTCTTAACACGTAGCTCTTGCCGAGCGGATTCCGGTCTCATCGCTTCACCTCCACGGCTTCTCTAAAGCTGCCGGCGTCTTTGAACTTGCACACCCCGGCCGGGCATCGCCTCTCTTCGATATGGGTAATGTACTCGTCGCGGAAGTAGCGCAGCGTGCTCAACACCGGGTTTGGCGCCGATTGCCCGAGACCGCAGAGGCTGGCGTGTTTTGCCAGGTCGCAGAGCTCTTCGAGCATCGGCAGGTCGGCCGTAGTCGCCGTACCGTTGGTTATTTTCTCCAGGATATGATGCATCTGAACGGTGCCCACCCGGCAGGGGATGCACTTGCCGCACGCTTCCGATTTGCAGAAATCCATAAAGTATTTGGCCACATCGACCATACAGGAGGTCTCGTCCATGACGATCATGCCGCCCGATCCCATAATTGAGCCGGCCTGCATCAGCGACTCGTAGTCGACCGGTAAATCCAGATGCTCCTCGGGGATGCAGCCGCCCGACGGGCCACCGGTCTGCACCGCTTTGAACTTGCGTCCCTCGGGGATGCCGCCGCCGAGGTCGTAGATGATCTCACGAAGCGTTATACCGAGCGGTACCTCGATGAGGCCTACGCTATTTATCCTGCCGACCAGGGAGAGCACCTTGGTCCCTTTGCTTTTCTCGGTGCCGATGGAGGCGAACCAGTCGCCGCCGTTTCGGATGATGGGCGGTATATTGGCAAACGTCTCGACGTTGTTGATGAGGGTCGGCTTACCCCACAGGCCCCGCTCGGCCGGGTACGGAGGGCGTGGGCGGGGGAGGCCGCGCTGCCCCTCGACCGAGGCGATGAGCGCCGTCTCCTCTCCGGTGACGAATGCGCCCGCGCCGTAGCGCAGCTCGATATCGAAGCTAAAGGTGGTGCCGCCGATGTTGCGCCCGAGCATCCCTTTCTTCTCGGCCTGCTTTATCGCGGTTTTAAGCCGCTCTATCGCCAGCGGGTACTCGGCCCGCACGTAGATGAAGCCGTGGTTAGCGCCGACCGCATATCCACCGATGACCATTCCCTCGAGCATCTGGTGGGGATTGCTCTCCATGACGCTGCGGTCCATGTACGCGCCGGGGTCGCCCTCGTCGGCGTTGCAGATGACGTATTTGTCGCCGCTCGTCTCGCCGGGGTCTGCCCCGGTGACCTGCTTAACCGCACGCAGCAGATCCTCGGCGCCTTTGATGTAACACGCCGTTCCGGTACAGACGGTGCAGGTATGTTCTCCCGGCGGTTTTAATGTGAAGAAGTGATAAAACGTAGCGACGCCGTAGACCTGGCTTAACGGCACACGCAAAGCCTCGGCCACGTATCTCATGGCCTCTTCATCCAGAAAACCAAACGTCTCCTGAACGGTATGAAGCGTTTGAATCAGGGAATGCGGCGCATAGCCGTAGCTGCGCATCGTCCTGTCGATTATCTTCCACCTCCGGTCTTCCGAAGGAGGGGAAGGTTTCTCAAGGTTTATCAAGCGCACCATCCTTTCAGCGGCTTAAATACGACCAGCACGGTATTTTGTTACCCGATTCTTTCCAGAATTATTTGGATCAATTATTGGCCGAATTATTTGAATGGATTTTGCATCGTCTTTATGCGACTCAGCCCTAAAAATCCAGCTAAACTCGTCGATACATGAAGGTATTAATCTAAATAGAAACTAAACGACGAGGTATCTAATATGCCACAAGCTTCACATCAGGCGGTAAGAAAAATAAGGCTCGGAGAACTGCTGGTCACAGCCGGGGTTATAACTCAATCTCAGCTTGAAGAGGCGCTTTTTACCCAGAAAAAGACCGGGGAGCGTCTCGGTATTGTTTTACGTAAACTGGGGTTTGTCAGCGAGGAAACTCTCATCGAGTTTCTTGGTAGGCAGCTCGATATCCCGAGCATCGACCTTGACCTTACGGAAGTCGACGAAGATATTGTTAGATTAATCCCCGAGGCTATCGCTAGAAAATATAAGATAATAGCGGTGGCTAAGATTGATAAACTGCTAACCCTGGCGACGGCCGACCCTCTTGACCTCTTTGCCATGGACGATGCCGAGAGCATTACCGGCTGCCAGATTATCCCCGTTATCACCACGGAAAAGCACATCCAAAAGGCGCTTGATAAGTACTATTGGATGCAGGGAGCGAATAGAGGTGTCGAAACAGGGCAGCGCCGTGCGGGGCAAAAAGCCGGCAACGCACCGGCGCAAGGTAAGGCCGGTGATGGGGACACCAAGAGATTTATCGAGATGGTTCTGCGGCAAGCCTTAATCGACGAAGCGAGCGATATCCACATCGAGATGGGTGAAAACGAGCTGCGGGTTCGCATCAGGGTTGATGGTATTCTGCATGAGATAACGACGGCCCCTAAGTCGATTCACCGGTCGGTTGTTTCCCGGTTGAAGATATTAGCCGAGCTTGACATAGCCGAGAAAAGGGCGCCGCAAGACGGAAGGTTCGCCGTCTACGCGGGTGATCGGAAAATCGATTTTCGAATGTCAACTGTTCCGACGATTTTTGGCGAGAAGGTTGTTTTAAGGGTGCTTGAGAAAAAAGCATCTTCAGTCAGTGAAGAAAGCCTTGGTTTTGACAGGGAAGACCTGCAGAAATTCAGGCGCCTTGTAAATAGTCCGTACGGTATGATCCTCGTCTCCGGCCCGACCGGAAGCGGTAAGACGACCACGCTATATACGGCGCTTAGTGGTCTGGCGACGGTAGAGAAAAACGTCGTGACCATCGAGGACCCGGTCGAGTATACCTTCGACATGATAAACCAGATACAGGTCAACCCCAAAGCGGGTGTGACCTTTGCTACCGGTCTGCGCTCGGTTTTGCGCCAGGACCCGGATATCATCATGGTCGGTGAGATTCGCGATGAAGAGACCGCCGAGATTGCGGTCCACTCGGCGCTTTCGGGGCACCTCGTGCTCTCGACGATTCACACCAACGACGCCCCTTCCACACCAACGAGGTTTACCGAGATGGGTATCCAGCCGTTTCTTGCCGCAACATCGATCCTCGGGATAATTTCACAGCGGTTGGTAAGGTTGCTGTGCCCGTCGTGCAAAGAACCGTATAAGCCGGTTCCCGAGTTGTTGTCAGGCCTTAACCTACCGAATGATGGCAGCATCACGCTCTACAGGCCAAAGGGATGCACCGAGTGCCGTGGTGTGGGATACAAGGGTCGCGAGGCGATATTTGAGGTCCTTGAGATTAATGATGAAATCAGAGATTTAATTGTATCGAGAGCTGCGGCGGCCCGGATCAGGGAAGTTGCGGAAAAGCAAGGGTTTAGAACGCTTCGCGATGCCGGAATCGCCAAAGTCGTACAGGGAAAAACTTCGTTGGAAATCGTCATGAAAGTCACTCAAGATGCGGGGGCCCTGTAACAGGGAGCTTCTTCGTTACCCACCCTAAACGGCTTCGGCCTGCCGAAGCAACGCTTTCTCCTCAAGAGCGATGGTCACGTCAACAGTCCCGAGTTCGCTGACTAAAGATACCCGCATACAGCCGAGTTTAAGGATTGAGATGAAGATATTCTTTCCGGCGACGAGGCTCGGGGGTGTGAGCGCAACGTTTGAGTGCGCCTCGTCAAACCGCGTGATTGCCATTCCTGAAATCATATTTCCAAGCTCGCAGAGCGCGCTTTGCGCCGTGCGGTCGAGTGAATCAATCTGGCGCCCAAGCATCATGCCTGCGATGCTTTTAGCTGTGTTGAGCGACATGCTGTAGATCATCTGGCCGCTTACCGATCCGGTTATTCCGATGATGATGTTTATCTCCTGGGACGTGCCCTGGGTCGTTGTTGCCGCGGACGGCTCTGTTTTAACCTGTAGGCCGACCTCCAGGTGCAGAAAACCAAACGCGGCATCCACAAAGGGCTTTGCAAGTTCGACATTCAGCATAGCTTCACAATCCTTTCTCGTCTTTATTAGTTTCGACGAATTGCGGACAAATCTTGAAGCAAAATCCCTCGTAATCGCCATTATTCTCTTCAGCGGTTATGATTTCATCAACGCGCTCGGGGGTAAGGGGCTTTTCCATGAAGTTGTAATCGGTGGACTGGTGATACATAAAAGTAATGGTTCACACACTTCAAATATGCCTTCGGTTGTGTTAAAATTTACCTTACGCAAGTCTATTCGAGTCTAATAGAGCTTATATAACTGCATAATTACCGCACGTATTTTAAGGGGTGAACAAATGGGAAACAGGCGTAAACTTTTGGCATTTGTGCTTGTATGCACAATGGTCTTCTCTTTCATGCCGATCCTTCCGGTCTCGGCGGCGCCAGATCTGCCGCTCCAGACCTCAGTAAACAACCAGGGTTCTGGTGATACCGTCCCCGGGGAGCTGCTCGTAAAGTTCAAACCGTCTTTAAGTAATACAGTGATTGAGGGTATCCATAAGCTCGTCGGTGCGCAAAAAACCGGCGAGATCAAAGATTTGAAGGTACACGAAGTAAAACTGCCCGCCGGGCTTAGTGTCGGCGATGCGGTTGCAAAGTACAAAAAGATGGCCGGCGTGGAGTACGTCGAGCCCAACCATCGCGTCCAAGCCTTCGCCGTCCCAAATGATACCTACTACTCTTCCTACCAGTGGGACCTTCTTAAAATCAGCGCCCCGCAGGCCTGGGATGTAACGACCGGCGATCAGACCGTAGTCGCGGTAGTCGATACCGGCGTTAATTACAACCACGAGGATTTAGCAGGTAAAGTTATCAATGGCTACGATTTTGCCTATAACGATGCCGATGCGTATGACAACAACGGACACGGCACGCACGTCTCCGGGACGATCGGGGCGGTTACTAATAACGCTAAGGGTATCGCCGGTATCTCCTGGGGAGCTAAGATTCTAGCTGTTAAAGTGCTGGATTCCAAAGGAAGCGGTTATGATTCCTGGGTTGCCAGCGGAATTACATATGCGGCCGACCACGGTGCAAAAGTAATAAACTTAAGCCTTGGCGGGCCCGATTACTCGACTACTCTGGCCGATGCGGTCTCATACGCTCAGGGTAAGGGGTGCCTGGTCGTTGCGGCGGCGGGCAATGACAACAGCAGCGCGGTAAGTTATCCGGCGGGATATCCAAATGTTATAGGCGTTGCCGCCACTACTACCGATGACCAAAAAGCATCCTACTCCAATTACGGGCCAGCGGTAGATGTCGCAGCTCCGGGTGGTAATAGTGACGGCGTCGCGGCACATTATATCCTTAGCTGCTACAACTCGAGCAATTCAAGTTATGCGTGGATGTCCGGTACATCGATGGCGAGCCCGCACGTTGCAGGCCTTGCTGCGCTTATTCTTTCGCGCTATCCGACTAAAACCAACAGCCAGGTTGCCAGGATGGTTCAGGAAACAGCCGACGATCTTGGTGCGGCCGGCAGGGATAGCTATTTCGGCTACGGGCGCATAAACGCGCAAAAAGCCGTTACGACTAACATCAACAACGACGAAGAGATCAGCAGCAGTGCGGTTTATTCGGGCAGTTGGCTTAGCGCAAGCTCAAGCTACGCGAGCGGCGGCACCTACAAATATTCGGGTATGACGGGGGACTCGGTGACCTATTCGTTCTACGGCAACGGCGTTACCTGGATTGCCAACAGGGGTACCTCGGCAGGTATCGCCAAGGTATATATCGACGGAAGCTACGTCCAGGATGTCGATCTTTACGGGGCGGATGATTACCAGCAGTTGGTCTATACAAAATCTGGTCTCGCGCTCGGCAACCATACATTGAAAATCGAGGTTAGCGGAAACAAAAACGCAAGTTCAAGCGGCACGGCGGTGAATGTGGATGCGTTTGATGTGGCCGCGCCACAGGATGTAACCGCGCTAACCGCCAGTGCAAACCCGGCAGGCGGCCTTTATAACTCAGCCCAATCGGTAACGCTTACGGCTTCCGAGCCCGCTACAATCTATTACACAACCGATGGCAGTACGCCTACTGCAGCGAGCAACCAGTACTCGGGGCTGCCGCTTAGCATCGGTATATCAACAACACTTAAATTCATCGCTATTGATGATGCAGGAAACCAATCACCGGTTTACACCGAGATTTATACTATCGATACCCAGGCGCCGGCAGTTACGCTGACCGATCCGGCTAACGGCGCAACCGCCGTTGCGGTTGCCAAGACGATAACTGTGACCTTCAGCGAGAACATCCAGGCGGGAAGCGCCTACGCTAATATCACGGTTAAAAACAGCAGGGGCAGGCTGATCAAAATCAAAAAGAGCATCAGCGGCAACGTCCTTGTGCTTGATCCGGCAAAAAACCTGGCGACGAGCACGACCTATACGGTCACCGTTCCCGCGAGCGCGGTGAAGGATGCCGCAGGCAACGCTTTTGCAAGCAGCTATAGCTTTAGCTTTACAACTGCCAGATCAACCCGTTAATAGTATTGATGCCGGCTAAGATTATATCCGGTATACTCCCCAAGGTATTTTTAACCTAAATTCTGTAAAAAAGTATTATAACTTCGTCAGAAATTGCCCGATTACCACCATAATCAGTGATAATTATTCTGTATAACTCGTCGATGCATGCTGCAAAGGTTAAGTTACTTTCGTTTATATAAGAAACGGCACTAACTGAAACCGATTGTGTTAAAGAATCACTACTATGGTCGTAAACGGAGGCATATATCATGTTAGCAGGAAGATCGGCAAAGAAAAAAGCGGACGGGAAGAAGGCCGAGAAAAACACTTCATTTAGCGCAGAATCGCTTCTGGCGGGAATACCGGACCCACTTTTTGTTGCGGATAAAGATTTGAATATCGTCTATTTTAATGATGCCGTATCTAAACTTACCGGATATTCGCCGGAAGAGACGATAGGGATGAAATGTCCTGAGGTATTTAAGTCCAATATCTGCGACAACGGCTGTGCGATCAAGCATTGCATGGCGACTGATAGAACGATCACCGGTGCTGAAGTCATTATACGAAAGCGAAATGGAGACCCGGTTACGATTATAGCGAACGGTGCTCCGGTTAAAGACGACGCCGGCAACATCATCGGCGGCATGGAGACAATGCGCGACATTACCGAAGAGAAAGAGCGCGAAAAACTGATCCAATACGAGGCCGCTAGAGCACAAGCCAGAATCTACGATGCGATATTTGCAACCGATACCGAGCAAAACATCATCTACTTTAACGATGCCGCCGAAAAGCTAACCGGCTACTCCAGAGCAGAAGTCATCGGCAAGAAGTGCCGAGATATTTTCAACTCCAACATCTGCGATACCGGATGTGCGATCAAGGGCTGCATGAGTACGGGCCAGCCGATTATGGGCGCTGAGGTCATTATAAAAAACCGCAAAATGCAAGAGATCCCGGTGATGGCACGGGCTGATATCATCCAGGATAAAGACGGAGCAATCGTCGGGGGTATGGAGATCGTCCGAGAGGTTACCCAGGAGAAACGTACCCTGGAGAAGATTAAACTGTCCGCAGAGCGGCTCAACACCTCATTTAACGAGATATCAATCCACACCGATCAGATCACGACAACAACAACTCAGGTAGCGACGGCCATCGGCCAGATCGCGCAGGGTTCAAGCGAACAGTCAAATGCCGCCGCGCAAGCGACAAATTCAGTCGAGCATGTCTCGGATTCGATCAACGCCATGGTAGAAAGCGCGGAAGACCAGACCAAAAGCATTGCAGACTTAACCAACGGTATTAACGACATCATCGAAGTCATCGACGACATTGCAAGCCAAACCAATCTGCTTGCACTAAACGCAGCCATCGAGGCGGCCAGGGCAGGAGAGCACGGCAAAGGCTTTGCGGTGGTTGCAGACGAGGTCAGAAAGTTAGCCGAGAGAAGCGCCAAAGCAACGGGTGAGATCGGCAACTTAATTCAGGAGATTCAAGACAAAATCGGCGGGATTACTGAAAACACCGAGACTAAAACCAAGGAAGTCGCGGCGGCCACAGGCGAAGTGGTCACAGCGGTTAATGCGATCGCGGCGGCTTCGGAGCAGGCGGCGGCCTCATCCGAGCAGGTCTCGGCCTCAGCCCAAGAGCAAAGCGCAACTATCCAGCAGGTCGCAGCCTCTATACAGGAACTTACGGCGGTGGCCAATGAGCTTAATATCTTGCTCGATGAATACCAGATTGCTTAGGCAGTAGAGAGTAGAAACTAGAGAATCAAGTATACATTGGATCATCACGAAAGAAACATAAAGGTGGGGGAATAAAAGTCCCCACCTTTCTTAGCGCGGTTTTACTGCTTGAATGGTATCTTCGCTCGACATACAATCAGTGGGGTATATATCACTTCAAAACGCACTAATTTGTATATAAGAAATAATTCGAGGAATAAGGTATTAGGATGAGTAAGGATCGACACAGGTTTTTTGCTACTGCGGCCAAAGGGGTTGAGCCGGTTCTTGCCGGGGAGCTGCGCGCGCTTGGGATGAGGGACGTCGTCGAGGAGACCGGCGGCGTACGGTTTTTCGGTGAACTTGAAGCCGCCTACCGGGCCAACCTATGGTTGCGCACGGCAAACCGTGTGCTCATGACGCTGCGCGAGTTTAATTGCCCCTCGGAGCAGGCACTTTATGATGGCGTACGCAAGATTGATTGGCGCCGTCATCTTACATCAAAGATGACGCTGGCGGTTGATGCAAACGTTCGCTCATCCACGATGAAACATTCAAAATACGCGGCGCTTAAGACGAAAGATGCGATAGTCGACCAGCTTCGCGAGAAAACCGGGTCGCGGCCGAGCGTTGACCCGGAGAACCCCGACCTTAGAATAAATGTTCACATCGACCGCAATCATTGCACGCTCAGCCTGGATACATCGGATGAGAGCCTGCATAAAAGGGGGTATAGGACTGCCGGTTTAGAGGCACCGTTAAAAGAGACGCTCGCTGCGGCTTTGGTGTGTTTCACGGAATGGGATATGAAAAGCCCGTTTATCGACCCGATGTGCGGCTCGGGAACGATTGTTATTGAGGCGGCCCTTAAAGCGGCGAACATCGCCCCGGGACTTATCCGCAAGACCTTTGGCTTTCAGCAGTGGCTTAACTTCGACAAAAACCTGTGGGATAGTCTGGTAAACCAGGCGGAAGGGTTGCGAAAGCCAAAGCCCCAAGCCCCCATACGTGGCTACGATATCTCAGGCAAGGCGATTAGCGCCGCCATGGAGAACGCGAGGGCGGCAACGGTGGGCCCCTTTGTGCCGTTTATCCGCAAGGACATTAAAGACCTGGAGCCACCGCCGGGGCCCGGTGTTATTATCGTGAATCCTCCGTACGGAGAGCGGCTAGGCCAGAAACAAGAACTCGAACCGTTCTATAAAACCATCGGTGACGTGTTTAAGCAGAAGTGCAAGGGGTATTCGGGGTTTGTCTTTACGGGCAATCTCGAACTTGCCAAGCACATCGGGCTTAAGGCCTCGCGGCGAATAGTCCTCTTTAACGGGCCGATCGAGTCAAGGCTCTTGAAATACGAGCTGTACTAAACGAAGCCCCCTCGATAAAGAAGCTTCTTCATTATGCAACGTAGTATGCGTGAACAAGTATGTTAAAAATATAACGAACTATGGCTAATTATTTTCACTTTTTTTGACGACGATACAAAGAGCAAGAAACATCGGTCCCGCTTAAGGGCTTTTCCGCGTTTCATTTAACTTTTATATCTAGTAGTTGCCGAGAGGAGTTTACAGTAATGAAAAAGTTGTTGTTTAAGAACCCGGAAGTAAAGGACAAAGGCAAGGATAATCAGGATCCAGAATCGCTTCTGGCGGGAATACCGGACCCACTTTTTGTTGCGGATAAAGATTTGAATATCGTCTATTTTAATGATGCCGTATCTAAACTTACCGGATATTCGCCGGAAGAGACGATAGGGATGAAATGTCCTGAGGTATTTAAGTCCAATATCTGCGACAACGGCTGTGCGATCAAGCATTGCATGGCGACTGATAGAACGATCACCGGTGCTGAAGTCATTATACGAAAGCGAAATGGAGACCCGGTTACGATTATAGCGAACGGTGCTCCGGTTAAAGACGACGCCGGCAACATCATCGGCGGCATGGAGACAATGCGCGACATTACCGAAGAGAAAGAGCGCGAAAAACTGATCCAATACGAGGCCGCTAGAGCACAAGCCAGAATCTACGATGCGATATTTGCAACCGATACCGAGCAAAACATCATCTACTTTAACGATGCCGCCGAAAAGCTAACCGGCTACTCCAGAGCAGAAGTCATCGGCAAGAAGTGCCGAGATATTTTCAACTCCAACATCTGCGATACCGGATGTGCGATCAAGGGCTGCATGAGTACGGGCCAGCCGATTATGGGCGCTGAGGTCATTATAAAAAACCGCAAAATGCAAGAGATCCCGGTGATGGCACGGGCTGATATCATCCAGGATAAAGACGGAGCAATCGTCGGGGGTATGGAGATCGTCCGAGAGATTACCCAGGAGAAACACGCTTTAGATAGAATTAAGTCTGTTGTTGGAAAGCTCAACAGCTCATTTAACGAGCTTTCCTCTAACGCAGATCAAATCACATCGGTTACGATGCAGATAAGCACGGCCATCGGTCAGGTTGCGCAGGGCGCCTCCGAGCAATCTCAAGCAGCGGCTAAGGCTGCAGGCTCAGTCGATTATGTTTCGGGCTCGGTCAACGCCATGGTAGAAAGCGCGGAAGACCAGACCAAAAGCATTGCAGACTTAACCAACGGTATTAACGATATCATCGAAGTCATCGACGACATAGCAAGCCAGACAAACTTACTTGCTTTAAACGCGGCAATCGAGGCGGCCAGGGCAGGAGAGCACGGCAAAGGCTTTGCGGTGGTTGCGGACGAGGTCAGAAAGTTAGCCGAGAGAAGCGCCAAAGCAACAGGAGAGATCGGCAACTTAATCCAGGAGATTCAAGACAAAATCGGCGGGATTACCGAAACCAATACTGCGAAGACCAAAGAGGTGGCGTCTGCAACATCCGAGCTGGTTGCGGCGGTGGATTCCATTGCGGCAACCTCGCAAGAATCGGCGGCCTCAGCCGAGCAGGTCTCGGCCTCCGCTCAAGAGCAAGGTGCAACAATAGAGGAGGTCACGGCCTCCATACAAGAGTTAGCGGCCGTTGCCGAAGAGCTTAATAGTTTACTGGAAAGCTACAAGATCGCGTAAGGCAGTTGACAAAGGCGGCTGTATGCTTAACAAATCGACGTCAGGTAGCTAAAGAACCGCGCGGGTCACGTTGAATTATTAGAGAAAGAGATAAAAAGGTGAGAGATAAAAAGCTCTCACCTTTTTTGTTACTATGGGGTAGGATTGGATTGTATTGAAAACAGGAGAGAGTGGTATGATTATTTAGGATGTTCAGCATGAGATTTTCTCCAGCGAAAACCGGTCTTATTGTGTTTGCGGTAAGTCTTGCTATCGGACTTGCGATTTTTATTGCGTTCGGATTACCGGCCCGGGTGTTCTCACAGGGCAAGGGATTTGTGAACTCGTTTACCGCCTCTCCGTTCGGGTGGGTGGCCCTTTTTGGCGCCATACTGGTTATCGCATCACCCCTCATCGGCCTCAGCATATGGGTCTATGACCGGGCCATTCGGGCGGAAATCGAGCGCCGGCAAAACAGAAAGGCCGAGGACGCCGCCCGTCTTCGTCGCCTTAAATAACTACATCCCGTAATAAAAACTCACCACTCTTGTCACAATATTGCCTCCCACGGTGTTGTATAGATGAAATTGAAACGTAGGAGCGGCTGTGGTATTTAAAAAGCATCCTGAAGTAGTAATTTCAACGGATAATTTCGACTTCAAAGAGCTTTTTGATGCGAATTATCCGATGGTCTTTCGTCACCTCATGCTCATTATGGGTGAGCGTGCGGCCGCCGAGGACCTCGCACAGGAGACGTTTATAAAGCTCTACGAAAAGCCGCCTAAGGAATTCACTAATCTTACAGGTTGGTTGATCAGGGTTTCGACGAACCTTGCGTATAACTACCTGCGCGGAGAGAAAAACCGCAAAAAGAGGGAATCCGTAGGTGAGCCGACGGGGGAGTCTTTCGAGGAAGATTTCTTGCGTTCGAGCGAAGCACTTGAAGCACGCAGGGCGCTCGAACTTCTCGACGAGAAACACAGAACCTGCCTTATCCTTAAGTTTTCCGGTTTCAGCTACGATGAGATCGCCGGGATAACCGGTATCAATAAAAAATCCGTCGGCAAAACGCTGGCACGGGCGCAGGAAAAGTTTCGGCGGGTGTATGAGAGGAAAAGAGAACATGTGCTATGACGAGGGCACGCTTCAGGCCTACCTCGACCGTGAACTTCCGGGCCGGAAGCGTTGGGAGATAGAAGCACATATCGCAACATGCAGCAGGTGCGCCGGGCTGGTCGCTCGGCTGCAAGATGCAAGCCTGCTCACGGATGTAGGCTTGACGGTCCTATTGAGAGAGATCAACAAACAGGGGAGTTCAACCGAGGCGGCATGGGCATGGACGCGTTTGACGCGGGACGAGCGTTTCGGCGCTCCGGCAGATACGAAAGGAGTTTATACAATGCTAAGTAGCAGGCTAAAGATTGCGCTGGTGCCGCTGGCGGCGGCTGTAGCGGTTGCCGTGGCGCTCAGTTTTGCACCGGTACGCACCGCAATGGCGGATTTCTTGAATGTTTTCAGGGTGGATAAGGTTAATACTATTACCATAACCGAGAAAGACATCAGCGAGCTGCGCAAAGCCACTAATAATGGCGGCAACGTAGATATCAAGAATTTCGGTAAAATCGAGACAAGCGGTTTCGGTCGCCATGCGCCGCAGGAAACTACCCTCGACGGGGCGAAAAAAGCGGCTGATTTTAAACTTAAGCTTCCTGAAAACATCGAGGGGGCGGGTGCACCTCATTTCTCCGCGATACAAGGGACATCGACCAGTCTTACGCTCGATGTTGAAAAAGCGAATGGGATAATCAAGTCGTTCGGCGGCAAGAGCTTGTTACCGGCCGGGCTTGACGGCAAGAAGTTCACGATGACGACTTCGGCGGCAATTATGGCTAATTATCCGAGGGAAAACGCCACCCCGATAACGATAGTCCAAAGCAAGAGCCCCGAGTTTGTCTTCCCTGCCGGCGTAGACCCTAACGTAGTTCGCGACGTCTTGCTGAGCCTGCCCATCCTCCCCGATGGAATCAGGCAGCAGCTCGAGAAGATCAATGACTGGCAGCATACCTTACCGATTCCTGCGGTTGAGGGCTACACCAAAACCGAGCAGGTAAAGGTCAACGGAGCGGACGGGGTTTTCATGACTACGGATAAGGTGCGGAATAAGAGAATCAACGGCAATAACGCAAATACGTTGATCTGGCAGAATAACGGGATCGTTTACGGCATCAGCGGCGAGAACATGGGTCTGGCTCAGGCTCAGGCTATCGCGGCCTCGATGAAGTAGCATTGGTACGGATTGCTATGGCGATAAATGCGGTTATTGAGACCAAAGACCTTACGAAACTATACGGTGAAAAAGTGGGATGCGAGAAGATCTGCCTCACGGTCGACGAGGGTCAGATATTTGGTTTTCTCGGGCCGAACGGCGCCGGCAAAAGCACGTTTGTAAAGATGCTGATCGGTCTTATCAAGCCTACCTCAGGGAGCGCCAGGCTCCTCGGTTCGCCGCTTGGCGATGTGTTTATCCGCCGGCGGATCGGCTTTCTGCCGGAGAATTTCCGCTATCAAGATTGGCTTACGGGGCGCGAACTTTTACGGTATCACGCCGCCCTCGCCCTGGTACCGAGAGACCGGCACAAAGCTCGAATCGATGAGATGCTGCGCCTGGTTAAGATTAAGGGGGCGGCCGATTCGAAAATCCGCACGTACAGCAAGGGGATGCAACAGCGCATCGGCATCGCCGCCGCATTGGTCTCCGACCCCGATCTCTTATTCCTGGATGAGCCCACCTCGGCGCTTGATCCCATCGGGCGCATGGAGGTGCGCGAGATCATCTCAAGTCTAAAGGAGCGGGGGAAAGCGGTGTTTTTAAACAGTCACTTGCTCAGCGAGATCGAGATGGTATGCGATAAGGTCGCCATCATCAAGAACGGCAGGATTGTCGAGAGCGGCACGCTTGATAATCTCTTAAAGGGTAAAGTTGAAGTAGAGATAACCGCAGGCAATATAAACGGGTTCTTTGGAAGCGACTTCGTACGGTTCGGGCGGGTTCTTATGAGCAAAGGCGACACCGTGTTGGTCGAGCTCAAGAATGAGGAGATGATCCCCGAACTCGCCTCGCAGATTGTTGCCGGCGGCGGCAAGCTCTATAATTTAAGCCGCAAGAAACGCACGCTTGAGGAGCTGTTCATGGGCGTGGTCAGGGACGGTGATGCGTAATGCTTACTATCGCAAGTTTGACGTTTAAGGAAGCCTTAAGAAAGAAGATACTGATCGCGGCGCTTGTACTCACACTGTTATTTCTTGCGGTCTACGGAATAGGGCTACATTTTATCGCGCAGGAGATTTCATCCCATGAAGCTGAGTTCCGCGCAAGCGGCGGGAACTTTTCACAAGTAGAGGGCAACATGATACAAGATACTACAAAAAAGGCCTTCCTGCTGCTGGGTATCTATTTCGCAAGTTCAATCGTCTCTCTTCTTGCCATCTTCTCAGCTGTGGGGTCGGTATCGTCCGAAGTTGAAAACGGAATGCTGCATGCGCTTTTAGCCAAACCGATAAGGCGCCGTGATGTCATCCTGGGTAAATTCACCGGCTATGCTCTAATGCTGGCGCTCTATGCCACACTTCTCTTTGTTTCGATTCTGGGATTAAACCATTTCATCTTCGGGTCGAGCCTTAGCGGAACCCTGCCCGCAGTAGGGTTGTTTATACTAGAGCCGCTTGTGCTGCTTGCCGTAACTATTGCCGGGAGCACTAAGTTCTCGACGCTGGCTAACGGCATCATTGCGTTTATGGTCTACACGATCGGGGTGATCGGCGGCATGGCCGAGCAGGTAGGGGCGATGGCGCAAATAAAAATGCTGGTAACCTCGGGTATAGTAACCAGTCTTTTTATGCCGGTCGATGCGCTCTATCGCATGATAGCCATCATCATCACCGGGCCGTCAACAAATCCGCTTTCAAACTTCACATTCGGACCCTTTGGCGCCGTCTCCCAGCCGAGCAATGCTATGATCGTCTACGCATTTTTCTACATGGCTGCGTTTGTGCTGATTGCCGTACGCGCGTTCTCTAAGAGAGATATCGGATAAGGAAATTCCTTCATATTCTTGCGGACTAACTCAGCGCCATGACGATCGCGTGCTTGATATCGCTTATTTGCTCCTCGTCGGAGAGCTTCTGCCCGAAGGTATCCCAGACATAGAAAACATCGATGACCTTATCGACGTTTGTCGAGACCTTTGCCAGGTGAATGTCGAGATTAAGCTCAAACATCACCCTGGTAATGGTGTACAAAAGGCCGATCCTATCCTGGGCGTGAACCTCAATAATCGTGTAGAAGTCCGAGGATGAATTATTGATTTCAACTTCCGGGGATTTACGCAAGACATCTTTTCCCCGGTAGTTCTTCGCTTTCTCGGCGATGCGGTACTCGAGGGCGATTTTGCCTTCAAGCGCCCGTTTGATATCACGCCGGATTCTTTCCAGCTTGTCTTCGCTCATGGAATTCTCGAAATATCCCTCAACCTTAAATATATCGAGTGCGGTGCCATCGGACATGGTGTAGACCTGCGCGCCGAGAATATTGACGCCGTTGAGCGCAAGCGCACCGGATACCTTAGAAAAAAGCCCTGGCCTATCCTTTGCAATTAATGTGAGTTCGCACACGCCTTCTTTTTTTGCCGCGGTAACCGAAATGCTTTTCCTGTGGTTTCGCATCAGCTCAAAGTGCTCGATAATATCTTCGCTCGACCGGGCGAGCAGGTAAGAGTACGGCATTTGCTTTATAAAGAGGTCGATCTCCTCTTCTGCGTAGCTCTTAAGAAGGGCCGCTTTTGCCTTTGCCGCGGTCTTTCGCAACTGCCCGATGCTCTTCTTGCCGGTATACTCACCGCTGTTGATAATGTGGAGCACCTTCGAAAAGAGTTCCCGCAGCAGGTTATCCTTCCAGGTATCCCATGCTTTAGGCCCGGTTGCGAGCGAATCTGCAATCGAGATGAGGTAGAGCATCTTTAGCCTCTCCTCATGGACGATTATCTCTGCAAGGTCGATGATCATGTTCTCGTCGTTAAGATCGCGACGCGTCGCCATATCCGAGAGGAGCAGGTGGTGTTCGACCAGGAAGCTCACGGTTTTGATATCCCGTGCGTCCATGCCCATCCGCGCGCAAACCTCTTTTGCGATTCTGGCGCCGCGTTTGGCATGGCCCTTACCCGAACCTTTACCGATGTCATGCAGGAGCGCCGCAATAAGCAGCAGGTCCTTGTGCTCGATCTCCTCGTAAATCTGCTTGAGCAGGGGATTGCTCTTGCTGTAGGCGCCCGAGCCAATTTTTTGCACCTCAGCGATCGTTAAGAACATGTGCATATCCACAGTATAGAGGTGGTAGGAGTCGTACTGCGGCAGGCAGCGAACATGCGACCACTCAGGGATGTAGCGGCTTAAAACCCCCAGGTAATCCATAGTCTCAAGGATGGGGAGTGCGGCCTCACCGGCCTGCAATATATCGACGAAGTCATCACGCATCTCTTGCGTCCAGGCAGCGGGAACGTTGTTTTCATTGAGGCTGTTTCTTATTAAACCCAGGTTTTTGTAATCAATAGAGAGGTTCTCGGTGATCGCCCGCTTAAATAAGCTAAGTTCCAGGCCGGGGTGCTCGGTAATAGCCGCAGGACTTGTTAGGGAAAGCTTGCCGTTCGACACGACAAGGCCGTCCGCCGACCCGCTTCTTAGAGCGGCGGTTTTAAGGCGTTTCTCTTTCAGAAACGCGTCTTTAAGCTGTCCGCGCAGCGACCGTGCAATCAGCTCGATGGCGCTTGCGTGTGTGTAAAACGAGCGCATAAACCGTTCGGTGCCCGAGATGCCGTTTTCGTTCTTAAACCCGAGTACTTTCGATATCTCCTCTTGATATTCGAAGAAGAGCCGGTCGTTTTCACGCCCCGTTATGTAATGCAGGTGGTTTCTAATAAGCAGTAAGAACTCAAATGCCTGCTGCAGCGTTTTTGCATCAAATTCGGTAAGATAGCCCCCGGCAACGAAATCGGTAAGTGAGGTGTAACCGAGGAGCCCCTGTGCCGCCCAGAGGATGGCCTGGATATCGCGAAGGCCGCCTTCGCCTTCTTTGATATCCGGCTCAAGCAGGTAGGCGGTTTGCCCGAATTGCTTGTGACGCACTTCGTTCTCCTTAAGGAGCGCCTGCAAGAAGCGCTTGCCGCCCTTCGAGCGCAGGTGCTTGATCATCCCTTCCTCAAGGCTTGCAAGCAGCGCTCCGTTTCCGGCTATAAGGCGACCGTCGAGGATCGACGTCTGCACCTCTAAATCAGTCGCGGCCACGGCCAGGAATTCTTTAATCGTGCGAGTGCCGTGACCGACCTGCAGGCCCAAATCCCACAGGGGATAAAAAATCCCCTCGGCAATTCGCTTGAGCGTTGTTTTATCCTTCATCCGGTGAAGGACCATTAGGTCGATATCCGAGAACGGGCAAAGCTCGCGGCGCCCATAGCTGCCAAGGGCTATAACCGCGATGTTTTCCGTAGCGCCGCTTTTTAATCCGGCTTCGCCCAGTGCCTTTTCAGCCAAGGCTTTTATAATGTCGTCAATCAAATCCGAGTGCTTATTGGTAAAACCGCGCCCGGAAGGATGCGCCGTATATTCTTGTTTCAGCCTTTTCAGGCCTTCCGCATAAAACAGATTTGTACTAGATCGCGTCGTTTCCGCGCTCGCCGGTGCGGATTCGGACGACGTCTTCAACCGGGAGAACAAATATCTTGCCATCTCCAATCTTGCCGGTGCGCGCCGATTCCATGATTGCGTCGACGACTCTCGGGGCAAGCTCTTCGGTCACCATGACCTCGATTTTAACTTTCGGTACAAAATCGATGCGGTACTCGGCGCCGCGGTAGACCTCGGTATGCCCCTTTTGCCGCCCAAAGCCTTTTACTTCGTAAGCGGTAAGTCCCTGCACACCGACCTTGCTAAGGGCGTTTTTCACATCGTCGAGCTTAAACGGCTTAATAATGGCCTCTATTTTTTTCAACTTACCTTCATCCTCCTTCGCGGGAACACAATAGCATATTTAAGGTGTCTCGGTCGACGCCGTTGATACTTGAGACGACGGGTGGACGTCAAACGCGCCCGAGGTTACAAAACCCCCCGCGCTTCCACCAAGACCCGAGAGGTCATAGCCGACCTCGCTGTGCTGCGAAAGGTCAAGGCCGGTGATCTCATCTTCCTCGTCGACTCGTACGCCGATAAGTTTATCGACTATCTTAAATATAACCATGCTCGCGATAAAAGAGAACCCCACAACGACGAACACGCCCAGCGCTTGTTTCCATAGAAGCGAAGGATTGCCGAAAAATAAACCGTTGCCGGCGGCGCCGTTTATCGCCGCCGACGCGAATAGGCCGGCGGACAACGTTCCCAGAATTCCGCCAACACCGTGTACGCCGACGACGTCAAGTGAGTCGTCGTATCCGAATTTAAACTTGAGCGAAATTGCATAGTAGCACACAATACCCGCCGCCAGACCGATTAAAATCGCCGCTGTCGGGCTGACGTATCCCGCCGCCGGTGTGATCGTGGCAAGACCCGCGATTGCGCCGGTCGCCGCGCCGAGCGTGGTCGGTTTGCCGCCTTTGAGCCACTCGACAACGACCCAGCTTACGGTTGCGGCGGTTGCCGCGATGTGCGTTGTCACAAATGCGTTGGTTGCAAGGCCGCCGGCCGCCAGCGCGCTTCCCGCATTAAACCCGAACCATCCGAACCAGAGGATTCCGGTACCGATTATGGTGAGCGGAATGTTATGCGGGATAATCGGCTCCGCGCCGAATCCTCTTCGCCTGCCGGTGAAGATAGCAGCGGCAAGCGCCGCGGCACCCGAGCTCGCGTGAACGACGAGTCCGCCCGCAAAGTCGAGAACGCCGAGGTTGCGCAGCCATCCGCCGTTACCCCAGACCCAGTGGGCCACAGGCAGGTAGACGATGATGAACCACGCGATTGTAAACGCTAAAAACGAGCTGAACTTCATCCGCTCGGCAAACGCACCCGTGATAAGAGCGGGTGTGATAATTGCAAACATCGCTTGAAAAATCATAAACGCTTCATGAGGAATGGTCGGCGCATACGCCGCATTCGGCGCCATCCCGACCCCTTTTAGCCCGATGTAGCTTAAATCGCCGATGAGTCCGAACTTGTCGGGACCAAAGGCGAGGCTGTACCCGAACAGCATCCATAAAAGATTGATGATGCCGAGGATGATAAAGCTCTGCATGATGGTGCCGAGCACGTTTTTAGTTCTTACCATGCCGCCGTAAAAGAGAGCAAGTCCCGGGGTCATAAACATGACCATAGCAGCGCAGATAAGAATGAAGGCGGTATCGCCCGTGTTGATGTTTTGCATGGTATCCCTCCATCTTTAAAAGGCGCTCAAACATAACCAAACGTCCACCCGAACGGACGAAGTGGTTCCCGAACTTCTTGTCTGCTGCACCTATCTGACGACCAGATACCAGGCCTGGCTAAGTTTATTCTACGCATAAATTGTTACATCGGTGTTTCTCTAAGATTAAATCCTTGTTTCCTTAAGGTTAAATGCATGTAAAGCTGATAACCAAACACAACAATAAAGGGACGGCTCGGGCCGCCCCTTTAAATCGCATCGTTGCCGCGTTCGTTGGTGCGAATCCGGATCGCATCCTCAACGGGGATGACGAATATCTTGCCGTCGCCGATTTTGCCCGTCTTTGCTGCATCCATGATGGTATCTACCACTTGAGCCGCTAGGTTATCCTCAACCAGGACTTCGAGTTTTACTTTCGGTACGAAATCAACCGTATACTCAGCACCCCTGTATACCTCGGTATGGCCTTTTTGCCGGCCGAATCCCTGGACTTCGGATACGGTAAGACCTTTGATGCCGATACCGCTCAGTGCATCTTTTACTTCGTCGAGTTTAAATGGCTTAACTATTGCCTCAATCTTTTTCACCGGTATCCCTCCTTATTGCGGCTTATTTGCCGGGTGTGCCTGCATTGTAAAGCTTGTCTCGGGCCTAAGGACCGCCGAGCCTGGTATCCCATGCTCCATAGTGCCGCCGCCGAATCCGCCAAGCGCATAGCCTGTCTCGTTGTGCTGCGAGAGGTCGAGGCCGGTAACCTCGTCTTCCTCGCTGACCCTAAGGCCCATAACCGCATCGATAACTTTCAGGATTATCCCGGACCCTATGAATGAGTAGCCGATGGTAACCAAGATAGCGACCAACTGGATAAGTACTTGCTTCGGGTTGCCGTGTAAGAGGCCGTTAAAGCCGGCTGGGTTGATTACCGTAGTCGCGAACACACCGGTCAACAATGCTCCAATGATTCCGCCTACACCGTGTATGCCGACGACATCAAGTGAGTCGTCGTATCCGAGTTTAAACTTAAGACCGATCGCCAGGTAGCAGACGATGCCCGCTGTAAACCCGATGGCTACTGCGGCCAACGGGCCGACATAACCGGAGGCGGGTGTTATAGCAACAAGCCCTGCGACCGCTCCGGAAGCCGCGCCAAGCGTTGTGGGCTTTCCGGTCTTGATCTTCTCTATAAGTATCCAACCAAGTGCCGCAGAGGCCGTTGCAACGTGGGTTACAACAAAGGCTACCGCTGCCAAGCCGCCCGATGTAAGGGCGCTTCCCGCATTAAACCCGAACCATCCAAACCAGAGGATGGCCGCACCGGTAAGCGTCATCGGAAGGTTGTGCGGTTGCATCGCCTCTTTGCCAAACCCCTTGCGTTTGCCGATGATGAGCGCCGCCGCCAGGGCGGCAAATGCCGCGTTGATATGAACTACCGTACCGCCGGCGAAGTCAAGCGCGCCGAGGTTTCTGATCCAGCCGTCGACACCCCATACCCAATGGGCGACCGGGCTATAGATAAATGTCATCCATGCAACCATAAATACTAAAAATGAGCTGAACTTAATTCTTTCGGCAAAAGCGCCGGTAATAAGGGCGGGGGTGATGACCGCAAACATCATCTGAAACGCCATAAAGAGAATGTGCGGTATGGTCGCCGCATAGTCCGCATTCGGCGCCATCCCGACACCCTTAAGCCCGATCCAGCTTAAGTCCCCGATTATATGAAACTTATCCGGTCCGAACGCTAAGCTATATCCGTACAGTATCCAAACAATTGTGCCTACGCCGAGCATGATAAAGCTGTGCATCAATGTGCCGAGCACGTTTTTGTTGCGAACCATGCCCCCGTAGAATAGTGCGAGTCCCGGCGTCATAAACATAACCAGGGCTGTGGATATCAACATCCATGCGGTATCGCCGGTATTGATATTTTGCATTGTAAATCCCTCCATTCGAAAAATTTAAAGTCTTTCTTACAAACACTTCGCAGCTGCCGTTGAGTTAATCATAGCCACCTGGTGTTTCAACAAAGTTTCGCTCCAATTAAATATGTGTTGCATTCCGGTTACAAAATTATTTCTACCAGGTTAACGGGAAGTTAACAGGTGAAAAGGTGCGGGCTTAGAGAGTGGGTCGAGGGAGCGACTTGTTCTTACCCCCGCTGTTTGAATACGCTATAATTACCTCAATCGAATCAACCGAACCGATTGGATAAGAATGATTCACCGGGTTTGTCACGTTTTAAACTAAGTAAAGGACTACACTGGTTATATGAATACACCGCAGGGATTACGGATGTGCCCGCTGTTTGCGGGGCTGCCGGAGGACAACCTTAAAGAGCTCAGCACGATAGCGATAGGCAAGAAATTCGCCCGCGGTGAGCTTATCTTCTCTGATGGTGATGCCGGGGAAGGCTTCTATGTAGTCATTCATGGGCGCGTAAAGCTTTTTAAGCTCGGTATGGACGGGCGCGAGCAGATCCTGCATTTCGTTGCAAACGGCGACCCCTTTGGCGAGGTAACGCTTTTCTCCGGGGTCTCGTATCCCGCATTTGCGAGAGCCGCTACCGATCTCGAAGTCCTTTTCTTTAAGCGGAATGATTTTGAGGCCCTTGTTCGACAAGATCCGCAGCTCAGCCTCAATATGATTGCTATAATGTCCCATCACCTCCGCCGGTTTGCCACACTGGTGGAAGAGCTGTCCTTAAAAGATGTACCGGCGCGCGTTGCGAAGTACCTGCTGGATAGCGCAACGCGAAACGGCCGTGAGCACGATGCCGGAATCGAGTTTGACCTCGACATAAGCAAAACAGAGCTCGCCCAGCGCCTCGGCACGATCAGCGAAACCATTTCTCGCACACTCGGGAAGATGAAATCGACCGGTATCATCGATACCAACGGCAAGAAAGTAACCATCCTCGACATGGATACCCTTGAAGAGGTCGCCTCCGGTTTGAGGAAATAACCAGCCTCATAAAATCAGCAAGACTTCAAAAAAATTCTAAGAAATTTCTGAAAAATTTTAAGAAAATCCCCAATCCTTGACTTAAGTCAATGTCGACCAATTCAATAAGCTTTACCATAAACTCAAGATTTGTGAACGCTTGTAAGGATTTATAAGAGTTCTAAGAGTTCTATTTGTGCCACATACAGAGAAGGAGGCAATCATGACTGCAAAAACGCTCAGGAAGATCGTTGAGATCGATGAACAACGATGTAACGGCTGCGGTCTCTGTGTGAGCCCCTGTGTTGAAGGCGCTATTGAGATCGTTAACGGTAAGGCAAAAGTTATAAAGGAAGAGCTTTGCGATGGCGCGGGCTTCTGCCTTGGGACCTGCCCGATGGGCGCGCTTACCATTACCGAGCGTGAGGCTGATGAGTTCAGCGAGCAAGCGGTCCACGAACGCAAGGCGGCGCAGACGGTCGACCCGGTCACCCAGCATTGCCATTGGTGCGGTACCGCCGATAGCGATAGGCCGCTTTTTCCGGTTCGCTACAAGGGCGATAGCGTATGGGTTTGTGCAAGATGTTTGCCCCAACTTATCCATGGATAAGTAGCCGGCTATTGTTTTGGTTTCGCTATAGTCTTTCGCTTACCCGGCCCCTCCGGTGGGCGAAAGGCTAGATTTTTAGTCTTGTTAGTCGTAACGCTTGATTTTGTACGATTGTCACTATTATAAAGGAGGACGAGAAATGTTTTGCTACCAATGCGAACAGACATCAAAAGGCGTGGGTTGTACGGTAAGCGGTATCTGCGGGAAGATGCCGGACGTTGCAGCCCTGCAGGATCTGCTCACGTATGCGGTCAAAGGGCTCGCGCTCATCGCATCCGAGGGAAGGAAGGTCGGCGTAGTCGACCCGGAAGTTAATAGATTCACCGTCGGTGCGCTCTTTGCGACCCTGACAAATGTAAACTTCGATCCCGAAAGGCTTGGCGCACTTATCATCCGCACCGTGGAACTGCGTGAGGAACTGAGGGTGAAAGTAGCGGCCGCGGGCGGCATCGCTGATTTTGCCGAAGAAGTAACGACGTGCATGCCCGCACCGACCGTCGAGGAAATGGTTCGCCAGGGTCAGGCCGCCGAGTGGGTTGCGCCCCGGTCGACTGAAAACCCGGATATCAAGTCGCTTCAGGATATCCTGCTCCTGGGCCTCAGGGGTGTCGCGGCATATACGGACCACGCGGCAATCCTCGGCCAGGAGGACGACGCGGTCTACGGGTTCATCCATGATGCGCTTGCGGCGCTTGCCCGCGGCACCGGCGAGATGAACGATTGGCTCGGGCTCGTACTTAAGACCGGCGAGATCAACCTGCGCGCCATGGAACTGCTCGATGCGGGGAATACCGGCCATTACGGGCACCCGACCCCCACAAAAGTCCCGCTTGGGCACAAACAAGGTAAAGCGATCGTGGTCTCGGGCCATGATCTAAAAGACCTCGAGCAGATTCTCAAGCAGACCGAGGGCAAGGGCATTTACGTCTACACGCACGGTGAGATGTTGCCGACCCACGGGTATCCGGAGCTTAAGAAGTACCCGCATTTCTACGGGCACTACGGAACGGCCTGGCAAAACCAGCACAAGGAGTTCGCGGGCTTCCCGGGTGCCATCGTGATGACCACGAACTGCATCCAGAGGCCGCTTGACTCATATAAGGCGAATATCTTTACAACGGGACAGGTCGCATGGCCCGACGTGACCCACATTGCCGACAAAAACTTCACTCCGGCGATTGAAAGGGCGCTTGAAATGCCCGGATTCGTCGAGGATGAGGAAGGCAAAACCGTTATGGTCGGGTTTGCGAGAAACACCGTTCTTGGGGTAGCGTCGCAGGTCATCGACGCGGTCAAGAGTGGGGCAATCCGTCACTTCTTCCTGGTAGGCGGCTGTGATGGTGTAAAGAAAGAGCGCGGCTATTATGCCGAGTTTGTCGAGAAAGCCCCTAAGGACACCGTTGTTCTGACGCTTGCATGCGGCAAGTTCAAGTTCTTCGACAAAGACCTGGGCGATATCGGCGGCATCCCGCGACTGCTCGACGTGGGCCAGTGCAACGACGCCTACTCGGCGGTTAAGATTGCGGTTGCGCTCGCCGAAGCGTTTGGCGTCGGCGTCAACGACCTGCCGCTTTCGCTGGTACTCTCCTGGTACGAACAAAAAGCGGTGTCGATTTTGCTTACGCTTCTCTACCTGGGCATCAAAGACATCCGCATCGGGCCGTCATTGCCCGCTTTCATCACGCCGAACGTGCTCGATGTCCTAGTGGAGAACTTCGGCCTCAAGCCGATAACCACCCCGGACGAGGACCTCAAGGCCATACTCGGCTAGGGTTTAGCAAGAACAAGAAGGATTGCCGCAGGGCAACTTACGTAACTTTACTAGCCCTCTGCCTGCGGCTTATTCTTAATTCCCGCAAATTCTTCTTAAAGCAACTGCATTTTGGAACGATACATACTTTAACATAACCCTTTCCCCAATTTGCTTAGGAGGATTTTTTTTATGAAACTCAGCGGGAGTAAAAAGATAACCGCTATTTTTGCCGCCTTAGCCTCAACAATAGCGATCACCGGGCTGACAATGAAGAACAAACAAGGGCACCATGAATGCTCCTGTGCGGATGCCGGCTGTGACTGCAACGACACGTTTGAAGAACTGCATGTCCCGGAGCCCTCGGTTCAGAAGGTCTCGAGAGTAAGAAAGCTTGGTACGCGAAAAGCTGATACCGATCCCGCGACCGGCACGAGAACCGTCGAGGTATTAACGGATATGTTCAATGAGGTTAAGGGCAAGACCCTTCCGAACGAGAGCATCGCCAAGATCATCATGAGCTTGATCAACCTGCAAAACGCCGTGCGGCCCGAAGATGTCATTGACATCAGAAACATCCATTTTATGAAATACGGCAAGCAGAACCACATGGTAATCGACCTCTACACCGCCCATTTCGGCGCGCCCAGGTATGAGGAAGAACTTAACCGGCTATGGCACGATGTATTCCTGGCAGAAGATTTCTGGAATGCTGATTTTATTAAAGTAAGAGTAACCGCCAAGGATAAAAAATCAGGCGATTCGCTTGAGACCATCTCCTGCAGCCTCGATGATGTGTGCAAGTACCTGTTGAAGCAGAGTTCAGCCGAAGAGTTCCAGTCATCCTGGACAAGAAAACGGGCAAAAACGGGCAAGGCGGACGACTTTAATGGCACAAATAACATAAATAACAGAAACAACAGAAATGACACAAATAGCTCTAATACAAATAGCTCTAATAATACATCGGGAAACAAGAAGCTCGGCAAGCTGAAGCGAGCGTAATCTAACCGAGCATTCCTTTAGAATTTGCCGGATGAATAATCCGGCTTTTTCTAGTGTTGCTGGGGAATTCTAATAATTCTGACCAAAGCGACTCTGCGCTGCTGCATTGACTGGACCCTGAAACGGGTGCCGTCAAAGGTGACTTCTTCGCCGGGTCGCGGGATGTGACCCAGCTCGGACAATATCCAACCGGCAACCGTATCGTACTCGGGTGACTTGGGAATATCCAGGTTAAAACGCTCGTTCAGTTCGTCGATCGGGAGCCTGCCGTCGATGACGATTTCACGCTCGCCGATTGCTTTGATCAGCTCTTCCTCTTCGGTTTTGCCCCCGAATTCGCCAACGATTTCTTCAACAATGTCCTCAATCGTTACAATACCCGCCGTGCCGCCGTACTCATCAAGGACCACAGCCACATGCAACCTGCTTTTCTGCAGGTCTTTTAACAAACTGATGGCCCGCCGCGTCTCGGGCACATAGACTACCGGGCGCATGATGTCAATTGCCGGCGCGTCCAGCTGGTTTCTGTCGACGTACTGTATGAGGTCTTTGAGGTGTATTGCGCCGATAATGTTATCGAGGTTTTCCTGGTAGACAAGGAGCCTCGGGTGGCCGCTTTCCTGGGCCTCCTCAAGAACGTCCCTCACGGTTGCAGATGCATCAACCGCCGCAATATCCGGGCGCGGTACCATGATCTGTCTCGAGAGCACGTCGCCGAATTCAAATGCCTGGCGGATCAGCTCTTTCTCCTCGGGCATGAGCGCGGAATGTTGCGTTACCAGCAGTTTTAGCTCTTCCTCGGTAGTGCTCGGGGCAGTATCTTCAGGCCGGACGCCAAAGATTCTGATCACGACGTTTGTCGAGAAGCTCAGCGCGCGCGTGACGGGATATGTCACCGTGTTAAACCAGGCAACAGGTCGTGCAAAGAAGAGTGCAAATTGCTCGGATCTTAAAATCGCGAGTCGCTTCGGTACCAGCTCGCCGAATACCAGCGTAATATAGGCGATGATTAGCGTTATTATGACGATGGCGAGGCCGCGCGCTATCCCCGTGATAACCGGGATATTGAGCTGCGCAATGAGTTTGCTTAAATCGTCGGCAAGTTGATCCGCAGCCGTGGCGCTGGCCAGGAACCCGGCTACCGTTATGGCGGTTTGGGTTGTCGCGAGAAACTGGGTGGGGTCGTGCAGGAATCTCATAACTATTTGCGCTGACTTTGAGCCCTGTTCGGCTTTGGGCCGTATGCGGGTCTCGCGGACGGTGATAACTGCAATCTCAGCGCTGACAAACAACGCATTTATCAAGACTAGAATCGTAATAATTATGAAACTAAGTAATAAAGGACTCATGAACTCCTCGCTTCTCTTTATATAAAGTATAAATTACCACAAAATAAGTTCAACTATATTCACCCGGCCAATACGGCAAACGGTAGGGGGTATAATGGTTGTCAAATAATTGGCGTAAAATGCTGGACAAACCCACAAAAACCAGTCAAAATGGAACAGAAAAGAGATTTCTATCTAACCAAGCAATTTCTAACACCAGTATTTACAGCTTGTTACGTTCTAGTTGGTCCTACCGATTTAAAACAGCTCTTTCACCGCTTTAGACCATCGATTGCTGGCAGATGTTGACAGGCTACCAGTTGGATGAGTATGATTTGGTTAGGGAAACTATTGAAATAGGGTTGCAAGGATGACACCAAGAATGACAAGCAAAAAATTAATAAGTAGTTTCGTTTTTGTATGTGCTGTTTTGGTAGCTTCATCACCGCTCGCTTTGGCTCAAGACACGAGCAAGATAGTTTATGATCGCTGCACGGTCTGCCACAACCAATCCCGCTGGGAAGGACAGAAGAAAACCGAGAAGCAATGGTCTTCAATTGTCGACAAGATGGTAAGGTGGGGCGCTGAGTTGACCCCCGAAGAAAACGACCTCGTCGTTAATTACTTAACAGCGGCAAGTAATGGCAAAATCAAGCAGCCGACAACTACCACGACCGTTGTCCGGACGCCGAAGCCAACCTCGACCACAACAGACGCATCTAAGAACAGCAACATCAAAGCAGCAAAGACCACGACAACGTCCGACCCATCCGCCTCTACCACCACGACCACTATCTTGCCGGTGACCACAACAACCCTGCTAAAAGAGCAGGCTAAAACCGGTGTCGAAATGATCTGGTATCTTCTGGCCGGCGGAAGCCTCATCGGATCCGGTTTGAAGCTACGCAACAAAGACAAACAGCTCAACGACGACTAAGAATAAAGGGTTCCCACTACCTTCCTCTTGCTTTTCTTATTGATCATATCCACGTTATCGTTTTTGTTTGTCGATCAAGGTCTTCTTAATCTGATACCGGTTTTCTCAGTTGTTTCTCAGTTTAGAGTTGATATAATGCAAGCAAATGAGAATTTTGGTTGTAGAAGACGAACATAAGATAGCCAATTCCATAAAGCGGGGTCTGGAGCAGGAAACTTACGCAGTTGATGTCGCGTACGATGGGGAATCCGGGTTCGATCTTGCGTCGACCACGGATTACGACGTCATCATTTTAGACGTGATGTTGCCGAAGATGGATGGCGTTGAGGTATGCCGTCAACTGCGGCAAGCCCATATACACACCCCTATTCTTATGCTGACTGCGAAAGGCCAACTCAATGATAAAGTCGAAGGTTTAAATGCCGGGGCGGATGATTATTTGGTCAAGCCTTTTGCGTTCGCCGAACTGCTTGCACGAATCAGAGCCCTGGGGAGAAGACCTAAAGAGAGCCTCGGCTCGATGCTCTCAGCGGCAGATTTAAGCCTTAACACGCTCACCTATGAGGTTGCCCGGGCGGGGCGGCACATAGATCTATCAAAGAAAGAGTTCGCCCTGCTTGAATACATGCTGCGCAATAAAAACAGGATTCTTACCAAGGACCAGATCATCAATCATGTATGGCATTATGATGCCGATATACTTCCCAACACGGTCGAGGTGTACATCGGCTACTTGAGAAACAAAATCGATAAGCCGTTTACTGATAAGCCCTCTTTATTGCAGACCGTACGGGGATTTGGCTATAAAATCGGAAGGGACTCTTAAAACATGTTTCATTCCGCCCGTCTTAAGCTCACCGTCTGGTATCTCTTAAGTATTATGGCTATCAGTATTCTTTTCAGCCTGGTGGTATTCCAGGGCGCAACATTTGAAATCAGCAGGGGTCTTCGTATCCAGGCGCTGCGCAACGCCGCGGGGCAAAGGCCGCCGCAAGACCTATTCCATCATCCCTTAGAGCGCGACCCCGGTTCTCCTATGATTCGGGAATTAGCGCCGGGCGGTGCTCTGGATAATCAGCTATTTGAGGAAGCAAGAAGAAGGGTCGCGCTACAGCTCCTTTCTTTTAACGGCGTCATATTCGTGCTCGCCGGACTGGCCGGGTACTTTTTGGCCGGTCGCACGCTTAAACCTATTGAGAACATGGTAGATGAGCAGAAACGGTTTGTTTCGGATGCATCCCACGAGCTGCGCACGCCGTTGACCGCCATGAGAACCGAGGTTGAAGTAGCGCTGCGCGATAAGGATTTTGACACGCCTTACGCCCGGGATGTGCTAACCAGCAATCTGGAGGAGATCGACAAGCTACAGCAACTCTCCGATAGCCTCTTAATACTGGGCCGCTATCAGAATACGGCTAGCAAGAGCAACTTTGCAGAAGTTAGCTTGTCGAATGTGGTTGAAGAAGCGCGTCAAAATGTAAAGACGCTCGCCAATCATAAGGATATTGAGATACAGGGCACTATCGATGACATCTCCGTTGAGGCAGACAGCGATAGTCTGGCCAAGCTCCTCACCATCCTTCTGGACAATGCCATCAAATACAGCCACCAAAATGGAAAAATAATCGTGCGCGCATATCCCGTAAAGAACAAAGTCGCCGTAAGCGTGCAGGATTTTGGTGCCGGCATACGGGCCGGCGATCTTCCCTACATCTTCAAGAGGTTCTACCGGGCAGAGGCTTCTCGAACAAAAACCAAGGTCGAAGGTTACGGTCTCGGTTTATCGATCGCCAAAACCATCGTTGATATGCATAACGGAACCATCGATGTTGAGAGCATACCCGACAAAGGAACGACCTTCACCGTAACCCTTCCGCGCAAGCAATAAAAAGTACCGAAAGAGTACCGAAAATTCTTCTTTAGCTCCATTTCTTAAGCGATTTCTCAGATTTGTTTGCAACAATAAGCTTATGATGCGAACTATCTCTTATGGAAGGAGGCAAGCATAGATGAAATCAAAAGCAAGAATCAAAGTCATCATAGGCGTAGCCGTTGCCGCCTTATTAATCACGCTCGTAGGAGGATACAGCGTTTTTGCTGCTAGCAAGCAAACGGCACAAAGCTATCCGCCGGTTATCGAAAAGCTGGTCCAGGCATTCGGCCTCGATCGCGGCAAGGTAGACAAGGTTCTCGGCGATTTCAAGCAAGAGCGCGAGGCGCAACACAAAGCGACGTTGGAGCAGAAGCTTAGCCAGGACGTTAAGGATGGTAAGATTACGGCAAAGCAGAAGGACGCCATTCTTAAAAAGATGGACGAGCTGCAGAACGAGATGAAGAACAAGATGGAGACCTTTAAGGCGCTCACTCCTGAAGAGAGAAGGCAGGCCATGGAGAAGCAGCGCACGGACCTGGAGACATGGGCGAAGGAAAACGGTATCGATCTGAAACAGTTTATGTTCGGATTTGGAGGCCGACACGGGCGCGGGTTCTGTGGACCTGGCTTTGGTGGACCCGGATTCGGAGGATTTGGGCACGGTCACTTTAACCCGTCCGATACAGCCACACCACCAGCACCACCAGCCGGCGATCTAGGATCACCGCAGGAACTATAAACTTATAAATGCAGCATAGCTAAGCTATAGTCGTACAGGACTCCACCGGTAAGCCAATCGGTGGAGTCCTCTTACTGTGGCCTTAATTTGTAGGGAAGGCTGTTTACATCGAGCCCGCTGGCGGATTTACCGCTTTGTAGTCGTTTCATCCCTTCAACGGCCTCGGGGAATGTGGGGTCGTAGCGTAATGCCAGGTTGTATGCAGTAACAGCCAAATCATCCCTTTTCATTTTCTCGTATGCCAACGCCTGGTAGGCATACATATCCGCCGCATAGGGGGCGGCAACCGAACCGTTTTTAAATGCCTGGGCGGCCTCCTCGTAATTCTCGGTAGCAAGACACATACGCCCGAGTTCAAAGTAGGACATCGGGTTTAATCCATTCCTGTCCGTGACACTCTCCATCGCATGGACTTCATCTTCAAGTTGCTTTTTCTTCATATCTATCAGCCGGTACATCCGTTGCACCTCAACCGAATCCGGCTGGATAAGCTCGGCTTTCTTAAGCGCCTGGTACGATTCCCCATATCGCTCTAACCCCAGGCAACTGCGCGACATGATGATATATGCGTTCCCATCCAGGGCGTTTTTATTTATTGCTTTTTTTGCATCTTCCAGGTCGCGCTGGTACTCTTTGGTGGTTTTTGGTTTATCGTCGAACTTAATCTTTTCGATTTTCTTCTCGGTTTTAAATATCTCTTTGATCTCCTTAACCGCGCGGACGATGTTAACCCGCTGCGGCTTAGTGTTTATAAGCACGCCTATTACGTTAAGCCTGGTTTTCGCGCTGTACTTCGGGTTACAGGTGGTAAGCGTGACCCTCGGGTCGGAGGTCGGCTGCAGGTTCGAGACGTTTTTCGGGTCGGTGACCATCATGTTTTCGACCTGGTACTCGTAGATGAAATCAACGGTTTCCAGGATGATGGTATCGCCGTTGCTTAGCTCATCGAGCCGGTTAAACGGGTGGGTGTAGGTAACCCTGTGGCCGGCGATTCCAACGTTGCCCCGCTCACCCGGGTTACAGCTTCCGATGTAGTGCCCGGGCCCGTACTGCAGTATTTCCGGACCGACGCCTTCAAGGATTACCTGGTCGACACCGATTTTCGGGATTCGGATTCTGGTTTTAGGAAACGGCTTTTTACGCTCGGAGTCCTTTTTGTGGGTTATCGACTTGCCCAGCTTCGAGTTGTCGATGATGGAATCCTCCTGCGGCAGTTGACCCGACGCCACGAGTTCGTCCTGGTAGCTTTTTATCTTATCGCCCCGTTTGCGCTGGTTCTTGGCCTGTAAATCCCACGCGCTTGTTAATTTAATGGCCTCGAAATAGCCGTAGAGCTCGGTCGCGAAGGGAATTATGATGATGATAATGCCGACAACGATAAGAAGAGTCGAGAGCTTGCTGCGTCTGCTCCTTTTCTTCTTGGGTTTCTTTGCCGTTTTATGTAGTTTAGCAGTATCTTTTGCATTCATATAAGCTCTATTTTATCGCACTAGCAGCCTATCGAAAACATATTACCAAAAATTGGCAGTTGTGGTAGTATTGCGGCAGGTCTAATCCAAAGGAGAGCTTCCCATCATCGACCGGGCCTCTTCTTTTTCAAGCTGTTTAGGTTCGAAAATAGCGGGTAGAACAGCTTTAAGAGAACGAAAATGTCCGCGATATTCGGGCGGTGGTTACGCGGATTGTTATAGATTATGGTGTTTGGGCTAGCGAGCGCATATTAGACGTTTGGGGATTTTGAAAATTTTGAGCAATTTTAGAAGCGACTTTTATGAAAGGGGTGTTCATGATGGCAAAGCGAGATGGGTTTGATTTAGCCGGTGAAGAGACGCCCATGACCGACGACGAAATATTCGATATCGTGCAGGAAGTTTATGCGAGCAGCGATAAAATAGTGGCCGATTACATCAATGTGACGGTCGAAAACGGCATCGTGTACCTTGAGGGTAGCGTTAGCAACCAGGAAGAAAGGGAAGCGGCAGAGACCCTTCTTGATAGCGTTGAGGGTATCGCCCAGGTGGTAAACAACCTGGAGGTCGTTGAAACCGATTACACCGGGGACGAACCCTGGCCGGGAATCGCCGAGCCGGCTATAGAGGAATTCGGCCCCGTAGAGGTTATAGAGCCTGATGAAGAGTTGGCAACCGACGACATCCAGTCGGCAATCGAAGACGGCAAATCCTACGTCCCGCCACAAAACCCGGACTTCCCAGAGGAGCGTGCCCACACAGCCGAACGCATGCGCGAGCGCGTCGCCGAAGAAGAAGCCACCGGCGAAGCCCCCGACCAGCTGTAGGTTCCAGAAATCAGAGTCTGGGGATGTAACCCCTTGCCCCTCATCCAGCTTGACATGCACTGCGCCACCGGGTATCTTGAAGACGCGATATAGACAACGATGTTGTTGATAATCCAGACATTACAGTAATAATTACTGGCGCCCGTAGCTCAGGGGATAGAGCGTTGGTCTCCGGAACCAAAGGCCGTAGGTCCGAATCCTACCGGGCGCGCAAAATACTACAGCGCAACCAATGGTTGCGCTGTAGTTGTATGAAAGGGGGACTTTCGGGAGCCTCTCTAATCAACCTATTATATCTCGGCCTATATCCTGGCCTCAAACTGCCATGAGCCAATTCTAAGCGCCATGTCGTCGTTCAGTTTTGAGATGGCAATGTCGCTGTCCTCAGTGATGCCCGATGGCATAAAGTGAAGCATGACTTTTATAAGGTCGGCTTCCTCGGTAAGGCGCACAACCCTCGGCTCAAAATCAAACTCATAGCTCTTTATTCCAAGCTCGCTTAAGATACGCTCGATTCTTACTACGCTAAAGGTATCCGCCCTCCTGGAAACCCCAGCCCTACTTAATATCCCTTTTAAAATAGCCGCCTTTGCCACCAGTCTCACCTCCGTTGTTCTCTCACTTGAATGGTACTGCTTTTTGTAATTCTAATTATCGCCGCAAGGCGTCTATTTATTAACAAAAACCTGGCAAACTGCAGTAAAAGCCGGGTAAGTGGTACGGTACAGGCCGTTAGCGGTGGGGTATAACGGGAGTTGGAGATATCTAAGAATATGAAGAATACCCAGACGGGTATAGGTATCGAAAGGAGGATACGTTAATGGCTGAAGCGCCTAAGCTATCAATCGTTCTAATGTCCCCGGAGTTGGAAAAACTCCACGCAGGTGCTCTCATGGGTACCATCGCCGCAGCATCCGGAATGCAGGTTAATTTCTTCGTTACGATGGGTGCCACAAAGATGTTCACAAAGGAGGCCGTCGAGAAGAAGGAATTCCAGATGGGTGAAGTCGGCGGCACGATCATCGGCAAGAATCTCGACCTGTACTACAAGATGCTTGAAGATGGCAAAGAACTTGGAGAAATCAAAGTGTATGCCTGTTCTCTCGTTATGGATATCATGGGCTGGGAAATGAAGGACATGCTTGATGTGGTCGACGATGTTCTTGGTGTAACCGCTTTCTTCGGTATATCCGAAGGCGGACAGATAATGGTTATATAATCGGGGGATTCAAAGCCAAGTTATTTTTGACTGAAAAGGGAGGAGACAATTATGGCAGATGTAAAGGTAGACAAATCGATCGATGCGCGTGGCTCGTATTGCCCGGGACCGTTAATGGAGCTTATTAAGTCCATTAAGGGTGCGGAAGTGGGCTCGGTCATCGAAGTACTATCATCAGACCTCGGCTCCGCGAAGGACATTCCGGAGTGGGTCGCAAAAGTAGGCCACGAACTGGTGTACAACGAGAAGGCCTCAGACGGCGAGTACTGGCGTATCGCTGTTAAGAAGGTAAAGTAGGGGGAGAGTCGGTTGGCTAAAAACGTAGTAATATTAGGTGGCGGCACAGGTGGCACCATGGTTGCCAATCACCTTGCCCGCACCATGCGAAGCGAAATCAAGCGGGGAGAAATTAGCGTAACCCAGATTACCGCCGATGCAGACCACGTGTATCAGCCCTCATTCCTGTTTGCGGCGATTAACCACGCCAGGATTGAAGACTATACGCGTCCGCAACAAAGCCTGCTCTCTCCGGGAGTAAATTTAGTTGTCGACCCGGCCACCAAAATCGATACCGGCGCAAATAAGGTAATTACGGCGAGCGGTGCGACATTCCCTTACGACAAGCTGGTAATCGCCACCGGCGCATATCCTGATTTTAACTCGATGCCCGGATTGGCTGAAGTCGCAGATAATTTCTATACTGCGGAAGGAACCGTAAAGCTGCGTGAAAAACTCACCAACTTTACCGGTGGGAAGATCGTCATCACAATCGACGTACCGCATAAGTGCCCGGTAGCCCCGTTAGAGCTTGTCTTTATGCTTGACGAGCTGTACAGGGAGAAAGGCATACGGGATAAAGTTGATTTACTCTACACATATCCTATCGGCAGGCTGCATTCCTTGGAGCCGGTAGCGACATGGGCACAGCCGGAATTCGAAAAGAGGGGGATTAACTGGGAGTGCTTCTGCAACGTGGACTCGGTAGATCCGCAGAAAAAGGTAGTCAATACCCTTGAGGGAAGCGAAATCCCGTTTGATATCCTCATCTCGATCCCGGCGCATAAGGGAGCGCAGGTAATTATCGATTCAGAACTGGGCGATGAGGGCGGGTTCATCCCCACGGATCGATATACCCTGAAAGCCGACGGCTACGATAATATCTATGTTCTTGGCGACGCCACGAACCTGCCTGTTTCTAAGGCCGGTTCAACCGCCCACTACGAAGCCGATGTAGTGGCCGAGAATCTAATCTCTGAGCTTAGAGGGTTAACCCCATCTCATTATTATGACGGCAAGGTGTTCTGCTTTGTCGAGGCCGGCTTAAACAAAGCGACTTATGTGTCGTTTAGCTACACCAAGCCGCCCACACCGACGCCGCCCACCGAGATGATTCACTGGTTTAAACTTGCATTTAACGAGATGTATTGGTTATCCGCTCGCGGCATTTTATAGGGAGGTGTGCGCATGACTGAAGATAACGGCGCAGCAAAAACCGAACAAGACACACCGGCTACCCCACCTTCCCGGATGGATGAAGCCGCCGGCTTCCTTACAGCGAGCCTGGATTCCATGACGCCGGCGATAGTGCAGCGGATGACCGCGACTATGGCCAAAATGGCGGAACTGGTCGATCTTGTTGAGGCGATAAACACCGATGAGATGAAAGGTCTCGTGACCGGCGCCGCAAACGCGGCTGAGAGCCTTTCTCGATCCCTTGAGGCCGTCAAGGCGCTCGAGGAAAGCGGTGCGCTCAGCGCGTTGATGGAGATGGGCGATTTCGCGTATGCGATGAAGCAGTCCATGACGGCTCCGATACTTCAACGTACCATTTCAACAGGGATATCGCTCGCAGTAACAGGCGATCAAATGCTTGAAGCCGTTCGCGAATCGGCGAATGAGGCGAAGAAAGACACACGCACGTTAGGTCCTGTGGCCCTGCTACATGCGCTTAAAGAGCCGAAGATCCAGGATGGTTTAAAGTTCCTGCTGGCCTTCGCCCAGCGCTTGCCCGATCTCATGGAAGGTATTTAGTTATTATTTCATGTGGGCCTAAATCGTGGTTGTGGCTGTTTGCCGCGCCTGGTAACATAGCTATAGAGATATTGTTACTTTTGCAACAAAGTCGTGGATACCTGCGGGTAATCCACGGGTGGGAAGGGATGATATAGATGGCAGGAGTCGATGAAGCCAGGTTGCACCTGGAGAGGGAAAGCATACTACTTTCGCCCGGCGAGGCGAGTATGGCACGAGTTATCGAAGCCACCAAAGACCTATTCTTGCGGGGTTACGGTGATGTGGAGTTGATCGGCAAGGTGGCCGATAAGCAAGTTTGCTATATCAACCTGTTGGATGCCGGGAATGCTTCGAGTTACAACGAACTATCGGAAGAGACCAAGTTAGGCTTGGAGAACGCAAATTATGTGGTTAGGGATGGGATAGTCGGCGACTCCCTGATGGTCCAGGCAACCACACCGGAAGCGCAGCAGAGCCTCGGCGACTGGAAGCGGGATGAGTCGGATTACTTCACCCTCGAGGCGGAAGCGCGCATGTCGCCGGTCGAGCAGATTGAAGCGCTTATAAAAGCGGCCGAGGCGGTTGCGGTAAGTTCCGGAGAGCTTGAGAAGCTTGATTTCATCCTGCGACCTACCGCGCTACACAACAATCTTCTAAGAGCGATCATGGAAGCCAGAGGGGTTGGAATGCGGCGCGTGGAGCAGAGTAAAAACGGTCAGGACAAGGCATAGCATAACATCTGCTAATTATCAATCATTTGTAACTGATTATCGTTAGTTTATTGGTTTAACTACTAAATAATATGGGTAGTAATAAGTAAGTAAGCACCGTTTAGCCAGGTGCCGATTATGCTTACGGCGCACGTGTGGGGCTCGGTTCTCTTGCTGGCCGTTGGAGAGTTTTCGATTATTCTTACGCCATGTTTATTATCTAAATAAACGGGCATAAACTAGCAAGCGATATATGGATAGCTAAGGAATAGTCCAATGATCGACAAACGGCTTAAATTATTACTTTTATCCGAACCACAAAGCCTGGATCCGATCAGAAAGGAAGTACAGGATTTTATATCCGGTACGCCCTATCGATCGAGAGCGTCGGACATCTTGCTTGTTGTCTCAGAGGCGTGCACTAATGTTATCCGCCATGCGTATGTCGAAGGCCACGAAAATCCCTTGATAATACTTGAATGCTTCTTAAAATTTGATGCCCTCACGATTATGGTCAGCGATAAGGGTAAAGGTCTGCCCGCTCCGAGCGACGGCCCGGTGTTTTCCGAGGATGGCGGGTTTGGGATCTTCTTGATGCAGAAGCTGTCGGATAGGTTCAAGTGCCACTCGTTTTTCGGCTCTGGGACTATAGTCGAGCTGGGATTCAAAAATCCTGAATATCACCTGGTGCCAAAGAAACGAAAAGCGTCCATGGTTGTTGATGCCGCCACTGCATATTGGTTGACCTTCGCCGATATGCTCTCGCACCCCAGAAAGAGCTATGCCGCCTATCGGGAGTGTTTTGGCGCAGGCTTTGCGGCGACGTTCGATAGCCTCAGACCTTGCTGGAGATCCATCGCCATTCTGTTCTTTATACGCTCCGCCATAAACGATGTAAGAAAGGCGCTTAAACGCGGCGATTACGAGACGGCCAGGCTTATCATCGAGGAGATAGGAAACCAGATAAAGGTCGTTGAGCTAGACCTTTGTAAGATGTCGGGCGAGGGACGGTCGCTCCTCAAAAAACACCTGGAAGGAGCGTTTAGCAAATTATCGAAACTAAAGCGCGAGCTTGGATTCGGGGAAGAAAAAGAGGTACCCGATTCCTCGGGCATCTATGCTTCTGTTGCGGGCGATGACATTATTAAACTCGTCGATGGTATTATAGATAATCTTAACAACATGCTGGACGACAGCATAGGGTGCTGGATCGTGCTCGACGAAGGACCCTTGCAACCTATTTAAACCCATTTAGTCGCTACTGCATGTGCCGGCCGAGGTGCAGGTCGAACAACCGGAAGTCGATTTCTCCGCCGCAATTCGCTTCGGCGATTTATGATCGTTGACGTAAAACCCGCTGCCTTTAAACGCAATTCCCACCGGAAAGAATATCTTGCCTACGGGGCCCTTACATTCAGGGCACTCCTTTATCGGTTCATCATTGACCGATTGCATAACTTCAAACGTATGGTCACAAAACTTACAACGGTATCCGTAAATTGGCATGCTATCACCTATTAACTATTTTAGGAATATTTTATCAAAATTGGCGGCAATTTGCACCTTTGTGATTATTTTATGGGCCTCTTAATAATTCTCTTAATAATTTCGCTAAAACAGATTCCGAAGAATTATCGCCGTAGCTCGCTGAAGAATCCTGCTCAATTGACATAAACCCACTTTTCAAGTACCATCTTAAAGGCGAATCATTGCCGCATGAGGAGGGATTCCCGAGTGGCCAAAGGGGACGGACTGTAAATCCGTTGGCGAAGCCTTCGAAGGTTCAAATCCTTCTCCCTCCACAGAAAATGATTTGAAATTGCACTACAAATCATTATAATTACTTTGTTGTGTGGATATTTGTAATGCCCGCGTAGCTCAGTCGGCAGAGCACTTCCATGGTAAGGAAGGGGTCAGCGGTTCAAATCCGCTCGCGGGCTCCAGCCAGTCTCTGATTTTTGGTTTTCGGTGTCTGGTACTGTATTTGGCATGGCGGTGTAGCTCAGCTGGTTAGAGCACACGGTTCATACCCGTGGCGTCGTAGGTTCAAATCCTACCACCGCTACAAAATCGCTTTCAGGCGATTTTGTAGAGCAATGGAACAATTGGCGATAAAACGGTCGAGGCCGTTTAGTGGTCAAAGCGCTCCGTTAATCTACTTATAGAAACTTGACCGGTCGGGGATGCTTGGTAGCAAGGAGAAGCATTTTCAAGTTGCATTCGCCCCGGCCTTATATTTATTTAAAAACGCTTAAGGGCCAGGCTTAAAAACCGTGGGCTTTAAACTAATAAAAAACCTAAATCTTATAGGGAGGAAAAACGTTTATGGCCAAAGCTAAGTTCGAAAGAACCAAACCGCACATGAATATCGGCACGATCGGTCACGTGGACCACGGCAAGACCACGCTTAC
>Ga0210020_1000267_pt1 | contig 54574 bp, 49 predicted proteins | sample CryGeymeta201514_FD_183980 | JGI IMG/M metagenome (GOLD analysis project Ga0210020, IMG submission 183980) | Groundwater microbial communities from Crystal Geyser aquifers in Utah, USA - Crystal Geyser metaG 2015-14 (SPAdes) (version 2) | ecosystem: Environmental > Aquatic > Deep subsurface >... | reverse complement strand
CGGGGCACCGCTGGTATCTACAACTTTCGCACGGACCGAGACCGGCGTGGTGCTGCCGACAACGACACTGGTGTTTCCGGTTGTTAGACTCAGATTGCCGATGGTGACGTTGGCGGCAACAGTCAGATCAATCCGATCGGTAATTGATCGATTAGAGTGAAGGAAACAATCAAGTGCACCACTTGCCGCTACATTACCAGTCGTTAACTTTAGAGTACCGCGACCATTGGCGTCAGACGTAACCGTCGCTTGGTCTAATTGACCAAGGACCGAAGGGGACAGGCTAAAGTCGAGTTGTTCACCAGATACAGGCAGGTTATTGGCGTCAGTAAGATAAAATTCAAGGGCATATTCGTTGTTATAGCCTGAGGTGATCTGCTCTCCTTCGCCGGGACTCACGTAAAAATTAACCTTAGTCGGTGCGCCACTCACAAAGTCAACAAAATTATCGGGGCTAGTCACTCCATCAGAAATAACTGTAACAGTAGCTTTTCCAAGAATTGGTTCAGATGTGAGATTCGCAGATGCATATCCATCCACATTAGTTACTCCGGCAGCACTCTTGTCCCCGGAAAAACTACCAAGGTTAGTTTTAAAAATGACACTTTTGCCCGCCACTGGAGCACCAACAGTATCAATGACCCTGACCTTGACAATAGCACTGGACGTACCATCAGCAACGAGTTTTGCTGAGCCTAGTGTGACTTCAAGTTGATCGACAATTCCCGTAGTCGTGACGTCGGAGGTCGTCCCCCCCGTAGGAGTACCGTTGATAATAGCTCCATCCTGCGTGCCACAGCCACCTACAAACAAAAACAAAACCCCTGCCACTAAAAGAATAAATCGGCTCACGATGCAACTCCCTTCCTGCTTAGTATTCATAACCTGTCCTTAGCAAACGAAGTATAAACCAACACCCAGCATCAATCAAAACAGCGCAATCATACCAGATAATTTTTATTTTGAAAGCAAAAACAATGAGTTGCACAAACTCGGTGAAAAACTTAATAAAAATTCTTTTAAATCGAGGCTTCGTGTTAATTCCAGGGTAAGAACCATTACAGCCCTGGCGTTCCTTGCACGCAAGAGTGTGTTTAAAAATCGGCCCCCCCCTTCCCTCCAGAGGCTACTGAGACAAAAACGATGTGTCTAATCGCCAGACATTCCACCCCAGGCCCCGCGAAGATCTGAAATAAAGGTATTTACCATCCTGCGACCATTTAGGTAAATCATCACGGGATTCATTGGTTGTGACCTGCTGTGACAATCCGTCTTCGACCTTGAAGATATAGACATCACGTGTTTCCTGAATTTTGTCTGTGTAGGCAGGGTCATCTTTTGACAGGTTTTCCACTTCGGAAGTTTCCTTTACATAGGCAATATACTTCCCATCGAAAGAGATACTCGGGCTGAGACAGTTAGACTTGTCGTCCGCAATAATCTGGGTCATCATTGACCCGTCAATATTGCAGCTCCAGATCGTATCCAACCCCGTGCTTTCATCTTTCGCGGTAAAAATGATCTTTTCATTAGTGATCCACTGAGGTTCCTCACCCTGTTTCAACTGGGTGGGAAGTGAGCCGTTTTTCCCCATATACCAGACATAAGAAGAGTTTCCGTAAAGCTCGACCGACGAATAAAGAATCATCTCGCCATTGGGAGACTCTGACGGGTACGCGTAGGAAAACGCCGGTGACCCAATACGGGTAATTCCACCGTTACCGGTTGCCGAAGTTTTCCAGATATAGGAATCCTGATTCGATTGACCCAAACTTTTCTTCCCTTTATACGATACAAAGTAGACGTACCTGTTATCAGCCGAATAACTGGGTGAAGAATGGTCGTAATTCGTATTGGTCAGTCGCATTTTCCCAGTGCGATAAATCCATAAATCGGAACCGTTCTCGCTATCCTGATTATAAACACTGGCAAGAATCGAATAATCAGATCCTATGTCGTAATAACTGAAAAACTGGGCAAAGTTGGCGACCCGTTGCGGAGCCATGAGCGAATCTGAACCTTTATCAACCACACTTCTTTCGGCTTTTTCCTCGACAATTGTTTTAACAATTTCTACCTGACCGGTTTTAGCATCTACCTTTTCTTCAACCTTCACCGTCTCCACAACGCCAAAACGCTCCGGCTCTTTGGGCGGGCTCGCACAAGCACTCAATAAAAACACACAACCAGACAACAACAGTACCACTCGACTCATAGCATCCTCCATTAATAGATATAAGCTCATCAAAAACAGGCGTGAAACAACAGAATCACAGCCCCGCTTCGAAAAATTCCCAACGACCTGTGGGCACCACAGATCACTTCTACCCGTCGATTCACCCATCGGCCATCAGGATTACGGCTATCTGCAACCGGAATAGTTTCACCAAAGCCACGCGCGGTCATACACTGGAGCGAAATGCCAAATTTTTCATTCAGCCTTGTTGTCACGGCACGCGCACGACGCAGGGAAAGATTCTGATTATAATCCGCTGAACCAAAACTGTCGGTGTGACCGTCGATATAAACGAGATTTCCCGGATAATCCTTTATGCACTGAGCGGCTTTGGCAATTTCTGAATCATACCGAGATTCAACAATATCGCTGTCATAGGCAAAATCAATGTGCAATGTCAGTTTTGTCTGGCAACCATCAGCATCCACCGATGCTCCGATGACGGTATCCTTACAACGATCCCGATAGTCGAAAACGCCATCGTGGTCAGAATCAGCGGGGTAACCCCCAGCGTTAACCGGAACCCTCACCGGGGTATTCGGACATCGATCAACAGCATCAGCCACTTTGTCGCCATCGGTATCAGCAGGCAAAGCTTCGACTTTCTGCGGAACCGCAGTAATCTGTGCTGCAACAACCGGAGCCACGACCACAGGTCAAACCAAACTGCTAGGCAGGGCTGGCAGAGAATAGCAAGTTATTCCCCGCATCAGTAAAATTACGAAGATAACGAACATCCGCCCGGAGAGCAATTTTTTTTTAACTCCATCTACCCACAGATTCTGCGGAAGAGGCAAAAAAGGAACTGGCAGGGGAAACTTCTCCCCTGCCAGTGACGATAGCGGGCAAAAAAAACAGTTATTTTGTTTTTTTCTCGCCTATGGTGATCTGATCGGAAATCTTGGCGAATGTTTTTTCGCCGACACCTTTAACCTTTGTCAGCTCGGTAATCGCCTTGAAGGGCCCATTGGCCTCACGATAGGCAATGATACCAGCCGCAGTTTTTTCGCCAATCCCCTTAAGGGTGACAAGTTCGGCGACTTCGGCAGTATTGATATTGATTTTGGCTGCTTCGGCACAGGCCAGCTGCGCCGCAAACATGAAGGTCAGCAACAAACAAAAACACACGAGTTTCCGAGATAGAACTTGCATCAAATGCCTCCTTTGGAATTCGTTCCGCTATGGGGTTTACGGTTTTTCACGCACCGCTATCGTCCATTCCCCTCCTCCGATGTCCACCGGAAGAGCGTGAAAAAGCTAGCACAGCTTAAAATCGCTGTGAAGATATATTTTTTGATAAACCACAAATACCCGATGAGCACTTATCTTCCGCTGCTGGCATCTCCTCAGTCGGCAGCCTGAAAGTTGAGTAAAAGCGAGGCTTTTCGCCCCGCTGAGATTAAGAGGGGAAGAGCGAGGCCTGAAGTCACGGGGTCGCCAATGGAAGATTGCTTTTTCATCAGCTAAAAATATGCTGAAATTTTGGTAAAAAACCGGCAAAATTTTACCAAACTGCTATAGTTAGTTCCGTCACCTTTGCCCACAGAACACTATGGAGGACAATTATGCTGCCAACCTATCAAGGAATTCTCGTTGCGACTGACCTCAGCCCCCACGCCTCGCTGGTTTTTCGTCACGCGGTCATGCTGGCGCGTTTCCACAAGGCACCCATTTATCTGGTGCATGTGGTGCAGAAACTTGACAACTCGGCCCGTACTTATGTCGCAACTGTGCTCGGCGAAGAAAGCCTTAATCGGCTTGAAGAAGATCATCAAAAAGAAGCCCTGCAAACCATTCGCCAGAAGATTGTCGACCTGGCCCAGGCAGAGTTAGCCGGATTTCCCGAAGATCAGGCAAGGTTCAGCGAAGTCGAGGTACGCATCGGCAATCCCGTCGAACAGATTCTAGCCGCCGTCAAACAACATCAGGCGGATGTGATTGTTATGGGAACCCACAGCAAGGGCAGGATTGAGCACAGCTTTCTGGGCAGCGTCGCCGAAAAGATTATTGCCCGAGCCGTTTGCCCGACCTTTGTCGTGCCCTTACCCAAAGACTGATGGCTCAGGCAGAACCACAGATGGACACAGATGAACATGGATAAAATCTGTAGAAATCTGCGTTCATTTATAGTTCAAAATATTCGTATCTATTCAGATTTTTTTCTGTTCGGGTTCCTTTACAATCAAAATGCTTCTCGCGCCAGCCGCAAAGAAGGACTAAAAACGGGGAGAAAGCAAAATATTGGTCTCAATTCAAGCCATAAGACCTTGGGGTTTTCTCTGTGGCTCTGCACGAGACGAGCATTTCAACTGTTTAGCAAAAGTGTCTGGTCTGGCTGAGCTGTTACGCTTTTGTTATAAAAATCTGTGTTTATCTGTGGTTACGCCTTGTTTTGTGGAGCACCAATAACGGATTGTTCAAACCAGGAGATTTTCATGCCCGACCCGACGAATTTGCCCGCCTGGCAGGCTTTGCAGACGCATTTTGACCAGTTAAACCGGCAGACGACGCGCAGCCTTTTTGCCGCGGATCCGCATCGCTTTGCGAAATTCAGCTGTCAGCTTCATGATCTGCTGTGCGATTTTTCCAAACAGCTGCTGACCGAACAAACCCTCGATCTGCTCGCTAGTCTGGCCGACCAGGCGGGCCTTAGGGCGAAAATTGAAGCTCTTTTCACGGGTGAAAAAGTCAATATCACCGAGCAGCGCGCCGCCCTGCATACCGCTCTGCGCAGCCCGGCGGAGACTCTGGTGCGAGTCGATGGGCGGGATGTCATGCCCGACATTCAAGGCGTTTTGCAGCAGATGGATGCATTTTGCAACCGGGTGCGCAGCGGGCAATGGCGGGGATACACTGGCCGCCCCATAACCGATGTCATCAATATTGGCATTGGCGGTTCGGATCTCGGCCCCCTGATGGTGGTTGAAGCCCTGAAGCCCTATGCCGGCGACGGACTGCGCAGCCATTTCGTGTCCAACGTCGATGCCAGCCATTTGGTTGAAGTGCTGAAAAAAATCACTCCAGAAACCTGCCTCTTTTTGATTGCCTCAAAAACCTTCACTACCCAGGAAACCCTGACCAATGCCCATTCGGCACGGCGCTGGTTTCTGGAACAGGTCAAAGACGAGCAGCAGATTGCCCACCATTTTGTCGCGATTTCGACCAACCGCGCCAAGGTCGTTGAATTTGGCATTGATCCGGCCAATATGTTTGCATTTTGGGATTGGGTCGGCGGGCGTTATTCCCTGTGGAGCGCCATTGGCCTGTCCATTGCCCTGGCCGTTGGCATGGAGAATTTCCGCGCCCTGCTCGCCGGGGCTCACCAGATGGATGAACATTTTCGCCACCGCCCCTGGCGGCAGAATATTCCGGCCCTCATGGGGCTGATTGGCATCTGGAACGCCAATTTCCGGGGGGCCGAATCTCAAGCCATATTGCCTTATGATCAGTACCTGCATCGTTTTCCGGCCTATCTGCAACAAGCCGACATGGAAAGTAACGGCAAACGTGTGCGCAACGACGGCAGCGCCCTTACCACCAGCAGCGGGCCCATTATCTGGGGCGAGCCGGGCACCAACGGCCAGCACGCTTTTTACCAGCTGATTCATCAGGGCACACGCCTGATTCCCTGCGATTTTCTGGCGGCAGTCACCAGTCACAATCCCCTGGGAGCACATCACCACATTTTACTTTCCAATATGCTGGCCCAAAGCGAAGCCTTGATGACGGGGAAAACCGCCGCAGAAGCCGCCCAGGAGATGCAGACCGCCGGTCTGAGCCCCGCCGAGGTTCAACGCCTGCTGCCCCACCGCGTTTTCCCCGGCAACCGCCCGAGCACCACCCTGCTCTATCGCCAACTCGACCCCCAAACCCTGGGGATGCTGATTGCCCTCTACGAGCATAAAATTTTCGTGCAGGCGGCGATCTGGGATATCAATCCCTTCGATCAATGGGGCGTTGAACTGGGGAAACAACTGGCGCAGAAGATTCTGCCCGAACTGGAGCCCGGCACTCCCATTGGTGACCATGACTGTTCAACCCGAGGCCTGATCGAGCGGATTCGGCAACTGCAGAGTTAAACCTTCAGTTTGATTCCCGAACTTGTCAGTTCGATGCGCTGCTCCTTGTAGAGCGTCCCCGCTGCGCGTTTGAACTGTTTTTTGCTCAAACCCAGCAGCCGCCGAATCTCTTCGGGCGAGCTCTTGTCGTGCAGGGGCAGATAACCGCTGCTCTCAAGAGCTTGCAGCAGCTTCTGCCGCCCCAGATCAATTCCGGCGCGGCCCCCCGGATTGAGACTGAGATCAACCTTGCCATCCTCACGCAGGCGGGCGACATAACCAGTTAGCTGCTGCCCCGGCTGGGCGTGGGCTAATTCGCCAGCGTAAACCAGGCCTTCGTGGCGGCCATTGATAATCATTTTGATTCCCAGTTCGGTCGAGCGCCACACCATCAACGCAACCGGCTGGCCAACCTTTAACCCGCGGGGCGCTTCGAGAAAGTCATCAATCCGGCAGGAACCACACAACTGGCCCTCAGCGTCGAGTTCCACCCGCACCAGCGATCGTTCGCCTGCTCGGGGGCGAAAGGGAATTTCATCGTAGGCAACGGGCAGTTCATAACCGCGCCCCAGATCAAAAAGGATTCCCTGGGGCAGAATTTTTTTAACCCGCAGGGCCGCAAATTCACCAACCTGTGCCAAGGGAAGGCGCAGACTGGCGCGCAAGTCTTTTCCCGGCCGGCCCAGGATAAAGACGTTCAGGCTGGCATGCGGGACTACGAGTTCATTGAGCTCGCTGGCCGGCAAAAATGCCGGGCCAAGGGAGGTCTCAAACCAGGCACCACGCTGGTCAATGTGGGTAACAATCAGTTGGTTGAGCTTGCCGGAAAACACTTCATTTTGCATGACGGAATCCTTTATTTGACAGCTTCATGCCCGCGAAAGCAGCAGCGAAGCTGGACCTAGAACCCTGTAACGCATAGGATTTCGTAAGATTGCGCAGGGATTTTTCGTGTCAGTAAGGCATGATGATCGCTGCCTAGCCATAGCTAAACAGCGATTATCATAACGCAGCTGACGCGGAAAATAACCAGCAAGATGCGAAAGATTATGTGTTATAGGGTACTAGGCTGTTTTTTTCGCGCCTGGCGGTTATACTCCGTTTCGGCAATTTACGTAAAGACCGCGGATCGTCGGGTCTTGAATGATGGTCGGGCATCAACATTAAGGAGTTTAACTTATGAGCACAGACAAAACCCCTTCTTGCACCAATTGCAGCAGTGTGTGGCAAAAACAGGGCAAAACCAACTGCTGGAGCGCCCCGCAAACGGGACCAGCTCAACCTGATTACTGCCCGGCGGCCCTGAACGCCGAACAGGTGGAAGAAACTTTTACCCGTTACACCGAACCCAGTGAAGATGCGCGTCTGGCGCGAGTGGCTGCCCAGGTCGAAGGCCTGTGCTATCAACCGGTGCCGGGCAGTGACGCCATCAATGCGCGCTGGACGCGCGTGGAAGACACCATTGCCCTGGCCCAGCTGATGGGTTATCGCAAAATCGGTATCGCCACCTGCATTGGCCTGTTGGAAGAAAGTGCCCGTCTTGCGGAAATTCTTAGGGCCCAGCAACTGGAACCCATTTCCGTGTGTTGCAAAGCCGGCAGCCTCGACAAGTTAAAACTGGGGTTACAAGAAGAAGAAAAAGTCCGCCCCGGCACCTTTGAACCGGCCTGCAATCCCATTGCTCAGGCCGAAGTTTTAAACGCACAGCAAACCGATATGAACCTGATTGTCGGCCTCTGCGTCGGCCATGATATGCTTTTTGCCAAACATTCCCAGGCTCCGGTTTCGACCCTGGTGGCGAAAGACCGCGTCACCGGCCATAACCCGGTCGCCGTGCTCTATGGTCAAAATTTTTATTACAAACGCCTGCAAAAACAGCCGGTTCTCAGGGTTGAAAAGCCCATAGCGGCAGACACATAAGAGCCAGCGACTTACGGGGATTCAGCGTTAAATTTCATCGTGGGTTTCCACGGTTTTTTTGTGGAATATTCTTGACACAGATGATCGGCTATCCCTATAGTCCGGCCCATCAACCTATGGAGACCTAACCGATGAAACTATCGACCAAAAGCCGTTATGGTGTGCGCGCCATGTTTGACATGGCCTATCATGCCGGAACTCTGCCGGTTCAGATTAAAGATATTTCGCGCCGCCAGGAAATTTCGCCCCGTTACCTGGAACAAATTTTTCAAGACTTAAAAAAAGCCGGGTTGCTCAAAAGCCGCCGGGGGCCACAGGGGGGCTACAGCCTGGCACGACCGGCCGAAGAGATCAGCGTCAAAGATATTATTTTGGCCGCCGAAGGCGAACTGCAGCTGGTCAATTGTGTCAAGGGGCTGCGCAAACCAGGGGTTGAAGAGGGGGAACCGGATTCTGAATGTGAGTTCAATAACCGCTGCGTTACCCAGCATGTCTGGGCCACCGCCAGCAAAATTCTCGGTGATTATTTTCAAAATCTTTCGTTAAAAACCCTCTGCGATCAAGCTCAGGATCTGGGGATGAAGAAAGAGCTGGATCACCGTTTCATGTACTTTATCTAAAGAGTGGCTCCCATGTCGTTACACCCGAAACTAGCCCTGCTGCACGACCAGCTTTCACACATGGAGCGGGTGGTGGTCGCGTTTTCCGGCGGGGTTGATTCCACTTTTCTGCTCAAGGTCGCTTGCGATCTTTTAGGTGCGCAAAACGTTTTGGCCCTGACGGCAACCTCCCCCACCTACCCCAGTTACGAGTTAGAACAGGCCCGCGAGCTGGCTGATGAAATCGGGGTTGAACATCTGCTGATCGAAAGCAACGAACTGGAAATTCCCGGCTTTGCCGATAATCCACCGCGGCGCTGCTACCACTGCAAGCACGAACTCTTCAGCCGCTGCCTGCAAGAGGCGCAAAAACGTGGTTTCACCAGCGTCCTGGATGGATCGAACCTCGACGACCTGGGCGACTATCGCCCCGGTCGTGACGCGGTCAGCGAATTACATATTCATTCGCCCTTGCTCGAAGCAGGCCTGACCAAGGCGGAAATCCGCTCATTGAGCCGCCAGCTCGGCCTGCGCACCTGGGACAAACAAGCCTTTGCCTGCCTGTCGTCACGCTTCCCCTACGGAACCCGTATAACCAGTGAGCGTCTGCGTCAGGTGGATCAATGCGAGACGTTTTTGCGCCAAGCCGGATTTCGCCAGTACCGGGTGCGCTATCACGAAGCGATTGCCCGCATTGAAGTGGCTCCCGAAGAAATTGACCGCCTGCTTGACCCCGCGTTACGCGCACGCCTGGTCGCCAAATTCCGGGCGAGTGGCTTTACTTTTGTCACCCTCGACTTGCAGGGCTATCGAACCGGCAGTATGAACGCGACCCTGCCCGAGAACTAAAAAACACAAACCCAAACCGGTATTTCCATACCGCCGCGGAGATGTCATGCCGAAAAACAGTACCCTTTTTGCTGTCTGCTTCGCCGCTGGTGCCCTCGGTGGACTGGCGAGCAGTCTGTTTCTCTGGATGCTCGGGAACTGGGGAATCACCGCCATGCTCAACGTCAAACTGGCCCCCGAACTGAGTGCGGCCTGGCTCTATCCGCGTCTGGTCTGGGGGGGGCTTTGGGGCCTGGTCTACTTTTTCAGTGTCGGGGTGCCGCGCGCTAGACGCCAATGGGTGCGCAAAGGGTTGTACGCCAGCCTGCTGCCCAGTGCATACATGCTATTTATGGTTTTCCCCTACGATCTGGGCAAGGGGCTCGCCGGGATGAGCCTGGGAACCTTAACCCCACTGGTGGTGGTGGCAACCAATCTGGTATGGGGCTTTTTCTGCGGGGTCTTCACCCGCCTCTTCTGGGGTCGCTAGCATTCGGAATGAAACGCTTGCTTTGTTTCCTTTTCTTCTTATTTCTCTGTTCGCCAGGTATAAGCGCGGCCCAAAGCCTTGAGGGCCAGGTCAGCTGGATCTACGATGGCGATACCCTTGAGGTTGCGGGAATTGGCAAGGTGCGCCTGCTGGGCATTGACTGTCCCGAACGCGAAGACTCCCCGCGTGACGACTACTACTTAAAACGCTACCCCATCGACCGGCAACGCCTGCGCAAAATATCGGCTGCGGCCTTAGATTATCTGATTAAAGTCGCAAAAAAACAGCAGGTTAGACTTGAGCTCGATCGCACGCCAACGGATACCTATGGCCGCACCCTGGCCTACGTTTATCTCAAAAACGGTCAAATGCTCAATCGCCTACTTCTCGATCAGGGGCTGGCGACGGTTTTCCGGCGTTTTGATTTTCGCGAAAAGCCCGATTTCATCCAGCGGGAAAAGACCGCCCGCCAGCAGCAACGCGGCATCTGGCAGAACATTGGGCATTAGTGTGGCTTTTTTGCCCAGGCACGAACAAAAATTTTGAGGATTTAACGTGGAATCGTTACAACAATTTGAGCAGCTGTTAAGTCAGAGTTTCGCCGGCATCAGCCTGGGGCGTATTTTACTCGCCGGGATGGTGCTGTTTATTGCCCTGCTGCTGCGCCATCTGGTTAGTGAAATTCTGGCGCGGAGCCTGTTCAATACCACCCGTCGCGCAGTTGGTGGGCTGGATCAAGTCGTTCTCGAACAGCTGAAACGCCCATCAGGATTTTTGGTTATGGTGGGTGGCCTGTGGCTGGCGAAAACACTCTTGCACTTGCCAATCGAGCCCGTCAACCTGGCCCATGGCGCCAACGAAATCGTGCGCATTTTGCTGATCTTCAACGCCGGCTGGTTCCTGTACAACCTGATTGCTCTGCTTGACGCCTGGCTGGGGCACTGGGCCCAAAAGACCGAATCAACCCTCGATGATCACCTGCTGCCCTTTGTGCGCAAGGGCCTGCGCACCTTTGTCGTCATCATGATGCTACTCATGGCCGCCCAAACCCTGGGATACCCCATCTCCGGCATGCTTGCGTCCCTGGGAATCGGTGGCCTGGCCGTAGCCCTGGCAGCCAAGGACAGTTTGTCAAACATCTTTGGGTCTCTGATGATTATTCTGGATCGCCCTTTTCAGATCGGCGACTGGATTAAAGCGGGCGACATGGAAGGCACGGTCGAAGATATCGGTTTTCGTTCGACGCGCATTCGCACCTTTGCCAAAACCCTGATCACCGTCCCCAACAGTGTGCTCACCAACCTGGCCATCGACAATTTCAGTCTCATGCCTAAACGCCGCATTAAAATGACTCTGGGTATTACTTACGCCAGCCCCCCGGGACAGGTGCGTGAAGCGGTTGAAAAAATCCGCACATTGCTGCGCGAGCATCCGGCCATTGATCAAGAATTTTTTCTGGTCAATTTTACCGACTTTGGGGCATCGAGCCTCGACATTATGGTCTATTGTTTCACCCGGACTACCGTCTGGAGCGAATATCTGGATGCGCGTCAAGATGTCTGTCTGAAAATCATGGATCTGCTCGAAGACTTGGGACTGGAAATCGCTTTCCCCAGCCGGACTCTTTATCTTCACGACATGGCCCCGGCCGAGGCGGACAGTTAACGGCAGATTTTTTGCACAGATACCAGTTTCTGAGCCGGAAACAACCACCGCAAACGCAAAGACCGCGATTGCGCGTTCTGGACAGGTCATCTCGCAGGCTTTCGCAGTCGACAGACCGCAGGGAGGCACCACCCCATGGAAACCCTGGCCCTTTCTGAAGGGATTCGCCACGCATTCAACCACTGTGGAACGAACGACGAACAGCTCTTCCTTACGATTGAATCCCTGGCCGACAAACAGGGGGATCGCGCCTATCACGAAGCCCTCAACTATCTCTTCGCGCGAAATTTCAGTCTTGATCAGGCCAGCCGTTACTGGCGCGAAGCCACCGCAAACTTGCGCCGCAATTCAGGACAGCTGTGTTCTTTCCGCGCTGCGCTGCTGGATTACCTGCGCAATAAAACCAATGAACTGCGCGATCCACGCATTATTGAAGCAAGTACCCTCGCAGAAATCCAACGTTCGGCGGTCTCTGACGGCCTGACCCGACTCTATAATCAGAGTTACTTCAAACAACAACTTCGCCAGGCCGTCGCGCTCGCCAATCGGCAGTCAGGTCAGTCTTTTAGCGTCATTTTATTTGATCTGGATCATTTCAAACAATTCAACGACCGCTGCGGACATTTACAGGGCGATAACGCCCTGCGCCTGCTGAGCGAAATTCTCCAAAATCATACCGATGACCTGGATTTACCCGCACGTTACGGTGGCGAAGAGTTCGCGGTTTTATTGCCCGACACAAATCTGGAAGAGGCGATTCAACGCGCGGAAGCTATTCGGCGGGCGGTGGAGCAGCAGGCTTTTGCCGGGCAGGAAAAACTCGATACCACCAACCTCACCATCAGTGGCGGCGTCGCCTGCTACCCGCAGGATGGCACAACCGCCAATGCCCTGATTGAAGCAGCCGACCACATGCTTTACGCAGCCAAGGTCGCACGCAATATGGTGCAGCCGCGCCTCGATAACACCCGCTGTGCCAGCCGTCACCACTATCGCAACATTGTTGAGCTGCGCCTCGCCGGCCAACCCCGTTTCGCCTCGGCTCTGTCGGCCGATATCAGCCACCGAGGCCTCTCCCTCAAGAGTGACCGCAGCCCCGAGATCGGTTCAGTGGTTGAGCTACGCTTCCGCTATCCCTTCTGGCCACGCAATCTTGAAACCTTCGGCTACGTGCGCCATATCAGTGGCACCCCAGCTGCGGGTTCATTCAAAATCGGCATCGAATTCGACCAGCCCCAAAACAGCTTCTGCGCCATGTTATTGCCCGACACCAACAGTGAACCGGCCTGAAAAGGCACAAGATCCCTTTAACAACCCCCTGAATTCTGCTGCATAATCCCCCCTCTCGTCTAAAAGCCAACCTCGACATTCAGGATCGTTTGAGCGTGGTTAATCTTCAGGGCCAGCGTTTCACCCCGGTGCATGTTCATCAGCGGATAGAGCAGATCAAAGCGCTCGCGCACCGGCAGCTCATTGACCTGCAACAAAATATCGTCTTTGACGATGCCGGTTTTTTCGGCGGCGGATCCGGGCATAACCATGGTAACGCGCAAGCCCTGCGGCGTCTCTTCCAGGCCGACGCCAAGTTTGACGCCGGAAGATTCTTCTTCGTAGCGAGTCAGCTTCAAGTAATCGTAAGGACGCATGGGAAAGGCGGGAACCGCGACATCCATGGTTTGAACCTCGCGCCCTTCGGGTATTTCTATTTCGCGGGAACCAACCAGCAGGTAAGAGACCGGCAGGCGCCGATGCAGGCGCCGGGGGATACCGAAGCCGTAACGCACGTGATTGCCCCCGGCAGCGACGACAAGCTGACGTTCTTGCCCTGCCGGGCTGCGCAGGTAAGCGGCGAGATTTTCGGCCATGGTCTCATCCCACAAGGTTTGTACGCGTAGAAAACCTTCCGTGCGCGCCTTGCCCATCTGGTGGCCAGTGTAGATGCCGGCCGTCATGGCGCGTTGATAGGGATCGGAAAAGTCGAATTCCGGCAATAACGCCTGGTCTTCAGGGGATAATTCGTCGAGGGGAGTGCGCCCGACTTTGCGCACCAGACTTTTAGGGGCATTGAGGGCCAGAATCGGAATAGTGTTCTGGCGACAGAAATCCAGCAGCGGACGGTAAAGAGCAAAATTCATCTGCCAGTTATCGAACCAACCCACCTGGCGCAGAAAATCGACTTCCGTCAGTTCTCCGGCGCTCCATTGATCGAGAACCGGTTGTTGCTCGGGGGTGAACATCTCCATCCCCAAAGTGACCTGCTGGGGGTTACGACGCCATAAACCCTCCAGAACCTCCAGCTGCAACGCATGGGCGGCGGGATTATCGTGGGTTTCACCGACGAAGACCACGCGCGTGTTGCCCATGGCTGCGAGCATCTGCTCAAGGCTGAGGCGATGTCCGCTGGCGAGGTGGAACAGATCACCCACCTGGGGATTTTCGAGGGGATAGGGTAACTCCGGATCGCCCATGAGCTTCGAACCGGTCGGGGCGCAGGCGCTCAAACTAAAAACACCGAGCAGCAGGAACAGGGTGGGTCGAAAAAAGTGTTTCATGGTTCTTCCTTATCGGTAGAATTTGATGATGTTGCCAATTAGAACATAAGTAAGGTTCTCGGCTCAAGGCGCAAGGGGAAAGGGCTTTGCTGCGGGCTGGTCAAATTTTGTGATTGACACCGGGCTTGAAATCGCTAGACTTCGGCCCTGTTTTCTACTTGGTTTTTCAGCGGTTTGCGGGTAAATTCCCCTGAAGGTGACAAGCGGATCTTCGACAGCTACCCCCTGGGAGAAAAATATGAGCAAGGTTCTGATTATTGGCGCAGGTGGCGTTGGTCGGGTGGTGGTGCACAAATGTGCCCAGGCCAACGAAATTTTTACCGAAATCATTCTCGCCTCACGCACACAGTCGAAATGCGACGCGATTGCCGCCGAAATAAAAAGCTGTACAGTGCGCACGGCCAGGGTCGATGCCGACAATGTCGCGGAATTGACCGCGCTTTTGCGCCAGGAAAAGCCGCAACTGGTGATCAATGTCGCCCTGCCTTATCAGGATCTGACCATCATGGATGCCTGTCTGGCCGCCGGGGTTGATTATCTCGATACCGCCAACTATGAACCGCTGGAAACGGCGAAATTTGAATACAGCTGGCAGTGGGCCTACCATGAGCGCTTTCGTGAACAGGGCCTGATGGCTTTGCTCGGCAGTGGCTTTGATCCGGGCGTAACCAATGTTTATACGGCGCTGGCGGCCAAAAAATATCTGGATGTGGTTGAAGAAATCGACATTATTGATGCCAATGCCGGCAGCCACGGTCACCCCTTTGCGACCAACTTCAATCCTGAAATCAATATTCGCGAAGTGACAGCGACCTGCCGTCACTGGGAAAATGGCCAGTGGGTGGAAACTGCGCCTTTGTCGACCAGGCGCAGCTTCGATTTTCCGGCAGGTATCGGGCCGATGAATATTTATCGCCTCTATCATGAAGAGATGGAGTCCATCGTCAAACATATCCCGACGATTAAAAAGGCCCAGTTCTGGATGACCTTTTCGGATAATTATCTCAAGCACCTTGAGGTACTGCAAAATGTCGGTATGACGCGGATCGACGAGATTGAGTATCAGGGCCGAAAAATCGTGCCCTTGCAGTTTCTCAAAGCGGTGCTGCCCGATCCCGGCAGCCTTGGCCCCTTGACCACAGGTAAAACCTGTATTGGCGTGCTGGCGCGAGGTTTAAAAAATGGGCAGCCGAAGCAGGTGTATATCTACAATATCTGCGATCATGAGGCCTGTTACGCCGAAACCAATTCTCAGGCGATCAGCTTTACCACCGGCGTGCCGGCGGTGGTCGGGGGCATAATGATGCTCAGCGGAAAATGGCGTGGGGCCGGGGTTTTTAATATGGAAGAGTTTGATCCCGAGCTTTTTCTTGAAGTTCTCGACCCCATGGGTTTGCCGACGCAGGTGGTCGAAGGTCAATGGCCGACGCTTTGATCCTTTAGTCCCTAACCCTTCAGCATCCAGAGCCTGAGGCCGCCATGGAACGGGTATCTGTCGCCCGGATGGCGACAGCTAAGCGCCAGGGATGGCTTCATGCGGCCCGTGGAATGGGGGTCTCGGGCTCTGCCTCAACGGAGCTGAAGAGATACATTGGTCTTAGCATTTGTGTGACAGGATGACAGCGCATTGACCACTATCGACATTGAAACCATTGCCAGACTCGCGCCCTCCCCCGCCTATGTTGTCGATCTGGGGCGCTTGCGGCATAACCTGGCGATTCTGGATCAGGTGCAGCAGCGCAGCGGTGCGAAAATTTTACTGGCTCTCAAAGCCTATGCCCTCTGGCCGACCTTTCCCCTGATTCGCCAAACCTTGCAGGGCGTTTGTGCCAGCAGCCCCTGGGAAGCGCGTTTGGGGCGTGAAGAATTTGGTGGCGAAGTCCACAGTTTTTCGGCGGCCTTTAAAGCGGCGGATATCCCTGAGCTCTTGAGCCTTTCCAATCATCTGGTCTTTAACTCTTTTTCTCAGCTTGAACGCTTCCGGCCCCAGTGGGAAAAAGCGCGCGGGCGAGTATCGGTGGGTCTGCGTGTGAACCCGCAGCACTCTGAAGGGGCGGTGCCCCTTTACGATCCCTGCGCGCCGCACTCACGGCTCGGCATTCCGCGGGCGGCGTTTGAAGGCCAGTCGCTTGAGGGCGTCGAGGGCTTGCATTTTCATACCCTGTGTGAACAGCTGTTTGAACCTTTGGCGCGTACGGCCGCTGCTTTTGAAGAACAATTTGGCGAGTTTCTGCCGCAGATGCGCTGGCTGAATCTGGGCGGTGGGCACCATATTACCAGCCAGGGTTATAATCTGGATGGGCTGGTCGAACTCCTTCGCTATTTCAAGCAGAAATACGCGCTGGACGTTTATCTGGAGCCGGGCGAGGCCGTCGCCATCGGCACCGGCGTGCTGGTTGCCGAAGTGCTCGACCTGGTGCATAACCAGATAGATATTGCCATTCTCGACGTGTCGGCCACCTGCCACATGCCCGACGTGCTGGAAATGCCCTATCGCCCGCAGATTACCGGCGGTGCCGCTGCTGGCGAAAAGGCCTGCACCTATCGTCTGGCCGGGGCCTCCTGTCTGGCCGGGGATGTGATCGGTGACTGGTCGTTTGACCAACCCCTGCAGCCTGGCGACCGCCTGGTCTTCGAAGACATGGCTCACTACACCATGGTCAAAACCACCACCTTTAATGGTATTCAACACCCGCATCTCTGTACTTATGAGCCGCAAACCGCAGACCTGAAAGTGGTGCGCAGCTTTTCCTTTGCCGATTTCAGAAGCCGCCTCGGTTAAAACGCCGAGGGGCTCAACCCATGCAGAACCGGATACCTTGAAGATCCGCGCCATAGAAAGGTTTTTTTGCCGATGAAACGCTGGAGCGTAAGTGATTCTGAACGCATTTACAATATGCCCAACTGGGGCAGCGATCTCTTTTCCATCAACAAAAAAGGTCACGTTTGTGTTCATCCGACCCCGACCTCGAAGTATGCGATCGATCTGCGTGCCCTGGTCGATGATCTGGTCAAGCGCAAAATTAAACCGCCGATCCTGATTCGTTTCATGGATATCCTGCAAGGGCGAATTGCCGCAATCAACCGCGCTTTCAATAATGCCATCGCAGAAAATGACTACCCGGCCGGTTATCAGACCTTTTACCCCATCAAGGTGAATCAGCAGCGTCAGGTGGTTGAGGCCATCGCCAATTTCGGCAAGAAGCACACTATCGGTCTGGAAGTCGGCTCCAAGCCGGAACTGGTGGCGGCTATTTCCTTTGCTGCCGGCAACAAGCTACCGATTCTGTGCAACGGCTACAAAGACAACGAATTTATTGAAATGGTGCTCTACGCCACCCGCGTCGGTTTCGATATTACGATTGTAGTCGAAAAGCTTTTCGAGCTGGAGAAGATCATTGCCCTCTCCCAGAGTACCGGAATTGTTCCCAAACTGGGTATTCGCGTTAAGCTTTCTTCCAAGGGCACGGGCAAGTGGGCGACTTCGGGGGGCGAGGATGCCAAGTTCGGGTTGAAAATTTCCGAACTGCTTGCCGCCGTTGAAATTTTACGCACCAACGCACTGCTGCAAACCGTCAAACTGCTGCATTTTCATATCGGCAGTCAGATTACTAAAATTGATAAAATTAAAAATGCCCTGATCGAAGGCAGTCGCATTTACGCCGAAATGCGCAAAATGGGGGTTGATCTGGAATATATGGATATCGGCGGTGGCTTGGGGGTCGATTATGACGGTTCAAAATCGAGTTATTTCTCCAGTGTGAATTACACGGTTGAAGAATACGCCAACGATGTCATTTATCAGGTCAAGAATATTTGCGAAGAAGCCGGAGTACCCTGCCCGAATATTATTTCGGAATCGGGACGCGCGACGGTTGCCCACTATTCCGTACTGATTACCAATATTCTCAATACCGACACCCAGAGCACTCAGCCCGATTTTGAAAAAATTCTTAACGAAACCGAAAAGCTCTCCCCAACAGTGCGCAAGCTGGTCGATATTTACCAGAGTCTTGATCGCCATTCCTTACGCGAAGATTTTCACGACACCCTGCAACTGATTCAGGAGGCGACCAGTCTGTTTAATCTGGGCTACCTGAACCTTAACGATCGGGCCCTGGCCGAATGGTTGTGCAATAAAATATTTTTCAAGATCAACGGCATTGTTGAACGGCTTAAGCCGGTTCCGGACGAACTGCAAAGTTTTCAGCTGTCTTTGCGTCAAACCTATTTTGCCAATTTTTCCCTGTTTCAGTCGGTTCCCGATTCTTGGGCGATTGACCAGCTTTTTCCCATAGTGCCCTTGCAGCGACTGAACCAGAAGCCCGACGTCATGGCCTCAATTGCCGATATTACCTGCGATTCCGATGGCGAAATCACCAGTTTTGTTGGTGAAAACGGGCGCAGCAAATTTCTGCCGATTCACCAGATTGACCGTGATGAAGATTACTACATTGGTTTCTTTCTGATTGGGGCCTATCAGGAAATTCTCGGGGATATGCACAACCTTTTCGGCGATACCAATGCCGTGCACGTTTCTTTCAACCGCAAAACCAACTACAAGATCGATACGGTCATCAACGGTGACGCCACCTGGGAAAGCTTAAAATATGTGCAGTACAAAGGGCCCGAGATCCTCAAGCAGGTGCGTGATGCCCTGGAAAAAAACGTCGCTTTACGCAAGGTTTCGTTTGAGGAAACCAGCCACTTTCTCGAAATGCTCGATCGCGCGCTGGTGTCTTATACCTATTTGGGGGAGTAGGTTGATCGTGAATCGTGAATCGTGAGGCGTGAGGAGGAAAAGTTTCACTCCTCACGCCGGATCTCACACGGCGCCGGGTTAATTCTTGGCGGTGTGGCGTTCGTTCATCACTTTGTAGGCGCACAAGGAACCACACATGGTGCAGGCGCCGTGTTCCTCGTCAACCCCTGATTCCGCGCGCAAGCGCCGGGCTTTTTCGGGGTCAATCGCCAAATCAAACTGCGCTTTCCAATCAAGATTCTTGCGGGCCCGAGCCATGGCGTGGTCTTTTTCAATCGCCCCGGGCAGGCCTTTGACGATATCGGCGGCGTGGGCGGCAATGCGGACGGCCATGACGCCTTCGTGCACATCTTCCACCGTGGGCAGACGCAGATGCTCACTGGGGGTAACATAGCAGAGAAAATCGGCCCCGGCCGCACCGGCAACCGTGCCACCTATGGCCGAGGTAATGTGGTCGTAGCCCGGCGCGATGTCGGTGACCAGCGGCCCCAGTACGTAGAAGGGTGCGCCGTGGCACAGCCGCTTCTGGAGTTTGATGTTGGCTTCAATCTGATCGAGAGGCACATGGCCCGGCCCTTCAATCATGACCTGGATGCCTTTCTCCTGGGCGCGCTGGGTCAATTCGCCGAGGAGAATCAGCTCTTGAATCTGGGCACGGTCGGTGGCATCGGCCAGGCAGCCGGGACGAAAGCCATCGCCCAGGGACAGCACGGCATCATAGGGGCGCACCAGTTCGAGCAGGCGGTCAAAGTGTTCAAACAGGGGATTTTCGGCGTTGTTGTGCAACATCCACTCCACCGTAAAAGACCCCCCGCGCGACACAACTTCCATGACGCGCCCCTCTTTTTCCATGCGCGCCAAGGTTTCGCGGGTGACACCGCAATGAACGGTAATGAAATCGACCCCGTCATCCAGATGTTTTTTGACCCCGGCGAAGATATCTTCGACGCTCATATCGACGATGGGTTTGCCCTGGTTGAGCACCGCGTCACAGGCGGCCTGGTACAGGGGCACGCTGCCGATGCACAGCTGGGTTTCGGCAATCACCGCCGCGCGAATTTCATCAATCGGTCCGCCGGTGGAAAGATCCATCAGGGCATCGGCCCCGGCGGCCTGAGCGACCTTGGCCTTTTCCAGCTCTTTGTCGATGCTGGTGTCGTCTTGACTGGTGCCGATATTGGCGTTGGTTTTGGTGCGTAAACCTTGCCCGACGGCCAGGGGTTTGCCGCCTCGATGCTGGGTGTTAAGACAAATAACGGCCACGCCCGCGGCAATTTTTTGCCGCAGCAGCTCCGCGTCAATTCCTTCAATCTGCGCCGCCTGACGCACCTGATCACTGATCTGCCCGTTGCGGGCCATTTCAAGTTGGGTCATGAGTTCCTCGAAAAAAACAGCAGCGCCACCCCATTCGTGGTTCGCTGCCGTGTGCAGAAGGTTAAGGGTCTGAATCTTTGCTTGAAAAGCAAACCTTAGTTATGGGGTTGATGAAAATACTGAAAAGCCCCGGCGACATGATTGACCGGGCCCTGGCCCGTACCGCACTCAAAGGGCGCTGCCAGGGCCAGATCGAGAAATTTTTTGGCCTCTTGCACGGCGGCGAGCAAGGGCAGTCCCTGCGCCAAAAAGGTGGCGATGGCCGCCGACAGAGTGCAACCGGTACCGTGGGTGTTGCGGGTGGCAATGCGCGGCGAACGCAACTCGTGCCACTCATCGCCGAGCAAGAGCAGGTCGAGAGCATCGCCCTGGGGAAGATGACCGCCCTTCATTAACACATGACGTGCGCCGAGCTGCTGCAATATGCGACCAGCTTCAAGCATTTCCTCCGGGTTGGAAATTTTCATGCCGCTGATTTTTTCGGCTTCGGGCAAATTGGGGGTCAGCAGATAGGCCTGGGGCAGCAACTGGGAAATAAGGCTGTCAATCCCTTCATCGGCCAGCAACGCGGTTCCATCTTTGGCGACCATAACCGGGTCAACCACGGTCAGTAGAGCATGCCGCCGCAGAATGCGTGCAACCCGCCCGATGGTGCCACCCCAATTGAGCATGCCGGTTTTAACCGTGTCCGCGCCAATGTCATCGAGCACTGCATCCAGTTGTTCGGCAACAAAATCAGAATCGATGGGCAAAACACCTTTGACCCCCAAGGTGTTTTGAGCGGTCAGGGCGCTGATGACACTGCTGGCATAGCTGCCGAGGAGGCTGATAGTTTTAATGTCGGCCTGAATCCCGGCGCCACCGCCGCTATCCGAACCGGCGATCGTCAGTACCCGCCCCCGTGGTCGGTTGAGCTTGCGATTGAACAACAGGGAGATTTCACGGGCGGCGACAGCTGGCTGGGGATCGGCCATAACGGCTTTAATCACCGCAACCGCATCGGCTCCGGCCTCAAGAACTTGTTCGGCACCGGCGACATCTATGCCGCCAATGGCCACCAGGGGAATGCGTACCGCCCGCCGCACCCGTTGCAGCACATCCAGCCCGACAAGCTCGGGGGCGTCTTTACTGTTGGTCGGGAAGATGCTGCCCAGGGCAATATAGTCAGCGCCATGATTCTCGGCTTTCAGGGCCTGGTCAACATTGTGGGTTGAAACGCCGATGACTTTATCGCGTCCCAGCAGTTGACGGGCCTGAGAGACACTCATATCACCCTGACCCAAATGAACGCCATCGGCGTCAACGTCATGGGCCAGTTCGACAAAATCATTGACAATAAAGGGAACCTGGGCCTTGCGGCAGAGTTCACGCAGTTCGTGAGCCATTGCCAGCCGTTCTGCCGCTTCGATGTTTTTAGCCCGATATTGTAAAACCCCGACGCCACCGCGCAGCGCCGCGGCAACCCGTGCCGGCAAGCGGCCATCCTCGTTATGATCGGTAATCAGATAGAGTCCGGCAATCATTTGCAAACTCCCGTCAGGCAGAATATTCGTTGGCGAAAAAATCGACAGCAGAGGTTAAATGGCTTCAGGCCATGACAATCCGCTGGTTGAGTAAATCAATTTCACTCAGCGAACCTTCGATTTGCCGACTTTTACCAAAATTATCGATGAGTTTGAAGCCGTTAGCAACCACCAGCAAGGAGGCAACATCTTCAAGGCTGATTTCTTCTTCACCCGCGACCAGTTTGAAGGGACCGTAATCAAGGCACATTTTTTAAATCTCCTGTAAACAAGACAATGCGCAACAATAACAGACCGCTTCGAAAACTGTCAATTCATGGATCTGCGTCTTTGCGCCGCCCAGAGTCTGTTTTTACCGTTGACAACAGTGTTTGCGCTCGGCTAAAGTTCCGCAACGGAGATAGAACAATGTTACAGATAAAATACAGCACAGGTTTGCTCCAGGTCGTAGTCGTCGTCCACTGACGGCTCGCGGCAACCCGGATTCAACCACGAATCTCAAGGGAGCTCGGGTCACACCCTTCTGCTCCCTTTTCTCTACTGAAAAGGCTGCGGGACGCGAAATCTCGTGGCCTGTTTTTTTATTGCGGAGAAATGACTATGAAAAATGGCGCACAGATTTTATTGGATTGTTTAAAGGCCGAGGGAGTCGAGGTAATTTTCGGTTATCCCGGTGCCCGCACTTTGCAGGTGCATGACGCCTTGATGTTGGATAAGGACATTCGTCACATTCTGGTACGCCATGAACAGGGGGCCGCACATGCCGCCGATGGCTATGCCCGCACCACCGGAAAAGTCGGCGTCTGCCTTACCACTTCGGGGCCGGGGGCAACCAATCTGGTGACGGGAATTGCCACCGCTTTTATGGATTCGGTGCCGATGGTGGCCCTGACATGTCAGGTCACAACCGCCGATATTGGCAATGATGCTTTTCAGGAAGCTGATATGACCGGCATTACCCGCCCGATCACCAAACATAATTATGTGGTGACCAATGTCAAGGATCTGGCCCGGGTGATTCGTGAGGCCTTTCACATTGCGCGCACGCGCCGACCCGGCCCGGTGCTGGTCGATCTGCCGAGTGATGTGTTGGCGGCTAAAACCCGGGCGGTGATCCCGACGGAGGTCAAACGTCGTGGTTATCCGGAAATGGCACCGGTTAACTTTAAGCAGCTCAAAAAAGCCGCGGATCTGATCAATAAAGCGAAAAAACCACTTTTTTACGTCGGCGGCGGCATTACGCTGTCGAACAGCGCCACGCAGATGCGTGCCCTGGCCGAAAAAGCCGGGATTCCCGTAACCCATACCCTGATGGGCGTCGGTGTTATGGATCCACAGTCCCCCCTCGCCGTCGGGATGCTGGGCATGTATGGGGCCTGGTACGCCAATATGGCGGTGGCGGAATGCGATTGTCTGATCGCGGTCGGAGTGCGGTTCGATGATCGGGTGACCGGCAAGGTTGATACCTTTGCACCCAAGGCGAAAATTATTCATATCGATATTGATCCCTCCAGCATCTTCAAGGTGGTGCAGGGCGGTTTGCCGATTGTCTGCGATGCAACCGAAGCCCTGGAAAAATTACTTCCGCTGGTTGAATCGCAGCAGCATCCCGACTGGGTTGCGCAAATTGACGCCTGGAAAGCCAAGGGCCCACTGCCGCGACCGCAGCGCGATCATTTGATGCCCCATGAGGTGATGGAAGCCATTGCGCAGGTTGCCGGGGATCGCCCAGTGGTCGCGTCTGATGTCGGATTGTCACAGATGTGGACCGCCAACTATCTTCCCTTTCACGGCCCACGGCAATACATTACCAGTGGTGGGCTGGGCACCATGGGCTATGCCCTGCCGGCGGCCATGGGAGCCGCCTTGGGCAACCCGGAGCGACCGATTTTTGCCATCAATGGCGACGGCGCTTTTCAAATGAACTGTCAGGAGCTTGCCACCTGCGCTCATTACCGTATCCCGGTGAAATGTCTCATCCTCAACAACGGCAAGCTGGGCATGGTGCGCCAGTTCCAAAAGGTTTTTCTTGCGTCGCGCTTTGCTTCAACCTGTCTTGGACCCAGGATCGATTTCTGTATGGTGGCGCGGGGCTTCGGGGTCAAGTCCCTGCGCGCCCATGGCAAGCAAGAGCTTGCTGCCGCACTGAAAGAAGCCATGCTGGTGCCCGGTCCGGTGGTTATCGATGTCCCGATTGACCCCGATTGCTATTCCTTCCCCATGGTGCCACCGGGGCGTAAGGCAACGGAAATGATTTTTGATCCTGGGGAGTGGCAGGGGTAGGTGCGGCGCTACGGGGTCATCGAGGGATTTCGCGCGCGAAAAGTCCCCGGGCGGGCTCCCGCATTCACGCGGACACAGGGCCCGGCCCTAAGGGTTTCCCGCCGAATTCGCGGCAATTTGGCGCAGTTTTTCCAGCCCAACCTCTTCAACAAGTTTGCCGAAGCGGCACTTACGTTGTTGGGCGCTAAACCAGGTGATCAGACGATCCGTCGCCCGCAAAGCCTCTGCGCTGGTTAAGTTTTCGAGCAAGCGGTGGCTCAGGCGTGGTGCCGAACCGCCATTGCCCCCCACTTGCAGGTGCCAGCCCTGGGTCGTGCCCAGCAGGCCAATGTCTTTGATGCAAACTTCACCACAGTCGTTCATACAGCCTGAAACCGCCATTTTTAATTTCCATGGCAGTTCTTTGGCCTGAAATTGTTCATCAAGCTTTAAGCCCAGGGCCACGGAATCTTGCTGACCGCGTTTACAAAAGTCGGTGCCCGGACAAATTTTTATCGAACGCACGCAGGGCCCAAAGGGACGTGCCGGGCGCATACCGCCCAAGGCTGCCCAGGCAGTATCCAGATCCTCTTCCCGCAAGCCGATAATCGCAATGCGCTGAGCGCTGCTGAGTTTAAGTTGTGCCCCGAATTGGCGCGCCACGGCCGCAATCTGTTCCAGTTGTTGTGGTGTAGCCAGCCCGGCAGGTAAATGGGGCACAATCGCGTAGCTGAGGCGGTCGCGTTGAATAATGGCTCCCTTTGCAATTTTGTCGCGTTTAATTTGATCCATGGATTATTTTTTAGCCGGCCCAAACACCAGAATCCCTCCATAATGGCCGAGGAGGGTGACACAGAAAAGCGCTCCTGCGGCCAGAATCAGGAAGAAGAAGGTCGGAATCCCGAAGCGGGTGAAAAGTTCCGCCTGGCTGAAACGCAGATAAAACATTTCCAGGCAGATCAAAACCAGGCACACGCCTAGAATCAGTTTGCGATGGAAAATTTTGCTGCGCGCGCCACCGAAATGGCGTTGCCAGCTGTAGATCCCTGTTGCCAGAGTCAAAATCGCACTCAGGCAGATAACTCCCAACAGCAGATAAATGCCATGATCGAGGGTTTTGACCCGCAGCACTACCGTGATGGCCAGAAACAATCCCAAAGTCGGTATCAGGGCGTTAGGAAAATGGGCCATAACCGGATGGGGTTTGAAGGACGCTTGCATTTCACCGATGAAATTCATGATTTTGGATGGCGCAGGTTTGTCTTCTGGCGCTTTCACCTCAGGCGGTTCCTCCTCTTTCGGGTCCTCTGCGGTGGCGACAACCGCTTCGGAGCTTGGCGCAGCTTCTTCCACCAGCACAAATTTTTCCGAACCAACCCCGCACACGGGGCAAACTTCGGGCGGAGTGTCGCCCGTATGCAGATAACCACAAACTGAACAACGCCAACGTTTCAGCATAAAACCTCCCGTCAGGTAGAATTTGACTCCCCTGGGGGAATCCCTATAATCGTAAAATAAATTTTTACGTCAAACAGCTGGCGAGCAGTTTGCCAGTTTCTTCCCTATCCTGCAAGGAGAGAGCTTATCATGAGAGCTGTTTTAATCGATGCATTTGGTGGTGTTGATGTTTTGAAACTGGGCGAAACTGAGTGTCCTGCGCCTAAAAATGACGAGGTGCTGATTAAGGTCGTTGCCACCAGTATCAACCGTCCCGACTTGGTGCAGCGCGAGGGCAAATATCCACCGCCCCCCGGCGATTCCGAGATCCTCGGTCTGGAGGTTGCGGGCACCATTGCCGAACTGGGCAGTGAGGTCACGGGCTGGAAAGTTGGCGACCGGGTGATGGCCCTGGTTGGCGGTGGCGGGTATGCCGAATATGCGGTGGCCTACGCTTGCCACCTGATGCCCATTCCCGAAAGCATGAGCTACGAAGAAGCCGCCTGCGTCAACGAAAGTTACATCACCGCCTTCCTCAACGTCTTCATGCTCGGCGGGCTGCAAGATGGTCAGACCGCCATCCTCCACGGCGGTGGCGGCGGGGTCAACACCGCGGCCATTCAGCTGGCCAAGGCTCTGACCCCAAAGGCCAAGCTGATTGTCACCGCCCACCCGTCAAAGATGGCACGGGTTAAGGATCTGGGCGTCGATCTGGTCATCGATTTCACCACCACCCCCGACTTCAGCCCGGAAGTCAAGGAATTCACCAACAAGAAGGGGGTCAACCTTATTCTCGACCATGTTGGTGCGAAATATCTCAAACCCAACATGGACAGCCTCGGCTATACTGGCAAGCTGGTGGTGATCGGCATTATCAGCGGCATCAAGGCCGAACTGAATCTGGCGCTGATGATGGTGAAACGCCAACAGATCATCGGCAGTGTCCTGCGCAGCCGCCCGGTGGCGGAAAAGGGTGACATCATCGCCGAATTCACCAGACGCGCCCTGCCGAAATTCGCCGATCGCAGCATTGTGCCGATGATTGAAAAGGTTTTCCCTTTCGAGCAGATACAGGACGCGCATCGCATGATGGAAGAAGACACGCACTTCGGCAAAATTGTCCTCAAAATCAGCTAAGGGGCAAGGATAAGGCCGGAGCAACCGCTTTGCGAACATCTGAGATTTATTTTCCAAGGCTGGACGCTGGAGGATGTTTGATATGTCATTGGAACTCCCCTTAAGTGAGTTTTTTGCTACACAACCGCATCTTGAGTTTGTCGTTTGGATCGGAAGTCGAGCTCTCGGCAGCCCTCAGGTCGACAGCGATTGGGATTTTGCTCTCCAGTGGAATTTCGCCCTGGGTTTTATGGAAAAAATGAGCGCCGGTGAAGAGCTGCGTAATCAGTTGGCAGCCAAGCTCGAGGTGTCCGTGGACAAAATTGATCTTATCGATCTTGTCTCGGCAGGTTTGACTATGCGTGCAGTTGTTGCGGAAGAAGGCGTCATACTCAAGGGTGAAAAATCCATTGCCTGGCAGCATTTTTTACAACGAACCTGGCGTGAACTTGAAGAGCATTATTGGGAGAAAATTTATGCGATTTGATCTCTATCAGGCAGAAAGCTCCCTGATTGCACAGACCCAGTCGTCAATATTGGATGAAGTTCGCGATTCTCTGCTTGCAGGTAAAAACCTGTCGCGACTGGAGCAGAACGGGGTGCTGCATGCTTTTCAGGTTCTGATTGAAAACGCCATAGGTAAAGCCAAGCAGATTCTCAAGGCTGCGGGCAAGCAGGTTCCGCTGTCGGCTTACGACAGTTTTTTACAGATCACTGAACTCGGGGTTATCGGGCCAGATGATCTTTCCAATTGGAATGCGGTCATTGGTTTGCGCAATCGGATCGTTCATGACTATATGAACATCAATATGCCCCAAGTTTTGGAACTGGTGAAAGATGAACGCTACGCCTTCGTCAGGGATTTCCTTATGGCACCCATTGCCGACGAAGGCTGAGATTGGATGATGTCGTGAAATTTTTTTAAACCTTCGGGATTTCCGCCTGCGCGGTAAAGACCGTCTACTCTCCACCTTCAGCCCTGCGCCTTATGTCTCTGCGCAGGGCTGTTTTTGAGGGGAATCTGACTTTGCCAGTGAAATGGGCAAGGATACCCGGAACAGGCTGCCTTTGCCGGGCTGGCTTTCGACTTCGATCAGGCCTTCGTGGGCCTGGACAATACCGTAGGACACCGGTAATCCCAGACCGGTACCCGTCTTTTTGGTGGTGAAAAAGGGGTGAAAAATCTGACTGCGCACCTCTTCGCTCATGCCCATGCCCTCATCCTGAATATCGATCTGGACATAATGATTGTGCCGGCAGCTTGCGACTCGCAGCCGACCGCCGGCAGGCATGGCCTGTAAGGCGTTAACCAGCAAGTTGGTAAAGACCTGGCGCAAACGGTCGGCGTCACCAAAGCAGGCGGGCAGCTCAGCCTGGGGTTCGAAACAAATATTGACCGCGGGGGCGGGAACTTGGTGCCGGAGCTGCGCCAGGGTTTCTTTGAGCATCTGGTTGAGGTTGAAGTGGCCTTTGCGTAAATCCTGCTTACGGGCAAAATCAAGCAGATTACTGGTAATCAGGGAAATGCGTTCAATTTGATCAAGAATTTCAGCGGTTTCGTCACGACCCTCAACCTGATCAGCCATCAATCCCTGTAAAATTTCCGCGTTGCCGCGAATTATCGCCGCTGGATTGTTTATTTCGTGAGCGACTCCCGCAGCCAAAGATCCAATCGCCGCCAGCTTTTCAGCGTGGGCCAGTTCAGCTTCCGTGCGCACCAGTTGTTGATTTTTTTCTTCGAGCAGGCGGGTGCGCTCTACGACTTTCTGTTCAAGATCGCGGTTCAGTTCCGCCAGGGCCTTGTCCTGCTCGGCAAGACGATCATAATAGCGGCGCAAGGTTTTTTCAGCGGCCTTGCGTGCCGTGATATCCGTAAAAGTCAGCACCGCGCCTTCGACCTGCTGTTGATGGTCGTGCATCGGGGTCACCACACAGGAAACCGGCATCCGGCTGTTATCGGCGCGCCACAGGAATTCTTCGTCACTGCGATAGCTGGTGCCGCAGGCAAGGGTTTCGGCAATAAAATCATGGGCACGTCTTTCGGTAGAATTTTTCAGCAGAATTGCGTAGTCTACACCCTTGCATTCGTCGGCCTTTCGGCCCAGGAGTTCCGCCGCCGCCGGGTTGATAAATGTCATCTGTTTCTGTTGATTAACACCGATGACTCCTTCACCCGCTGATGCCAGAATCTGTTCATTCTGACGACGCAGCTGCGCCATTGTCCGCAGTTGCTCGCCCGTCATTTTCGTGATCAGCCCCCCCAGACTGAGAAACCCGGCGAAGGTCAGCAGGCTGAGAAGAAACAGGTCGAGAGCTCCCTGACTAAGGCTGACCTCGGCACTTTGGGCCAGCTCGCGATTGCGTTCTTCGGTCAGCCCGGCGAGCACCGGGTACAAAGCCTCAAGCCGGGTCAGTTCGCGCAGAACTTCGCCCTGCATGCCCGCGCGCTGCCGCATCAGAGTCAAACGGTCTTCGGCCAGGCGATAAAGCCCACCGCGGCCGGGGTGAATGGTTTGATATTCTTCGTAAACGCTGTAACCCACACCGAATAAGCCCTCTTTAAAGGCGTTCAGGGTCGGCGCCGACATTTCCTGCGGTTCCAGGTTGCCGGCACCACGCAGTCGCTGCAGTTCCTGTTCAAGACGTTCGAGGCTGGGCTTGATCTGGTTGTCGCGCAGATCGGCGAGCTGATCAAGGCGTTCTTCTGCAGCCAAAATTTCCACCAGACGCGACAGATCGGCGAGCTCGGAATTGACCGCATTGAGGCTGCGGCGCCACAGCTGCTGCCGTGAACTGAGAAGGTTGTTGGCTAAAGAGGTTTTTTGGGTGCTTGTTGCCTCTCGCCAGCGCCGCAGGCTCAAGGCTTCGTCCAGACGCTGGCGACCTTCAAAAATTTCGATTTCGGCACGCAACTGCTGCAAATCCTGCCGCACCCGTAACAGGCTCTGCTGTCCCTGATCGTCGTACAGCACCGGTCGATAGTTGTCACGCCAGCGCTGGGCACGCCGCCAGATCTGCTGCAGGTTACTGATACTGACGTTCAGATCTTTTTCAAACCCGGCAAGTTCCTCGGCCCAAAAACTATTTTGCAATTCGTCGTGCAACTGGTTTAATTCCGCCAGGGGAAAATCTTCGCCCGCCTCAAAAACTTCCAATTGCAGCAGGCCACTGAACGCCTGCTGCGTTCTACGGCTGAGCTGACGCAATTGCGCCGCCCCCCGATTAAGCTGGGCTTCCTCTTCGGCAAGTTGGCGGCGTTGCTGATTTAATTCATACAGAGTCCAGCCGGTCAGCCCGTTGGTGACCACGCCGGCGAGTAAGCCCACCAGCACCAGACCCCACACCAGCGCGATAATCCGCCGTCCGGGTTGCAGTCCGATCATGGTTCGTCAACTTTCCGCCACTGGCGAAGGGCGTGCTCCCAGGTGGTGCTGACCACCTGACCCTGTTGCAGCATCGTCGGCCAGACGCGGTGGCTGGCCTGATGATCTTCGGGATCGAAATGCAGGGGCAGATTCAACCCGAGGTCGAAGGTTTGCAGCTGTTCCAGACCATCAATCAAACGTTCGCGGGTCAACTCACCCTTCACCCTGGACAAACCCAGCAGCAGAATGCGGGCCGCCAGATAGCCTTCAAGGCTGACAAATCCCGGCGGCGACGGATCAATCTTTGCCAGATCACGGCGATAGTCCTGCACCAGGGGTAGCTGACTGTCTTTGGGGTGCGGCACCACCTGGGTGATAATGACGCCTTCACCGGCGGATCCCAGTTCCCGTGCCAGAGCATCGCTGCCGACAAAGGAAACGTTAAGCAACAGGGCATCAAGGCCAGATTTTTTCGCCAGGCGAATAAATTTGGCGCAGGGGGCATAGGCCCCGACCATAATGACCGCGCGTGGTGGATGTTCGGCCATTAACAGATCGGCGAGGGCATTTTCCACCGCCAGGGTGTTGCGCCGATAACGCACATGCAGCACCTGCTGTTCATCCCTCAGGCCATGCTGTTTAAGGGCTGCGAAGCCGCCGACGTAGCCCGCATCTCCGTAACCGTCGCGCTGGGTAAAAAAGGCGATGTCGCGTGGTTGCAGCCCGCCTTTTTCGATCAGAGCGTCGACCATGGTGGAGATCTCTTCGGCGTAGCTGGCGCGGATATTCATCACATAGCGTTCTGGGGGGCTGCGGCGCAAGCCACCGGCGCCCGAAAAGGGCGCAAAAAACAGGGTGCGGTAGCGGCGAATCAGGGGCAAAGAGGCGATGGCTGTCGGGGTGCCAACATTGCCGATGACCGCCAGTAGGTCGTCGTGATCGAGCAATTGCTGCATATTGGGCGCAGTGCGCGAGGGTTCATAACCATCGTCGAGGCTGATGAGCCGTAAACGGCGCCCGCCCAGCCCACCACCACGGTTGGCAGCTTCGAACCCGGCCAGCACTCCCCGGCGCATTTCCTGCCCCAGTTCGGCCGCCGGGCCGCTAAGAGCAGTGGACATACCAAAGAGCAGGTCGCCCTCCCCCGCTGTCGCCATCGCCGGCGGGGGGAGGGCCCAGACCGCTAAACTTTGACACAGCAACAACCAGAAGAAGACAAAAGCATAGGGGTTCATTCTCCGTCGCCCTTTGGAATCAGTTGATAATCGCGGATCTTTTTATCCAGGGTCTTACGGGTCACCCCCAGCAGTTGCGCTGCCTGGCTCTTCTTCCAGCCGGTTTCTTCGAGGGCCCGGCTCACTTGCAAGCGTTCAGCATCCCGCAGGCTGAAGGAATTCCTTGCGGGCTGAGTCTCAGCCATTGCGGGTAGAGTCACGTTCAATTTGGCGGGCAGGGAATCGAGGGTCAGTAAATTGCCCGGGGTCAGCACCACCGAACGTTCAATGAGATTTTCGAGCTCGCGCACATTGCCCGGCCAGTGGTAGTCTTGAAGGCGGCGCATAAATTTTTCATCCAGCTGTTTCGGTTGCTGGCGAAGCTTGCGCGCAACCTTGAGCAAAAAGTGTTCGACCAGGGGAGCAATATCTTCGCGGCGCTCACGCAAGGGTGGCAATTCCAGGGCGATAACATTGAGACGATAATAAAGATCTTCGCGAAACAAGCCCGCTTGAACCTGAGATTCCAGATCTTTGTTGGTCGCGGCAATGAAGCGCACATTGGCGGTTTTGGTTTGGGTGCTGCCAACCTGCATATATTCGCCCTGTTGCAGCACCCGCAGCAATTTCGCCTGCAAGGCCGGGCTGAGTTCGGCAATTTCATCCAAAAACAGGCTGCCGCCTTCGGCCGCGGCCAGCAAGCCCTGCTGATGGCTGTGCGCACCGGTAAACGCACCCCGGATATGCCCGAAAAGCTGGCTTTCAAGCAAGGGTTCCGTCAGGGCGGCACAGTTGATTGCCAGAAAAGGCGCCTGGCTGCGCGGGCTGTGGCGATGGACGGCGCGGGCGATCATCTCTTTGCCGGTGCCGCTTTCACCCAGAATCAGCAGGGGGGAATCAACGCCGGTCACGCGCATGGCCAGATCGTAAACCGCCTGAAACGCGGGGCTGGCAAACACCACCTCTTCGCTGTCGCTCTGGTGCAGCTGTTGTTTCAAACTGCGATTTTCGGCGAGCAGTTTATGGCGCAACAGGGCTTGTTCGACCACGGCACGCAGCTGTTCTTTGGGGAAGGGCTTGGTGAGATAATTCTGCGCCCCCAGGCGCATGGCTTCGACCGCCGTTTCAATACTCCCCTGGCCGGTCATCATCACCACCGCCAGTTCCGGGCGCAAACTACGTACCCGCCGCAAGGCTTCCAGTCCATCAAACGCCGCCATTTTAATATCGAGGAGGAGGAGATCAGGAGCGGGGCTCGCGGCCTTAAGAGCCGCCAGCAGCTCAACGGGGCCTTCAAAGGTTTGGGTGACGCACCCCCAGCCTTGCAGCATCTTTTTCAAATATCGCAGCATGCCGGGTTCGTCATCGCACAAATAAATGAAACCGTCCATGAGACTCCTGTAAAATTCGGGAAAACAAAATATCATCGGCTTAAAAAATACCCGGTAACTCTCCAGCTCCGGAGCGACAGAGACCCGATCCACGGCGACATCGGACTGCAGGTGGAAGGATGAGAATCACGGCTGTATACATATAACCCAGAAAGCATAAAATAAGGGTAGAATCTATACAACAACTCTTTACGTTGCCGCGATAATTTTTTATGCTACGTCCTTAAGCACCTGTTTTATCGTCGCGTTTTTTAATTTCAGAACGCTGGTATATCTTTTGCGATACACGTGGAATGATGTGAGATGGGGTGGGTTTCCGTTTTTTTTTGCGACGCCCCTATTTTGTTGTTGTTCAGTTTTCAAGCCTGTAAACAAAAGGAGGTTGACACCATGCAGTTGAACCGACGTAGTTTTCTCAAGTATTCCGGCGGGGCGGTGGCCAGTTCGGTCATTGGCCTGGGGCTGGGAACCAATGAGGCCGCCGCCGAGCTTGCCGGCCCCCTGGCGATTCAATACGCCCGGGAGACCACCACCATCTGCCCCTATTGTGCGGTTGGTTGCGGGCTGATCGTCCACTCGCGCGGCAATGAGGTTCTTAATATTGAGGGCGACCCCGATCACCCCATCAACAAGGGAACCCTGTGCAGCAAGGGATCGTCGATTATCCAGCTGCGCGACAACGCTCAACGCATCACCGAGCCCATGTACCGCGCCAAAGGGGCTAAGGAATGGCAGAAGGTCTCCTGGGACTGGGCCCTCGACCAGATTGCCGACCGGGTCAAAGCTGCCCGCGACAGTTCTTTCATCGCAACCAATGCCAAGGGGCAGGTGGTCAATCGCACCGACGCTCTGGCTTCGGTGGGCAGCGCCGCGCTGGATAATGAAGAATGTTACCTGCTGCAGAAGATGTTGCGCAGCTGGGGTCTGGTCTACATTGAACACCAGGCGCGAATATGACACTCCGCCACGGTTGCCAGTTTGGCGACCACCTTTGGCCGCGGCGCTATGACCAACCACTGGATCGACATCCGCAATGCCGATGTGGTGCTGGTGATGGGATCCAACGCTGCTGAAAATCATCCGATATCTTTCCGTTATGTCCTTGAAGCCAAGGAACACGGCGCCAAAATTCTCAGCGTCGATCCGCGTTTTACCCGCACCAGTGCCCGCTCAGACGTTTACGCGCCCCTGCGCAGCGGCACCGACATCGCCTTTTTGGGTGGCATGATCAAGTACATTGTTGACAACGATCTCTGTCACCGCGAATACCTGCAGCTGCACACCAACGCCACCTTCCTGGTTGACCCGCGCTTTCAGATGCCCGGCGAGCTGGATGGTCTCTTTTCGGGTTATGACCTCGACAAACGCAGTTACGACAAAAGCAGCTGGAGCTTCCAGCGTGACGCAAACGGGGTGCCGAAAACCGATCCGGAGATGCAGGATCCCAACTGCGTGTTCCAATTGCTGAAAAAACATTTTTCACGTTACAGCCTGGAGGTTGTTTCTGATATTACCGGCACCCCAGTTGAAAAACTGAACGAAATTTATCAGGTTTACGGCGCCACCGGCAAAGCGGGCAAGGCGGCAACCATCCTCTACGCCATGGGCTGGACCCAGCACACGGTCGGTACCCAGAATATCCGTACCATGGCAATTATTCAGCTGCTGCTCGGCAATATCGGCGTCGCCGGTGGCGGGGTCAACGCCCTGCGCGGCGAGTCGAATGTCCAAGGTTCAACAGATCATTGCCTGCTGTTCCATATTCTACCCGGCTATCTGCCGACCCCCAAGGCAAGCCTCAAGGATCTGACCACCTACATCGAAAAAACCACCCCCCAGACTCAGGATCCCTTAAGTGCCAACTGGTGGGGGAACCGCGGCAAATACATGACCTCGCTGCTGCGGGCGCATTTCGATACCGGCTTGAGCGCCGCCGATGAGTTTGGTTATCAACTCTTGCCCAAACTGGATGACGGGCAGAATGCCAGCTGGCTGATGCTGTTTGACAAAATGCTGCGCGGCCAGTTCAAGGGCTTTTTTGCCTGGGGTCAAAACCCGGCGTGCAGCGGCAGCAATGCCAACAAGGTGCGCGAGGCCCTGGCCAAACTCGACTGGATGGTCGCGGTCAACCTGTTTGACAATGAAACCGCCTCCTTCTGGAAAGGGCCGAAGATGGATCCGGCTCAAATTGACACCGAGGTGTTTTTCCTGCCGGTGGCGGCCTCTTACGAAAAAGAGGGCAGCGTCACCAACTCGGGACGCTGGGCGCAATGGCGCTATCAAGCGGTTCAGCCCCTGGGCAATAGTCTGCACGATTCCGAACTGATGAATGAGCTGCAACACCGGGTGCGCCAGCGTTACGCCCGCGATGGCGGCGCTTTTCCCGATCCGATTCTGAAACTCAGCTGGAATTACGGCTACAAGGGTTTTGATGGCAAAATTGGTAAAATGGATATTCACGCCGTCGCTAAAGAAATCAACGGTTATTTCCTCGAAGACCGGGAAATTAAGGGCAAGCTCTACAAAAAGGGCGATCTGGTTCCCTCTTTTGCCTTTTTGCAGGCCGACGGCTCGACGCTGTCGGGCAACTGGCTCTACTGCAATAGTTACAACGCCAGCGGTAACAATATGGCCCGCCGCAGCCACAAAGACCCCAGCGGCATCGGGCTTTATCCGGAATGGAGCTGGTGCTGGCCAGTCAACCGGCGCATTCTCTACAACCGTGCTTCGGTCAATGCTGAGGGTGTCCCCTGGGACAAAGAAAAACCCGTCATCTGGTGGAACGGCAACGGCTGGAAAGGCGATGTGCCCGACGGCGGCTGGAAACCCCTGAATCAGGCCGGGACGAAAAAATCCTTCATCATGTTGCCCGACGGCGTCGCGTCCATCTTTGGTGCGGGCATGAAGGAAGGGCCCTTTCCCGAACACTACGAGCCGCTGGAATGTCCGATCGAAAAAAATCCGCTCTCGGGCACCAAGAACAATCCGGCGATGAAACTCTTTTATGAGGGCGAAGAAAAGCTGCCGGAAGATGTCTACTATTCCTGTGACCAGCGCTATCCTTTTGTCGCCACCACTTACCGGGTCACTGAACACTGGCAAACCGGCCTGATGACGCGCAATACTCCCTGGTTGCTGGAATTGCAGCCACGGATGTTTGTTGAAATGAGCCCCGAGCTGGCCGAAGATCGCCGGGTTAAAAATGGCGAAGTCGTTAAAGTCAGCTCCGGACGCGGCAGTGTCGAAGCGGTTGCGATTGTCACCCGACGTTTCCGACCCTTCAAGGTGCAGGGCACCACCATTCATCAGGTCGGACTGCCCTGGTGCTACGGCTGGAGCACTCCCAATGTCGGCGACAGCGCTAACCTGCTGACCCCCACCGCCGGCGATGCCAACACCATGATTCCTGAAACCAAGGCGTTCATGGTCAATGTCGAAAAAATGAAAGGATGATGACCATGAAACGTAAAGCCTTTCTGATCGATACGACGCGTTGCACCGCCTGTCGCAGTTGTCAGGTGGCCTGCAAACAGTGGAATAAATTGACGGCCGAAGACACGGTTAATCGCGGCAGTTACGAAAATCCACCCGATCTGACCCCGCAACTCTACAACCAGATTCATTTTATTGAGCAGGACCGGGGCAAGGACATGCGCTGGCTGTTCATCAATCGCCGCTGTCAGCACTGCGCCGACGCCGGGTGCGTTAAGGTCTGTCCCTCGGCCGGAGCCCTTTATCACACCCCCGACGGCCTGGTGGGCTTCAACCAGGACAAATGCATCGAATGCCATTACTGCGTCAACGGCTGCCCCTTCGATGTGCCCCGTTACGACAGCAAGCAAAAAATCACCAAATGTCACGCCTGTATTGATCGCGTGCAAAACGGTTTACTCCCGGCCTGCGTCAAGGCCTGCCCCACCCAAACCCTGCAATTCGGCGATCGCGAAACCCTGATTGCCGGTGCCAAAGCTGCAGGCAAAAAACTTTACGGCGAAAACGATCTCGGCGGTCTGGGGGTACTCTATGTGTTGGATGACGAACCGGACACCTATCGCCTGCCGAAGAATCCCGCTATTCCGGCCTCGATTTTCTTCTGGAAAGATGTCGTCAAACCCCTGGGCATTCTTGGGTTCTGGGGCGCCGTTGGTGTCGCCGCTCTCCATTATGTGACCGTGGGACCCAAACGGATTGAAGATGAGCCCGAAGACAAATCGCCCAAGGGAGGTGAGTAATCATGACGCAATATGTTGAACGATTTAATGCTCTCGACCGTGTTCTCCACTGGATTGTGGCGATAACCTTTTTTCTGCTGCTGCTGTCGGGCATCGGTCTCTTTGCCCACACCTTTTTCGGCTATTTCCGCCTGTTTGGCGGTCCACATCAAGGCATCATGGTGCACAAATGGGCGGGAATTGTGTTTTTCATCAGTTCGGTGTTGTTATTTTTGCGCCACCTGGGTGAAACCTGGCGTTTCGATGCCGATGACCGCCGTTGGATTGTCAAAGCTGGGGGGTATCTGTCGCGTAAAAAGCAGGGAATTCCCCAGGGAAAATTTAATGCCGGCCAAAAACTTTTCGGTCTATTTGCCGGCCTGGCAACAATCGTTATGGGCCTCACCGGCTATATTATCTGGGATCCAACCGCCTTTACCCGCGAACTGACCCAATTTTCCCTGATGCTTCACGGCGCCTTTTTCACCCTGTTTATGATTGCCATGGTGGTGCACGTTTATCTGGCAACCATGGGCAATCCCGGCACCCTCGAAGGTATGCTTTGGGGCCATGTTACTAAGGCTTGGGCCAAAAAGCATGCGAGCAAATGGTACGCAAAAATGGTGAAAAGCTGATGGCGTTTTCGGGAGTGTTTTGAGATGCGGCGTCACGCGCTAACTTTTTTTTGCTGGCTGCTGCTAAGTCTGCTCCTGATGGCGGCCGGGCCGGTGCAGGTTCCCCTCGACGGGGCACCGGCCCTCGGTCCGGCCGACGCACCGGTGGTGATGGTCGAATTTATCGATTTCCAGTGACCCCATTGTCAGGCGGTCGGTCCGATCGTCAAACAACTGATGCACGAATACCAGGGCCGGTTGCGGCTGGTGATCAAACACTATCCTTATCGCTATCGCGATTATTCGGCCCTTGCTGCTCAAGCGTCCGAAGCCGCACGGGCTCAGGGAAAATTCTGGGAGATGCACGACTTAATGCTGAGCCGTAAACAACTCGATCGTAGCAGTCTGGCTGCTTATGCCCGCGAACTTAATCTGGATGTAACCCGTTTTCTGCGCGAGCTTGACAGCCAGATGTACCTGCCGCAGATCAAAGCTGATTTTGCCCTGGCACGACAGCTCGACTTCTTTCAAACCCCGACTTTTGTCATCAATGGCCGGGTGCTGGTGGGAGAGCGGCCGATTGAGATGTTTCGCCAATTGATTGATCAAGCCCTGGCCGAGGTTGCCCCCCAATGAATTGTTTTTATAGATGCCTAAGTCATATTCTCTGGCGCAAAAGTTACGGCACAAAATATGTGGTTGTCGGGCTGCTGATCCTGATGCCCTGTTGGGCGTTAGCCGCACGCACGACTGGCCCCGAGCCCCTGCCCCAACTGCAACCCCCCAGGGCGGAAGAGGTTGCCCTGGGGAAAATGCTGTTTTTTGATCGACGACTGTCCGGGGATGGCACCATGAGTTGTGCCGTTTGTCATCTTCCCGATCTGGCGTTCGGCGACGGACGCCCTATCTCGGGCGCTTACCCGACCAATAAACACTGGCGCAACACCCCCACCCTGATCAACGCCGTTTTCCTCGACAGTTTTTTCTGGGATGGACGGAGTGACAGTCTGCTCCACCAACTGGCGGCGCCCCTGGCGGCGCCCTTTGAAATGAACGCCAACCTCGATTTTATCAGCGCCAAACTGGCGGAAATAGACGGCTACCGCAAAGCCTTCGACCAGGCCTATGGGCACGAGGTTGCGCCCGCCCTGATTTTGCAGGCCTTGGCGGCCTTTGAACAGACCTTGATCAGTCGCGACAGCCCTTACGACCGCGAGCTGGCGGGGGATACTGCGGCGCTCAGCCCCCTGGCCCGCGCCGGTAAAGAGCTATTTTTCAGCGCTCGGGCAGGGTGCAGCCAGTGTCATAACGGCCCTTTGCTCAGCGATCAAAAATTTTATCATTTAGGCATTCCCGAACCCGAAATTTTGGTTCAAGATCCCCAACACCGGGCCACCCGACGCTTCATGTTGCAAAACCACGGGCTCCCCATGGGAGATAGGGATCCTGGCCGGGAGCTGGTAACCCGCAACCCCGCCGAGAGGGGGGCCTTTCGCACCCCGCCCTTGCGACTGGTGGCGCAGACCGGGCCCTACATGCATAATGGCAGTTTCGCGAGCCTGGGCGAGGTCATCGATTTTTTCAGCGCCGGCACAAGCAACCCCGGCAACCCGCTCTTGGCGGCGCGCCATTTCAATGAGGCTGAAAAGACAGCCTTGCTCGCTTTCCTCGCCAGCCTGTCCGGCACCCTGCCCGCAGTGAAGCGTCCCCCCTTACCTGGAGACCCATAAATGTTCGCATCCCAGCTAGAAAGTTTGACCGAACTCGCGGCCCGCAAACCGGCCCTGAAGGATATCTGTTGCTTCCATACCGACCTCTATCGGCTGTGGCAGACAACCCCCGCATTTGTCCAGCTGAACCAGGATCCGACAATGATTTCGCGGCGTCAGCATGAGGGATTTCCGCTGATAAGTGGCATGATGCTGGAGATTGATCGCGTGAAGGCCGCGCACTTTGTCGGTGAATTGCTGGCTCTGATGGCGACCCACGGTCAGCAGGGTCAAAACGAAATTCAGCGTCTGCAGCAGAGTCTTGAGGCTGGCCAGCTTCATTTGAGCCAATTATTAGTGGCGGCCCTCGATCGCAACCGTCAGCCCATCTGTGAAAAAGCCGCCGAGTTAGAAATTCAGGCCGCTCTTTTAGAATATTGTTTGACCCTGACCCTGTCCGGGGCTCTGCCCCAGTGCCGAGCTCAGGCGCAAATTCAGATCTTTGAAAACTGGCAGCAGGGCTATTGTCCCTTCTGCGGCGGCTTGCCTTCCATTGCCACCTTAAGTGGCGAAGAGGGCAAAAAAACCCTGCATTGCAGCCTCTGTGGTTGTGATTGGGAGTTTCAGCGTTTAACCTGTATTCACTGTGGCAATACCGACCACGAAACCCTGGCCTACTTTACCGCTGAAGGCGAGCCGGGCTACCGGGTTGACATCTGTCGCAAATGCTGCGGCTATCTCAAGGTGGTCGACAATCGTCAGCAGCAAACCGACCTGTTACTGGATGTTGCCGATATCGCCTCATTGCCCCTTGATTTTCTCGCCGCCAAAGAAGGCTTCAGTCGGGGCAAGAAAGAAAACCCCGATCACGCCAAAGGACACTGAGTATGGTTCAGCAGCCCCGGGTGATTCATCGCTATCACAATGGCGAACTTCAGGCGAGCTCACGTTTACTGGTGGCCGAGTACCCATTGAAACTGAGCGTCAACCAGCGCGCCCTGGCAACCCTGGTCGCCTCCCCCCATCAGTTGAACTTTTTAGTGCTCGGGTTTCTGCGCCTGCAAGGTTTTATTCGTCAGCTGGATGACATCCGCTATTTGGGGGTTTGTGCCGAACAGGGTGAAGCGCGGGTCGATATCCGGGGTGAAATTCCTGCCAACCTGCACCCCACCCTGACCTCGGGGTGTGGCACCGGCATCAGTTTCGATCTCAGCACCCTCGGCAAGCCCCGTCAACCTCAAGCACACTGCTACGCCGCCGAAGCCGTACTCGAACTCATGCGTCAACTGGCCTCACGGGCCGAACTCTACGGTCAGCATGGCGGGTTGCACTCTGCCGCCGTTGGCACTAACCAGGGGTTATTGCTGTTTGCCGAAGACCTGGGGCGACACAACACCCTCGATCGCATTGCCGGGGAAGCGCTCTTCAAGGGGATTGATCTCAGTGGCAGCATGCTGGTCAGTTCGGGACGCATTTCCACTGAAATGGTTGCCAAATCTGCCCGCTTGGGTGTCGGGCTGATTGCCTCGCGTACCTCGCCGACGGAAGCTGCCCTGGAACTGGCCAAACAGGCCGGCATCACTCTCATCGGCTATCTGCGTGCGGATCGTTTTGAAGTTTACTGTCACGCGGGACAGCTGGCGGTGTCTGCCGGCGCCGGCATAATCCCCGCCACCAGCGGCGTTATTCTGGCCGGCGGCGAAAGTCGCCGCATGGGGAGCGATAAATCTCTGCTGCCCCTGGAAGGTGAACGTTTTATTGAACGCATTTATCAGCTCATGGCCTCGCTTTTTGACGAGGTGCTCATTGTCACCAACGCGCCTGATCTCTACAACCATATTCCCTGCCGCAAGGTGCCCGATCGCTATCGCGGCCAGGGAGCCCTGGCCGGCATCCACACCGGTTTACATTACGCCAAGCATCCGCGCATTTTCGTCGTTGCTACCGACATGCCCTATCTGCAAGCCGAACTCATCCGCCACCTGTGTCTGAGCGCTGTCGATGCCGATGTTGTCATCCCCCGCAGCCATCACAGCCTTGAACCCCTGCACGCCTGCTACAGTAAAAACTGTCTACCCGCCATAGAAGCCCTGCTCCAAGAGGGCAACCAGCGCATCATCGAATTTTTCTCCCAGGTCAGGGTGACCGAAATTCCTGTCGCCAACTGGCAGGCTTTTGATCCTGAGGGGCTGTCCTTTCGCAACATAAACACTCCCCAAGATTATTTCGATCTCCGTGGTCAGCCCCGGCAAAAAGACCAGGCGCAAAACCTCAGCCACGGGTAAAAAACAGGCCAAAAAGCGGCCTGCGCGCACTGGTCTGTGTTTTTCTGCGTCTATGCCGCTGAACACGTCCCCTAGAAATAGGGTTTTACCAGGGTGAGAGCTATGCCCCACATCATCAGGCACACCAACCCGTCGAGGAAACGCCAGGCGCTGGGGCGCCGGAAGAGGGGGGCGAGAAAGGGGCCGCCAACCCCCAGGGTGAAAAACCACAGCAAAGAGGCGCTAACCGCCCCTGCACCGAAAATCATCCGCTGTTCCAAGGGAAATTGGCCACCGATGCTGCCAATGAGTACCAGGGTGTCGAGGTAGGCATGAGGGTTGAGAAAGGTCACCGCCAGGGTCGATAGAATCAGGCCGCGGCGGGCACTGGTTACCACCTCGGAGCTGTGCAGACCGCTGGAACCACACAGGGCCGAGCGCAGGGCCAAGGCGCCGTAAACGGCTAAAAATAAAGCTCCGCCGAGGGCCGCATAACGCATCAGTAGTGGATGGCCTGCCACCAGACTACCGACGCCGGCCAGCCCCAGTCCGATGAGCAGCAGGTCGCTCGCGGCGCAGAGACTGGCGATCAACAGAGGATGGTTACCGCGTACGGCATGGGAAAGGACAAAGGCGTTCTGCGCCCCGATGGCGATGATCAGTCCGGCAGTCAGTAAGAAGCCCTGCAAATAAATACTCAGCATTTTGGTGTCTTCCGTAAAAATTTGGTATCAGCTTCGTAGCGGCAGAGTCCGAGACAGCCATTCCACGGGCCGCATGAATCCATCCCTGGAGCTTAGCTGTCGCCGTCCGGGCGACAGATACCCGTTCCGTGGCCGCCCCGGAGTCTACAAGCTGAATAGGTGCAAAAGTTGTATCTGAAGACAGCCTAAGGAGAATTATCGACAAAGTAAAATTAATTGTTTTTCAATGCCATTAGTTTTGCTAATATCTAATCTATGCTTGATTATCGATTGCTTGGCGCATTGGCTGCGGTTATTGATCAGGGTGGTTTCGAACGCGCCGCCCAAGTGCTGCATTTAACTCAGTCGGCGGTTTCCCAGCGCATCCGCCAACTCGAAGAGCGTCACGGCCAGGTGCTGCTGGTTCGCGCCCAGCCACCCCAGCCGACGGATGCCGGGCGCCTGCTGTTAAGCCATTTCCGTCAGGTTTGTCTGCTCGAACAGGAGTTACCCGCAGCCTTGCGGATAGAAGCCAGCGAAACACCGCTGACTTTGGCCTTGGGAATCAACGCCGACAGCCTGAGCACCTGGTTCTGGCAGGCGGGGGAACTTTTTCTGCAACAGCAGGCGGTGCTTTTTGATCTGCGGGTTGATGATCAGGATGTGACCCTGCAACTGCTGAAAAAGGGTGAGGTCGCAGGCTGTGTTAGTGCCATAGCCACACCTCTGCAAGGCTGCCGCTGTGTCTATCTGGGCACGATGATCTATCGGTTGCTCGCCCGCCCCGATTTTGCTGCGCGCTGGTTCGCCGATGGTTTGTCAGCTGCCAGTGTCACCCAGGCTCCGGCGGCGATTTTTGGTCGCCATGATGCCTTACAATTTCGCCTGCTGCACCAGGATCTGGGGCAAAATCTGCCGGTTATTCCGACGCATTCGGTGCCTTCACCCGAGGCTTTCGCCGAAGTGATCCGTCGCGGACTGGCCTATGGGGCTCTGCCCGATCAGCAGAGTGAAGGCTGGCGGGCTGCGGGTGAACTGATGGAGGTTTCTGCCAGCCGTGAAGCAGTGCGGCTCTATTGGCACTGTTGGAATATTGCTTCAGATGTATTGGCCCAACTTGAAAAATGCTTGCGGCAGGTTACCCGCCAGGTGCTGTGGCAAGAAGAGCTCTGATTAAAACTCTTCAGCTCCGTAGAAACAGAGCCCGAGCCACCCATTTCACGGGCCGCATGACTCCATCTCTGGAGCCTAGCTGTCGCCGTCCGGACGACCGCGCCCCCTGCCACCATTGCCTCGCTGGAGACGAACGAGTGCCACAGGTTCTAACCGCAAGGCAGGTTTTTCTGAATTTTGCACGTTTTTTGCATAGCTCTGGAATGAATAAAATAGTTGCTGAAACAGATGGAAATCTCCCGCTAAAAAGAGTAGACTTCCGAAAAATTACGCCCTTTGACGCAAATCACTCTCACCTATCACCGTAAAGGAGGCACTTATGAAAAAGTACATGAAGCCCAAGGTTGTCGGTAGCAGTAACGTTCATCCCTGCTGAAACCACCACCAAAGTTCACCACAGAAGGTCGGGATTCCCCGGCCTTTTGTCGTTTGAAAGGCAAATAACTTCTATGTTTCGATTCTGTCTCATTTTGCTGTTAATCACCCCGGTAAGTCTGGTGCAGGCGTCACCCACCCAGGTCAGCGGCAAAACCTCGCGCGCCGGGCAGCCTGTGGCCGGGGTACGGGTTGGGGCCTGGCCGGGAACAAGCACACATTTTCGTGGCACCCCGGCCTATGTTTCGGCACCGACGACCACCGATGGCCGGTTTCACATGCAGATTGAGCCGGGGGATTACTATTTCTTGGCGGAAAGTGCCGACGAATTTGCCTATTATGGGCGTAACCCGGTGCGGGTTGGTCAAAATGGTGCCAGCGATATTAAAATGAGCCTGGCACGTAAAACACCGGGAGCGCCTCAGGAAAAAGCGCTGATTGACGCTGGTTTACTGGTGCAAGTCAGTCGCCAGGGGCAGCCGGTAGCGGGCGTGATTCTGACGGTTTATCCCGATCTGACCAGCCAGTTGAAGGGCATGGGGTTGGCCATGAGTCAGCCGTCGAATGCCGCGGGTTTTATCGAGCTTCCCCTGGGGGCGGGCACCTATTTTCTGTTGGCGCGGCAGCGCAGTAGCGGCCAGTTGATGGGGCCCTTGCAGGCGGGGGATTACTTTGGTTATTACGCCGCCAATCCCTTGGTGCTTAAGCCGGGCCAGGTGGCGCGGCTTGGCATCGATTTGGTCGAGGTGCCGGACAATGTCAAAAAGCTGGCCGGGCACATGTTCGGTCAGACCAGCGTCAGTGGCCGCGTGCTCAATGCCGTCGGCTCAACCGTCGCTGGGGTGCGGGTGCTGCTTTATGCCGATAGCAGCATGCTGAACCGGCCCCTTTATGTTTCCCAGCCTTCTAACGCGCAGGGCGAATATGTTTTGAGCTTTCCTGAAGGGGGGCGCTATTACCTGGCGGCGCGCAACACCCTGGGAGGAGCTCCGGCTCCGGGCGAGCTTTACGGGCGCTACACCGGCAGCCAGGATAGTTCCATCACCCTTGAAACCGGTCAGAATCTGCAAAAAATCGATCTCCTGGTCGAAGAGATGTGGTGAGTTGACTTACCAACTTTCACCTTGTGGCAGGAGCTTTTTCAGCTGATAAGCGCGTTGGCCGAGTTTGATTTTTTCGGCATGCTTGAGGGTGATTTCCCAGTCGATGCGGGGATGGACGCCGCGGAATTTATCGCCGCCAGGTTCATGGCCACTGGTCAGGGCAGATGCGGGCAAACCCTGGGCCTGATTCACCAAATCGGCACAGGCCTGATCCAGAGCCACCGGATCGGTTGAGGCCAAAATACCCAGATCGGGCACTATGGCGGCGTCACTGTGGCCGAAGCAATCACAGGCGGGGCTCACCTGGGTGATGAAATTCACAAACAGCATCTTGCCCTGCTTGCCGCTGAGGGCGGCCAGGGCATATTCGGCCATTTTTTGCATAACCTTGCCCGCTTCTTCATTCCATTGAATCTGAATCGCCCGGGTCGGACACAGACTGATACAACGACCACAGCCGGTGCAAAGCTGGGCATCAATGAGGGCTGATTCATGGCTGATTTCCAGGGCCCCGTGAGCGCAACCGGGGCGGCAGGCCCCGCAGCGAGTACATTTTTTGGCGTTGACGACCGGCGCGACGGTTGAGTGCTGCTCCAGCTTGCCTTCGCGACTCGAACATCCCATGGCGATATTTTTAATCGCCCCGCCAAAGCCGGTCAGTTCGTGGCATTTGAAATGACTCACCACCACCAGGCTATCAGCTTCGAGAATTTCGAGGCCGATATCGGCACTTTTGAGAATATCACCCGCAATCGGCACCCGCCGGGACGAATGACCACGCAAGCCGTCGCACATAATCAGAGGGGCATTAACCACCGCGTAAGCGAAACCATTTTCAATGCCACACTCCAGCGCCGAAACCGCTTGTTTGCGCTCACCGGGATAGAGGGTGCAGCTGTCGGTCAAAAAGGGTTTTCCGCCCAGATGACGAATGGCGTCAACCACCCGCCGGATGAAGACCGGGCGGATAAAGGCGTGACCACCCTTTTCCCCAAAATGAATTTTGACCGCGCACACATCTTCAGCCGCAATGACCTGTTGCAGCCCCGCCTCTTCAAGCAGACGTTCGAGTTTGTGAAATAAATTTTCGCGGTGTCCCGTCCGCAAATCTATCATCCAGACTGGTGCTGCCATAAATTTTTCCTCCTGTCGATGAAATCTGAATCCACTGAGGGCCATTCTCTTTGGGTTATTTTACGCCTCACGTTTTGCGAATCCAGAGGAATTGTCGGTTATGCCCCTGAAAAAAAGTGCCGCCCACGAAGACGCCGATCTGCGTGCAACGCCGCGTAAAAAAAACGGCAGTGCCCCCAAGGAGCACTGCCGAAAAGACGTGGTCGGAGAAGACCGTAAGCCGGGTTCTGTACCCGATGGCAGTTACCCGCCACCGAGCAGCGATCATTCATCTAGGGCCGCCGTTGCCGACGGTCTCAAGCGACCGAACCCGGGAACTTCGGACGGACCATCCTCAAACGTTCCCCTATTTGGTCTTGCTCCGGATGGGGTTTACCTGGCCTTTGACGTCGCCGCCAAAGCCGGTGAGCTCTTACCTCACCCTTTCACCCTTACCTGCCATCGCGCAAGGCGATGACAGGCGGTCTTCTCTCTGTGGCACTTTCCCTAGGGTTGCCCCCGGTTCCCGTTAGGAACCATCCTGTCCTGCGGAGCCCGGACTTTCCTCCCCCCACCGTTGCCGCAGCAACGGCAGGCAGCGATCGCCTGTTCTTCTCCAACCACGAAACGGATCAAATTGCGCCCTGGAGCGCTAATCCATATAGAGCAAGCGGTTACAATGGGGACAGCTTTGCAATTCCGTACCGCGATGCAGTTGATTGTACTGCTGCGGCGGCAATTGCATGTGACACCCGCAGCAAGCCCCTTCGGCGACACCGACAAGTGCCAAACCCTCACGGCGCGCAAAAATTCGCTGGTATTTACTCAGCAACGATTTGGGCAGATCTTTCGCCAGGCTTTCGCGGGTTGCGCGGCGCGCGGAAATCTTCTGCTCATTCTCGGACAGCAGCGCCTCAATTTCCTTGCCGCGTGCTGCGGTCTGTTTTTTCATGATATCAAGACTGGTGTTTTTCTCCGCCAAGTCCGCTTCCAGTTCATCGATCTGTTTGTTTATTTCACTGATCTGGGTCTGAGTTTCGAGGCAGGTCTTTTTAGCCATATCGATTTCTTTGAGGACGGCAACATACTCTTTCTGAGTCTGAATCGCGGGCAAACGACTTTCCGCTTTTTTAATCTGGTCGGTCTCGATTCCTTGCTGCTGCCGCAGTTGCGCCAGATCCTGTTGCAGCACATCGAGCTGCGCGAGCAGCTCATCAGCCATCACCTGAACGCGATCCTGCTCTGCAGTCAAACCCTGCGACTCGTCTTCGAAACCTTGACGTACCGCAGCAGCCTGCGCCAGTTCCTGGTCAATTTCCTGTAATTCTCTGAGCAGATTCAACTTTTCTTGCACATTGTCCTCCGTTATGCAGACGTTAGCCTTCCGACGATCAGATCCAGGAAAAGGAATCCTGTTCGCCTTTGTTTGGGATAAATTCAACCGGCCACTGACGTTCGTCGGCGGCCCGGGTTAACACTTGGGTCAGGGGATGCACCATGAGAATTTCAGTGGCAAAGTGGCCGGCATCAATCAGGGTCAACCCCTCGCTGCGAGCGCGTTGCGCATCATGATACTTGACATCGCCCGTCACCAGACAATCGGCCCCCTGGCGCAAGGCCTCGGACATCAACACGACGCCACTGCCGCCGCAGACGGCAACCTTGTGAATCAGACGGTTTTGTGGCCCGGCGACGCGCAGATGATCGAGAGCCAGCTGTTGTTTGACCTGAGTGAAAAAATCGCCAGCCGCCAGAGGTGCAGGCAGAAAACCGATACGCCCCAGGCCAAGATCCTGGCGCTGATTCGCCAAGGGATAGAGGTCAAAGGCGACTTCCTCGTAGGGGTGGGCCTTACACATTTTTTGCACCACTCGCGCCGCTAGTGCCGCAGGAATAATGGTTTCCAGACGAATTTCGGCGATTTTTTCATCGACACCAGGCTGACCGATGAAAGGATTTGTCGCCGCCCCTGGCCGAAACTGGCCGGTACCGCTGCTGTGAAATGCGCAATGATCGTAATGACCAATATGACCGGCACCGGCATCAAACAATGCCGCGGCCACTTGCTCCTCGTGCCCCTGGGGGACAAAAACCACCAGCTTGAGCAGCTGCCCCGCAGAGTGTTCCAGCGGGAGAGAATTGACCATTCCCAGCCGGGTCGCCAGCCAGTCATTCAGACCATTGCTGGCCCGATCAAGATTGGTATGGGCGCAGAAAATCGCTACCCCCTGACGCAAAGCCGCAAACAAGGTTCGCCCGGTTTCATCTTGTGGCGTTATGCGCGTCAGCGGTCGGAATATCAGGGGATGATGCGCAATAATCAGCTGCGCCTTCTCCTCAACCGCGGCAGCAACTGTTTTTTCTTCGACATCAAGACAAATGAGAACACGTGAAACCTCGGCCAGCGGATCACCGGCTTGCAGGCCGACATGATCCCAATCTTCGGCCAAAAACGGTGGATAAAGCTGATTCAGCAAACCACAAACATCCTGAATGCGCATTTTTTTCTGGCGGGCCATGCTTCTCGTTTCATCACAAAAAAGAAGGAGTGCAACTGTCGATGCACTCCTTCTGGTTATAGCTTTTTGGTTATAGGGTTTTCATGGGGTACGGCAACACCGCATTTTTCCGGCCTACCGGTTGAGTCTTTCGCACCCGATGCCCGACATCTGACAATTTTCTGACCAAGCTTTTATTCACCTGTTACGCAAGTTGAGATCATCATAAAATGCCTTATTCAAAGGCCGTGCACGGTCGCCAAAACTACAGAGCTGAAATGGTGGGCCCACCAGGACTCGAACCTGGGACCGGCCGGTTATGAGCCGGCGGCTCTAACCAACTGAGCTATAGGCCCGCGAAAAGCGACAAGATCGAATACTAGAAAATGCCCGCCTGACTGTCAAGGTTTTTTGCCACATCGCACCGTTATTTCCGGCCAGGCCCTTACTGGTTCAGGTCAGTCTGGACAAATCCACGCAAGCGCTTAGCCCGACTGGGGTGACGCAGTTTACGCAGCGCCTTGGCTTCAATCTGACGAATGCGTTCGCGGGTTACATTGAAATCCTGGCCAACTTCTTCGAGGGTATGATCAGACTTCTCGCCAATGCCAAAACGCATCCGCAGGACTTTTTCTTCCCGCGGCGTCAATGACGCTAAAACCCGCGATGTTTGATCAGACAGATTGCCCTTTATCACCGCTTCGAGGGGGGAAATAACCCCTTTATCTTCAATGAAATCGCCGAGGGAAGAATCTTCTTCTTCGCCAATCGGTGTTTCAAGGCTAATAGGTTCTTTGGCGATTTTCAGCACCCGGCGCACTTTTTCCAGGGGCAGATCCATGCGTTCGGCAATCTCTTCCGGAATGGGCTCACGCCCAAATTCCTGCACCAGCTGCCGGGTGGTGCGAATCAGCTTATTGATGGTTTCGATCATGTGCACCGGAATGCGAATGGTGCGGGCCTGATCGGCGATGGCACGGGTAATAGCCTGACGAATCCACCAGGTGGCGTAGGTTGAGAACTTATAGCCACGGCGATACTCGAATTTATCGACCGCCTTCATCAGGCCGATATTGCCTTCCTGAATCAGATCGAGAAATTGTAAACCACGATTGGTGTACTTTTTGGCAATGGAGACCACCAGCCGCAGATTGGCTTCGACCAGCTCTGACTTGGCTTTTTTGGCCAGCCACTCGCCCTTGTGCACTTCTTTCAGATATTCAACCAGATCGTGGGGTTCAAAACCTGACTCATCCTTAACTTTTTTGAATTTACGCTTGGCGGCCTTGAGGCGCTTTTCGACGCTGAGAAGCACGTCACCATTAACCTGCAACTCAGCCGCAACCTCCAGAGCCTCTTCCTCCGTTTTGCGCATTTTGCGCAGCAGGCTGCGAATATCGGCATAGGGGCGCCCTATTTCCTGCTCACACGCAAAAATTTCCTGCTGCCCTTTTTTGACTTGTTGGCCCATATCTTTCAAACGGTCAACAATTTTGGCAACCTGAAAATCTTTCAGCCGCACCTGATGCAGATATTCGGTCATCTGTTCAAGCAAAAGGACACGTTCTTTTTCAAGGCGGGTGCGCGTACGCGCAGGCGGCTCGGCCGCTAGTTCCTGATCGACTTCATTCAGGCGAACTTCGATGGGCCGCAGTTGGTCCAGCAATTCAAGCAGGCGGGCACGTTGACGCCCTTCGGCCTCACCGCCCTCTTCATCGTCGTATTCCTTGGTTATCTCCGAAACACCGATGCTCCCTTTTTCCAAGCGTCCGAGCAGATTGATGACCTCACGAAAAGCGATGGGAGTACGCATAACCACGCGGGTGACCTGTATTTCGCCATCTTCGATGCGCTTGGCAATTTCGACTTCGCCTTCACGGGTCAGCAGAGCAACCTGGCCCATTTCACGCAAATACATGCGCACGGGGTCGCTGGTTCGCCCCAAGGTTCCGGCCTCCAGTTCAACATCATCGTCATCGCCATCTTCGTCAAGGTCGTCCGAATCATCCTTGATCGGGGCCTTGGCTTCTGATTCAACAATTTCGATATCCATGTCGCCAAACATCCCCATAATATCATCCAGTTGCTCAGATGAAATCATGTCAGAAGGCAGCATGTCGTTAACCTCATCGTAGGTGAGAAAACCTTTTTCTTTCCCCATTTCGATCAATTGCTGAACCTCTTCAGGATTACTCTTCTTAGCCATCTATCGTCCTTTTCTCTCGGCGACCACTTCATTGAAGCGTGACGCGCTACCAGTTTACCGCCTTCTGTGCTCTCGTAAAGCTCAGAACGAAAAAAAAAATGTCAACTCTGCTTCTTTAGCATGGCACGGCGACGCCGATCCGCCGCTTTCTTACGATACGGTTCCAACATCTGCTCACCCGCGTCCGCATATTCCGCCGGGTCATAGTCTAAAGGTTGCGGCAAGCGCGCATAAAGTTCGGTAAAACGTTGCAAGGTCGCCACCTCTTGCCCGGCGACAACATCTTGCAATTGATAAAGAATTTCACTCGCCATTTGCCCGAGGGCCGCATCGACAAAAAAGTTCTCGACCCCCTGATGCGCAACCTGTTGACGCACCTCTTCCTCAAAAATCAGCAGGCGAATCAGCTTGGCTTCCGCCGGAGTCAAAGAACTCGCCTGGCGTTTAGCGACGGGAAGAACGGGCGCACCCTGGGGGTCTTGGTTGTTCACCCGCGCCACTGCCGGGGCAGACACCCCGCGCGGCGCAGCTTGCGCCGACCGCGCAGATGAGCCTCCCGCCGCGGGAGCCTGCACCTGGCCTAACTGTTGGCGTAACATCTCCGGCTTGAGCCCGGTTTTTTGCGCCAGTTCCTGCACATACAAATCGGCCTCCAAGGGGTCGGCCACCAGTTTCAGCACCTCAAGAATCCGTCGGGTTGCCTGAGCCAAGGCCGCGCTGCCGGGAGCACATTCGGTCAGGCACTCGTCCATATAAACCTCAACCACCGGTCGGGCCGCTGCAAGCCTGGCAGCAAAGGCCTCAGGCCCCTGCGTGTGCAAAAAGGAATCCGGGTCTTCCCCGGCATCAAGCCCAACGACAGCGGCCTCAATGCCGACCGGCAACAAAAGCTCCATCGATTTAAAGGTCGCCTTGCGTCCGGCCTGATCACTGTCAAACAAGAGCAACACCCGGCGAGTATATCGTTTAATCAACTGGACATGTTCGCTGGTCAGGGCCGTTCCACAGGTGGCCACCGCGTGGGTAAAACCAGCGCGCGCCAGAGCCAGCTGGTCGAAATACCCTTCGACCAAAATTGCGGCTTCCGCCTGACGAATCGCCTGGCGCGCACCATAAAGACCAAACAGAACCGCGCCCTTGTGGTACAAATCCGACTGCGGCGAGTTTATATATTTGGGCTGACCGGCGTCGAGAATCCGGCCGCCAAAAGCCACTACCCGCCCACTGAGATCATGAATCGGGAAAATCAGCCGCCCGCGAAACAGGTCATAATCACCTTCGCCGCGGTCACGCGCGCGAATCAGCCCCAGTCGCCGGGCATCCTCCAGGTTCGCCCCCTGTTGGCGCAGGTGTTCCGCCAGGGCTGAACCTTGTCGGGGTGCGTACCCCAATTGGTATTCCGTGGCACTGGTGCGGCCATAACCACGCCGATTCAGATACTGGCGACAAGCTTCGGCTTCTGCCGCCTGCAACAATTGGGTATGGTAAAATTCACTCGCCAATGCGGCAATTTTTTGTAAGCGCTCCTTTTCTTCGCGCTGCTGCGCTTGTGCGGAAGACAGCTGCCGCGGTTCAAGGTCGATCCCCATCTCACCGGCAATGCGTGTTGCCGCTTCGACAAAGCTCAGGCCTTCCATGCGCATGAGAAATTCGAAAGCATCGCCCCCGAGGCCGCAGCCAAAACATTTAAAAATCTGCCGTCCGGCGCTGACACTGAACGAGGGCGTTTTTTCAGCGTGAAAAGGGCAGAGCCCAACATGGTTGCTGCCGGTGCGCTTCAAGCTGACATAGCGTGAAATCAGGCCGACGATATCGACGCCATCACGCATCAACTGAATTTTTTCTTCGGGGATCGACCCAATCATCCCTGCTGCCCCAATTCGGCAATGGTGATATTTTCCCCACCATCTTCACTCGCGGCCGCGTAAAAAGCCGTCACTGCACGCTCAGTGGCCAGCAGCTGACGCACCGCCTGGCGCAGGGCACCGCTACCACTGCCGTGAACGATTTCAACCTGGGGCAGACCGGCCAGCAGGGCCCCATCGATAAAGCGTTCCAGTTCACGCTGGGCCGGTTCAACCCGCTGACCAACCAGCACCAGCCGTCGCGCCTGATCCGGCGGTGCCGCCGGGCGCGTGACCAGGGGTTGCCGTCGGCTGACGCCAGCGGACAAGCCTGAACCTGAGGGTTCAAGTTGATTCAAGCCCAGACGCATACGCTTGCCTGCGACCTGCACCATTGCCTCTTGTCCCTGCATACTCAACACCCGCGCGCGCGCACCCAGGGCAACAACCTTGACCAGATCGCCGACTTTCGGCCTTGGCGCAGGCAGCGCCGAACTTTTTTTTGCCGACCGCAAAGGCGCAAGCTGCTCGCGCACTTCGGCAATCATGGTAGCCTGCGCAACCTGCCCTCTGGCATCGGCCTGGGTCTCCGGATGGCGCCGCAAGGCACGCAGTTGGCGACTGGTTTCCGCAATCAGATTTTCGGCCCGCTGCAGCGCCTTTTCATGGATCTGTTTTTTCTGCTGTTGCAAGCGCTGCAACTGCTCGCGGCGCATCTGCCACAGCTGACGGGCTGCATCCCTTTCCTGGCGGGCCTCAAGTTGCAAAGCCTCCAGTTCCTGCCGGCTGCGGTTCAGGGCCAGCAGCATTTCGTTGCTGTCGGTCGGTTGTGCGCCGAGCAGCTGCTGGGCCCGATCAAGCAGTTCCCGCGGCAGCCCCATGCGTCTGGCGGTCGCCATGGCACTGCTGGCCCCCGGGATTCCGTAACGCAGCCGATACAGAGGTTGCAGCGTATCACCATCGAGCTCAACCGCGACATTTTCGACCCCGGGGGTTTCGGCGGCCCAGCTTTTCAAGCGCCCCAGATGGGTGGTTAAAATGGTACGCGCACCGGACTGTTGCAAGCGTTCCAGAGCCGCGATCACCAAAGCCGCCCCTTCGGCCGGGTCGGTACCGGTACCGGCCTCGTCAAGCAACACCAAGGCACCAGCACCCGCCTGATCCAGGATGTGACGCAAGCGCCGCAGGTGGCCGGAAAAGGTCGACAAGTGTTCAGCAATACTCTGTAAATCACCAATGTCGACAAACACCTCATCAAACAGATGCAGTCGACTCTCCGCGGCGCAGGGAATCGGCAAGCCGGCCCGCACCATCAACAGCAGCAGACCAAAACTTTTCAGGGCCACCGATTTCCCCCCCGTATTGGGGCCACTGATAACCAGGGTGCCTTGCGCCGCGGTCAAACGCAGATCCGACGCAACCGCACGCGACGGCGCAAGCCGCTGGCTCGCATCAACCATCAATAAGGGATGCCGGGCCTGACGCAAATCAATGAGGGGTTCATCCACCAGCTGCGGCACCGTGCCTTCATATTCAGCGGCCAGTTGCGCCGCGGCAAAACGCAAATCAAGAAGCGCCAGCCGATTTTCGTTGCCTCGCAAGGGAACGCAATGCTCCCGCACCAGATCAGTTAATTGCAGCAGAATACGGCGCTCTTCGCGCTTTTCTTCCTGCAGCAGCTGGTGCAGGCGATTATTGCCCGCGACCACCAGTTCGGGTTCGAGATACAGGGTCTGGCCGCTGGCCGATTCGTCATGCACCAGCCCCTTGATCCGCCCGCGATAATCGGCTTTCAAAGGCACCACATAGCGCCCGTTTCGCACCCGGATCTGGGGCTCGCGAAAACAGCTTGCCAGCTCCGTAGCAGCCATCAACTGTTCGAGCTGTTGCTTGAGCCGTCGCCGCAGCTGGCGCAACTCATTGCGAATATCCCGCAGAGCCAAAGACGCCGAATCAAGTAATTCCCCACGGGGCCCAAGGGCCAAACGC
>Ga0210020_1000264_pt1 | contig 55351 bp, 57 predicted proteins | sample CryGeymeta201514_FD_183980 | JGI IMG/M metagenome (GOLD analysis project Ga0210020, IMG submission 183980) | Groundwater microbial communities from Crystal Geyser aquifers in Utah, USA - Crystal Geyser metaG 2015-14 (SPAdes) (version 2) | ecosystem: Environmental > Aquatic > Deep subsurface >... | reverse complement strand
ATAGGATACCCTGTCAATGGATCACGGTTAAAAGACAGATCAGAGATGAGCATCTTGAGAAAGGAAGGATTTTTTTAAGCAACCATCAAAAATTGGTCGGGGCGAGAGGATTTGAACCTCCGACTCCTGCGTCCCGAACGCAGTGCTCTACCAGACTGAGCCACGCCCCGATCGGTTTGCCTACATTCCGCCGCCGTCCTGGGATACGGCACGGGCAGACATCCTCTTTACCACGAAAAAGCCTCCTATGAGCAGGACAATAAAGAGGATGGAGAGGAGATCAAAATACCGTTTGATAAAACCGGTGATATATTCTCCGAAGAGTGCAATCAGTCCCGCAACCAGGAAGAACCGGGCTCCCCTGCTTAGAAATGATACTAAAATGAATTTTATAAAGTCAATATAAAAAACTCCGGCCGAAATGGTAAAAAGCTTATAGGGAATCGGTGTAAACCCGGCGATGCCGATGGCCCATGCCTCATATTTCTGAAAGTAGTTTCGTACCATCCGGATCTTTTTTTCTGAAACAAAACGTTTCAGCAGGGGCCTTCCTCCCGCGATACCGATGCCGTAACCCGCCACACCGCCCAGGGCAGATCCGATGGTGCAGATCAGCGCATAAAACAGGGCCTGATCCGGATTGTTCAGCGCCATGACGATCAAAAGGATGTCGGGCGGGATGGGAAAGAACGAGGACTCCGCGAAGGCGAGTGCAAAGAGAGCGACCACGGCATTGTCGGTCTGGGCCCAGGAAACGGTCCAGTCTTTGAGTTCATGAATCCAGTTCATGCGCCTCCTTCTTCACATTGGCCTGCTCCTTTTTCCATCCGAATCTGCCGATGAGTTTGACAAACTGACAGAGATCCAGCTCAGACCGCTCTATCCCTGACGCCCTCTTCACCACCTTGACCAGCCGCTGGGTGCGCATGTCTCCTACGGGAATGACCATTCTGCCGCCGATACGGAGCTGCTTGACCAGATGCTCCGGTATGCCGGGAGCCCCTGCAGAGACCAGAATGGCATCAAAAGGCGACTGGTCCGGCCAGCCGTAGGTGCCGTCACCGATCCGGACGGCCACATTGGAAATCCCGAGGCTGTCGAGCCGGTTCCATGCCAGTTTGGCCAGGGCCGGGATCCGTTCCATGGTAAATACATTTTCAGCAAGACAGGAAAGCAAGGCGCTCTGATACCCTGAACCGCTTCCGATCTCAAGAACCCTTTCCTTCCCGGTCAAATGGAATGACTGGAGGATCAGACCGATGGTGGACGGCTGTGAAATGGTCTGTCCATGTCCGATGGGAAGGGCCTTGTCTTCGTAGGCCCTAAGCTGAAGGGCCTCTTCCACAAACAGATGCCGGGGAATCTTTCGAAAGGCGCCCAGCACCTTAAGGTCGCTGATCCCCGACTCGGGGAGGATCACATCCGCAAGCCTCTTCCGGGCAATCTCAGGATGGGTATACTGAACCATTCTGGAAGATCCTTTTCATCTTGGCGAGGACCGCATGGTGGGTCAGGTCCAGGTGCAAGGGGGTGACTGAAACGTAGCGCTGCTCAATCGCTTCATAATCCGAGTTCTCTCCACGCTTCCAGACCACTTCTTCGCCGCCGATCCAGTAATAAGGCCTTCCCCTCGGGTCCTTTTTTTCCGTCACCGGGTCCTTGAAGACCCTCTTCCCCAGCGTGGTGACACGGACCCCCTGAATCTGGTCCGGCGGGATGTTGGGCACATTCACATTCAGAAAGGTACCCGGCGGAAGACCGTTCCGAAGCACCTTCTCGGCCAGCCGGAGGGTGACCACGGCGGCGGCCTTGAACCGAAGCCGGCCGCTGTTGGTCAGGGATACGGCCATGGATGGGATGCCGAGCAAGGACCCTTCCATGGCCGCTGAAACGGTCCCGGAATAGGTGATGTTATCTCCCAGATTGCTTCCGCAATTGATGCCTGAGACCAGAAGCGACGGGGTCTCCTTGAGGATGGTATGGATACCCAGAGTAATGCAATCCGTGGGGGTCCCATTGACGCTGTAGACATCCTTGCGCAGCGCATGAACCCTCAAGGGCTTGTGAAGGGTCAGAGAATGGCCTGCGGCGCTCCGCTCCCTGTCCGGCGCCACCACCACCGTACGGCCGATCGTACGCAGGACCTGTACAAGCGTCCGGAGACCCTTTGAATCGACTCCGTCATCGTTGGAAACCAGGATCAGCAAAAAAACCTCATTAAAATTAGGGACCTTTCCGTTTTGTTCCAAACAAAAGGGAAAGGTCCCTAATTTTAATTGGTCGGGGCGAGAGGATTTGAACCTCCGACCACCTGAACCCCATTCAGGTACGCTACCAGACTGCGCCACGCCCCGGAAAACCCAACCTTTAGAAAAATCAGCGCTCACCGTCTTTTGATGAATGATCTTACTGAGTCCGCCATTTTATGTCAAGGCTTTTCTCCGGATTGGGTTTTTCCTGCTTGATTCCATGGACTTTTTTTGTTAGGGTAGGCAGGCTATGATGACGTTCGGGGCTTCCGTCCATTCGTCTGACTAAGTGGCCCTATTCGTAAATACGGCGGTATTCGAGTGCCGTAGGGCGGGCTCATCGGCGTTCCGCTCCTTGCGGTGTACCAGAGGGGTACGCCTCAGTCGCGCGCCTTGATGCGCCCGCCCTACGACCCTCTCGGTACGTTACCATATTTACGAACAGGACCACTAAGAAAAGAGAGATAAATCTATGATCCATCTCATGATTTCCACAGGTATCGGGCTCGTTGTTTTTTTTGCGTTATTCTTTTTTAAGATCCACTGGGGGCTTGCACTAGCCGCCTCCACGGCGGCTATGATGGGGACCAACTATCTGCTCGGCCGGCGCATCAACAAGGCCATCACGCAGCTCATGGACCAAGTCAGCCAGGACCTGAAGGGCGGAAGAATGGACCGGGCTGTTCGGACCCTCGAAGGCGGGTTGAAATACGGCCGTTACCAGTTCTTTGTGACCTCCCAGATCCGGTCCCAGATCGGGGTGATCCATTACATCAAGAAGGATTTCAACGCCGCATTCCCCTACCTGAAGCAGTCCTTCATCCGAAACTGGGTGGCCCAGGGGATGCTCGCCGTCCATTACATGCGGAAGAAGGACAAGGAACAGATGGTCAAAACCTTCAACCGGGCATTACGGTACAATCCCAAAGAAAGTCTTCTCTGGAATCTCTATGCGTACTGCCTGCTCCGCATGGGAGACCGGGATGAGGCCATCGAAGCCCTGGTCAAGGCCTCAAAAAAACTTCCAGGCGATGAGAGGATCCAGAGCAACCTCATCAATCTGCAGAACAATAAGAAAATGAAAATGAAGAATTACGGAGAACTCTGGCTTCAGTTCCACCTTGAAAAACTCCCGGGGGCCATCGGCCAGAAACCTCCTCCCTACCCCATCCAGCGCGGAAAACGGGTGATCCGGCGTTAGGGGAAGAAGGGTTCGAGGGTTGAAAAGCCATAGGGTTCTAGGAATCAAGGGGTCAAGGGTTCAAGTGAAATGAAACCAAGCAGAATCTCCAGAGAAGAACACTGGAACCCTTTAACCCTAGGACCCTCGGCCCCTTATGTTTTTAGCACTTCGCTTGACCCCTTGAATCCTTGACCCCTTGACCCCTGATTTTTTCCTCCGCTCTTTTGGAGATGATCTTTATTTTCTTAAGTCTCTGAATTGGCATCCCACTCAAACTCCTCTGGGAAGCGGGAACGCATGTGCGCCTTGGTATATTCCTCGATCTCTCTGGCCGTGGAAAACTTGAGAATTTCATTTGCAAGACGTTTGGATTCCTCCAGGGATACCGATAGAATGATCCTCTTGACCCTGGGGACCGAGACGGGATTCATGCTGAACTCCCGGAGCCCCAGCCCCAGAAGCGCAGGGGCGTAAGTCGGGTCCCCGGCCACTTCACCGCACATGGCCACCGGAATCTTGGCGTCCATGGCCACGGAGATCACATATTTGATCATGCGCATCACGGCCGGGTGGAGCGGCTCGTATAGATAGGCGACATGTTCATTCACCCGGTCGATCGCCAGGGTGTACTGGATCAGATCGTTGGTGCCGATACTCAGAAAATCCACTTCCCTGGCGATCATGTCGGCCACAATGGCGGCGGAAGGGACCTCGATCATCGCCCCCAGCGGGATATTCTCCTTGAACTCCACCCCTTCCCTGCGAAGATCTTCCAGAACCTCGTGAAAGATATTTTTAGCCGTCCGCAATTCCATCACGCCGGAAATGAGCGGGAGCAGGATCCTGAGATTCCCGTAAACGCCGGCCCGGGCAAGCGCCCTGAGCTGGGTCTTGAAGATGTCCTGATGCGCCAGACAGAACCGGATGGCCCGAAGACCCATGGAGGGGTTGGACTCCCTTGAATAGGGGATCTGCATGGAGAGTTTGTCCCCCCCGAGATCAAGCGTCCGTATGGTCATGGCTTCGGGATAGATCATCTCCAGGGTGCTCTTGTAGGCCTGGAATTGTTCCTCCTCGCCGGGAAGATCGGGTCGGTTCAGGAAAAGAAATTCGGTCCTGTACAGTCCGACTCCGTCCGCCCCATGCTCCAGGACACTGCAGACGTCATCAGGGGTCTCAATATTTGCAGAGAGACGGACCCGGCATCCGTCGCTGGTTTCCGCAGGAAGGTGCGTCAGCTTCTGCAGCTCTTTCTCAAAATAGATATAGCGCCTCTGCTTTTCGAGGTACCGGTTGAATGTTTCATTGTCCGGATGGATGACCACGGCGCCGCTGCCGCCGTCAAGAATTATAGGATCGCCGGACTTAACACAAGCCGTGATGTTCCCAATCCCGACGACGGCTGGGATATCCAAAGACCTCGCCATGATTCCCGTGTGGCTTGTCTTCCCTCCCAGATCGGTTGCAAATCCTTTGACGTGCTCCCGGCCCATCTGCATGGTGTCGGCCGGAGTCAGATCGTGAGCGATGACGATGACGTCCTCTTTCAATGAGGAGAGGCTCATGGGAGCATGGCCGGAGAGATTATGCAGTATCCTCTCTCCGACATGAACCACGTCGGAACTCCTCTCTTTGAGATAGTTGTCTTCAATGGATTCGAAAGCGGAAAAAAATTCATCCAGAACTTTCTTCAAGGCGCCTTCAGCGGCGATGAGATCCTTGCGGATAATCTCATGGGTCCCTTCGGTCAGCATTTTGTCCTTCAACATCATGATGTGGCTGTCGAGGATAGAGGCGTGAGACGCCCCGATCCGGCTGCTGAATTGCGTTTTTACGGCTTCAAGCTGTGAGATGGACTTGGAGAGGGCCTGCTCAAAACGCAGGATCTCGGCTTCAACCTGGTCCTGGGGAATCTTGATGATCTCGATCCTGACCTTCTCCCTGCTGAACACAAAGGCCTTCCCGATCGCAACACCCGGGGAAACGCCTATGCCGTGAACCTTCATCTACTCCTCCCCGAATTTGTTGTTCACCAGCATGGCCAGGCTTTCTATGGCCTCATGCTCGTCCGGTCCATGGGCCTCCAGAATCAGTTCCGTGCCTTTGGCTGCGGCAAGCATCATGATCCCCATAATGCTCTTCCCGTTGACCTCGGCATCATCCTTCTTGACCAGGATACGGGAGGCAAAACGACCGGCCATCTCAACGAACATGGCCGCGGACCTCGCATGCATACCTAACTTATTCTGAATCAGGACTTTTGCAGCCTTCAAATCTTTTTTCTCCTCTTCATATCCACCATCCCATGTGAGACAAGCCTTGAGAAAGGATGAGCAGCGCCGCCGCCTGGATCAGGAGGGGCACACCCTTGCGTTCGGCTTTCACGCCGGCCCAGACCAGCAGAGCCATGAAAACGAACAGACCAAAATAGGTGAAATTGACCGCAGGGACGGCCTGCAGGATCCACAAGGGAAGGAATAACCCAACAGCGAAAAGGATCATGCCGTTCATCCAGTAAATCTTTTTCTGAAATTTTACGTTATTCAGGTAGGTCAACAGACCCGACCCGTAGGCGTATCCGTTCCACAGACCCGCTCCTCTGATCCAGAGGGTGACCAGGTTGTACAGGACAAGAAACAGGAGCGGGGCGGCTGTCTCGTCAATGACGGCGGCCAGCGCCGCCGCCAGGCCTGCCAAGGGCCGGAGCGCCCCCCACGTGAGCGAATCCCCCAACGCCCCCAACGCGCCTGTCAGATCATTCTTGAATGTATCGATCTCTCCCGCAGTGACCCGGCCCTGTGCCCGTTCCTCCTCCAGACGCAGGGTCCCGCCCAGAATCATCCCGGCGAAATAGGGATTGGTGTTGAAGCAGGTCAGGTGCCGCTTGATCAGATCTCTGACTTCCTCCTCGGTAAATCGGGCGTGACGAAGAAGCGGGACCAGGGCATAGGCAAAACCGATCCCCTGAAAGTTCTCGAAGTTCCATGCAGCCTGTATGAAAAGCCCCCTGAACAGAGCCTTGGAAAAGACCGGTATGCAAAGATGTTTCTTATTCATATCACCTTTCAGCTTATCCCTTCCATGAATATTTTAACCTCCCTGCAGTTTGATGCGCTTTGTTCTTTCAGCCGTGTCATAAAACGCTGATCCGGCGCTCTTGAACGTAGACCATGGCGAACGACAGAAGAAAGAAAGACACAAGGACCGGCATGCTCTGCTGCCGCAGCCCGATAAATATCAAGAAGGATGCCATGGCTCCGGCTGCAAGGTGAATGCGGCCCTGCATGATATTCTTCCTGGCCAGCAGAGAGGCGACCCCAACGGCTGGAAGGAAGAAAAAGAACAGGCGCAGCCCCTGCAGGACCTCATCGGAAAGAAGCGCATATCCGCTGCTCAGCAATCCGCCGGAGAATCCGACGACCAGGAACGTCACTCCAAAATAATAGAGGAAAAATATCAGGATCCCCATCCGGACTGCACGGGCGGCGCCCTTCTCCGGTGATTCCGATAAAACCGCCATTCGGATCAGCCCTGCATTTTTCCTGCGTATCCACTGATCGAGGAAACCGGCCGGGACCAGCAGGAGGCCCACCCATAGAAAGACCCAGGCCAGCCAAGCCGTATCTATCCATTGAACGGTCTCTGAATGAAAGAAAGAGAGCCCTGAAGTCAAGAGGGCTGCCAGAGTGGCATCTTTCGGGATATGGCCTCCAATCGGTAATCCTCGGAGCCAGAAAAGCTCAAGCACGACCCCGATCAGCAAGCCTGTGTGAAAATCCCCCATCAGCCATCCGACCAGAGGCGCTGCCACAATCGGCTGAGAGATCATGAACTGGCCGAACGCCAAGCGATCCAGACCTGCGAATCCCGCAATCAGGGCTATTTCAAAGGTTCCCCAAAACGACATGGTCTTCCCAAGGATAGAGTACGGCCGGAAGGTTTCTCTTTGCTCATTCAGAAGAGATGACTCTCTTCAATCAGGCTTTTGAGGTCCAGGGCCGGCTCCGACGGCACGGAGCGGATCTCCACCTGGATGCCGAGTTTGAGAATCGCCTGAAGATCCCGGATGTCCTCTTCCGTGGCCATGATTCCTTTGTACAGGACTCTGGTTCTTCCGACCCCATGAAGTCCTCCAAGATTCAGACGATCGATGCAAAGCCCGCAGCCGATGGCCGACAATGCATCCTTGGGCAGCCGGAAAAGAATCATCGCCCTGCATGCCGAATAGGCCCCTTCCAGACAACCGGCGGCAGTCTCCTTGATCGTCAGGATTTCAGTCCGGACCCCGTAGGGGACCACCAGGGTCATGAGGTCCCGCTGGAATGAACTTGCCGCAGCCGCGTCGTCCGCCACCACGATCCGGTCGGGATGGAGATAATGAAACCATCCTTCCACAACCTGGCCGTGGATCAAACGGTCGTCAATCCGGAACAGAACAATGCCCATAAATTTTCTCTTCACTTATTCCAAAGGGTTCGAGGATTCCAGGGTTCAAGGGGTCAAGTGAAATACTTAAACGCAAGCAAACTCTACAGAGAAAAACACTGGATCCCAAGATGCCTTAGTGTAGTAGCCGTCGCAGACGGCAAGGATAGAGAAAAGCGGGACACGCGAAGCGTAACCCTTGACCCCTGGGACCCTCGGCCCCTTATTTTTTAGCACTTCACTTGACCCCTGGAATCCTTGACCCCTTGACCCCTGATGTTTTCACCCACTCTTTTGGAAATGATCAGACCGCGCGCCCCTGCTGTTCCTTGAGCAGCGTGCTGGCCACAATGATGCCCCGCTTGCCGTATTCTTCAAGATGCCCGCAGAGTTCGGCCATCTGATGATCTTTACGCAAGGTGATCCCCTTGATCAGCATCGGGAGATTCACGCCTGTGATCACTTCAACCTTGGGGTTTTCAAGAAAGGCGAGGCTGATGTTTGAAGGAGTCCCGCCCAGCATGTCCGTCATGATGATCACCCCGTCCCCCTGATCCACAGCCTTGACCGCCTCTTCAATTTCCGCTCTGGCCGCGTCCACGGCCTTGGTGAAGTCCACGGAGACGGCGAGCACCCCCTCCTGCTTCCCCAAAATCCCTTCCACGCAAAGATTCAATTCGTCCCCGATATGAGCATGAGTGACCATCACGAAACCGACCATCCCGTTTTTTCTCCTCTGTTAAACCGCCGGATTAAACAGCCTCATCTCCGCTCGATATCCCGGTATCGAACGGATGTTTTGTACCCCTTCTCTTCCAGATGATTCTTCACGTTGTCTACCACGACCACGGAGCGGTGGCGGCCGCCGGTGCATCCGAACCCCAGGGTCAGGTAAGACTTCCCTTCCTGAACAAAGAGAGGGAGCAGATAATCCAAAAATTCATAGAACCGGGTTAAATATTCCTGCGTCTCTTTCCGATCGAAGACGTACCGGACCACCTCAGGATCCTTGCCGGTGCGATCCCTCAACGTATCCACAAAAAACGGGTTGGGAAGGAACCGGAGATCAAATATCATATCCGCATCATATACTATCCCATATTTAAACCCGAATGCAACCAGGGAAATGGATATCCGCCTGCTTCGAATCGTGGATTCAAACTGTTTTCTGAGAACGTCCCTCAGGCCGTGGATGGAATAATCCGAGGTGTCGATCACGAGATCGGAACTCGCCTTGACATCGGCCAGCATCTCCCGTTCAAGGGCCAGGCCTTCAAGAACCGAGGTTTCAGCGAGGGGGTGTCTCCGCCGTGTCTCCTTGAACCGCCGTAGCAGCACCTCGTCCGAGGCATCCAGGAAGAGCACCTGGTATTCAAATCCGTTTTTCCTGATATCGCTCAACACATCATTGTATCTTTTCAAAAACTTTTTCTCCCGGATATCCACCACCACGGCGACTTTTTCAATCTCACTCCCGCTTTTCACACAGAGTTCCAGAAACTTGGGGATCAGTTCCATGGGAATATTGTCCACACAGAAGAAGCCCATGTCTTCAAACTGATGGATCGTGGTGCTCTTCCCCGACCCCGAAATACCGCTGATGATGGCAAGTTTAAGTGTCTGTTTCTTCATCATGACTCTGAATTTTCCGGCTCAGCTTCTTCTCAAAAGATCGCGCGGGGAAATGGCCGGAGGACTTCAACAGGTAGTTTCTTGCAGCCACTTCTATGATCAAGGCCATATTCCTCCCGGGTGTCACGGGCATCCTTAAAAAAGGCTTCATGACGTCCATGATTTCAAAGGTGCGTTCCTCCAGACCCAGCCGGTCAAAACTTTCCGATGCCTTCCACTCCACCAGTTCAACAAACAGGTCGATCTCTTTTCCCTGCTGGATCGAAGAAACCCCGTACAGATCCTTGATATTAATGATCCCCAGCCCGCGGATCTCCATATGATGGCTGGTCATGTCGGGGCAGCTCCCCACCAGCGTCTCCATATCCTTCTTCTTGATCATCACCGTGTCGTCCGCCACCAGTCTGTGCCCTCGGTCTATGAGGTCCAGCGCGCATTCGCTCTTCCCGATCCCGCTTTTCCCGAGAATCAGGATCCCGACGCCATAGACGTCCACCAGCACACCTGAACGCGTGATACGGTGCGCCAGGGCCTCCTCCAGGTAGGAGGTAATGCGCTTGATGCAATGGGAGCTGTAAAGCGGCGAACGAAGGATCGGAATCTTTTTGAGATTGCATATCCGGACCAGTTCCTCAGGCACGTCCAATCCCTTGGTCACAAAGAAACAGGGAAACATGCTTTCACTGAATTGATTCAGCCTGTTTTCCCTCTCTTCGGGAGACAAGGAGATCAAAAACGAGATTTCGGTCTCGCCGAGAAACTGGACCTTGGAGGAATCTATATGGGCGGTATACCCGGCCAGGGCCAGGCTCGACTTTTGTATTCGAGGCTTTCGAATGAGATGATTGAGACCCTCTTCCCCTGCGATCAACTCCAGCCGGAGCCTGGATTGATTCGCCTTGAACAGGTCGGAAACGGTGACCTGGGCCATAACCTCTCCTTATCGCGATGCCCGTATTGCCGTAACCTCACCACATAGAGAAAACAAAAACCTTTTTGCCGCGAATGAACACGAATCTACCGGGAAAAATCATGGGTCATGGCCCGTACTTCTCATCCTCTGCTCGGATCAGGTCATACAATTCTTCACGGGTTCTTGCCTTGAGGAGCCGTTTCCTGAAGCTCCTGTTCTTGAGAATCTTTGAGATCCTCGCCAGAGTCTTCAGGTGGTCCACCGGAGCGGCATCCGGAGCGGTCAGAACAAAAAACAGATGAACCGGCTTCCCGTCCATGGCATCGAAGTCGATCCCCTTCAAGGAGAGACCGAAGGCAAGAATCAGCCGGTCCAGATCCTTCAGCCTCCCGTGCGGGATGGCGATCCCTTCGCCGATGCCGGTGCTCGAAAGGGTCTCCCTCCCAAGAATCACTTCCAGAAATTCGTCCCGATCGCGGATCTTCTTCTGATCATACAGCAGGGACGCAAATTCCTTCAAGACATCCTTTTTATTTTGTCCTTTGAGGTCCGGAATCATCAGACTTTGTTCCAGCAGATCCGTCAATTTCATCCTTGATCCTACTCATAGACCGGTACGATCAGACCGAGATTCCCATCTTTCCTCCGGTAGAGAACATGGACCTGGTCGGTCTTTGAATCCGTATAAACGATAAAGTCATTTTCCAAAAGATCCAACTGCATGGCGGCTTCATCGGTGGACATGGGTTTCGGGGCATATTTACGGGACCGGATGATCCTCGGTTTTGCTTTCGCCCTGCCGGTCTTTTTTTGTTCAGCGGGCTTCGGAGCAGCCGGTTTGGCCGCCTCTTCATTCAGCCGCGTCTTACCCTTCCCGCTCCAGTTTTTGGTTGTGAATTTTTTGTATCTCTGCCCGATACTTTCAATGGCACGGTCCACGGACTGGTACATATCTTTGGTCTCTTCGCTCGCCTGGAATACCGAACCTCCGACATGGCATGTGACCTCCGCGAGATGCCGGTATTTTTCCACGTGCAGCCGCACCTCTATATCCGACTCTTTATGAAAGCGGCGCTGCAGTTTCTTCAACTCCTTTTCGATGTGGTCCCGCAAACCATCGGTCAAATTCATATGTCTGGCCGTGATGTTCAACTGCATGGCATGTCCTCCCTCGTTCTATTTTAAATTCGCTTCTATGATGCCCCGAGGGGACTCCTTCGAGACGAATGATGATCCGGCATGGAGATTCCGTCTCAAAACGCATTCTGAGATCCCCTGAACCGGTAAAAAAACTTTTTTGGGTATGGATGCGCGGCAAAAAAAGGCTCAATTGAAAAGCATCCCCCTTGCAGTCGTCACAGAAACATCACATCGTATAGGACGCACTATCGGACAGAACGTTTTCTTTCGGTTGTGGAAAGAATCTTCTGTTCCATCCTGTATTTGGTGACCGTCCTTCTCGCAATACTGATCCCCTTCTTCTTCAGGATTTCTACGATCTTCTGGTCGCTCAACGGCCTCCCCTGGTCTTCTTTCTGGATGATATGGCGGATCTTTTCCTGGACGCTGATCGCTGAAACATCCCCTGTATGGGAGGGGACCCCGCTGCAGAAAAAGTATTTCAGTTCAAAAATCCCGTGGGGGGTATGCACGTATTTATTGGTGGTCACCCGGCTCACTGTGGATTCATGCATCTCGATGTCTTCGGCAACGTCTCTCAATACCATGGGCTTCAAATAAGCCCGCCCCTTCTCGAAGAATTCCCTCTGATACTTGAGGATGCTCTCCATGGTCCGATAAATGGTCTTCTGGCGCTGTTCAATGCTCCTGATCAGCCAGAGGGCTGATTTGAATTTGTTCTCCACATATTCCGAGGTGGACGCATTCATATCCTTCTTGTTCTGAAGCATCTTCCTGTAAAAACTGGAGATCTTCAGCCGGGGCAGTCCGTCATCATTTAATAAAATGACAAAATGATCCCCGTCAGGGACTACGTAGATGTCCGGAACAATGTAGACCGGATCCTCCCCTCCGAATGACCGGCCGGGCTTGGGTTCGAAGTTTTCGATCACCTTGGCAGCCAACTCCACGTCCTGCAACGCGACGCCGAGCTTGCGCGAGATACCGGCAAGGTCCTTCTTCTGCAACAGGGAAAGATAGTCCTTGATCAGGGTCTCCACCAGACTGCTGTCGCTTGCCAATTGTCCAGCCTGAATCAACAGGCACTCCGTCAGATCCCTCGCCGCCACCCCTGCCGGGTCGAAACTCTGGACCAGGGTCAGCGCACGCTGGACATCCTCTGCAGAAGCCCCGGTCATCTCGGCAATCTCTTCCTTGGATGAGCGCAGATACCCGTCCGCGTCAAGATTCCCGATGATGAACTCGCCGATTCGTCTCATGGCGCCGTCTTCGGTGGAGAGATTGAACTGCCATAGGAGATGCTCTCCAAGTGTGGTCTTTCTGGTGAGCGTGTTTTCGTAGGAAGGGGCTTCATCCTGATCAGAATAAGGCTCGTAGGCAGAATAGCCGGAATCCATGGAACCGCGAAGATAACTTTTCCAGTCAAAATCTTCTTCTTTTTTCTTATGCCGCTCTCCGTCTACCCGGTCTTTATTGGATTCCTGAGTTTGTTCTTCGGAAGAAGGCTCCAGGAGTTCTTCTTCCAGAACAGGATTTTCTATCAATTCCTGATGGATGCTCTGGATCAGCTCGAGTTTGGAGAGCTGAAGAAGCTTGATAGCCTGCTGAAGCTGGGGGGTCATGACCAGCTTCTGGGTCAATTTCAGACTGAGTCTCGTATCCAGCTGCATAATGTCTATCGCACCCCGTTAAGGTTGATATCGGCTCAAGAACCGAGGTTCTATAAAACTTCAAAATCATGACCGAGATATTGATTTCTTACCACCGGATCTCGGGTCACCGCCTCGGGCGGCCCGCTGATCTGTATTCCTCCTTTTATCATTATATACAACCTGTCGGCAATTTTCAACATCTCTCTCGCGTTATGATCCGTAATTAAAACCCCGATCCCTTTCTCCTTCAATTGGGCGATGATTCCCTGGATGTCGCCCACGGCGATCGGATCAATCCCCGCAAAGGGCTCATCCAGCAGGATCAGCGCCGGAGAGACGACCAGGGCGCGGGCAATCTCCACCCTGCGTCTTTCGCCGCCGGACAGGGTATAGGCCTTTTGTCTGCGAAGATGGGTGATCCCGAAATCCCGGAGCAAGGTTTCAAGCCTTTGTTTCCGCTCCATGGCCGTCAGGCGGAGAGTCTCGAGAATCGCCGTCAAATTCTGCTCGACCGTCAGCTTCTGGAATACCGAAGCCTCCTGAGGAAGATAGCTGATCCCCTTTCTGGCTCGGATCACCATGGGGTCATGGGTCATCTCCTGGTCACCGAGAAAGACCTGCCCTCGATCCGCCTGAATCAGTCCGACAATCATATAAAAAGTCGTGGTCTTTCCGGCGCCGTTGGGACCGAGCAATCCCACGATCTCACCCGGTTCCACCACAAGGTCCACGCCTCGCACGGCGGGAGTCCCATTGTATCGTTTCACAAGGCCGACCGCCCGTAATCTCTTCGGGTTCTGAACCGCATGATCAGACGTCACCTTCCGCTCCTTCACACACCGAATATCCGGCTTGCGCCTCCTGCATCATGCTGCAGGGATGACGGTATCAAGCCGGCGTCCCGCATCCTTTGAGAACCTTTTTTCAACGGAGCTCACGGTTTGGTTTTTCTCAAGGTGTCAGGATGGAACAGAAACTTGGGCCGCTCCGCCGTACTCCCTTCCACCTCGGCCCGATCCTCCTTGAGATAAACCCGGATCAGCGGCCCGGAAAGGGTATTGTTCCCATCCGAAACCCTGGCATTTCCCGTCAGGATCAGGAGATCCTGCGCCTCGATATATTCCGCCCGGTCCGACATCGAAGAGCGCGAACCGGATATCACACGCACATGACCTGCCGCCAAGACTCGTTCGATATCCTGTCCGGAATTCGCGGTTTGAACATCGGCCTGATCGGCATGCATGACCATATCGCCCCGGATCACCTTGACCCCTCCCAGAAAAACAATAGCCCCCGACTTGAAATCTCCTTCCATCCTGTCCGAGGTGATGGTCATCGGAAGGCTTTTCCCCTCCGGACCGGACGCATCTTCCGCTCCCGCGTCCTGAATCAGGAGGGAACAGAGCATGAGGAGACCGGCAAGGCATCGCAGGCGGGATAGGCGTCTTTTTATATTCAAGGCTTTTTTCTTTCTTCCTGTGTGTCAGGCGTAATCACGGTCTGAATTCCTCCGGTCAATTCCACTTTACGAAGATCCGTACGATAAGACATCCGGCCGCCGCTCACCCGGTATCCGGACGTAACCAGCTTCACCGGCTGCTCGGAAGAAATCAGGTTTTTCTCCTTTTCCCAGACGAGCCGGTCGGCATAGAGGGTATACCCTGAATCGGTCACGACCTGGACATCTCCGGAGAGTTCAATGCGTTTCTCCTTTTCGAAATAATCTCCGAGAAGGCTCGACAGATGGACCCACCCCCCTTGATTCAGCGGATACTCCACCCTGACCTGATCCATGTGAACCTGCGACCGGTCCAGAAAACGCTCCGCACGCTCCGCCCAAATCTCCCATTTCTGTTCTCCGTTGCCCCGTTCCGTAAAATGAAATTTCCGGATGGAAAGATCGGCGCGGGTCTTTGGCGCCTGAACAATGTCCCCCCTTTGCCTGAATGCCCCCTCTCTTAACATCAAGAAAAAAATCGGGAGGGAAACCAGAACCGCCAGAGCTGCGAAAAAGAGGCGGGAGTGATTCCCCCGGATAAAATCGCTCACAAAATACCTCAACGTATTAAGAGTAACCTTTTGATTTTTTTGATATATTCAGAAGCCTCCACCCCGCTGACCGGCTGGTCCACGGAAAACCTCCCGCCGGCGTCCAAGTCCATGACTCCGGCTTGTAACACCACCATGACCGATCCGTAAAAGAGATGATCATTAGGGAGATCGGACGGCTGATTCGGAGGGATCGGCCTTCGGACTCCTGAGATACCCCCTTTTTTGATCATCCCGGACAGAACCTGCGCCATCTCTCCACGGCTGACCGGCTGGTCCGGCAAAAACCGGTGATTTTTAAAAACCGGCATCAGACCCAGTTGCACGGTCTTCAGAATCTCCTCCCTGGCCCAGTGGTCTCTGAGATCCACCATGATCGGGATCTCCGGGCGTGCGCGGAACGAATCCTTGGGAAGCTCGTACACCAGCAGAGCAGCCAACCCGCCGCGGGTGAGCACCTGCACCTTGGAGAGCGGAGTCATTTCTTCCGGCAATTTCTGCCGGGTTGGAATCTCCTGGACAGGGGCCTTGGCAGGGGCGGGCACAGGAGCCGGAACCGCCGGGACTGAAACCGGACCATAAGGCACACAGCCGAAAAGGATCATCGCCATCCCCACTCCGGCCAGATAAAGCACGGGATAAAGCACGGGGTCAGACATTGATAATTGGATATTTACCCCGCCCCTCTTTCCGAAGCGTCTTGACAATCCTCTGGATTTTCGCTGCAAGTTCACGATCATCGCATAACCTCTCCGTAAGCTTCTTCACTCCTAAACTGATGGATGCAGGATCCCGGCCAAAACAGCCGGCTGATTTTATCAGGGGGATTCCTCCGATTTTCTTTGCAATATAGGATGTGACGGCCCTGCATAATGCAGCCTCTCTACTCCGGGAGCAATCCATGATTCTCCCAACAGGCAGATTGAAGGCCTTACTGACCTCGGCAACCAGGGCATCTATTTTAAGGTCTATGAAAGATTCCATCCTGTCTTCTCTATCGATCCGCTTCTCTATTCTCTCAACAAATAGGTCTTCTCCAAGATAATGCTGTTCCTTCACCGCATAGAGGTCTTCTCTGTGACCCGTTCTCAACGCGGCATGGACAAAATCCTGATACGCGGAAAGCGCCGCCTTTCGGTTCTTCGACAGGATGGCCAAGGGCATATCCGTCTCAAGCCAGGACAAAGACTTATTTGAAAGGTATGCCCGATGGCTGCTCCAGGTGTACTCGCCCGGAAGATTCACCATGCCGGCTCTGACCGGATTCAGATGGATATACCGGATCAATTCCAAGAAATAGGAATCCTTGTCACAAATGATGGATTTGTATCTTCCCTGGAAGAGATGACCTGTCGTGCTGTATTTTCTATTGAAGTACATGGTATAGCTTTGCTGAAGCCCCTGCATCATCTTGGAAAGAGACGTTTTACCTTGTTCAATCAGCAGATGAATATGGTTAGGCATCAAAACATAAGCGTAGAGCGAACAGAGGCAGCGCCTCTGATAGGAGATCAGGCGGTTCAAGTATTGTTGGTAGTCTTCCTCTCCGCGAAAAACCTGTTGGCGCTGGTTCCCCCTTGCAATGACATGATAAAAAGCTCCTTGATATTCTACACGAGGCTTCCTGGCCATGCCTCATCAATAACAGAGTTGTGTAACGGTGTCAATATAAAAATATCAATGTCTGACCCCAAGTGGGAGGAAGTTCGGGTTGAGTTCGTACGCCTTCCTGAAAGCCTCCCGCGCAGCGGGGTAGTCCCGCATCTCCTGGTAGGTATAGCCCAGATAATAGTAGGCGGCCGCGTGGTTCGGGTCTTGGGCAATGACCTCTTTGAAGGACTCCACGGCAGCCGGATAGTCTTTGCTGAAATAGAGATGCAAGGCAAAGTTGAGGCCATCCTGCCCGGCCCGGATCGTCACTGCCGTCGAGAGGAGCGCGATGACAGACAGGGATAAAATGATCTTTTTCATTTTTTCTCCTTTTCCATGAGTTTGTCCATGACCACGTCCTTCTCTTTCCGGATCATGGAGGAAATTTTCCTCTCTTTCCAGATCTGATCGAGTTTCTCCCGGGTTGCTTCAAAACGCCTCTGAATCTCCTGGGGCGCAGCCTTGGCGATCAGCCCGACGGTGGAAATGATGTACGGCGTCAGCTTGGATTCCTGGAGGACCCTGCTTCCCGGCATGAAGCTCGTCATGAGCATGATGATCACGGAAACGATCAGGCATCCCTTCAGGAAACCGAACACGGCTCCGAGCAGGTGATCGGCCCATCCCAGCATGACTTGACGTGTCACACCCTCGAGCAAGACTCCGATGAGCCGTATGGCCAGGGTTGAACCCACAAAAACCAAGGCGTATCCGAGAATTTTGGAGAGGGGTGGGTGATGGATGAAACGGAGCATAAACTCGCCCATATACTCAAAGGTATGGTTGGCGATCAGAAAGCCCAGGATCACCGATCCGAGCGAGAAGACCTCCCTGATCACACCCTTGAAGAGGCTCAGCACAAAGGCCGATCCGACAATCACGATAATCGTTATATCAAGAAGGTTCATTGTTTTGTTCTCAAACGGTTGTAAGATACCTATCGGTGCTTTATAACAATTAAAGTCCTTCTCCCATTTAGTGGGTAAAAAGGGGTCGAGGGTTCAAGGGGTCAAGGATTCAAGTGAAATGCTTAAACGCAAGCAAAATCTCCAGAGAAAAACACTGTAACCCTTGAACCCAAGATGCCTTAGTGTAGTAGCCGTCGCAGACGGCAAGGGTGGAGAAAAGCGGGACACGCGAAGCGTAACCCTGGGACCCTCGGCCCCTTATGTTTTTAGCACTTCACTTGACCCCTGGAATCCTTGACCCCTTGAACCCTTATGTTTTCACCCACTCTTTTTGGAGACGATCCTATTTTTAGGGTTGATGTTTTTTGAACTCTTCATGCATCTTCTTCCGGACATCGGGATTCATCAGGACCTCCAGGCCGGTCAGCGCCAGGGCCTTGGCTGCGGTCCCCATAACCCGTTCTGCGTCCTCTGTACGCGCAGCCTCTGCAAACCTCGGCGTATGCGGCATGCGGTCCATGCCGCAGATGGAAAGCTCCGGGTGGATCGCCGGAAGGATCCGGCTGAGGTTGCCGATATCCGATGAGCCGATATATTTTGTCTCATCGGTATCGTCAATGACGATCCCGAGGGATTCCACGGCTTGCTGGAAGATCCCGGCCAGCGTATAGTTCGGCATCAATCCCTCATAGACCGGTCCGGCGGTCTCCACCGCGAAGGTGCATCCCGCGGCCCGGGAAGCCCCCTCCATGCAGCCCTTGACCCGTTCGATGATATGCTTCATGGTCCCTGTCTCAAGCGCCCGTACCGCGATCCTGGCCTCGGTCCTGGATGGAATGACGTTGACGGCATCCCCTCCGTGGGTGATGATTCCGTGGATCCGGACATCCTCCGGAGTCTGCTGGCGCAGGGCATTGACTCCTGAAAACATGAGAATCATGGCATCGAGGGCGTTGATCCCCAGCTCAGGGGCGGCGGCGGCATGGGCGCTCTTCCCGTAAAATGTGATTTTGAGCTCGGTCATGGACAGGGTCCGTTTGACGACCGCATTTCGGACCGAAGGATGGAACATCATGGCGGCATCGATCCCGTCAAAGACGCCGTGCTCGATCATCCTGATCTTGCCGCCGTACATCTCTTCAGCCGGCGTCCCTATCACCAAGATGCGCCCTTGGCCCCGGGGGAGGACGGAAGCGAGAGCGGCCCCGGCTCCGGCCCCTGCGGCGGCGATCAGGTTGTGCCCGCAGGCATGGCCGATACCCGGAAGGGCGTCATATTCCGAAAGAAAGGCCACCGAAGGTGACGCCGGCGCCCCCCGATGGGCCTTGAACGCGGTCTTAAGAGAGGCCGGTTCCTCCTCTAAATGGAATCCCTGGGAATCGAGGAACCGCGTCAGAAGCGAGTGCGACTCCTTCTCCTCAAAACCGAGTTCAGGATGGCCGTGGATGGCGCGGCTCAAGCCGACCAGTTCCGGAAAGAGCCGGTCCACTTCAGCGATCACCTTCCTACGAAGATCCGTCATGGTTTTTCACTCACTGGATAGGTTTATTCTTTGAAGGACCCTGCCTAAGTGGTCCTGTTCGTAAATATGGTAACGTACCGAGAGGGTCGTAGGGCGGTCTCATCTCCGCGCGCGACTGAGGTGTACCCACTGTGGTACGCCGCAAGGAGCGGAACGCAGATGAGGCCGCCCTACGGCACTCGAATGCGACCGTATTTACGAATAGGGCCACTAAGTGGCCCTTTTCGTTCCCGCCCTTCCGGCCTCGGTCCTGTGCACTTTCTTGATCTTTTCCAGGGCCTGCATGGCTGCCTGCTGCTGCGCCTCCTTCTTGTTCCGCCCGTTCCCGACGCCTAAGACCTCGCCGTTCACAGTGAGTTCCATGACAAAAAGGCGGTTGTGATCGGGACCGCTTGTCCGCTTGAGGTGGTATTCCGGAAGGCGCCCGAACCTTTCCTGACAGATCTCCTGAAAGGTGGTCTTGAAATCAAAAGGATGTTTTTGTTCCACGGCCTCCTCTATCATATCCTTGAAGTGCGCCAGAACCACCTGCGTGGCAGACCGCATCCCGCGGTCCAGGTAAATTCCGGCAATCACCGCTTCCAGGGCATCGGAGATGAGCGACACCTTCTCCCGTCCTCCGGTCCCCTCTTCCCCTTTGCCGAGGAAAAGATAGGTCCCAAGGCCGATTTTAGCGGCAATGGAGGCCAGGCCGTTTTCATTGACGAGGTTGGCCCGAATTTTCGAGAGCGCCCCCTCGTTCAGTTCCTGGTATTTCTTGTAAAGATAGTGGCTGATGATCAGGCTTAATACGGCGTCCCCCACAAACTCCAATCGTTCGTTATCCTCCCGCCGCAGCCCGGGATTTTCATTGGCAAAAGACTTATGGGTCAGGGCGTTGATGAGGAGGGTTTGATCTTGGAAGGTATATCCAAGTTTCTCCTCCAGCGGGGATAAACCATAAACTTCAGGATTCATGCAATGCCTCAACACCGTTACACCCCGGCCTCTCGGCCCCGAGAAGCTGTGCGGGACCGGGTGTTTCCAATTCATCGGGATGAAACGTCACTGGATACGGCTCCTTGTCTGCGGACACTTCCTCATTCATACCTTCGGAGAACCAGTGTGGCATTGGTTCCTCCAAACCCCAATGAATTGCTGAGGGCCGCCCGGACCGGAACCCGGCGCGCCTGATTAGGGACATAATCGAGATCACAGGCCGGATCCGGCGCTTCATAGTTGATCGTGGGAGGAATGATCCCATGCAGAAGGGTCATGGCCATGAAAACGGTCTCGATCCCGCCCGCCGCTCCCAGAAGATGACCGGTCATGGACTTGGTGGAGCTGACGGCAAGATGCATCGAGCGGCCTCCAAAGACCTTCTTGATGGCCAGGGTCTCGTTCTCGTCGTTAAATTTCGTAGAGGTCCCGTGCGCATTGATATAGTCTATCTCATCGGGATTCATCCCGGCGTCTTTCAGGGCCATGGCCATACAGCGGGAGGCGCCCTCTCCTCCCGGCGCAGGAGATGTGATGTGATAGGCATCCGAGGTCAGTCCGTACCCGACGACCTCCGCATAAATTTTTGCGCCGCGCTTCCTGGCCAGTTCCAGTTCCTCCAATACCACCACGCCGGCCCCTTCTCCGATCACGAAACCGTCCCGCTCCGCATCGAAGGGGCGGCTGGCCTTTTCCGGCTCATGGTTCCGGGTGGAAAGCGCCCTCATGGCGGAGAATCCGGCAAGTGCCAGGGGACAGATGGTCGATTCGGTCCCGCCGGCGATCATGGCATCGGCATCATTCCTCTGGATCAGCCGGAAGGCATCCCCGATGGAATGGGTTCCGGTGGCGCAGGCCGTGACGATGGACGTGTTGGGGCCTCTCAGTCCGTAACGGATGGCGATCTGACCTGAAGCCAGATTGATCAGAACCATGGGAACAAAAAAAGGCGAGACCTTCCTGGGGCCGCGTTCCAAGAGGGTCTTATGGTATTTCTCAATGGCCTGAAGCCCTCCTATCCCCGCGCCGACAATCACCCCGACGCGTTCGGTATTGGAGGCGTCCACCACGAGGCCTGAGTCCTCCATGGCCATCTGGCCGGCGGCCATGGCATACTGGATGAAGGAGTCCATTTTCTTCTGATCCTTCTTGTCTATATAGAGGTCCGGATCAAATCCCTTGACCTCCCCGGCGATTTGAGAAGGATACTCGGACGCATCAAACCGGGTGATACGGGTGATCCCGGATCGGCCGTTGATCAGCCCATCCCACGTGGTCTCGAGGTCATTGCCTACCGGCGTGACCACGCCCATCCCTGTAATGACAACCCTTCTCATAACACTCCCCGAAGTATCATCCATTCAGATTCCCTGCCGCACGCTGCCGGGAATCTCCGGACGATAAGGATTTTTTCTGTAACCTTTCACGAACTCCTCATCGGCCCTGTTCATCCACAGGGTGAGACACCGGCCGGCGGTAAAAATCAAAGGAAGAATCTCCCATGCGTTCCCTACCGACATTCGGAATATCATCACCGGATCAGGACCGGTCACGGATATAATCAATGGCATGCTGTACCGTGGTGATTTTCTCCGCCTCTTCGTCAGGGATCTCAATCCCGAACTCTTCTTCCAGGGCCATGACCAGCTCCACGGTATCCAGGGAATCCGCTCCCAGATCATCCACAAAAGAGGCTTCCGGCTTGACTTGCGCGATATCCACATCCAACTGCTCTGCAATAATCTTCTTGACTTTCTCTTCCATTCTTTTTTTCCTCCTATTTAAATTTGTTTAGGATTTCGATATTCGTATCTACTATTTGCGGTTCTTCTCCCATTTAGTGGGTAAAAAGGGTTCGAGGATTCCAGGGTTCAAGGGGTCAAGTGAAATACTTGAACGCAAGCAAAATCGCCAGAGAAAAACACTAGGGAACCCTTGAACCCTAGGACCCTCGGCCCCTTATGTTTTTAGCTCTTCACTTGACCCCTGGAATCCTTGACCCCTTGACCCCTGACGTTTTCACCCACTCTTTTGGAGATGATCCGTATTTGCCTTACATGTACATCCCTCCGTTCACATGAATAACCTGCCCGGTGATATACGCCGCTTCCTCCGAAGACAGGAACCTGACCGCATGGGCCACATCCTCGACCGAGCCGAGCCTCCCCATGGGGATCTGCGATAAAAGGTTCTTCTTCACATCCACAGCGAGGACCTGCGTCATGGCCGTGTCTATAAATCCAGGGGCAACGGCATTGCAGGTGATCCCCCTCCCGGCCAGTTCCCTGGCCACGGTTTTGGTCAGACCGATCAGACCTGCCTTGGAGGCTGCATAATTGGACTGTCCGGCGTTCCCCATGACCCCGACGATCGATGCAATGTTTACGATCCGGCCGCTCCGCTGTTTCATCATGGGCCTGGACACCGCACGGATGCAGAGAAAGGCCCCCTTCAGATTGACCTTGAGCACCTGGTCCCAGTCTTCATCCTTCATGCGCATGATGAGCCCGTCCCTTGTGATGCCGGCGTTGTTCACCAGGATATCAATCCTTTTGAATTCATCCATCCCCTTTTGAACCATCGCGGCCGCGTCTTTTGCATCGGACACATCGGCCTTGACGGCAACGGATTTCCGGCCGATGGCCCGAATCTCTCCTGCCGTCTTTTCAGCCGCATCCAGGTTGATATCCGAAATCAGACAGTCCGCACCATGCCTGGCCAGCATGAAGGCGATGGTCTTGCCGATGCCTTGGGCGGAACCCGTAATCAGGGCCGCCCTGCCTTGAAGAGTCATCATCCCTCCCCCTCCTTTGCAGCCTGCTGAATCGCTTTGAGACCTTCCGAATCTTCAAGGTTGATGATCCGGGCGCCGGGCTGGATCCTGCTGATCAAGTTGCCGAGCACTTTACCGGGTCCAAGTTCAATGAAGGTCTTCACCCCGAGGGACGCCATCTCCCGGATACTCTGTTCCCACCGCAAGAGAGATACAAGCTGCTTGATCAATTCCTCCCTGATCTCCTCCGCCGTGCGGATCGTCTTGCCCTCCACGTTGTTCACGAGCGGAACCGAGAGATCCCTGATGGTGACTCCTTCCATGGCCTCTTTCAAACGCAGACAGACCGGTTCCATGAGAGGGGAATGGGAGGGGACGCTCACGAGAAGGAGCATCACCCTCTTTGCGCCTCGTTCCTTGGAGAGTTCCGCCACATCCTCAACAGCCGCCTTTTCCCCTGAAATCACGATCTGCCCCGGGCAGTTGATGTTCGCGGGAACCACCATGCCCCCGACTTCTTTGCAGATCTCATCCAGTTCTTCAAATTCCATGCCGAGGACGGCGGCCATGGCCCCTTCTCCTTCGGGGGAAGCCTCCTGCATGAATCGTCCTCGGCTTCTGACCAGGGAGACTGCATCCGAAAGCACAAACCCGCCGGCCGCCGTCACGGCGGTCCATTCCCCGAGACTGTGCCCGGCGACATAGCCGGGGCGGATATCGGTTTCGGATATCAGGACCCGGTACGCGGCCATGCTGACCGTCAGAACAGCCGGCTGCGTCAATTCGGTCCGGTTCAATTCCTCAACAGGCCCCTCCTTGCAGAGTGAAAGGAGGTTGAGGCCCGCCGCATCCGAAGCCTCCTCAAACGCGAGCCTTGCCGTATCGAAGTTTTCTGCAAGGTCGGAACCCATCCCCAGTTTTTGGGATCCCTGCCCTGGAAATACAAAGGCCGAGCCGTTCATTTTGTTCCCTCCAGCATCTCTTTTAAACGCCTGGTCATCAGGGGGACGATTTCAAAAAGGTCTCCGACGATCCCGTAGGTCGCCGCCTTGAAAATCGGGGCATCCGGATCCTTATTGACGGCCACGATCACCTCCGAGGACTGCATCCCGGCAAGATGCTGAACCGCTCCGGAGATCCCGCAAGCGATATAGAGTTTCGGACAGACGGTCTTGCCGGTCTGCCCCACCTGATGGGCATAAGAAATCCATTCTGCATCCACGGCCCCTCGGGATGCGCCCACGGCGCCGCCGAGGGCGCGGGCGAGATCTTCGATCACGGCAAAATTCTCCTTGCTTGCTACCCCTCTCCCCCCGCTCACGATGATATCGGCCTCGGTGATATTCACGGTATTCTCAATTTCTTCCACGGTCCTGATCACCTGGGATTTCAGATCCAAAGAGATCCCGTTCAGGCCGCGCCTTTCGATCTCTCCTTTGCGCCTTTCGTCCTGATCCGCTCTCTTGAAGACCTTATGCCGGACCGTGGCCATCTGCGGCCGGCGGCTCGGGCAGAGGATCGTGGCCAGGATGTTTCCTCCCCAGGCCGGCCGGGTTTGGAGCAGCAGCCTTTTCCCCGGATCCACATCCAGCGCTGTACAGTCGGCCGTCAGGCCGGTCCCGAGCCTCGCCGCCACCTTGGGAATGAAGGAGCGTCCGATGGCCGTGGCCCCCGACAGGACGATCTCCGGTCTTTCTTTCCGGATCAAATCGGCAAGAACAGCGGTATAGGCATCGTCGTTAAAATCTTTGAGCGCCGGGTCATCCACGAACAGCACCCGGTCGGCGCCGTGGGCAACGAGTATGGATGCCTGGGCGGAGATTTCATGCCCTAAAAGAACGGCGCTGAGGGACACGCCGAGCCGGTCGGCAAGTTTTCTCCCCTCATTGAGGAGTTCCATGGCCACAGAAGACAAGACCCCGCCCCGCTGCTCCGCAAAGATCCAGACACCCCGGTACGTCGAAAGATCCGAAACCGGCGCCTCAATCTGTTCCATCTGAAGGGCCTCAAACTCGCAGACTTCAATGCAGGCCCCGCAGAGGTTGCAGCTCGCTTTGATCACGGCGGTCCCGTTGACGATATCTATGGCATCGAAGGGGCACGTCTGTGCACACACTCCGCATCCCGTACATTTTTCCTTGCAGACTAACAGCGCCATCCATTCCGTCCTACACGATCCCCAAGCGGCGGATCTCTGAGATCAGCCGGTCCACCTGAGCCCGAGGCTCACCCTCGATCCTCTCCCCTTTGCGCTTGAACTCCGGGGTGAAAATTTTCCAGACTTTGGTCGGCGACCCCTTGAGCCCGACGCGCTCAGGGTCGGCGCCGATCTGTTCAGCGGTCCAGACCGGGATCGCCATCTTTTTGGCCTGCATCTTCCCCTTGAGAGATGGAAGGCGCGGTCGGTTGATCTCCTTGACCACCGTGATCACCGCCGGAAGGCGGACGTTTAAGATATCGTAGCCGTCATCCATCAGGCGCTCAAGCCTGATGCTCCCGTCCGCAATATCCTCGATTTTCCGCACATAGGCGGCAAATCCCCATTGCAGATTCTCCGCTATCTCCGGGCCTACCTGCGCCGTATCGCCGTCTATGGCCTGCTTCCCGCAGATCACCACATCCAAAGATCCGAACTTCCGGATGGCCATGGAAAGCGTGTAGGAGGTAGCCAGGGTATCGGAGCCGGCAAAGGCGCGATCCGAAAGGAGCACGGCGTCATCCGCCCCCATGGAGACTGCATCCCGAAGGGCGGCCTCCGCCTGGGGCGGCCCCATGGTCAGAACCGTCACCTTCCCGCCGAAGCGTTCACGAAGCCGGATCCCTTCCTCAATGGCATACATATCGAAGGGATTAATAATGCTCGGAACGCCCTCACGGATCAGGGTATGGGTCTCAGGATTGATCCTGACATCCGACACATCAGGCACCTGTTTGATGCAAACAACGATATTCATACGGAGATCTTCTCTTTCTTCCCCGCATATTCCTTGATCAATTCAAGGCCGATGACATTTCTCTGAATCTGGTTGGTCCCCTCATAAATCTGGAGGATCTTTGCATCCCGCATCATCTTTTCAAGCGGGTAATCCCGCATATAGCCGTATCCGCCCATGATCTGCACGGCATCCGTGGTCACTTTCATGGCGGTGTCCGTGGCGAAGAGTTTGATCATGGCTGATTCCTTGGAGATATTTTTCGGGTTGCTGTCCATGTATTTGCATACGGCATAAAGGAGGGCGCGCGCGGCCTCGGTCTGGGTGACCATATCGGCGATCATGTGCTGGATGGCCTGCTGGGATATGATGGGTTTGCCGAACTGGATCCGGGTCCTTGCATAGGCAATCGCCTCGTCTATGGCCCCCTGGGCCAGCCCCACACCCTGTGCGGCAATGCCGGGACGGGTCTTGTCCAGCGTCTTCATGGCCAGGATAAACCCCATCCCCTCCTTGGACAGGAGGTTTTCGGCCGGGATCCTGCAGTCTTCAAAGATCAGCTCCCGGGTGGCCGAGGCCCTGATCCCCATCTTTTTCTCCTTTTTCCCAAACTTGAATCCCGGAGTCCCTTTCTCCAAGATGAATGCCGATGCGCCCCTGGCCCCTCTGGTCTTGTCCGTCATGGCGATGATGGTATAGATCTCCGCCTCTCCGCCGTTGGTGATCCACTGCTTGGTTCCGTTGAGGATGTATGAATTCCCGTCCTTGACCGCCGTGGTCTGAATCCCGCCGGCATCGGAACCCGCATTGGGCTCGGTCAGGCCGAAGGCGGCCAGGCTTTGTCCTTTGGCGATCCTCGGCAGATATTTCTTCTTCTGGTCTTCATTTCCAAAGATGAGAATGGGATAGGCGCCGAGACCGCTCGCGGCAAAGGTGACGGAAACAGCGATGCAGGCTCTGGATAACTGTTCGATGGCGATGCAGTTTTCAAGGGAATTCATGCCCATCCCTCCATATTCCTCAGGGATATAAAGTCCGAAAAGATCGGCATCGGCCATCACGCGCACGATCTCCCAGGGGAATTCCTCTTTCTCATCGAGTTCCGCCCGAACAGGCAGGATCTTTTCCCTGGCGATCTGAGCAGCCAGATCCCGGATCATCAACTGCTCTTCTGTCAGTAAATAGTCCATTCACTCCCCCTTTTAATCATAAGGTTCTTCTCCCATATAGTGGGTAAGAAGGGTTCAAGGGGTCAAGGATCCAAGTGAAATACTGAAACACAAGCAAAATCTCCAGAAAAAAACACTGGAACCCTTGAACCCTAGGACCCTCGGCCCCTTGTGTTTTGAGCACTTCACCCCGTTAGAGGACAACCTCTAACGGGGTTCACTTGACCCCTGGAATCCTTGACCCCTTGACCCCTGATTTTATCACCTACTCTTTTGGAGATGATCTAATAACAAATGTGGCTGTTACTACCATATTTTTCAAAGTCAGTCAAATCATTTCATGGAGAAAACAATGGGATGCAGGATCACCATCGAACCATGGCGGAGGCCCAAGTGAGCCCGCCGCCGAAGGACTCAAACAAGAGGCGGTCCCCGGGATGCACCCGGTTCTCCTTCACCGCCTCGTCCAAGGCGATCGGGATGGAGGCCGCAGAGGTATTCCCGTAACGGTCGAGATTGATCACCACCTTGTCCATGGAAATTTTCAATCTTTTGGCCGTTGCGGCAATAATCCGCATGTTCGCCTGATGCGGGATCAGAAGATCCACTTCATGACAGGCCATGCCGTTGGCTCTCAGCGCTTCCAGTACCGCCTCTTCCAGGGTTTTGACCGCAACCTTAAAGAGTTCATTGCCGCGCATCACCAGATAATCCGCCTCGGTCTTGATCAGTTCCCGTGTAATGGGATTTTTCGACCCATTCCGCGCCACCATCAGCATATCGGCATAGGATCCGTCGGCGTGAAGATGGGTGGAAAGGATGCCGCGGTCCCCCTTCTCCCCGTGAAGAAGAACGGCTCCGGCCCCGTCTCCGAATAAAACGCAGGTCCTCCGGTCCGTCCAGTCCATGATTTTTGAGTATTTCTCCGCTCCGATCACCAGGGCCGTTTTTGCCGACTGGTTCCGCAGAAACTGATCGGCAATCCCGACGGCATAAAGGAACCCGGAACAGGCCGCCGATATATCAAAGGCCGCAACCCCGGCAATACCGATCCTGTGCTGGACGATGCAGGCGGTGGAGGGGAAAGCCATATCGGGTGTGGCCGTGGCCAGCACGATAAGATCAATCTTCCGGGGAGAGATCCCTGCATGCTGAATTGCACGCTTCGCCGCTTCCGCGGCCATGTCCGAAGTGGTTTCATCGTCCGCTGCGATCCGCCGTTCCCGGATACCGGTCCTGCTACGGATCCACTCGTCGGTTGTCTCCACCATGTTTTCGAGATCCGCATTGGTCATCACTCGTTCAGGAAGATAGCTCCCTGTTCCAATCATACGGCTTCTGATCATTCTTCTCTCTTCTCACAGCGGGCGCTCATCATACCTTTTGCCTTTTCATCGCCCTGTTGAAATGCCAAAGAGCCGGCTTCCTTCATATCGCGCATCACACCTTCGTGCTCCAGCATACCGGCGGCGATCTTTTTCTGGATGCTGTGCTGTACGCATTCCGCCGCGATCCTGATCCCGTTCATCAAGGCCTTAACCGAGGAGCCCCCATGGCTGATAATGACGTTCCCGTTCACACCCAGGAGCGGCGCCCCGCCGTACTCTGAATAATCGAACCGCTTCCTGAATCTCTGAAAAGCAGGCGAGAGGAGACGGTACCCGATCTTTCTCCACCCCAGGGATTCGATCTCCTGGCGAAGGACCTGGGTCATAACCGAGGCCACCCCCTCGCTGATCTTCAGGGCGATATTCCCGACAAACCCGTCGCAGACGATCACATCCACGGCGCCGTTGTAGACGTCTCTTCCTTCGATATTCCCGATGAAGTTCAGCGGGGACGATTTCATGACCCTGAGAACCTCCCTGGTCAGTTCATTCCCCTTGACGTCCTCGGCCCCGATGCTTAAAAGCCCTACCGTGGGCCGCTTTTTTCCGAGGACATGCCTGGCATAGAGCTCACCCATGATACCGAATTGGACCAGGTTATGCGGCCTGGAATCCACATTGGCGCCCACGTCCAGGATCAGGGAAATCCCCTTGATATTGGGAAGGACCGTCGCAATGGCCGGACGGTCCACACCCGGAATCGTCCGCAGCACAAACTGGGCCGTGGCCATGACGGCGCCGGTATTCCCGGCGCTGAGCATGGCATCCGCGGCGTTTTCTTTGACCAGGTTGACGGCCACACGGATCGAAGAGTCCTTCTTTTTCCGGAGAGCCTCCACCGGAGACTCATCCATCCGGACCATTTCGGATGCCTGCTGGATGGTGATGCGGAGACCGGAGGTATCATGGCGTTTCAACTCCTCTCCGACCTTGGCCTCATCACCCACCAGGATGATCTCCATCCCGAAATTCCTGGCTGCAAGAACCGCCCCTTCGACCACCCGTTCCGGTGCAAAATCCCCGCCCATGGCATCGACGGCAATCTTCAATGTCACCTCAATCTCGTAAGCAACTCATACGGAACATCAGCAGAAAACATCAGAACCCTGGAGGTTAAACCTCCTCGACCACAATCACTTCCCGGCCCTTGTAGTATCCGCAGCTCGGGCAGACGTAATGGGGCAGTTTATGCTCATGGCACTTCGGGCAGGTTGATATGGAAGGTACGGCAACTTTGATATGCGCCCTTCGTTGATCTCTTCTCGACTTGGACTTTTTCCTTTTTGGCACAGGCATGGTTTTGTCTTCCCTTTCTTTACTTTAAGTTGACGGTATATCTTTTTTATTCAGCAGGTCCTTGAGCCGGACAAGACGGGGGTCGAGCGGCCCGGTTGCATAACTGCATTCGCCCTCGTTCAGGTTTTTCCCGCAATGCGGGCATAACCCGCGGCACATCTCCGAGCATAGGGGTTTGAGCGGGATCGCCTCAGCGACCTGCCCCATCAGGGTCTCATCCAGGTCGATTGCCCCATTATGATAATAGAGGATATCCAACTCATCAGCAGAGAGCTGGGACTCCCCCCCTTTGCTGATCTCGGACACGGGCCGATACTCGAGATCGAAATCCTTATCTACTGTTAAAGGAAAATCCTTCAGACACCGGCTGCACTGAAGGAAGATCCTGAACCGTATATTCCCGGAAACAGTGATGTTCAAGTCCAGCCGGTTTAATACGAGTCGGGATAAGATCTTTTCCTTAAACCGGATCTCCGTCTCATCTTTAAAAAGCCGTCCCCCATCCTCGGCCAGGTCAACGACCAGACCCTCAGCGGGAATCTCATCAATGTGGACTTTCATCAGGACCTCGACAAATGATCCCCTCTTGCCTATGCCCATGATCATGAAAATAGGGCCTTCCGAAGATGGACTGCCGCCCAAAAGAGACTCCTTGACTGAGGCTCATCCCAAAAGGCCCTACACCCGACGCTCGTAAGTGTGAAAGTATACTGATTAGGACTTTTCTTGTCAAGAAAAACTTAGTCAAAAACAAGCTAACCTTTGATAAATAAAGCTGAATGTCTTATACAAAAGTCAGCGTTTTCCTGCCGTATGGACGGCATTCTAGTAAAAGGCAAGCTCATTGCCATTAAATATAAGTTATAGACAAACGTCTTGTTCTAAGGTATCTTTCTGATACGCCTTTAAAAGGCGGATAGCTATCATTTAATCTTTGCACTGCCTCAAAGGAGATGATTATGATTAAATCGATAATTATCACATTATTACTAGTAACGATTGTGAGCGATTCACAAGCTGGAACAGTATACATGTGTGAAAATCATGACGGCTCAATAATCATTAGTCAATTACCGTGTAGTGCTTCGTCAGTATCAACAAAACAATATACTACTACAGAGAGCAATAAATCGAACAAAAAAATTAACGATGAAGCCGATTTGGCAGCGAGTATTATGGCGTTTGAGTTTTTGAGAAGTATAAGAAAAGAAAGAAACGATACAAGCGTTTTAAATAACTTATTAGATTACCCGGATCCACCCAAGCAAACCGAAAAGAGCCCCCAATTACTTCTTAATCCTTTTACCGTAAATACAATGCCACGTACTGGTGGAGGATATAAAAAGAACCCTCAATTACTTCATAATCCTTTTACCGGAAATACAATGCCACATACTGGTGGAGTATATGAAAAGAACCCTCAATTACTTCTTGATCCTTTTACCGGAAATGCAATGCCACGTACTGGTGCAGGATATACTGATCCGAGAACCGGTACATTTTACCAAGACGCAGGTGGCGGCGTTGTGAATACACGTACTGGTGAATTTATTCCCACCCATTAACGCAAGAGCAAACCGTTAGTGTAGTGCAGACACGTTTTCCACCAGCAGCTTGATATGAAGTCAGGATACAAGTATGCCTTTCGGTCATCGCTCCATCTCCAGCGAACTTCGTTCGCTCACGGGAGAACTTTGACCTTGAAAAGAGGGGGCCTTATAAGTGTTTTAATAATAGGGACAGCGCCCATTTATTTTTCTATCTTTAGATTTCATATTGGAAGAATTTATGCAGAATGTATGTCTCATTACAAGTGCCCTAACAATAAATGGGCGCTGTCCCTATTTACTGTACCCTATTTACTGTACATCATCCGTCTATTTAGGTTCTTTAGCGGTCCTGTTCGTAAATATGGTGAAGTAACTGCCGAATCAGCCATAGTCCACAAAGACCAGGAAGAGCCCTTGGGCCGGAGCCGTAGGACCGGCCTGGGTCCTGTCCCGGCTGTCAAGGATTCTCTGGACATCCATGGGGGCCATCTTCCCCCTCCCCACCTCGACCAAGGTTCCCACAATATTCCGGACCATATATTTTAAGAATCCATTCGCAGAGACGGTGATCGATATCCAACCGTCCTTCGCATGGATTTCGATTCCGCGGATTTCCCGGACCGGGTTTCTGGCGCAACAGCCCGAAGCCTGAAATGCCGAAAAATCGTGCCGGCCGATCAGAGGCATGGCCCCCTCTCTCATGGCATCCAAATCCAGACGACGTGAGATATGCCAGCAGCGATCCCGCTCAAAAACGGATGGGTGGGCGCGGTTCAGGATCACATACCGATACGTCTTGCCTTTCGCACTGAACAGGGCATGAAAATCCCTCTCGGCTTCCTCAACGTTCAGGACCACAATGTCGTTAGGCAGCAGGGCATTCATTCCCCGCTGGAGGGCCTTGCAATCCATGGAACTCAGGGTCTTGAAATGGGCGGTCTGTCCTTCGGCATGAACGCCTGCATCGGTCCTGCCGGCGCCTATGACCTTGGGCCTTTGGCCGGTCAGCCTTTCCAGGATCTCCTCGATCTTCTCCTCAATGCTGATCCCATTGGGCTGGATCTGCCAGCCATGGTACCGGGTCCCTTGATACTCAATAATCAGCTTCAGGTTTCGTTCCATAACAAACAGGCCTTTACTCGGGATGGAACAGATCATCTATCACGACAACTGACGGTGAAGGTTGACGGCGGGAGCGATCAGACGATACAAATCCTGTCCTTCTCAGTGATCATGAGAACATCACTCCGACTGGTTCTTGGGGCTCTTGGCCGAAGTCGCATATTCCGAAGAGTTGACATACCTAAAAATGCCGTTGAACAGGCTTTTTGCTATATCATGACGGTATTTGGCGCTTTTCAAACGCCTTTCCTCGGTCGGGTTGCTCATGAATGAGATCTCGGATAGGACACTCGGCATCCTGGCCCCTACCAGGACGACAAATGGGGCCCCTTTCACACCATGGTTCTGAATATCCTTGAATTTCTGATTCAGACCGCTTGTCAAATCATTTTGAAGAATTCCCGCCAGCCGGCTGGACTCCTGCGTCCTGCTGTTGAAGAGGAGATCATTCAGGATCTTGTCCAGATCACTTCTCGGTTTTTGAAAATAAAAGTTTTCACGCGCCGCGATCTTCTTGGCGCGCTCTGAGGCCGCAAAATCCAGGAACCAGGTCTCCACGCCGCTCAGTGATGGGTCCTCGGCAGCATTGACATGGATGGAGATAAAGAGGTCGGCTTTTTCACGGTTCGCGATGGCTGTCCGTTCATCCAGCGGGACAAAGACATCCCGGTCACGGGTCATGATCACCTGCAGATTGAGATTCTCTTTTAGAAGTTTTTTCAACCGTCTGGCCACGTCGAGGGTGATCTCTTTCTCCATCAAGCCGCTCTTCCCGATGCAACCCGGGTCCTTGCCTCCATGGCCGGGGTCGAGCACAACCTTGGCGACCTTCATGCCGAGCTGTTCCGAAAGGGTGAGCGTGCTGCTCCCCTGCTTTAATTTACTGCGGATCCTTGTCAACCTTTCGGTCGTGGATTCGTCCCCGGCCACATCCATGACGATCCGGTCAGGGTCTGAAAGATAGAAAACCGAAACATTTCTGATCTTCTCAAGGTCCAGCACCACCCTGGATGTATCGGCATTGAACTGACCCATCCGGATCGCTTTAAGGTATCCTTTGGAGACATGGATGGGCTCTTTTTTGAGCGCCCGGGAAAGACGGGTGTTTTCAATGTCCACAAAGACCCGGTCCGGATTGGAGATCTGCTGCTGTTTGAAGCGGACCGGACCGTCCAGATCGATCACCACGCGGACATAATCACTTCCTGCCCAGTGCCTGATACCGAGGACATGGACCTGACCGTTGACCGGATTACCGTTGTTTTGATTGGGATCATTTCCTTTTGTTTCTGGTGTTTCTGGTGTTTCTGGTCTTTCCGTGGTTCCATGTGCCTCTTGCAGCCCCTCTTTTTTCTGAGTTTCTGCTTCTTCCGTTGCTGCCGGTGTTTCGTTTATCCCCGGCTGTTCCGGTATCTTCATATCCGATGCGGACGGCTCATCCAGCTTGTCCGAAGAATCTAACGGTTCGGATCCATTCGATGGATCCGATTCTTCTGCTTTCTCCGGAGCGGGTGACGGAAGTTCGGAGAGCCGATCCTTGGCTCCCTTCACCATGTCCCCTTTAGGGAACCTCTCCGGAATCTCCGCATAGGCCGTGTACGCCTTTTCAGGAGCATTTTTAATGGTCCGGTAGATCTCACCGATCATGTATTGCGCATCGTCCGCATACCGGCTGTCCGGATAGGTCTTGGACAAGCGTTCAAAAATTTGGAGAGAAGATTCGGTGTCCCTGGAGGATCTGGAGATCTGCCTGAGTTTCAGCGTGACCATGCCGGCTTGGTAAAGCGCATCATCGGCCAGGCCGGATTTGGGGTAGCGGTCCGCAACCATCAAGAAACCATGGATGACCCGCTCCCACTGGCTCCTGAATTTTTCTTTTTCCGGGGACTGTTCGAGTTCTGTATCGTTCTTTTTCGCTGTACGGTACAGATCCTCGGCAGATCTTTTGGCGAAGGCAGAAGGCTCTTGGATCAAAAAGATAAAAAGCAAAGAGAGGCAAATCGGAAATCGTTTTGTTGAATTGCAGAAGAATTGCTTCATAATTCATATCTTAAATGGGTTTACTTCAGCTTAATCTAAAGGGAGATGAGACGAATGTCAAGTTCTTAATGGATTTTTTTGACAGAGATGGAGCGTGAATGTCATAGATGAAATTTCTGCCATGGAAGTCAGGGCTGTTCCATGATGGTCGAGATCACCCGTTTGAGTTCCTGGATCCGAATCGGTTTGTTGATATACTCATGAGCGCCGAGCTGCATGGACTTCAGGTAGGTCTGGACGTCACCAAAAGCGGTCACCATGATGACACGAATCTGCGGGTTGACCTTCTGGATCTCATCCAGGAGCTGAAGCCCGTCTATTTCCGGCATCTTGATGTCGGAAATCATGAGATCAAACCGCTTATTGAGAGACAGGGAGATGGCCTCTTTCCCGTCGGATGCAGTCTCCACATAAAAACCTTCCTGCTGGAGTATTTCGGAAAGGCCTTCGCGCACATGAATCTCATCATCCACGATCAGGATCGACTTCTTGGTCGGATGGGCGGCATGAACCATTCGAGAGGCCTTTATATAAAAAATGATCTATCTTTTATATACCACGTTCATGGCATACCGTCAAGATAAACCATGGAACCCAAAAACAATTTTCTATCTCTGTTCCTGCATGCCTAACTTCTTGTTGATAAAGTGTCATATGATGATTTATACTGGGGATAAGAGATCATTGGGCCGCCATATATGGCTTGAAAGGCCTGGCATCATGAAAAGCGGATTAAATACGGATGTGATCTATCAGGGGATGACCTTCCATGTCCAGACAGAAGACATGGGGGGCAAGATGGGCTATTTACAGACCCAGATTTACTACCGCGGCAGGATCCTCAACTCAGTGCGGTCTTATTACCGGGATCTGACCGGACGTGAGGATTTCTCAAAAGCCCTTGAAGAGCGGTTGGAAACCGAACACCGGAAAGCTGTCGAGCAGGCACAAAATGGGCGCCTGAACATCAAAGACTTGGACCCCATTCTGACTCCGGCAGATCGCAGTGACAAGAAATCAGGCAAGATCAAGATCATTGCAGATGCCGGTCGGTTCCTCAAACATCGGTCAAAGCCCAAGTCCGTGTTCGAGAGTTCACCGGATTCGGCCTTTGTATTCAATCAGTTCAACAGGATCAAGGCCGGTCCTCGTTTCAGGAACCGGTGGATTCCTCTCATGGCAGCGATAATGGCCTGCCTGTTTATCAGTCTCATGGCGCTGCCCAAGAGCAGGAACATCCCTTCCAAGGAAAAAAGGTTTTCCCAACACCTTGTCCAAGGTGAGGAACTGCTTAAAAACGGAAATTTCGAGCAGGCCGAAAATGCCCTGAACCAAGCCGTCTCTCTCTTTCCCAACCGGAGCCGGACCTATGTGCTGCGCTCACGTCTCCATGCCGAACAAGGGGGCATGTCACAATCCATCGACGATCTTACGCATGCCTTGGATATTGAACCTGCGAATGGAGCCATCCTGTATGAATTGGGAAACCGCCAGATCGAGGCAAACCGTCATACGGAAGCCGTTGAGTCCTTTAAAAAGGCCGTTCTCATGGATTACCGCACCCAGGAGATTTACCTCGCTTTGGGTACGGCCTTATACCGTTCGGGTGATACCCGGGAGGCGGAAGAGGCCTGGAGGGAAACGCTGAAGATCAATCCAAAGAATGCTGAGGCGCTTTATCATTTGGGCGCGGCCGCTTTGAGCAGGGAATCCTATGGGGAGGCCATCCAGGACCTTCAAAACGCCGTTGAATATGCCCCTGATATGGCTCCCGCCTATCTCCTTCTGGGAGACGCCCACTATCAGTCCGGATTAAAGGAAAAAGCGGGGAAATTCTGGGAAAAGGCCCTCGCCCTTTCGCCTGACGACGTCACGGCCAAAGCTAAACTGAAAAACCTGCAATAAGATCTATTTTAATGCCGTATCTAAAATTTTCTCTGCCTGTTGTTCGGTGATCCCCTTGGCCCGTGAGATCTCTGAACTGATGAGGTGCTTGGTTTCGCACAGCATCTTTTTCTCGCCGAAGGAGAGTTCTTTATCTTTGGAAAGGAGACTCAAATTCCTGAATACGGCTGCAACTTCATAGATGGATCCGGACTTTATCTTTTCCACACTCTCACGATACCGTTTGTTCCAGTTCGGAAGAATAGTCTTGGGTTTTTCCTTCAGAACCTTGACGACCTTTCTGACATCGTTTGACGGGATGACTTCTCTGAGTCCCACCTTCTCCGCATTGTCACAGGGGATCATGATTCGGGTCCCCTTTTCCATAATCTTAAGAATATAGAACTTCTGCTTCGTTCCCATCAGATTTTTTTCTTCAATGGACTCGATGATGCCCAAGCCGTGGGAAGGATAGACTACGGTATTGCCGATCTTGTACATCTTTCACTCCTACATGTTCATTCGCAACAGAGCAAACTGATACGTACCCCGGAAGATATTCAAATTTATATGTTTTTACTATAAATGTCAATAATAATTTGCCAAATTAATCTTTTTATTATCATCACTCCATAAAAAGACTTTTTTCGTTTTTACACTTGACAAGCCGGGATATCCGATATAACATGCTGATATTCTTATGTTTTCACAAAATCAGAGGAGGAACTCATGTCCAAAAATATTCTCGATCTCAGACCGGAGAACGCCGTAAAAAGACTCGGAAGCAAAAGCAAGGTTTGTCTCCTGAGTTCCAAGGATATCCTGAATGCTTTAAAACCTGAGAGCGTAATCGTGATCGCAAACAACGCAAGGATCAAACATGTCATCCCCGGAATCATGAGGGCAGCCCGGGAATTGGATGCCGTCATCTCCTTTGAACTGGCAAAATCCGAAGGGAACCTCAAGGGAGGTTACACCGGAATGACCCCTGACATCTATTTCGAGACTGTGGTGGGCTATGCCGAGGAAATGGGGTTTACCCTCCCCTTCTTTATCCACGGAGACCATGTCACCACCAAAAGCCCGGCCCCGGACGTGGTCGGGGACTCGAGGGCCCTGATTGAGGCCGAGCTCGCGGCAGGCTACACCTCCATCGCCGTGGACGCCTCATTCAATGAAACCGGGAACAACGTGAAGATTTCCACGGAACTGGGCCGAATCGCCAGAGAGGCCGGCGCAGGGCTGGAGACCGAGGTGGGTGAAATCCTCGGAACCGGGATCGATGCGAGAATCACCTCGGTTAAAGACGCATTGGATTTCATGGAAGGGATCACCGCCAACGGCATCACGCCGGATCTTCTTGCCATCAACAACGGCTCCAAGCACGGGAACTACAAACCCGGAGAAGAGGTCCACATCGATCTCAAACGGACCCGGGAGATCTTCGATGCCATCTCCAAATGGAACGTGGGCATTGCCCAGCATGGGATCACCGGCACCCCAGTGCACCTGCTCAGTCAATTTGCGGATCACGGCGTCCGCAAGGGGAACGTGGCCACACTATGGCAAAACATTGCCCATAAGCACCTTCCGCCCGACCTGTCCAAGGCCATCAAGGCCTGGTGCGAGAAAGAAAAAAAGGATATCAAGCTCGCAACCGCCGTATTCAAAAAAGAGATCAACAGCATACCTGACGAGTACCGGAAGAGCATCGAGCAAGAGGCCTATGTGAACGCCAGGGAGTTCCTCATCAACTTCCGGGCCAAAGGGACGGCAACCAAGGTCATCCGGAAGCTCACCCGTTAATCCAGGCTGCCATGCTCTGGTTCTTTCTCTCCCTTGCATCCGCATTCGCAGTGGCCGTGGTGGATGCCCTCAGCAAAAAGGCCCTGGGACGAAGCGACCCCTATGTGGTGGCATGGGTGAGGCTGGGATATTGCATCCCCTTTCTGGCCCTGAGCCTTTTCTGGATCCGGATTCCGCCGTTGGACGCCGCCTTTTTCAGGGTGATCCTGGTCCTCCTTCCCCTGGAGATCACCGCCCTTCTCCTCTATACCCATGCGCTCCGGCAGTCCCCCCTTTCTCTCACCATCCCATTCCTGGCGTTAACCCCGGTTTTTCTGATCGTCACATCGTATCTGATCCTTGGAGAACGGGTGGACGCATCCGGGATTGCAGGGATCCTCATGATCACAGCAGGCGGGTACCTTCTCCACCTGCACACTGTTCGGAAGGGATGGCTGGAACCGTTCCGGGCCATCCTCCGTGAGAAAGGCTCCCGAAAGATGATCATCGTGGCCTTTCTCTACAGCCTCACGGCCAATCTCGGCAAGGTGGCTATCCGGCATTCCAGCCCCGCATTTTTCGGGGTCGTCTACTTCCCTCTCCTGGCCGCAGTGAGCCTCCCCTTTCTGGGCGTGGTCAGCCAAGGGGCCTATAAGACCCTTCTCACGCGCAAGAGGATCTTCCTTCTCATCGGGCTCTTTCAAACCATCATGATTTTCGCCCAGTTCACCGCTCTCAGCATTGCAGAGGTCCCTTATGTCATCTCCATCAAGCGGACGAGTCTCCTCTTTTCCATCCTCTTCGGCTGGATCTTCTTCCGCGAGGAAAGGATCCGCGAACGGATGCTCGGCGCCGTCTTCATGGTCGGAGGTGTGGTGTTGATCCTGCTGTAAGGGATTTATTCATATTCTCGAATAGGTTTATCGGCCGACGGCTCGTAGAGGGGAGGAATTTTCGATATGATGTCGTTTCTATTTCGAGACCCTTAATATATGAGCGGAGGCTATGAGGATCTGTGGGGTTCGATAATGACTTTGATGGAGTCCTTGCTTTCTGATACAAGACGGAACCCCAAACCTGCATCATCGAGGCTCAATCGGTGCGTAATCATCCTCTGCACAGGAACCCTGCCCCGTGCAATCAATTCAATCGCCACGGCTGCGTCCAGGGGACTGCTTCCATAAGAATGAATCATCCTGATATTGCTGCGCCAGAACGCGTAAACCGGTACGGGAAGATCCACACCCGGATCCGTGGGCGCAAAACATAGGATCGTCCCTCCCCGGTCAACACATTTCAGCGCCTGCTTAAACGCCGGCAGGGCTGAGGTACAGACGATGACAAGGTCCGCGAGCCTCCCCCCCTTCCCTTCGCACAAACGAACCGTCAGATCCTCATTCGCGTTTAGAACCACGTCGGCGCCGAGTTCGGCTGCGGCCTTTAAACGATATTCATTGATATCGGTCACAACGATCCGGCCGGCTCCTGAGGCACGCGCCAGAAGAAGATGGAGAAGCCCGGAAATCCCTCCGCCGAGAATGAGGACATGCCGGCCGGGTCGAAGCCCGGCCGATCTTTGTCCACGGACCACGCAGGCCAGAGGTTCAATGAACGTCCCTTGTTCAAACGACATCCCTTCCGTCAGAAGAAAAGTCCCTCGGTCCACATTGACAGGCGGGACACGGACATATTCAGCAAAACCGCCGGGATAAAAGTTTGTGGTATGCAGCAGGTCGCAGGATGTATGGTCGTTATTCAGACAGTACCGGCAGGTATTGCAAGGCACATGATGAGAAGCAAAAACCCTGTCGCCCACCCTGAACCGGTCCACCCCGTCCCCGGCTTCAACAATCTCCCCGGCCGCTTCATGTCCCAGAACGATCGGCGCCTTCTTGATGCGGTACCACTCCATGACATCACTGCCGCAGATCCCGCTGGCCATCACCTTGACCAGAAGTTCACCGGGGCCGATATCCGGCTTCGGCATCTCCTCCAGACGAACGTCTCGGTTGTTGTAATACATGGCTACGCGCATAGGACCTGCCTCGGCAAATCATCACCCTCCGGCAAAGCCGGGGGCTTGCCCTTATTTAATCATCCGAACGAATCATGCCGGCTTGTTTTTCATCTCGTTGAAGATCTCAAAGGCCTGGCTCACCGTCGCCTTTTCGTGAACCACGGCCTGCAGCGACCTGGCCATGGGCACGGGATGCCTGCCCTGCCAGATATTCCGTCCGAGGTTGATGCCGATCGATCCCTTTTGCATGCCGTCATGGACGAATTCCAACACCTCCCGATCCGTCTCACATTTGGGTCCGCCGGCCATGACCACCGGAACCGGACAGCCGTTGACCACCTTGTCGAAACCGTCCTTGCACCAGTAGGTCTTCACGATCCGGGCGCCCAATTCAGCGGCGATCCGGCAGCTCAAACCGAGGTAGCGCGCATCCCGTTTGGAGAGCTCCTTGCCCACGGCAGTCACGGCCATGACCGGAATCCCGTAATTCTCACAGACATTCACAAGGTTCGCAAGATTCATCAGGGTCTCATGTTCGTAATCACTCCCGACGAAGACGGAAATGCCCACGGCGGAGGCATTGAGGCGGATGATCTCTTCAATAGAGGTCGTGATCCCTTCATGGGCCAGGTCCTTCCCGACCATGCTCGTACCCCCGGACACCCTGAGAATGATGGGTTTGCTTCCAACGGGCTCCACGGATGCCCGCAGCACGCCCCGGGTCACAAAGAGGGCATCGCAATAAGGAAGAAGCGGCTTGATGGTTTCCCCCGGTTTCTCCAGACACGTGGTGGGCCCCTGGAAATATCCATGGTCTATCGGCAGAAAAAAGCAGTGCCCATCAGGCTGGACCAACCGGCTCAGACGGTTTTTTATACCCCAATCCATATCACCAACCTCCCTTTGGTTTTTTTTGGAAAACGATCGTTAACCTTCATGAGATATTCCTTCATTTAACTGAATAGCAGACATGAATTTTAAGAGAATAAACTTTTTTCTTTCAGAGTGTCAAGCCCTCTTTTTTTTCAGGGGTCTGCGACAAATTTGTTGGTACTATCAGGATTATCTATGGTTGCCATTGTCCGGTCCCCCGATCGGGCCTGCCCTCCGACTCCGATCGGGGGGGCGGGGAATGACGCTCTTAGAGAAATGTTTACCCATAAATTTGTCGCAGACCCTTTTTTCAGGGGCTGCGGTAGTCCAGAGCATTATATTTCTGAATGAGGAAATTAAGGACAACTATCCCTAATTTCCCTTAGAGAAGACGGATATGTTTATTGATATGCACAGTAGAGCCTGTTGCACGAATATTAGTGTTACCGTTTAAACGTAGCCCATCCAGAGTAGCGGCAAGCTACTTCCGGGTTTGAACCATCAAAGGGATGGAGAAGGGGCAGGTTTTCCCCTTCCTTATGTCGCCATCTGAGCGGCGATTCCCTTCCCGCTTCGCCAGAGCTTCAAGATATTGTGCGTCGCACAGATGAGCTTCCACTCCTGGGCGCAGGCCTCAAGTCCCCGACGCATGAATTTTCTGATCCCGCGGCAGTCTTTGATCTGCCCAAAGACCGGCTCAACGGTCTGACCGCGTTTCTTATACAACTCCCGTCCCCGTTTGGTCCGGAGCTTCCGTTCCATCCGCTGCCTCAGCGTCATGTCTTTCGGTATCCGGCCGCGGGGAGGAGGGGCATCACTCAGTGCCTGTCGCTGCTTCCAGTCTTTCTGGGTCGCGATGAGATGTTCGGGTCCATCGGGATCGATGTGTGCAAGGTTGTCTTCGCTTACATACCCGGCGTCCAATAATACGGTCGAAATTTTCTGCTCTTTGTCTATCTCGGTCATATTCTCCTGTGCCTTCTTGACCATGGGGTGAAGCTGGTTGATGTCGTTTTCCTGATCCGTTACTTCCGATGCGATGATGATCTGGTCTTCAGTGACCACGGCCTGACTGTTGTATCCCTGAACATAACCGCTCCGGGTCTTCATGATCCGGCTCTCAGGGTCCGTGACATTGGCCTTGGCTGAGGCTTCCGGCTCGGGATCGGGTTCTTGGGGCTTTCTGCCGCGCTTCTTTGTCCCGGTCTCGGCTCGATGGGCCCGCCGCTTTTCGATCTTTGCCTGTAGCTTCGCTGCCTCGTCTGCGGCTTTCTCTTCGAGCCGCTTCTTGCATGCGGCAAGACGGGCTTTCCGGCTCGTGCGATCCTGAAGGTCTATGGGAAGTTCGTCACCGCGATTGTCCGCTCCATACAGCCGATCCTCTTCGGTATCTTTCGACTCGGCCTCGACGAGCATCTTCTTGACCTCGTTCTCGATGTGCTCGTAGGTGCGGTTGGCTTCAAGGCTGGCGTTGGCCTTGATTTTGCTCCCATCCAGAGCCACCACGCCGACTTTTATCAGCCCGGCTTCGGAGCTTCGCTTGAGCACATCAATGAATAGGCCTTCCATGGACTTGCCGTTTTCTTTCCGGAACCGGCAGAGGGTGGTATGGTCCGGTACCTGGTTCGCGGCGATGACCTTGAACCCAATGTCCCGTTCGCAGAGCTGCTCGATTTCGCGGGACGACCGGATGCCCAGACTGTAAGCATACAGAAGTAACGCCACCATCATGGACGGCTCGAACAAATCAATGGGGGTCACCCATTTAAAGGGCACTGTCAAGCGGAAAAAGCTATCTTGTGGCGAGAAACGGTACGTTTCTATCCGAGCCTTTTCGTTATCCTCACCCTTACCATTGCCGCAGTTTCATTCGGTTTCGGTCTCAGTCTCTACTGCACCGGTCACCCATCGGGATTAAGATCATTGGTGAAGCGTTTTATCCAATGACCCTTTCCGCCTTCTGGCGGACCAGAAAATCTTCGGTTCCATGCCGTGTCCAGAAGTTTGTACAAATCTTATGGTTGTTAACCAGCCCCAAGATGGCTCGCGGCATGGGCAGTAAAGATGCTGATAACGGTATAAAAGGGTGGGACGGATTACCAATCAAATCTCGTGGTTTTTCCGCACCCTAAGCAGGTTCACCGTCCCAGCCGGCCTATGATCGAAATATCTTCTCCGGCATAAAGGATACTCCATCTCGCATGATGTAGTACGCCGCTCGTGCCAGCTTGTGCGCCAGGGCTTGATGCGCTATCATGGCGTTGGTCTTTTGCATCTTGCGTTGGTAAAATGCCCGTGCCTCGGGATAATAGCGCCGGGCGATCTCGGCAGCCTCGGAAAAGGCCCACGCCAGGTATTTGTTGCCGCTCTTCTTGTTTCCTTTGCCTTTCTTTTTATCGTTGCTGATCCATTTGGTCGAAACCTTCCGGCAGTAGGAGCAGTAGTTGCCCACTTGCGCAAAGCGGCTGATCGGGCCGGTCTCCAGCATGATCGTAAGTCCCAATGTCTTCCCCACTCCTTGCATGGTGAGAAGTTTTTTGTATGGTTCGCGCAGTTCCATTCTTTCTTCGACAACGTTTTCGACGGCTTTGATCTGGCGCGTCAGAAAATCGATGGACTCCTTGCTGATCTTGCCGGCCAATGCCAGGTCTTCGTTCTGTTCAAGAAACGGCGCAACGCGATCCGTATTCAATGCCTTGACGTCATTCGTCTTGAGCCGAAACCCATTGTTACGGCAAATGATGTTCTGCAAACTGATGATGAGCGAAGTCCTGAGCTTTACGAGATGACTTCGTTTGCGTAACAAGTCGCGGATCGGTCGATCTTCTTTCGGGTAAATGTAGCCTTCGGGCAGGATTCCGAGCCGCAACATCTCGGCCAGCCAGAAGGCATCATGCTGATCGTCTGAATACTTGAGCCCCTTATATTGTTTAATCTCCGTAGGGTTTGCGAGATGCACCTTGTATCCTTCCGTCATGAGTCCATCCGCCAAGCAGTACCAGTTGTAAGTGGACTCGATGACGATTCCGTTAATCGCATCCTTGTATGGCGCGAGGGCGGAAAGAATCTGTTCCGGATCATTGGGTATCTTTCTCTTAAACACCCGTTTACCATTTTCATCGATGATCGCCAGATAACTGTTGCTTGAATGTAAATCAATTCCTGTGTACAATCTCATATAGCACCTCCTGGGGTAAGATGGGAATCTTTTCCCAAGAGCATACCAGAATCTATCTAATTCTGGTATGCTCCGGAGGTGCCCTTTATATGGTTATACAAATCTTTCATCTTGACAATTCCTTCTCCAAACGGGAAATCAACGCCTTCGTCTTAGGGTCCCTCTGAATCCTTTCCATCAACCGTTTTCTCCCTTGACTCACTGTACTGTAATCAACCCCCAGGAGTCTGCCGATCTCCACACCCTTAAGGCCGCCGATCCTGTATAAGAGATCCATGGCGATCTGCCTGACCACACCTCTCTCAAATTTGATCTCTGCAATCCCTTTGCCGGTTGCCTTTTCGATTGCACCGAGGATCACATCCTCGGTGCAATACCGGTTCAATGCCTGCAACGAGGGACGCTCCCGATCCTTCTTGCCGCTTAAAACCTGGTCTTTCAGCCAGGAAACAAAATGATCTCCGCCCAAGACACTCTGTCCGATGATCTCGTCCCGGATACCCATCCCTTCAACCAGATCTTCCAAAATTCTATCCTTGTATGACCGCCGCCCTTGGAGGTTATCTCCTCCATGCTCTGCAAGTACCAGATCATAATCCACCAAATCCTCTGCCTTCCCCTTATCTATAAAACCCGGAAGGCTGCTCCATCTATACCCCAGCAGGGCCTTAACCTTCTCTTTGTCCGTTTTCCCTTTGAAAGCCCGTATCCTGACCGGATTCAGGTGAATATACCTTGACAAAACCGACACATACTCATCTTTGTCTGCCAAAAGACTCTTGTATCTCCCCTGATATAAATGTCCGACTCGGCCGTGTCTTCGATTATAATAGCTTGTATAAGTGACGTTCAGCCGTCTCATGAATTCACCGAGGTTCCCAAGGGGTGTCTCGGTCAGTAGGTGAAAATGGTTGATCATGAGGACGTAACCGTGAATCTTAACGGTATAGATCCCTTTTGTCTGCGCAAGGATTTCAAGAAACTTTATTCTGTCCGTATCATCATGGTATATCTTTCGCCTCTCATTCCCTCTGCAGGTCACATGATAGACCGCTCCGGGATACTGTATTCTTAATGGTCGGGTCATCGTGATGAATCTTATAATGCAAATAAGATCCGTTTGTCAAGTATAAAGATTTGACCCCCTATATATATAGACCGCTCCGGGATACTGTATTCTTAATGGTCGGGTCATCGTGATGAATCTTATAATGCAAATAAGATCCGTTTGTCAAGTATAAAGATTTGACCCCCTATATATACCCCCCCTATATATACCCTATATATATTTTCCCAACCATCCAAATCATAGCTCTTGATCTCTCTAAACGCTTGCTTTACACTTACAATCGCAACACCGGACATGGGGTACCTCCTATCGAGTTAGGTTGATAAATGAAAAACCTTTCCAACCTCGTTAATGTACCCCATTCCTTTCCCTGACACAAAGAATGATACATTACCTGAATCAACAATCCCTTGACAGCGATTCACTGACATCTTATTCTGAACCGGTCTCTTTTCGGATCACCATTTTAAGGCTGAGATTTTAGGAGTACCCATGATCCTCACCGCAGACTGCATCCTTCCTGTCTCCTCCCATCCCCTGTACCATGGCGCAGTGGCCATTCAGGGTTCGAAGATCCTGACTGTGGGTGACGAACCATCCATCTGCCGCAGGTATCCGGATCTTCCGAGGCGGGACTTCAAGGGGTGTGTGCTGATGCCGGGACTGGTCAATGCCCATACGCACCTGGAGCTGACCCTGCTCCGGAACCGCCTCTCCCATCAGGGGGACTTTATCTCCTGGATTCTTGATCTGATCCGAGAAAAAAGAAAGATGACCCCGGATGAAATTGAGGAATCCATACGGGCCGGAGCGGAGCAAGGCCTGTCATCCGGGACGACCTGTTTCGGCGAGATCACCAATACACCCATCAGCCCTGAGATCCTGAGAGAGAAAGGTCTCCGAGGCGTGGTCTTCTTTGAAGTCCTCGGCAGGGACGAAAAAGATCCTGAACATTGGAAAAATGAACTGACCGGGAAGATCCGGAGCCTCCATGAGAGTCAAGGCGGACTCATCACCATGGGCCTCTCCCCGCACACACCTTATACCCTCTCCGAGGAGCGGCTGTACGTACTGTCCGGGCTTTTGAAAAAAGAATCTTTGCCGTATACCATGCATGTGGCCGAGTCCCGTGAAGAGCAGGAATACTTCCTTGAACATAGCGGGGGGATCAAGTCCCGCCTGTTCCCTGCCGTGGAATGGCAGGATCAGCCCGATCCCAAGGAGGTCGTCTCTCCGCTACTGTACCTGGACAGGCTCGGGCTGGTCACGGACCGGCTCCTGATCGCGCACGGCGTGCACCTTTCCCCCGGAGACATGGACCGGATCCGGAAGGCAGGGGCCAAGGTGGTGGTCTGCGCCCGGAGCAACCAGATGCTCGGTGTGGGCCGGCCTCCGGTTCCGGCCCTGATTCAAAAAAAGATCCCTGTAGGGCTCGGTACGGACAGCCTGGCCAGCAACACCACGCTTTCTCTCTGGGATGAGATGCGGCATGTTTACTCATCATTCAAGGACTCATCATCCATGACAGCGGATTCTCTCCTGAGGATGGCCACGCTGGGCGGGGCCGAGGGGCTGGGACTTGCATCGGAGATCGGATCCATCAAAACAGGAAAGGAGGCCGATCTGATCGCGGTGGAATGGAAGCGGTCAAGCGTAAATGATCCGGCCTCGGATCTGATCAGCAGAACGGATAACCGTCATATCCGCATGGTGATGGTGGGAGGGAGGATACTGATCAGTAGGGGAATATAGGGTTCAAGGGGCCAAGGGGTCAAGGGGTCAAGGGGTCAACTTTGTGGGATCCTTGTAGAAGATCGGATTGGCGACGATCCGGTACTTGTCCGCCCGGACTACGGCACGGACATATCCTTTGGCCCTGCTCGGTGTAATATCCTGTATCACATTGAGAGGGGTCTTCCCTTCGAGGGTGTAGAGGGTCTTTCCGGAATCGATGATCTCGATCCGGACGGGGACCTGAGCCGCATCACTGAAGTTTACGCTAAGATGAAGATTCAGTGATTCTCCGCGGGTTTCCACGGTCCCTCCGGAAATCTCGCTTTCCCCGTCTTGAGAGGCCAGTGAAAATGAATTCAGGCGGATTTTGGAATCCCCCCCCTGATACACGGCATACATCCTTCCATTGCGCATGGCGTTCAGGACTTGTTCACAGGTCTTTTCCTGAACCCAGAACACGGTCTCTCCCCTGTCCAGATAGGACCACGAGTTCTGCCCCTGCTTGTGGAAGTCCAGGCCGCAGAGCCCCCAGACCGGTTTTTTTCTTCCCCCATCACAGTATCGGATCAACGCCTGGTCCCATTCCTTGCCCGGCTCCGTTGCATGGATCGTATCCCCGTAGAGGGATTCGAATCCGGTATAACCATGGGTTGTGATGAGATCCGACGCATACTTTTCTGTTTGCATAAAAACTCTGGGGATTTTGAATCTTAGGATTTTTTTGTCGGGCCCGGTTTCGGTGACCCCGTAGTTCGCTTCCGGATGGGCCCAGAAGGTCATGCCGCCGTGCGCATCCGCATAATCAATGACCTCCTGGAATGGGGCTGCCCCCTGATTCCCATGGTAAGGATCGAAGAGTGAACTCTTGAACGGGTGGGCATTCAACGCTCCCAGGACGCCGAGAAGGAGTAAAATCCGCCCGGCAGTTTTGTAGATTCCCTTCCAGGTGATCAGGACCAGGCTCAAGAGAATGATCCCGAAGAATAGAAGGAACCGGGGAAGGAGTTTCATGACATACCGGGTCGAGAACCCGCTTTCGAGAATGGGGAGATGTTCAATGTCATCAGGGTTGGTCAGCCCGATCACATGGATATGTTTTCTCAACCCGTGGACCGTCAGGTTCCCCTTGAAGATGGATCCGGTCCAGTAATAAAACGGGGCGGATTCGATCCCCGGTATTAAAATCATGTCCGGGTTCTCGGCATTGAGCTTGTTGACCGCATCAAGATATTGACGCGCCCCCCGCTTCAGGACAGAGTTCCGTGAAAAGCCCAAGGATAGCAGATGACGGAAGGGGGGGATCCCATAGGACAAGGCGATGCGATCATGGTCGGTCAGAACGATCACGTCCAGCCCGCGTTTCCTGGCCATGTCGACCAGATCGGAAAGGGTATGGTCCCCGCTGCTGAAATCCGAGGAATGGACATGCACGGCGCCGGTCAGGGGTAGAAAGCCCTCGGCATGGGCTGATCGGCATGGAGTCATGATCCAAAGCGCCGCGCACAAAAGGAAAATAACCCGGATCATGCATCCCTTCATGAGACCTCCATGGCATCGCGTAGGAGATCCTGAACAAGCCCCTGGTTCCCCGGATAATCAACTGCACGGATCTTCAGCTCGACCTTTTGCTCCGACAGGGGGCCGAAGAGATCGGCCCTCATGTTTTCAAAGATCGTCTTCAACCGTTCGACCAGGTAATCCTTGCCCTCTCCTTGCTCCGGGGTCAGGATCACGAAGGATTCGTTTCCAAGAAAGGAAACCAGATCGCTGGACCGGATATTCTCCTGAAAGAACCGCCCCACAGACCGGAAGCGTTTACGCCTTTCCTCGATCTTCTTGAATGGATCCAAGAAAGAAATGAGCCCTTTGATCTCAAAGATCAGGAGCGAGAACTTCCGCTTGTCATAACGATCACAGCTGTTGATCTCCTCGATGACCCTGCGGGTAAAATACCGGTAGCTGCTGAGGCCGGTCTCTTCGTCAAGCATGGATTCTTTTTCCGATTCACGCAGGCGGATGGCCATCTTCTCTTCAATAAATGCGAGGGTCTTGATCCCGAGCATGATCCCCATGGCGATCAGGAGAAGGATGATCAGCGTGTAATCCACAGGGATCAGGGTCAGGACAAACGCCGTAATCCCGAGATGGATGCAGAAAAAATAGATCAGGAGCACCACGTTCTTCTCACTGATGCCGAGCCTGACCAGCCGGTGGTGCAGATGTTCGTGATCGGCCGAGAAGAGATCCCGCCTGACCCTGCTCCGCCGGATCAAGGCCATCAGGGTGTCGAGCACCGGCACCGCCAGTGCGGAAAGGGGAATCAGGAGCGCCATGACCGTCGCGCTCTTTTGTATGCCGTGGATACCGATGACCGACAGAACAAAGCCGAGGAACATGCTCCCCGCGTCGCCGAGAAAAATCCGGGCAGGGAAAAAATTGTGGTGAAGAAACCCCAGACAACTCCCGGCCAGGATGGCCGTGATGACCATGTCCATGGGATCGTTCCGATTGATGGCCACGGCAAAAAGCGTCACGGAGACAATGAAGGCAATGCCTGAGGCCAGGCCGTCCAGACCATCAATGAGATTCATGGCATTGACCATGCTCACGACCCAGATCACCGTGAGAATCCCGCCCATGATTGCGCCAAAATGGATCTCTCCGCCGAATGGATTGGTCAAGACCTCGATCCGGAAGCCCAGGACGGCAAGGATGACCCCTGCAGCGGCCTGCCCCATGAGTTTCACGCTGGGACGGACTGAACGGATATCGTCGATCAGGCCGGTGATCAGGATCAGGCCTCCGCCGAAAACAAAACCGAACATGACCCTGCGCCCCTCAATGGAGATACTGGGAATGTAATAATAATAGACCGCCATGAAGACCGTCAGAAAAGAAACGAAGACGGCGATCCCCCCGAAGTAAGGAATATTTCTGGAGTGGATCTTCCTCCCGCCGGGCCGGTCCACACATCCCAGCCTGAGGGCCAGGCGTCCTGCAAGGGGTGTCAGAATCCAGCAGAGCAGGAGGGAGGAAATAAAGAGGACCGAATAAAATGCCGGTGAATCCATGATGTCACCCGACCTTCCCTTTGCTTTTAAGTCCCCCTTTGCAAAAGGGGAATGGAGGGGGATTTCTGGTCGTGCATGTGAAAAAATCCCCCCTAACCCCCTTTTTCCAAAGGGGGGAAAACATCCAGAGGTCTAAACTAACAAATTTTAAGATAGGCATCATACAACGCCGTGATTTCTCTGACCATGGTCCCGGCGTCGTATTTCTCGTTGATTCTTTTCCTCGCGGCCTCGCCCATCTTTATGATTAATTTCGGCTCCCGCATCAACCTGAGCACGGCATCGGACAGGGCGGCCGGATCTCCCGGCGGAACAAGCAATCCGGTGACGCCCTCCACAACCACATCGGGAATCCCTCCCACATTGGACGCGACAACCGGCTTGCCGCAGGCGCCGGCCTCGAGGAGGACGCGGCCCATCCCTTCAAAAAACGAGGGGAGGATACAAAGTTCGCATAAAGAGGTGATCTCTGCAATCTTCGTCCGGAATCCCGCGAAGACCACAGAACTCTCAATCCTTAGATTCCTGCTCAGTTCCTCAAGTTTCGGCCTGAGGGGGCCTTCTCCTACCAGAAGAAGCTTGGCATCCGGTATCTCTTTCACCACATGGGCCATGGCGGAAAGCGCGACGTCATGCCCCTTCCCTTCCCAGAGTTTCGAGACAAACCCGATGACGCGGCTCTTTTTGTCAAGTCCGAGTTCCTCCCTGAGACTCCCTTGTTCCTTTTTCCCGTATCCATGAAACGCATTCAGGTCAATCCCGCTGTAGATTTTCGAATACGATGCCCCTCTCAGGATCCCTTCCTTCCCGGCCCAGTCAATCATGGGCTGGGAAATAAAGATCGTATGATCCGCCCAGGGAGCAGCCAGTCTCTCCAGAAGCCTGAAGATCGTGCGGCGCAGAAAGAACTCTGACTGGTGAAAGGCAAACCCATGCACCGTGTGGATGATAACCGGCGTCCCTGCGAGCCTTCCCGCCAATCTTCCGAGGAAGCCTGCCTTGGAGTTGTGGGTATGGACGATGTCGATCTTCTCCCGTCTGAGGATCCTGATGATCTCAAAGAGCGCAAGGACGTCCTTCAGCGGGTGAATCGGCTGGACCAGGTTTCGTACTTCATGGACCTTCATCCCGGCCTCCCGCACGATCTCGTTCAACTTTCCTCCTGGGGCGCAAGCCAGGGCCGATTCAAAACGATCAACGGGAATCCCCTTCATGGTCAGGTAGGTATTGATCCCGGAGCCGCTCACCACGGGGAGGGTATGGACATGAAGGACCCTGATTCTCTTCACAGGCATGTCTCCTGTCTCAAGGCGAGACGCTCAACGATTTTTTGAAAGACCTCTTCAGGCCGGATCTTTCTCATGCATTCCCGCTCTGTGCATGTAAAATCCGTGCACGGGCTGCATGACACAGGGTGATGAATGACCACATGGAACCCTTCAGGCCCATACGGTCCATACCGGCCGGGTTTCCCAGGCCCGAAGAGAGCGATCACGGGTATTCTTAGGGCCGCGGCAAGATGCATGGGGCCCGTGTCATTGGTCACCATGAGATCAGAGGTCTCGATCAATGCCGCAAGTTCCGGAATGCGGAGTCTCCCCACCAAATCCGCCGCCCTTGCTTTCATCTTCGTGATGACGCCATCAGCCACAAAACGGTCCTCCTCCCCCCCGACAAGGATGAGCCTTGCGGAAATCCTTTCGGAAAGCAGATCACCGAGCACGGCAAAATCCTCCTCAGGCCAACGCTTGTACACGGCATCCCCCCCTATATTCAGGATGATGCAGGGGCCTTCCCCTGATGAAATCCCTTGCCGGTCCAGAACCTTTTGCAGAGATGCACGATCCCGATCATCCACAAAAAACTCGGGACCATCGCCCGGATCAAAAGCTCCCAGCAGGTTGACCACATCCAGGTTCAGTTCCACCTCGTGCCTTTGTTCATAAGACGGATCATCCCACGAATCGAAGATCGAAAGATCGTAGAATCCTCCCCTGCCGTCCGTGTTTCTTCCGGCCGTCAATCCTGCCTTGATGGCCTTGCAAAGGATCTTCATCCTGAAGGCCCCTCTGTCCGAGAAGAGGTGATAAAGGTTGATCAGCAGGTCATACCGTTTTTTCCTCAACCGGTAGAGCAGGCTGAGAATATCCCAAAGATCCTTGACCTTGATCCGGTTGGCCATGCCCTGGGTTCGGATCACATAGATATCGTCCAGATAAGGGCAATGCTTTAAGAGATCCTTGCACTTCGGGGTCGCCAGAAGATCAATGGCCGCATCAGGGAACCTTGCGCGGAGCGCCCTGAGCGCCGGAACGGCAAGAATCAGATCACCGATCCCCGCCGCCTTGACCACCAGGATCCTCTTGGGAAGAAATCCGCCGCCTCTCATCATCACCTTACCTTGTCTGACTTGGTGGCCCTGTTCGTAAATAGGATGAAGCATCGAGAGGATCGTAGGGTGGTCTCATCAAGGCGCGCGACTGAGGCGTAACCTCTGTGGTACGTCGCAGGGAGCGCAACTTTGATCCGAACGCCCTACGGTACTCGAATGCCATCGTATTTACGAATAGGGCCACACATAACAGACTCCTTTTCCGGACATGCCTCCCGGTCCATAAAGAGCCTGCACCATATCTCAAAAGTCAGCAGCGCCCAGATCTGGTGGGTGAGGACCTGCCTCCCCTGGAAATGGTCTTCGATCATCCGTTCAACAAAACCGGCGTTAAAGACCCCTCTTCCCATGGCTTGCTGCGACAAAAGGGTCTCGCGTACGAACCCCTGCAGGTCCCGTTTGAACCACGCGCCGATCGGCACCATGAAGCCCTGTTTCTTCTTCATCAGAATCTCTCGAGGAAGCACATCTTTCATCATGGACTTGAGCATTCCCTTTAAATGCCACCCGTTCATCTTGATCTTTGCCGGGACATTGATCATGAATTCGATCAGATGATGGTCGCAGAAAGGAACCCGAAGTTCCAGGGAATGGGCCATACTCATGGCGTCGCCCATGAACAGGAGGTCATCAGGAAGGTAGGTGTTCAGATCAAGATAGGATACCCTCTGCACCTCATCGAGTTTTGTCTCCTGACCCATGAACGTCCTGTGGATATCGGTCTCATCACAGCTCACGAGCAGATCCTTGAAGTCATCCGAATACAGGGCCCCTTTCATCTCCGGGCTGAAAAAGGAGATCCAGCTTAGATACCGTGACACCGGATCCATGAGCCCTCCTCTGACAAACCGTTTGATCCATCCGGCGACATTCCTGCTCCGTGTACTCTCGGGGAGCCGTCCGGCCAGGGGAGAGAAGAGATACCTTCTGACGGAATAGGGAACCGAATCGTAGATCCTTGAGAGCCGGACGCCCAGGTATCTCGGATACCCGGTGAAGACCTCGTCCCCTCCGATCCCGCTCAAGGCAACGGTCACGTATCTTTTCGTCTCCCGTGAGATCAGATAGGTCGGGATGGCGGATGAGTCCGCGAAAGGCTCGCCCATCGCGCGGATGATTTCAGGGATCAGAGACACCACGTCCGGCTGGAGGATGAATTCGTGATGATCGGCGCCGAAGAAATCGGCCGTCATGCGCGCTGAATCGAGTTCGTTATAGGAGGCATCCTCCTCGCCGTAACCGATGGAGAAGGTCTTGACCGGCCCGCCGGAATATTCGGACATCAGGGCCACAAGGCTTCCGGAGTCCATCCCTCCGCTCAGGAATGCCCCCAGCGGGACATCGCTCACCAGGTGCATCCGGACGGATTCACGAAGCAGGGATTCCGCCTCTTCCCTGTATTCAGCCTCGCGGCGGCCTGTTAAACGGGAATGACCCTCCTGCAGATGAAGATTCCAATACCGCCTGATCCTGATCTTCCCCCTGCAATACGTCAGGGTATGGCCCGGAGGAAGCTTTCGGATGGAACGGAACATGGACTTGGGCGCAGGCACATAGAGGTAGGTCAGAAAATCATTCAAAGCCCCAGGATCCAACCCGTCCGTGGATATCCCGGCGCTTAGAAGGGCCCTGACTTCAGAGGCGAAAACAAGGCATTTCCCGTCAAAGGTATAAAATAGAGGCTTGATCCCCAGCCGGTCCCTGGCAAGAAAGAGGGTCTCTTTTTCTCTGTCCCAGACGGCAAAGGCAAACATCCCCCGAAGATGGTTGAGACATTCCTCGCCGTATTCTTCATAGAGATGGACGATGACCTCGGTATCCGATGAGGTCGTAAACTTGTGGCCGCGCCGCGCCAGCCCGGAGCGTATTTCATGAAAATTATAGATTTCTCCATTGAATACGATCCAGACGGATGCATCCTCGTTAGAGATCGGCTGACGGCCCCCCTGACAATCAATGACGGCAAGACGCCTCATGCCGAGGGTGACCTCCTTTTCTGAAAAGATCCCCTGATCATCCGGGCCTCGGTGAAAAAGGGCATCACACATCCTCTCCACGCACGCCGGGTCACTTTTCCCCGCAATCCCTGCAATTCCGCACACAAGGTCTCCAAAAGAGTGAAATGATGGAAGTTGAATGAACTAAAAGCGTTTTTATTTTATTTTAATACACTTAGCCCATTTAGACAATATTTTATTCACCAAAAATATGACAAAAAAGAATCTGGAAGGGTCTGCAAGAGTATCTTCAGATTGGATCGGACAGCAGAATTTTCAGGTCCAGAACAATCAACAGCCGGCCGTTCAATCGGATCACCCCATGGATGAATTCCGCAGGAGATTGGGATTCAAAAAACGATGGAACGGGATCAATAGATGATGCCTCAATTCTCAAGACCTGAGACATGGAATCCACGGCCAGCCCCGATACCTTGCCGTCATCGTTCACGACGATAACCCGTGAATCTTCCGGTGAGGGAGCGGAAGAAGAGATTCCGAGTCTTTTCCTTAAATCCACAATCGGGATGATTTTTCCACGGAGGTTCATCACTCCCATAAGAAAAAACGGCGTCTTGGGGACGCGGGTAACTTCGGGAATACGGAGTATCTCTTGGGCAGACCGGATATCCAATGCGTACTCTTCCCTGTGCACAAAAAAAGTAACGAGCTGGATCCATGAGACCTCTTCCGCCTTTTCTTTTAAAAGATCACCGGTCATGATGCCTTCCAACACGGTCCGGGAATCAGCGGCCTTCAACCGCCTTCACTCATTTCTT
>Ga0210020_1000252_pt1:10000-57073 | contig 57073 bp, 37 predicted proteins | sample CryGeymeta201514_FD_183980 | JGI IMG/M metagenome (GOLD analysis project Ga0210020, IMG submission 183980) | Groundwater microbial communities from Crystal Geyser aquifers in Utah, USA - Crystal Geyser metaG 2015-14 (SPAdes) (version 2) | ecosystem: Environmental > Aquatic > Deep... | reverse complement strand
CGGCCAGATCCCCCAATGAATTGGCGATCAAAACCTCCTTGCGGCCGTCTAAGATCAGCACCTTGGACTGGCGGATCCGCGGATCAACCCTTCTCACGGCGGCATCGGCGGAGAGCGCCAGATCGACTTTGGCCCGGATCGGAACCGAAACAGGATCGGTCAAGACCGGCATCTCAAAAGGGGGCGTCTTAGAAACCAGTGGGATGACCTTTTCCGCGGCTCCTCGCTGAACGGCCCGGCTGACCACGCCCGCCATCTCCATCAGGGATCGGGGAGAGGTCTCGTTGGAGTAGGCATAAACGGTCCGCAGGCCGGAAATAACCCTAAGCCCCACGCCTCTGCTGCTCCCCGTGATGACCTTTTCTATCTTTTGGTCCTCAAGGATCACAGAAGAATGACCGCCGTTTTCAAAATAGCATTCTGCGAAATCCCCACCCCTGCTCAGGGCCTTTTTCAGGATGCCGGGGATTTTTTCTTTGGGGAATATCATGGCCTGAAACCTTAGCGGCCCTATTCGTAAATACAGTCGCATTCGAGGGCCGTAGGGCGGTCTCATCGGCGTTCCGCTCCTTGCGACGTACCACAGGGGGTACGTCTCAGTCACGCCCCTTGATGAAACCACCCTATGACCCTCTACCGGTAAACCGAGTACAAGTCGGTACGTTACCATATTTACGAACAGGACCACTTCGAGCGAGCAGCGACCCTCAACATCTCTCAGGAAATAAGGCGTTCGGCGATCTGAACGGCATTCAAGGCGGCGCCTTTCCGGAGATTGTCCGAAACAATCCACAGGTTGAGCCCGTTCTCTATGGATTCGTCTTCCCGTATCCTTCCGACAAAGGTCTCGTCCTTGCCGGCCGCGTCGATGGCCATGGGGTAGATATGGTTTGCCGGATCGTCCAGCACACAGACTCCTTCGGCATACGCCAGCAATTCCCTCGCCTGGCCGGCCGTAATCTTCTTTTCGGTCTGGATATTGACCGATTCGGAATGACAGCGGAAGACCGGAACCCGGACCGTGGTCGCCGTAACACCGATGCTGTCGTCTTCCAGAATCTTTCTCGTCTCGTTCACCATCTTCATCTCTTCTTTGGAATAACCGTTCGGAAGAAATACGTCGATGTGCGGCAGACAGTTGAAGGCGATCTGATGGGGATAGACCTTGTGGACGACTTCCCTGAAAGAGAGCAGGGAACGGGTCTGATCCAAAAGTTCATCCATGGCCTTCTGCCCCGTGCCGGAGACCGCCTGGAACGTGGTCACCACGATCCTTCGGATCTTCGCCACGTCATGGATCGGCTTCAAGGCAACAACCATCTGGATGGTGGAGCAGTTGGGATTGGCGATGATCCCATGGTGGCGCGCCAGGGCCGGCGCATTCACCTCCGGAACCACCAGAGGGATATCGGGATCCGTACGGAATGCGCTGCTGTTATCCACGACCACGGCCCCGCTTTTTACGGCGATGGGCGCGAATTGAAGACTCCTGGATGCTCCGGCGGAAAAAAGAGCAAGATCCACCCCTTCAAACGAGGTCTCTTTCAACTCCTCCACATCATGATCCCTGCCCTTAAAGGAAAGCGTTTTCCCTATGGACCTCGAGGAAGCCAGAAGACGCAGATCGCCCACCGGAAATTTCCTCTCATCGAGGATGGAGATCATCTCGTTGCCTACGGCGCCGGTTGCACCCACAACGGCAACATGATACCGGTCTTTCTTTTGCATGAACGCTCCTGTGACACTATTAATAATTCATTAAAATCATGGTAAAATAGGCTCTTACAGACATCATGGTCCGCTTTTATCAAGATATCGAATCGAGTGGGATGATCATACTTTCTTCAGACACGGAGTGTCAAGAGGATAAAAACTGCGGGGTCTGCGACAAAAATGCCTGTCCTCCGACTGGATCGGGGGATCGGAGGACAGGCCCGACCGGACAATCCACCCTTCGACAGGCTCAGGGTGACAATTGTCATGGTGAGCTTGTCGAACCATGGATTCCCCGATCGAGTCGGGGAATGACGCTGCCAGAGAAATATTTACCCATAAATTTGCCGCACACCCAAAACTGCGGGGATTTAAAAACAAGTGGTCCTGTTCGTAAATATGGTGACGTACCGAGAGGGTCGTAGGGCGGTTTCATTAAAGCGCGCGACTGAGGCGTACCCCTTTGGTACACCGCAAGGAGCGAAACTTTGATCCGACCGCCCCCCTACGGCACTCGAATGCCACCGTATTTACGAATAGGGCCACTAAGTCTCTTTCCCTTCGGTCTCCTCCGGAACATCCTCCAATTCCAGATTGAAATCGGTCTCATGATCCGAAAGATCAATCGTCCTTTCGTATGAAGACGGTTTCTCGTCAGGCCCCTTGTCTTCTTTGTAACCCATAGGAATGGCGGTTTCCTCTTTTGCAAACGAAGCATTCTCAAACTGATCCTTTAACGGATCCGTTTCTTCTTCTGAAGACGATCCTCCCTTTTTCTCGGGTTCGGGAAGGGAGAACTGCGTCTTATGGTCCAATGCCAGGGTCGTTTCTGAACCCGAAGCGGACTGAGGGTCCCTGTTGCGCGGCGTGCTGATCAGGTCCTCATAACGGACAGGCTCCTTCTTGAAAGGGGACTTCTGCCCGTATTCCTCCTGGGGCAGCCCTTTCTTGGATTCCGTGACCCCCTTGCCCGATGCGGTCATGCCCGCTTTTCGTTTCTTAACGAAAAACAGGGCCGCGGGAACGGAAACAGATAGAAGGCCGGCCACGGATAACAAGACCATCCAGAACCTGTGCCTCTTCTTTGCCTCCAATTCCTGAAGCTTCTTTTTTTTCAGTTCCTGTTCCTTTTTCGCCTTGGCCTTGGCCTCTGATTCGGAAACCAATTGGGCCAGGCGGTTTTCGAGACCCCGCCGGTAGGCGCTCTGCGGATAGTCGTGCAGGTAGGTCTCGATATCGGGGATGTTCACGCTTTGTTTGACGGCGTCGTATTTAATGATCTCCACGGCCTTCCGTGCCGCCCTTGAGAACTTTCCTTCAGGATAGATTTCAAGATACTCCTGAAACTGATCCAATTGATTGATGACGACGGCTTCCTGAAAAACCAGATCTTCGGCCCTCTCCTTGGCCTCCTGAAGGAAGGCGCTTTGGGGATTTCTCCTGATATAGTCGAGATAGGCCTGGGCCGAATGGATCTGTTTGACCTTTTCAAATGTCAACGCGCTGATCCGGTCACGCGCATCGGCAACGAGTGAACTCTGGGGATATTTCCTCAGGAACTGCTCATAGGCATCTATGGTATGGACCCCCTGTGCTTCATCGAATGCAACCATATCAGGCGTGATGATCCGTTCCACGTCCTCACCCGGGATACCCACGATCCCCCCATAGCTCTGATACTTCACCATCTCATTTTCCCGCCAGAAATTCTCTACCTTGATCCGGCGCCCATCCTTGAGAACGATCAGGGTCTCAGCGTGTCCGCCCGCAGGGAAAAAAAGAAGAATAAGGGAAACCGCAACGATGAAGATGCCGATAAAACTTTTGACAGCACGCATAGGAAATCACTCATTGGATATGACGTTGTGAATCAAGACCTCTGCCATCCTGTTTTTTATTATATTATATAATGATCCCTGTATAAAGGCAACAGATGAAAACAAAGGGCCCATCAAGAAGCGGCCTTTCAGTCCAGGTCTGCCGGCCTTTGGAAACTCTTAAGAGTTCTGACCGGATCTAAACCGGAATTTTCCAAACGTTCCAAAAATATTGACAATCCAACTGGAATTTCATAAAATGAATGAAGAATAAATATTTGATATTTTTAAGGTTTTTCAACACGTTCCTGACGGGATCCGCCATGCTGATCGGCCACGAGATTCTTGTTGCAGAGAGTGACGCACAAACACTTCGGATCGTGAAAGAGGCCCTGCTCCAGAACGGCTTCGTGATTCACTTTGCGCACAGTTTTGAACTCGCCATGCAGTTGACCGTCAAGAACAAGCCCGACCTGATCCTTTCCGAGATCAACCTTGCGGATATGGATGGAAGGGAGTTCATGCGGATGGTCCGGAAGACGCCTGAAATCTCGAACACCCCTTTCATCTTCCTGACCTCCAGGACCTTGATCCATGACAAGATCTCCACCCTGGAGGCAGGGGCCGACGATTACATCACAAAACCTTTCAACGAGAACGAACTCATCGCCAGAATCAAGGCGGTCCTGCGGAGAACCAACCTTTCCAGTATTTCCACCCTGACCAAGGATGACGGCATCAAGGGGAACCTGAAAGATATCCATCTGATCGACCTGATACAGCTTCTGGACATGGGAAGAAAGACGGCCGTCATTCAGATCGAAGGTGAAGGCAAGGAAGGAAGGGTCTACTTCGAGGGTGGAGAAGTGATCCATGCCGTGTGCGGGAGGCTCTTCGGCAAGGAGGCCCTCTTCGATCTCCTCTCGATACAGGATGGAATCTTCATCATTCATCACCATATCACATCGAAGATCCGGTCCATCCATCTCTCTCCGACCAACCTGGTCATGGAAGCCATGTGCTGGCTGGACGAAAACAAGATCTCCATGGCCAACAACACCCAGGGCAAGACCGCATCGGCTGCCCCCGGCAGGTTGCTTCATAGCGAGGGGATCAAGGAACTCTTCGAAAAAGGGGTCATTGAAGAGCACCGCAAACCCTGACTCTCTCAACGGGACCTATGAAACAGAGAAAGAAAATCGCCATCGTCGGAGGAAATAAGCAGGCATTGGGCCTCCTTCCGCTCCTTGAGAAAGACCCGACTGTCCAGGTCAAGCTGATTGTGGAACCCAACAAGGACGCCATGATCTACAAGCTCGATGAACTCGGGTTCCGGCTGGCGCAAAAGTATGACATCCGAATCTGCTCTGAATGGAAAGACCTCCTGTCGGAAGACGGCCTCGGCATCATCATCGACGCCTCTTCGGATCCTCAGGCACGGGCCTTCCTGGAAAAACAGGAATTCAAGTCCGTGGAGATCATCAGCGCTCTCAGCGCGCGCCTTCTCTGGGAATACAAGGGAAAAGAGGAGGAGAAAATCCCTGAGGGAGGCAGCAGGTATTCCAAGCTCCTCACAAGCTTAAACGAGATCGTGGAAGCGGTCAACCTCACCACGGACAGAAAACAGGTGACCTCCCTGATCCTGAAGGTGGCCATCGAATCCACCGGGGCCGACAACGGCTCACTCATGCTGCTGGACCCCATGGAAAATGTCTTGAAGGTTGAAGTGGCCATGGGAATCCCTGCGGAAGTGATCCCCAGCATCCGATGCAAGCTTGGGGAGGGGGTCGCCGGCAAGGTGGCCCTGGAAGGTAAGCCTCTGCTCCTCTCCGGCAAGGCGGACGACAGCGTCTTCAAGATCCTGCGCGAGCGTGAGGAGATCAAATCGGCGCTCTGTGTTCCCCTGACCATCAACGGTTCGACGGTAGGCGTCCTGAATCTCAACAACCTGAAAAGCATTGACGGTTTCACCGGCGAGGACCTCTCCTTCATCTCGAAGCTGGCCGCCTTCGATGCAGAGATCCTGCTCAAGTCCCAGGAGTACCAAGTCCTCAAGGAGAATGCGCAAACCTTTGTGATCTGGAAGGAGCTCAACCAGATTCTCAACTCTCAGGATCCGCTCGATGAACGCTTAAGCAGAGTCTGCAAGACCATTTCAGAACATTTTCAGAAAAGCGTCTGCTCCATTTATCTCTTTGACAAGAACACCAAGGAACTGGCGCTGAAGGCAACCAGTCTCAGAAACTTCACGGCATCGGACCATTACAGGATACTGCTGGACGAAGGCATAGACGGCTGGGCGGCGAAAGAGCAGGAAGTGGTGATCCTCAAGGAGCACCCGAGCCTGGATTCCAAGGCGAAAAAGGCGTTCATGTCCATCCCCCTGGTTTCGGAAGGCCAGATCACCGGCGTCATGAACATCCAGGTGATTTCGCCCAGGGGTCTTGCCGAGGACGAGGAGTCCCTGCTCCGTGAGATCGGATGGAATCTCTCCGATACCGTCAAGAGCGCGCAGAAGGAAGACAGCGCAAACCTGCGGGCGACGAAGATTGAGGCCATCAACGAAGCCGGGATCAACATCCTCTCCATCATTGATCTTAACAAGCTCATGGAGTTGATTCCCCCCTCAGCGGCCATGATCATGGATGCGGACGGCTGCATCCTTCGTCTTCGGGAGAAAGGCGGGGAGATGAAGATCCGCTCGACCTACTCCATGTGGGAGGAGGAAATCCGTGACAAGATCATGGAACTGGACAAGGAGATCTCATCAGAGGCCGAGCAGACGAAGGGGCCTGTTCATATCCTGGACCTGAGAGAGAAAAAAGGTTACGAAAGATTCGGCAGGGTGGTCAAGTCCGTGATCGCCCTCCCCGTCATGGGGAACGGGATCGTCCAGGGGGTCCTCTCCATCTATGACAAGATCCCCAAGGGCTCCTTCCACGCGACCTCCTTCGGCGACGAGGATATGGAGATCTTTAAAAAATTCGTCCTCTACGTGGAGAAGGCCCTGGTCAATGCCCGGGGGAGCGACCAGTCCAGGATCTTCCTGAACTACGACAAGCTCACCGGCCTCCCCAATGAAACCGCCTTCCATAAAGAGATTGAAAACGAGATCAACCGCTCTAAGCGATACAAGAGGGGATTCATTCTCCTGACCCTCTGCTGGAGCTATCAGAAACCGGGCATCGAACAGTACGACGTGGAGATGCGGAACAACATTCTCATCGAGGTCTGCGACATCCTTAAGGAAAAGATCCGGGAATACGACACCCTGGCCCGCACCGGCCCGTTGAAATTCAGCATCCTTTTCCCGGAGTCTATAGAGCAGATCCGAGATCTCAGCATCAGGCTGATCCGTGCGATCCGCAAAAAAAAGAAACAGCCGGGGTCCGCCCTGTCCGCCGTGGAACTGAACTTCAAACTGGGGTACGCCCTCTACCCCGAAGACGGCGCCGATCTGGATACCATCCTCCACCAGGCCAACCGGCTTCGCCTCGGATCGAGAAACTGAAACCCGCCTATCCTCTGTGTCCCTATTCCCCTATCGGAAACAAGAGAAGATCGGTCTAATTGGTTGCGAGACATGAAAAGGGTTGCGTCCCCTTTGTTCCCTCCCCTTTGTCCCCTTTGTTCCTAAAAGACTCTGGAAAAAAAGGCTGCATAGATCATTATAGTGCATAAGCACGAATTAACGGTCCAGACAGCCCAGAACAACAACTGTGGGGGTCGTCCGCGTGTTTGACAGAGCAGAAGTAACAAAGGAATAGTAACCACATTGATAGCAAGGAAGGAAAATTCTATCGGTTTGAGGTTGCTCCATGATTGCATGCGTCTCATGTTGGTAAAGTAAATACCGAGAAGAATCAAGGGGCAAAGAAGGCTGATCCAGGAACCCAAGCGAACTGAGCCCTTCAAACCTGCTGCGAGAGCCGCAACTTGAGCGATGGCGATGACGATCACGAGCGGCTTAATAATAATCATCTCTTCCAAACCTGTCTGGACAGCCATAACTTGAACGATGGCGATGATTATCACGAGCATTTTAATAATCATCATCTTATCTAATAGCATAGTAGATAAATGCCTTTGTTCCTAAAAGAGCCTGAAAAAAAAGACTGCATAGATCATTAAAGTGCATAAGTACGAATTAACGGTCCAGACAATCCAGAATAACTGTGGGGGTCGTCCGCGTGTTTGACAGAGCAGAAGTAACAAAAGAATACTAACCACATGGATGGCAAAGAGAGGAAAAATTTTCTGTACGTGGTGTGTGAAGTCGCTCCATGATATTATTGGTCCCATGCCGGTAAGGTAAATACCGAGAAGAATCAAGGGGCAAAGAAGGCTGATCCAGGAACCCAAGCGAACTGAGCCCTTCAAACCTGCTGCGAGAGCCGTAACTTGAGCGATGGCGATGACGATCACGAGCGGCTTAATAATAATCGTCTCGTCCAAACTTGTTGCGACAGCCGCAACTTGAGCGATGGCGATGACGATCACGAGCATTTTAATAATCATCATCTTGTCTAATAGCATCGTAGATTAATGCCATATAAACGCATAGCTGTGCAAATTCGCTATGCAACGTTCCTTCTTTTTCGCCACAACAACGGTAGGGCTATCACTGTTAGCCATAATGATGATGGCTCTGGAATAATATTTATGGGTTGTATGCCGGCAGTGGCGAAGCTGGAAGTATAAACGGAAGGGGTGGTACTTGACCCATTCAAGTCAATGGCGATCAGTGCGTCTGCTTGCGTAGGGTCAGATGTGGCGAAAGGTATCTGATGACTATCGAGCAGGAAAAAAGAGAATGAATCCGGACTGCCGCCCAAAGCCGTATTTGATCCCAAATCCAACTGATAGGAGAGTGTGGTGCCGAAAGAGCTCATGCTCTGTAGCCATTCGTTGAAGAACTGGGTATCGCCCAAAGAAAGGGGGCCTGGCACCAGGATTCCCGATACATCGCCGCTCTGTGAAAAAGAGCCGAGTGTGCTGTCGGAGTTGAAGCTGCTGATGACCGCAGAGTTGCCTGGTACAGGCGAACCGGCCGCGAAATCAAAAGCGATGAATCCGCTTTGTCCGCTCAATGGGATTGTATCCACTGTAATCAGAAAAGGAACGGCATAAACCGGACCGGACAACCATGCTTCAATGAGCAGTACGATTGCTAAGAGTCTCGATTTTTTCATATTTCCTCCACTATAGGACGGTTCATTCTCACTCTACTTAAGGAACCCCTGCTGTTCGCCAAACCGTTGCAATGTAACCAATGTTTGTCCGCGTGGGATTTAGGAATTGCAATGTAAGAGTGATGCTTTGGCCTGGCTGTAGATTGAGTCCATCTGAACTTAGTGGGAGAGTGATATAAGGGGTCCCCATCTGAATGTTTTGGGTGATACCAGATTGGTTGACCAGGTTGACTCCCGCCGGCAACCCGCTGATCAGCAGATAGAGCGGACCAGGCGCCGGTATGGGCTCGTTATTGGTCATGGACACGCTCTGGACAAAGAAACCCTTCGTGCGATCAAGACGGAAGCCGCTCTCTTGAATGGAGAACTGAGCGCTGACATCTTCCGGTTGCAGGGGATTAACCGGGTCTTCCACGACAAAAGCGGCAAAGTCCTTGAGTCCAGAGTTGGAGGCGGTAACAACGGCTGTCCCACTACCCATAATCTGATAGATACCTTCGTTATTGACCTTGACTACTGCGGGGTTCGTTGTTTGGTAGGATGTCCCGGTAACGGAAGAAGTCATATCGTACTCGATGGGTCCATCGTAAGTGCCCATGAGGGCAAGGGACTCCGATGGATTGGTAGTCGGAAGCGTGATACGGAAGTTCTTCTGCCGGAACGCGATGTCAATCGGGGGCGTTGCGGGTCTTACGGCTATAGTGATGGGTGCGCCAAGTATGGGGATGTTATTCGTATCCGTGATGTCGGGTGTCAGGATGAGGGGTCCGGCGAAAAAGTCCGGGATCACAAAGATAGCCTGATACTGTGTGCCATCGTAGTTTGTCCCCTCCAGTTCCCCGAACCCCTCCGTCATATCGACTGCGATGTTGTTCGCAATGAGAGGCGGGGTCAGCTTGACCGTGATGTTCACGGTGTCGCCCGGAGCGAAAATCCGGCCATCCGCAGGCGAGATCATTTGTACGCGGCTATCCGGGACAGATGCCTGTTGCAGGGCGGCTGCGAAGCGCTGATTGATAGCGGAAGCTGCGGGTTGTAAGGGGCCTCCGGGACCGCATTGATTGGAATAATCTTGCTGGTCCTGCGCGGCGCCTCTGCCGGGAACAGTGATCGGGACACCCGAGCCGCTGGAACCGATACCTGGGAAGCTGTTTTCAAAGATAGAGGGAGGACCATCCAGCAACTGGTAGGCTCGGGTCGCTACGGATGATGAACTGAGGACGCCGTTTACAAAAAAAGGGCCTGAGTGAATGACATCAGGAAAATTGATACCCGCAAGTCCACCTTGTTGGCTGCTGAGGGCTACGATAGTGTCGTTGCCCTGTCGGAATCGGAATCCATTGATGATGTCTTGCGGGAAGATGAATTCTCTCTGATCGCACGAGAACAATATATTCCTGTGGAGACAGCGCGTATTTGTGAGCGTTCCTTCAATATTTCCAATTCCCAAAACACCTCCAAAAAACTTAGCCGACACTGCGTCGTAAGTACCTACGGCAGGTCCACCGGTTCCAGTAATAGATTGCCCCAAGATCGTGGTTGGATTGTTTAGTCCCTGTAGAGCTGGGCTGTTTTCGGCAAGGTCACACACCGCTCCGCCATCTGGAGCATAACCTGTGATGCTTCTAACGGCTTTATCAGCCTCCGTCGCGTTTACGCGGTGGAGCGCGGCGACCAAATTGGCAAATGTGCTGCCGCTGTGGGGAGTATCCAGCGTGAGGAGCCGGCGAATGTCGCCCTTGCCGAAATTGTCCGGACGCTGGAATGTATTGCTTCCTATGTAGAGCCTGGTCAAGATGCCGCCCATGCTATGGCCGATCACGTCCGTTTGTGTGACAGCATATCCTTTGGCGCGGGCGTTATCGATAGCGCGCTTCACAAAGTCCTGTACGCGGGGAAAATTGTTGGAAAAACCGGCCCCATTGGTGGCTTCGTAGTCAGCCACGTAGGTAGTGTGAAAAGGATCGTCCTTGGGTATGTAGATGCCAGACCAGGCGCTTCCTTTACTCCAAATACCGTGAACCAGAAGAACAGGCGGCCGAACGATCTGTGTTTGAGCGCGGAAACTGCTCGTGTTGCCATTGCCAATCGAGGGGGTGAAGGTAAACTCGATTTCGAGCGGTCGGAAACTCACGGTATCGCCAAAGGAATCGGGCGCTTTGTAGTAAGTGAAACCGTATTCGCGGCCGGATACGGTTTGCGTTTGCACTACGCTGTCCTGAAGCGCCCCCTGATCGAAATTCGATTGGGAGGTAATTTGAAAACAGACGGTACCGGGCAGGCCGGAGATGGTGCGCATCAGAAATTGGCTGGCGCCATCTGCCGAAATGCCGTTTCTTACCGTACTGCCGCAACTCGCAAGAACCGCCGCGTCGGTAGAGAGATCGTTGCTTGAATCGCTAACCCGGCAGTGGTTGACGGGAGGGTTGGCATCAACAAACTTTTGATTGCCGGCCTGGTTGACGTCCCATGCACCGAGAGGAAAGGCACTTTGAACAAAACCGGATGTTAGTGGCGTGATGCGGAGTTGTGTGGCTCCCACGCTAATCCCAAATATTGAGAATGGATTGCTATAAGTTTGCCCTTCCGGGATGAAAACCTTCGGCAGGAAAGCTTGTTTGATGTCGCCAGCAGCGGCGATGGAAGGGTTGTCTGAGCTCAGTTGGAAGGTTGCTCCGCCCTTTGGCGCAGGCTGAAAAATCACAACGTAAAGGCTTATCTGGTGCGAGACAGGGACGGAGATAGAGTCCAACAAACCGTTGTAATTTGGGCAGGTGGTCGCCGCATTTGCGGCCATAGGCAGGATATGTTGCGGGTTTGGAATTGTGGAAATTCCCACAGACTGTCCTGCAAGCGCCAAAGCAGGCGCCGACGAAACCATAAATATGATCGAGCAGATTGGAATAATTGTAGCTTGAAGCCACCCAAAACGAACCCTATTTGGTGATCTCATGCAAAATCCCCCTCTATGACGCCACCTTCGGCAGTCCGACTTTCCGTTGATATGGATCCAAAACCTTCCAAATCGAGCATGACGGGAATTCACATTACGAAACTGGGTTCCTCATATCAAGGCCTTGTCAGAAGTGCCGTTGAGGATAACGTAAAACCGGCTCCGCCTTGGATCGAGAAACTAATCCTCTCCGCTCATGTCTCTCTTTGTGCGTTATGAAGGGTCTCGAAATAGAATGGACATTGATTTTAAAATCTCCTCTATGAGCCGTTGGCTCCCTATGGGCCGTTGGCCCACGGGCCAATAGGCAACGAGCCATAGGCCCTCGCCCCTCTTTTCCAAAGGGGGGAAAATTCCTCCCGGCATCTGCCTTGAGCGCAGTCGAAGGGGCAAAGGGAGGTGAGAGCCTGCCCTCGAATGGGTTTATCGGGGGAGGGAGATCAAAAAGATGCTCTTCCTTACGTTTCCCCCTTGAAAAAGGGGGGCAAAGGAATCAAGAAAAATGAATTTTTAAGGTTTGGCGCCAATATGTGATCACGAATATAGATTTGGTCCCCGTTGATTCACGATTCAGGGCAGCGCCTCGGCCGCATCACTCAGGGTTTGTTGATTTGTTCATTTCGGTGGCTCGCTCCAGCGAACAAGTGAACCATGTCCCCTTTGGGTTCCATCTCATTTCTTGGGTCCTTTGAACCGCAGTCGTACGCGGTTTTCATCCACGACTGCTAAGCCGCGTTGAAGACGCTCCAATAAACCGGATGTGACCAACCGTTTGGCAGGCTCTTTCAAGACAGCCCAGCGCTGATCCCGAAGGCGGAAAACCACAATGCCAGCGTGCGATCCGAACGGAAAGGTCCGGATGTTCCCAAAATCAACATCAAATGTGATCAATAGACGATTCTCTTCTGTAGCCTTTTCCAAGAGCAGGGCATCACTTGCTCCCGAAAGGTTTTCTTCAGAAACGGTGGACACATTATAACCTTCTGACAGGAGCATTTCTGCGAGAGCAGTAGGCATGTTCTCATCCAGTTTGATGTTCATCAGGAAACCTCAGTATGAAGGGGCTGGATCTCTTCTTCGTGGGCCAACCAGGCAGCATAAGCGAGTGCGGCGTGAATGTCGTCTTGCTTAATGGCCGGATATTCCCTGAGGATTTCCTCCACGGATTCACCCGCTTTTAGATAGTCGAGAATGACGGAAACCATAATTCTCGTTCCCTTAATGCAGGGTTTTCCATGACATACGCTTGTGTTTATGGAAATTCTTTCCCTCCAATCCTTCCCGGCCATAATTACACCTCCTATCGTGCCAAGAGAGGCACATTGATCTTATCAAAACTTGAACCCATCAATACCCGCCGCCTCACGACGCATCCCGCAATCCATTCATATTCACCGATCATCATAAAAAGGATACGCAACAAAAGATAGCACAATTATTTGACACTGACCAGAAATTTTTACAGGGAGCATCCCGGGGGAGTGAACCTTCAGAATTATCGATCATTCCATAATTCAATAGACGTTTTCTTGAAAAATCTCCCCTCACCTCTGGTTCCCCCTCTTTGTAAGGAGGGGAGGTGAATGGTGAGGAGGGAGATCAAAAAAACGATCTTCCTTGCGTTTCCCCTTTTGAAAACTTGTCCTCGAATGATTTTATCGGGGAAGGGGGTAGGGCGGATTTAGAAAGATCATGTCGTTAATATGATTATGATGGAAATCATGGCCGAAGAACCCTGGCAAGGAGAGATGTGGCCACGTTTAGGTGCTCTTCCGGGCTGAGCATGGGTCCCAGAAGCTGGGCCAGCCCTCCACGGTTCACCAGGCGGTCGTCGTAAAGCGCGTGCGGGCATCGCCGCCGGAGTTCAGTGAGGATGGTGATGAAGTTTGCCGCACGGGACGGCTGCATGGCCGGGCCGAGGGAGTCATAGAGCACGCCGCACTCTCTGAAGACGAGCGCAGGCCCGCCTTTGGAGTAGAGATGGAAAAAACCTTCCCGATCTTCAGTCGTGGTCTCCCGAATACTTTTCTCGGACTTGGTGATGCTGAGACCGCTCGTCATCAGCGCCCGGCCTATGTCGAGCTTCCGTTTCTCAATCGTCTTGGTTTCGGTCTTTCGGACGATAGAGGTCCCTCGCAATATCAGGTCTATATCCCGGAAGGCAACCTCCAGGCTCTTTTCCTGACGTGATTCGGCATGGATCCCCTGGTCGGAGAACTCGAACCTCCGCACGATGAATCGTGAGGCATCGGACTCAATCGCATTCTGTGACAGGATCATGGCCGTGAATCCTGCGGCACGGAGTTTCCGAGCGGACTCCTCGGCCTGCCTGATCTCCGCAAAGCCGGCAACCACCGATGGCCCCCCGCCCGGAACGTTAAGTCGAAGACGGGCCTCATAGACCGTGGTCCCCAGTGCCGAGGCCAGGGCCAAGGCGGGGGCTTCCTTGTCTCCGGTCAGATTGTGGATGGCAACGATATGCATAAGTAACCCTTATGACTCCGGATGTTATACTCAACGTTTTAAATGATTGCGCATTATCTCCAAAGCATATTATACAGAACGACCGAAGTATTAGGCTGTTTGTCATTGTCCGGCTTGACCGGACAATCCAGTTTGACTGGCTGGATTCCCCGGTCGAGCCGTGGAATGACGACGGGGATCGGGTAATGACAAGGTGTCGTTGACTTATGACGCCATGTATAGATCATCCCTTGTTATACAGTCTTATTCATCTCTGTCGCCATCATTTGAAGCGCCGTGTCTCTTTACAATCATACAAAAAATTACACCCCCGTACAATCTAATTTCCTATATCCGGTTTTGAAACCGGGTTCTTCTCCTTCCAGAGACGCCCGTCGTAGCTTTCCATCATCACCGAGCCGTCCTCCCTCCCTCTGAAGTAGTTCGGGCCGAGGGGGACCTTGCCGTAAGGGGTATCAAGCACGTACTGCGGGATGGCGAATCCGCTGGTTCGGCCCCGGAGGGCCCGGACAAGCCCCATGCCCTGCTCTATGGTCGTTCGGAAGTGGGCCGTGCCGGAGACGAGCTGGCACTGGTAGAGATAGTAGGGCCTGACCCGGATACGGATCAGTCTCTCCACGAGATCCTTCATCACCGGCGCTGTGTCGTTGACCCCCCGGAGCAGCACGCTCTGGTTCAGCACGGGGATTCCGGCCTCTGCAATCCTGACGCACGCCTCAGCCGAATCTTTGGTGATCTCTCTGGGGTGGTTGAACTGCGTGCTGATCCAAAGGGGCTGGAACTTCCTGAGCATCCTGAGCAGGTTGTTGGTGATGCGCTGCGGGAGCGTGCAGGGAAGCCGGGTCCCGATCCTTACAATCTGGATCTGATCGAGCTCACGGATCTTTAAGAGGAGTTCCTCCAGAAAACCGTCTTCGTAGACCAGAGGGTCTCCTCCGGTCAGGAGCAGGTCCCGTATCCCCGGATTCAATGATACCGCATCCAGCACAGAGGCGATCCGGTCCCAGCTCGGTGGGTTTTGGTGATCGCTTTGGAACCGGTCCCTTCTCAGGCAGTGCCTGCAGAGACTCGGGCAGAACGAAGAGACGCACCAGGCTGCACGGTCCTCATAGACCCGGATCAGCCCGGGTGCGGCCTCGTGCTCTTTCTCCAGGAGGGGGTCGGCATATCCCAGATGGTCATTCAGTTCCTCAGGTGAAGGAAGGAACTGACGCCGGATCGGGCAGTGGGGATCATCCGGGTCCGCTATGGAAAGAAGGTACGGGGTCACTGCAAAGGGGAGCCTCTCCCCATGCTCTTTGAGCCAGGAGATGCAGGCATCATCAAGGTTCAGGAACCGTTTCAGCTCATCAGGCTCTCGTACCCGGTTCCGGATCTCCCCCTTCCAGACCTCATCCTCATTGGGTATCAATGCCCGGCCCTTGGGCTTCCTCCGGGCGCTCCTCCCCGTCATATCCATGCTGTACCGTTTCATGGCCTGCCCCACGAGAGCACGGACCATCGCTTTGTAGTCCATGCTTGCGGCCGCAGCCTGGATCGGGAAAAGGCTGTAGCGGGGTGAAAGGCCTGGAAGCGGATTGATCTCGAGGACATAAGGCTCGCCTGTCTCGTTGATTCGAAGGTCAAGCCGGGCCAGATCCCGGCACCCGAAGCTCTCATAGGCAGCGAGGGCGATCTCTTCTATCCGCATGGTGAGGGACGGACTCAGGGGGGCCGGACAGAGGATCTCTTCGTCCACCAGGGATTTGCATTCAAACGAGTAGAAGGGATTCTGCTCGGTAAAACGGATCTCCGCGTGCGGGAGGATTTTGATATCCGGGCCGTTCCCCAGGATGCCGACAGCCACCTCGGGCCCGGAGATGAAGCGTTCCACCAGCGCCGGCTGATGATAGTTGATCAGGACCCACGACACGGCCCTTTCCAGTTCGTCCGGGTTTCTCACCAGGGAAAAGTTCCGAATCCCCTTGCTGGTCCCTTCATGACAGGGTTTGACAAACAGGGGGAATGGAAGGGGGATATCCCTGAGTTCCCCAAGATCCCTGACCACAAAGAATTCAGGTGTGGGGATCCCCTCGGCCATCAGGATCTTCTTGGTCAGAACCTTGTTCAGGGTCAGGCTCAGGGTGAGCCCGTCAGATCCAGTATAAGGGATCCCGAAGATCTCGAACAGGGAAGGGGCAAAGGCCTCCCGGTTCCGTCCGCCCCACCCTTCCGCAATGTTGAAAACAAAATCAAGATGCTCGGATTCCAGCCTTGCCGGAAGAGCATGATCGCACGGGAGGCGGACCACAGGCTCCTCTGTGCATGTCTCAAGGGCCGCTGCAAGGGCGTCTATGGTCTCCAGGTCTTCATACTCGGCATCCGAGTCATCCCAGTCTTCTTCAGCAGGATTGTCCCTACCGTTCGGATCTGACCGGACCTTGTCCTTTTTCAGGTTGTAGGTGAATCCAATTCTCATCATACCCTCCTCACATATCTTTCAGGTAACGGTCCAGCCGGTCCAGCGCCTCCAGGAACGCGTCATGCCGGATACCGAACCCGATGCGGACATGCCCCTCCATCTCGAAGGAGCCGGCAGGGAGCAGAAAGACCCCCTGCCGGTCGATCAGATCCTGACAGAAACGGTCAGCATCCATATCCAACAGGATCCGGGGGTAGCTGACCACGCCGCCCTCGGGCGGGGTCCAGCCGAAGAAGGCCTCATGCCCTCTCATCCATTGATTGAGCGCGGCGGCGTTCTTGAGCACATGGCTCCGGTGCACGGACAGGATGGCCTCCCGGTTTCTCAGGGCCTTAAGACTCAAGAAATCGCTGATCGGGGATAACGTGTGGGTGAGGTAGTCCTTGAAATCCCTGGCCGCCGACAGCAGATCCAAAGGCGCGACCATCCACCCCATGCGAAGACCCATGAGTCCGAAGCATTTGACAATGGAACCGGTCCCGATCACGTCCCCGCCCAGGGTCACGGCCGAGGGGAGGATCCCCGCGGAGCCGTTGAGCGGGAGAAAACGATAATGTTCATCCATGAGCAGGTAGGCCCCGCGTTCTCGACAGAGACGGTGAACCTCGCTCAGCGTCTCCATGGGGATGATCTTGCCGGTCGGATTATGGGGGGTGTTCACCACCACCAGGCGGGTCCGGTCGTCCATGAGATCGGCAAGGCGGTTTAAATCCGGCACAAAGCCTTCTTCAATCCGGAGTTCCCAGAATTTGATCCGGCAGGAAAGTGAGCGGGCGGTTTCATAGAGACCCTGAAAGGCCGGGAAGGTGACGACGCAGGTGTCACCGGGATTGAGCAGGAGATGAAACAGGATAAAGAGGGCCTCGCTGGTTCCTGTGGTGACCATGACCTCTTCAGCGCTCCTTCCCGGATAGAGACTGCTGATCTCCTCCCGGAGCGCCTCGCTCCCGCGCGTGTCTTCGTCTTTTAGCTTGATGGACATCAGTTCCTTGAGATCGATATCGCAGAGGGAGATAAGCTCATTTAAGGTCAGATCCGAAACACCGCTCTCGGCCAGATTGTAACGGACGTGGAACCGGTTGGCCATGAGCCATCGCTCCATGAAGAAAGGCCTCGGTCTCATGATCCGGCCTCCATACGATGGAGGCCGCCTGCTTGCCGGATCACCCGCAGCCCTTCAAGGATCCGCTGTGCCAGCGGTCTCGGATCCTCTTCTTTGAGGGCGTGTTCCCACCTCTCTCTGCAGGCGCAGGGAAACTGCCGGACAGGCTGCAGGTCAAAGGTTTCATTGTAGCGCCGGGTGAGCAGGTCCCGCACTTGCTCCGAACAGTCAGGGCAGTTTTCAGGAATATGGACCGGCCTCGGCATATGATTGAACGGGCTGACATAAACCCTGTTTTCGGCGCCAACACGGCTGAGCACCTCATAGATGCTCCAGAGCCAGGGGAGATCATACAGCCCGGCCTGGTGCAAAGAATGGAGCAAGGTGTGTTTCTGCAGCGTGGCCGGCTCAAGATGAATCTCGCTCGGTGAAAGCGTACGGGCAAATTCGATGGAGGAGACCGCATCCTCGATGGCCTCCGACTCGGTCAGAAAGGGACCCTTGAGCAGCACATAAATCCGGATCGCCACATACTGCCGGATCCTCTCAGCCATCCGGCGGAAATCCTCCGAGACGAAGCCCTTGTTCAGGGTCAGGGAGAGGACCCGGTCATTGCAGGACTCGAGCCCCATGGCGATCTCCAAATCTTTCCCGCCGATGCGTTTTCTGATCCAGGCGATCTTCTCCTCGGAACAATACTCAGGCCTGCTCTCCAGAACAACCTTGCGGACCTCCTTCATTCGCTCGATCTCTTCGAATATCCCTGCAAGGGCCTCTTCCGGGATCTCTTCTTCATTGAGCACCGACCCGGAGTTGTACAGGCAGAGTATCGGCAGGTCCCGTCCTCGGTAGCGCGCGGCCTCCCTCCTGAACTGAGCCGAAAAATCCTGAGGCGAAAGCGCCGTTCCTTGCGTGGTCCCCGGATAATGCCCGCACATGGTGCACCCGCCCCCCTTGCGGACCCACGCACAGCCCGGGGACCGGAGCGTGATGACCAGCCTCTGCACCGTCCGCCCCTGCAGATATCCGATCCGGATATCCGAAGAGAGGGCGCGGCCCGGCTCAAATAAAACCTTTTGATCATGGCTCCGGATCTCCGTCAGGACGCTTTTCAATTCCGCATGGACATCCTTATAACGGATCGTGTCGGGTTTGAATGTTGTGTTCTGCAACGGCATAAGATACTCACTGTCTCACATAATGGGGGAATACCCGCTCACAATCCTCTTTGTGTCTTGGCGCCTTCACGGCAAACAGAACTCAGGCTGGTCAGGGTCAAGGAAAGAGGAGATCGACCGTAGGAAGGAAAAGGAGAAAAAGAAATGCAAACGTACGGTGGTCTCGGTTCATCAAGTTGGATCTCCGGATAGGTTCTTGAATTTTTTGAACTCTATCAGATGCCCGCCGCAGTGTCAAGGAAGGGATAACACTGGTAAATCGGCATGTCAATAAAACCAATAAAAATCCTTGTCAAAACAGATGTTTTTCTTTTATTATGGTAGTATACGAATCAGAAGTCTTGGCCTGTTTAGAATTTCCGAGAATGGAGCGTAACACATTGATAAAACATGATAAAATTCTCATCGCCGATGACAACGTGAGCATCCGCTCCACCCTGAAGAACCTCTTGGTCCAAAACCATTACATCGTCGAAGATGCAGGAAACGGAATTGAGGCCCTCCAGAAGGCCGCGGTTTTTTCGCCGGACCTGATCCTCCTTGATATTATCATGCCCGACATGGACGGGCTCAAGGTCCTGAAAACCATCCGGGAAAACCATCACACCCAGGATATCCCGGTCATTATGGTGACCTCTCAGGATAAGGGAAAGGATATCCAGACCGGTTTTGAACTGGGGGCGAATGATTATGTCACCAAACCCTTTGATGCGGATCTCCTCCTGGCGCACATACGGCGCCACCTCCAGATCAAGAAAAGGATGGACCAGATCAAAAACGAAAAGGAAGACCTGTTCGTCACCAATCAGCTGATCACCACACTTCACGCCAAGAAAAAAACCCGGGATATTCTCTACTGCCTGGTCCAGAAGATCTCCGAACATATCCAGGTCAAACGCTGTTCCGTGATCCGGATCGGTAAGAACATGTCTGAAGGGATCGTAGAGGCCACCAGCGACGGGCCGGAGATTCAGGATCTGAAGATCGACCTGAACAAGTATCCGGAGATCATGGAAGCGCTTCAACGGAGGAGCGTGGTCGTAATTCCCGATATAGACAAGGATGAACGAATGTCCATGGTGCGGGAGATCCTGCACGAGATCGGATGTTTCTCCCTCATGGTGGTCCCGATCACGCATGGAGACGACCTGATCGGAACGCTCCTCCTGAGCACGGCGCGGTCCAAGGAGACATTCAATGAACGGGAGATACGGTTCCTGAAAGGAATATCCAACGCCGCCAAGTCCGCTCTGCTCAATGCCCAGGTCTTTGAATCGGTTGAACACAACGATAAAACCGCGGTGGCATCCTTCGACTCTCTCACCAATCTCTGCGGCTATTACAGTTTTCTTGAAGCCGGTGAAAAGGAGATCTACCGGGCCAAACGCTATAAGAGCCATCTGTCGCTCATCCTGATCGACATCAACCAGTTCAGGAAGGTGAACGAGATCCACGGGATCGAAAAAGGGGACCAGGCCCTGCGGATCATCGGACGTCTGATCAATGAGTCCATCCGCAAATCCGACCTGGCTGCCAGGTGCCAGGGTGACGATTTTGCCATCCTCCTCCCGGAGACCAGCCTGATCGGCGCGACCGTACAGGCCAAACGATTCCAGAAACTGGCGTTCAAGAACCCTACCCTGCACGAATTGGGTGTTTCCGTGCAGGTGGGCGTTTCATCCATGGAAGAGACAGAGGTGCAATCGGCTATAGATCTGATCCATGCCGCGGAGATCGATCTGCAACGGCAGAAGACCGGGCCTTTCGCCCTTTAAGTCCGCTTGCCTCCCTCCCCGATACGGGAAAGGGACTGAAACCCGGATAGTGACTGTTCAACCTATGAGACCAAAACTGACACAATATCTGATCGACAAAGGTTACGTGAGCGGGGAGCAGTGCAGCGAGGCCCTGCAGAGACAGGTCATTTTCGGCGGAAGGATCGGGACCAATCTCCTGGAACTTTTTTACATTACCGAGGAACAACTCCTGGAAGCCCTGAGCCACACCCTGCATGTCTCCATTGCAGATCCGGTCAAGCTCAGAGAGATTGATCCCGCCGTCATTCAGGAGATCCCCGAAGACCTTGCACGGAAGTACCGGGTCTGCCCCTTTGAATCCCCCAAGGGAAGGATCCATCTCGCCATGATGGACCCGACGAACATGGAGGCCGTCAACGAGATCAGCTTCATCACCGGCAAGGTCATCAAACCCTTTGTGACCACCGAGTCGAAGATGAGTTTCCTGCTGGAGAAGAACTACCGGATCCGAAGGGAGATGCGGTTTATCTCCATCCCCGAAGAGGAGAAGAAAAGGCGGAAGGAATGGGAGGAGAAAAAGAAGATCCAGGAAGAGCGCGCGGCTCAGCAGATGACGGAGAAAGCAAAAGCGCCCCTCCCTGCCCCAAGCGCGCCGCCCGTCAGCATCGAAGCCAGGCCGCCGGAGCCGGTACCCGCGCCCGTACCCATGCCCGCGGGAGCGCCCGAACCCGAACCGGCCATTGACCTGACGACATTCGAGGGCGCGTCCCTAAACCTGGCACAGGCAAAGAACAGGGAAGATATCGCAGACACCCTTACCGCCTATGCGAACGCCCGGCTGGAACGGGTCATCCTCTTTATCATCAAGGGAGACCAGGTCCAGGCATGGAAGGCCGTGGGACTCTGGGAAACCCCCGAAGACCTGGAAAAAATTTGTTTCCCCATCAAGGATCCGAGCGTGGTCTCTACGGTCTTTGAATCCAATCAACCCTACAAGGGCCCTCTCATCGAGATCCCGCCACACATAAAGATCATCGAAACCCTGGGCAGCCCCTACCCCGAGGAGGCGGCAGCCTTTCCCATGGCCATCCGCAAGAGGGTCTTCTCCGTTCTCTACGGGGACAACGCCGTCCATGGCGCCCCTTTCAGCGATCTCCAGGACCTCAAAAAAATCGTGCTCAAGGCCGCTCTCTCCTTTGAGATCCTGATCCTCAAGGCCAAGATCCTCTTCCAGAGCTGAAGTCCATTTTATTCTAATGGAGACCATTTTCTTTCTGTGCTGTCTAAAAACGGATGAATTCATGAAGGCAGGTTATGGGATCAGAGGAACCCGACATCCGGCAGTAGAAAAAAATACTGGATAGGAGCGCCGCTATGGATAGCAAAAGAAGCAGCACGGGAATTTTCAAGCCTTTTTGTTCTTTCCCGGATAACCCTGAAACGGCTTCAGACCGTTCCTGAGCAGACGAAGGGGCCTCAGACTCTTTATCCTCATGCTCCATATCCGGTCCGTCCGGCCCTTTGGCCCTTGAAGAGCCCTGATCCGGTTTTTCAGGTTCTTTTATAGATTCATTCTCTCGAACAGGCGGAATGTGTTTTTCTTTCTCCATTTGCCTGAGCGTTTTCTGATAATGAAAGACCTCTTTACCCAATCCCATCCCATTGGCAGCGTCAAAGACATCGGCGACATCGGCGATTGTTTTCCCTCTTTCAAAGGCCACGCTGAGGGATTGATCACATAATGAATTGATGATCCGAGGCGTACTGCCGGAGCCGAAGGCGAGAACCAATGCTTCCCAGCCCGTATCTGAGAACAGGGAAGGACGGCCTCCGGCCACCTGAATGCGATGCGAGATATATTGACGTATTCGGTCGCCTTTCATCTCTCCCATCATCTCCAGAGTTGCAATGCGTTGTTTGCAGGATTCCATCTCCGGCTTGTTGATGGTCTCCATGATTTCCATTTGGCCGAGCAGCAGGATCTGAATCAGCTTGGACGCGCCTGCTTCAAGGTTGTTGAGCAGGCGGATGCCGTTGAGCACCTCATCCGTCATCAGATGTGATTCATCTATGATCATCAGGCATTTCATGCCTCGGGCATTCATCGTCAAGAGAGCATCCTGGATATCCCTTATAACAAACACCCTCTCTGATGACGAAGGTTTCAAGCCCAGTTCCTGGGCGATAAATAGAAAAAGGCCCGTGCTGTTTCCCGGCGGCTCTGCCATCCATATGAGTTTTATACCCTTTGCAGCCTCATGAGAAAAATCAGCAACGATCATCCGGCTCAGGGTCGTCTTACCTGATCCCATAGGCCCGGTGACGACGGTCAACCCCCGGCCTGCCTTCAAGGATTCCGCTATATGATTACGAATCCGGGCATGGTCACCCTCGTCAAAAAAGAACACCGGATCAGGCACATTCTCAAAGGGGAGCATCTTGAAACCAAAGTGTTTGGTATACATCAGTATCTCAGGATTCCTTGTCATCAGGGACGAGCTTGACCACAACCCGCCGGTTCTTAACTCGGCCTTCATCTTTCTCATTCGAGGCGATCGGACGAGTATCGCCGTATCCGGTTACGGAGATCCGTTTCCGGGGGATGCCGTTTTTCTTCAATATAAGGGCGATTTCCTTTGCCCTGAAGAAGGACAATTCCATGTTGTCCCTGTATTCTGTTTCGGCAGATGACTTGATCGGCATATTGTCCGTATGCCCCTCGATCATCACATGATCATTAGGGGACGCCAGAATAACCGGGATCAATTTTTTAACCGCATCCACCGTCTTATCGTCAATGACGACCTGGCCGGAACCGAACGACCCGCCGCCGAATACAGCTAAAACCTTAACCTCTTTTTCGGATCCTCCGGCTTCCATCTTTGGGTGAGTCTCTTTATCCTGATGTGAGAGCTTCTCCTCCAACTCGGTGATGGTGGTATGCAGATCTTCAATCAGAGCCCGATTGACTGCCAGTTCTGTGGCAAACTGTCCTAACCTCTCTGCTGCTTCGGGCGGGAGGCCTTCCGCCTTCATTCCCTTCCAGACGTATAGATAACGGGTATCCCTGTCAGACATTCCTAATGCCTTAAATGTGATGATACCTGACAAGGTAAAGAATAAAACAGAAATGCCAACGATCACGTTACGCATAGCATCTCAAAAGCATGGGGGAAATCATTTTTTTACGATTTTTACGATGTTGAAGTTTAGCATCAGCCCATTCAAGAAGTCAATGCACAAAAAAATGCCCCGCCGCTGAAGGGGCAGGGCATGAAAGGTTCCAATGGATCAACAGGGTCTATCCCTGCCGAAACATCAGCTTCAAACCGATCAGACCGATAAGACCTGAGCCGATTAAACACGAAAGAGAATCTATTTTGGTAGCGGGGGGAGGATTTGAACCTCCGACCTTCGGGTTATGAGCCCGACGAGCTACCAGACTGCTCCACCCCGCGCCATGATTTTAAGAGTTTAAAATATAAAGAAATTATCCATTAAAGTCAAGGTATTTAAATCTTAAATTTGCTTCTTCTCCCATTTAGTGGGTAAAAAGGGGGCGAGGGTTCAAAGGGTCAAGGATTCAAGTGAAATACTTAAACGCAAGCAAAATCTCCAGCGAAAAACACTGGAACCCTTGAACCCAAGATGCCTTGGTGTAGTAGCTGTCACAGAGGGCAATTATATAAAAAAGCGGGACACGCAAAGTGTAACCCTATGACCCTCGGTTTTTTATGTTTTCAGCACTTCACTTGACCCCTGGAATCCTTGACCCCTTGAACCCTTATGTTTTCACACACTCTTTTGGAGATGATCCCAAAAATAAATAAAGCCCCGACGGCATACCATCGGGGCTAAGGGTTCATCTATAAGATCACTCAGCCCATTGAACCCGTGAATAAGATACCCGACTGCGGAAACCTCGTCCATTCCCCTAAAGAGTTAAAAGTTAAATAATAACAACCATTTAGATTGCATAAGATACATACTTCGTGTTATGATAACAAAAAAAAGGAGGGACCTATGGCCAATTTTAAGAAACTCCTGATCATGCTGCTCAACATGGATCTGGATAATACCCAGCAATTGTACACCCCTTTTTATCAGGCTGTTGCGGCCGCTTCGCTGAATTATGATGTCTCCATGGTCATCACCGCTGATGCCGGTCTGATCTTGAAAAAGGGAGTGGCCGAAAAAATTTTTATTGAGCAGTCCTCCCATGGGGCTTCGGCAAGGGCACTCTATGAATTCATCCGGGACGCCCATAACGCAGGCGTGAAGATCTTTATCTGCAGCCCGAGTCTTGCCCACCATCAGATGACCCGAGATGATCTGATCCATGAATGCACCGACATCATCGGCAGCGCAACCTATATCGAGATGGCCATGGATGAGGATACGCAGGTTCTGACCTATTAAAGGAGAGGCATTCAAGGACTTCAAAGTTGAAGCTCTCCGCAACAAGCTGCGGGGAATCTTCGAATGATCAATCACTTCATCATTGTTTTTTTCACTTTTTCAAGGCCGCATGCGCAGCGGCTAATCTAGCGATGGGGACCCTGAAGGGTGAACAGCTCACATAATCAAGGCCGATCCGGTGACAGAACTCCACGGACCGGGGATCACCGCCATGTTCACCGCATATCCCGATTTTCAGGTTCTTACGGATGCTCCTCCCCTTCTTCACGGCCATGGCCATGAGCTGACCCACGCCCTCCTGGTCCAGGGTCTGGAACGGATCAACCGGAAGGATCTTCTTCTCCAGATATTCCGGCAGGAAGGACCCGATGTCGTCCCTCGAAAAACCGAAGATGGTCTGACTCAGGTCATTGGTCCCGAATGAGAAGAACTCGGCTGCATCCGCGATCTTGTCGGCCACCAGGCAGGCCCTGGGAACCTCGATCATGGTGCCGATCTTGTAGGAGAATTTCCCCTTCTCTTTTTTGACCTCATTCGCGACCCTCTCCACAATTTTACGCTGGTGGGCGAGCTCCGCAGGGATCCCCACCAGGGGGATCATCACCTCGGGATAGACCTTGCAGCCCTGCCGGGTGAGTTCAGCCGCCGCTTCGAAGATGGCCCTGGCCTGCATCTCGGTGACTTCAGGATAGGTGATGCCGAGGCGGCACCCCCGATGCCCCAGCATGGGGTTCATTTCATGGAGCTGGGCGATCCGGGCATTGAGCCTGTTTGTTGAGATGCCCAGCTCATCGGCCAGTTTCTGAACCTGTTTCTGGTCCATGCTCACAAATTCGTGGAGCGGCGGATCCAAGGTCCGGATGGTTACCGGCAGCCCCTTCATGGCCTTGAGAATGCCCATAAAATCCTGCCGCTGGTAAGGGAGGAGCTTCATGATGGCCTTGCGCCGGGCCTCAAAGGTTTCGGCCACAATCATCTCCCGGATGGCCTGGATCCTCTCAGGCCCGAAGAACATATGTTCGGTGCGGCAAAGGCCGATCCCCTCCGCCCCGAATGCCCGCGCCAGAGCCGCATCATCAGGGGAGTCGGCATTGGTCCGGACCCCGATCCTGCGCAATTGATCAGCCCAGCTCATCAAAGTTTTATAATAGGGGTTCTTTTCCGGATCCGCGGCAAGGAGAGCGATCTTCCCCATGTAGACCAGCCCCCTGGTGCCGTTCAGGGTGATCCAGTCCCCCTCTTTGAGCGTGGCGCCTCCCACGCAGAGTTCACGCCTTCCAGTCCGGATCTCCAGGGCGCCGCAACCTACGATGCAGCACTTGCCCCAGCCCCTGGCCACCAGGGCCGCATGGCTGGTCATCCCTCCCTTGGCCGTAAGGATGGCCTGTGCCGCGTGCATGCCGTGCACGTCCTCGGGAGAGGTTTCGTTCCGGACCAGGATCACATTCTTCCCTTGCTTTGCCCAGGCCTCGGCATCATCGGCCGTAAAGACGATCTGTCCGATGGCGCCGCCCGGACCCGCCGGCAGCCCCTTGGCCAGAGGCGTCATTTTCTTTTCAGCATCCGGATCCAGCATGGGATGGAGCAGTTCGTCGAGATGATTCGGCGACACCCGCAGGATGGCCTCCTGCCTGGTAATCAGCCTCTCCTTGACCATTTCCACGGCAATTCTGATAGCGGCGGCCCCGTTCCGTTTCCCCGACCGGGTCTGCAGCATCCAGAGTTTACTCTCTTCGATGGTGAACTCGATATCCTGCATATCGCGGTAATGGGTATCGAGCTTTTTCTGGATTGACAGAAGCTGTTTGTAGACCTTGGGCATCTCCTCTTCGAGGGAAAGAAGGCCGCTGTCCCCTTTCTGTTTCTTATTGATGGGCTGCGGGGTTCGGATGCCGGCCACCACGTCTTCTCCCTGGGCATTCATGAGATATTCGCCGAAGAAGAATTTCTCCCCCGTAGCCGGGTTGCGTGTAAAGGCCACCCCGGTCCCGCTGCGGCTCCCGGTGTTCCCGAAGACCATGGACTGCACATTCACGGCCGTGCCCCATTCCTCCGGAATCCCCTCGATCTTCCGGTAGGAAACGGCCCGTTTCCCATTCCAGGATTGGAAGACCGCTCCGATCCCGCCCCAGAGCTGCTCGTAGGGATCATCGGGAAAGTCCTTTTTCAAGACCGCTTTCACCTTTTTCTTGAAGAGATCCGCCAGATGCTTCAGATCCCCGGCGGTCAAGTCCGTATCAAACTGATATCCCTTCTGCCTCTTCAACTGATCCATTTCCTGTTCGAGCTGATGACGGATCCCATGCCCGTCAGCCGGTTCAATCCCGGCCGCCTTTTCCATGACCACGTCGGCATACATCATGATCAGCCGCCGGTAGGCATCGTAGACGAACCGTTCGTTCCGGCTGCGTTCGATCATGGCCGGGATGGTCTTGGACGTCAGGCCGACATTGAGAACCGTCTCCATCATCCCGGGCATGGATTGCCTGGCCCCGGACCGGACCGAGACCAAAAGAGGCCTTTTCGGATCCCCGAATTCGGCGCCCATGGCCTTTTCCACCTTGGCCATGGCATGAGCCACCTGCTCCTTGAGGCCGGCAGGGTATTTGCGGCTGTTTTTATAGTACTCCGTGCATACATCCGTGGTGATGGTAAAACCCGCAGGCACGGGTATTCCCAATCTGCTCATCTCGGCCAGGCCGGCGCCCTTTCCGCCGAGGAGTTCCTTCCAGGTCCCCTTGCCGTCAGCCTTCCCGTTGGCAAACAGATAGACATACTTTTTCTTCTTGGACATCGAGTTCCTCCCCTATACAAGATATGTTGCTTTTCCCATCATGGTTTCCCCTGTTTGAAGTCGGATCTCATCAGATGGCCGGCAGGTGTGGTATCATCTGAGATCTGCACTATAAAACAAAACCGGGGCCAAGACAAGAAAAAATCAAGCGGTCATTCCACTACGATTTTTGAAAAATCGGCGATCCGTGAGACCATGGATGCAACGCGGGAGAGTAAAGCCAGGCGGTTATCGCGAATTTTCATGTCCTTGTCCATGACCATCACCCCGTCAAAAAATGAATCGATGGCCTCCCGGAGGGAAGCGATCGTGGTCAAGGCTTCTCTATATTTTCCTTTCTGGATCAGATTCTTTACTTTCTTCTCGGTCTGCTGAACATCCTGGTAAAGCGACTTTTCGCTTTCGTGCTGGAGCAGCCCCTTCTCCACCGCACGGGTCTCGCTCCCTTTGATGATATTCATGGCCCGCTTGCAGACCACGGTAAACGGTTCGAACATGGGTTCACCCCGGAATGCCGTTAGGGCATCTACCCTCGCCTTGGCATCAGGAAGGTGATCGAAACCCGCCTCCAGGACCGCTTCCACGGTATCGTACCGGTGGACGTCGGAGATGAGAAGACCCGAGAGCCTTCCCTTAAAATAATTCAGGATCGCCTTCCTGGTCCCTTCGAGATCCAAAGAGATATTCGGTCCGAGGAGCCGGAGCGCCTCGTCAATCATCTCCGAAAGGAGGACCGGATACCCTTTCTCCATCAGGATGGCAAGAATGCCGAGGGTCTGCCGGCGAAGGGCATAAGGATCCTCGGACCCGGACGGGAGGAGTCCGATTCCGAAACACCCGGCGATGGTATCCATCTTATCGGCCAGACTGATCAGGGCCCCCTCTTCGGACGAAGGGATGAGGTCGCCCGCAAAACGGGGGCGGTAGTGCTCGGACACGGCGAGGGCCGCCTGTTCCGATTCCCCGGAGAGGAGGGCATATTCACGTCCCATCTCTCCCTGCAGGGTGGGAAACTCCTTGACCATGGAAGTACAGAGATCGGCCTTGCATAACGATGCGGCCGTAGAGACCGGGACCGTATCCATGATTCCGATCTTTTTTGCCAGCCAGGCGGAAAGCGCGGCAATCCTCTCGGCCTTCTCAAACAGGGTCCCCAGCTTTTCCTGAAAGGTCACCCGTTTGAGATCCTCCACATAAGAGGAAAGCGGACGCCCGCAGTCGCTCTTGAAGAAGTAAAGGGCATCGGTCAACCTGGCACGGAGGACCCGTTCGTTCCCGGAGATGATCATCCCCGCGTCCTTGGCCCGTGTATTGCTGACCGTGATGAAGTGCGGGAGGAGATCACCCGAGCTGCTCTCCAATGAAAAATACCTCTGGTGTTCCCGCATGGCGGTGATCAGGACCTGGCGGGGGAGCGAGAGGAAGCCGGGTTCAAAACTCCCGCAGAGCGCCGTGGGATATTCGACCAGATAGATCACCTCTTCAAGGAGCTTTTCGTCCGGAATCACTCGCCCCCCCACTTCGCTCTCAATCTTCTGGATCTGTTTCAGGATCTCCTTCCTCCTATCTTCGGGGTCGAACATCAGAAAACGATCCTTGGAAGAGGCCTTGTAAGACTTGAAGCCGTGGACCGTACAAGAGCCAGGGCTCATGAAACGATGCCCACGGGAGAGGTTCCCGCTCTTGATCCCGTCGAATTCAAAGGGGATCACCTCTTCATTGTACAGGGCGAGGATCCAGTGGATGGGCCTTGCAAACCGAAGACTCCCGCTCCCCCAGCGCATGGACTTGGGAAAGTGGAGCGTGGTGATGATCTCGGGAAGGATCTTCTGCAAAACTTCCGGAGCGGGGAGACCGGGCTCTTTTTTTACGGCGCAAAGATATTCCCCCTTGGGCGTCTCCTGAATGGTCAGATCCTTGATGTCAACACCTTGGCCTCGCGCAAAGCCTACGGCCGCCTTAGTGGGGTTCCCCTCTGAGTCATAGGCCACCGACCGGGCAGGACCGAGGACCGTCAGGTTGAGATCCTCCTGCCGTTCGGGAAGCCCTTCTACATAAAGGATCAGTCTCCTGGGCGAGGCAAAGGTCAAAACCGAGCTGAAACCAAGGCGATGCTCCGTTAAAATCTTCTCGGTCAAGGTCTTCAATTCCGACATGGCCCCAGGTAAAAAGGCTGCGGGTATTTCCTCGGCGCCGATCTCCAGCAACAACTCCTTGCCCATGGCCTATAACCCCATATCCTCTTTTTTCGAAATCATGTCCTGTTTCCTCTGATGAGGCTTCTGACGCTGCGGAAGAAGAGGGAACCCCTTTTCTTCACGCATGGCGAGATACCCTTTTGCACAGAGCCTGGCCAGGTTTCGAACCCTGGCGATGTAGCCGGTCCGTTCGGTCACGCTGATGGCGCCCCGGGCATCCAGCATGTTGAAGGCGTGCGAACACTTCAGACAATAATCATAGGCGGGGAGAATCAGGCCTTCCTTGATGAGACGGTTCCCCTCCTTTTCAAAGATATCGAAGAGGTTAAAATGCATCCCGGAATCGGAGATCTCGAAGTTGTACCGGGAGAACTCAACCTCATCTTCATGGTGGATATCCCCATACGTGACCCCCTCCGCCCATTTCAGATCAAAGACATTGTCCACCTGCTGGAGGTACATGGCCATCCGTTCCAGCCCGTAGGTGATCTCCACGGAAACCGGGGAAAGGTCGATCCCGCCCACCTGCTGGAAGTAGGTGAATTGCGTGATCTCCATGCCGTCGAGCCAGACCTCCCAGCCGAGGCCCCAAGCCCCCAGGGTCGGAGACTCCCAGTCGTCCTCGACAAAACGGATGTCATGCTGGAGGGGATCAACACCAATCTCGACCAGGCTTCTGATATAGATATCCTGGATGTCCTTGGGTGAGGGCTTCATGATCACCTGGAACTGATAATAATGCTGCAGGCGGTTCGGGTTTTCTCCGTACCGGCCGTCCGTGGGTCTCCTTGAAGGTTCCACATAGGCGGCGTTCCAGGGTTCGGGACCCAGAACACGTAAAAATGTCGCAGGATTGAAGGTGCCGGCCCCGACTTCAATGTCATACCCCTGCTGGATGAGGCACCCCTTTTTCACCCAGTAATTCTGCAAGGACAGAATAAGTTCCTGAAATGTCACAAAAAACTCCGCTTTTAAGCTTAAGAAAAATAGGGGTCGTATGTTAGCAAAGGAGGTTTATTTTGTCAAGAAAATCATCTTTGATTCAGCGATTCCGCAATCACATCCAGGAAGGCAACAACAGTTGTTGTATTTTAAAAACTTAACGGTCCGTACCGCCGAAATTCGCCTGGCAGTCGCCGTCACCGCCGTTGATGGTGATGTCGGCATTCATGGCGGTATCGTAAGTCAAAGTCGAGACCACGGGAAGGCCGCAGGTGCCGTTGTTCGTGGTCCTCCGTTCAATAGTCTCACCCGGGTTCAACAAGATGACCGCCGTCGTGATCTCCGCGTTGTTATTGATGCGCCTGCACGCGCCGTCAATCCAGAAGTCTCTCCTTCCCCCCGTATTATTCCAGACCCGGTATCCGGCACAGCCGACATACGCGGAGGTCGAGCAGTTTCCGCTTCCGTAGGCATTGGTCACCGTCAGGGTAAACGAACTCAATGATGTCAAAGCAGCGGTGGTGCACGTTCCCGAGTTCGAGCTGACAAAGCTCGTGCAGGTGCCGCTCGAGGGCGCGAATACACCGTCCGCAGGACCGTTGGTGATGTTCCAGATCAGACTGGTCGTGCTGTTGTAATCCACGATGCCGGGGCTCGCGGTCAGGGTACAGGAGGGCGCACTTGGCGGATTGACCGTGACCGTGGCCGAACAATTATTCGAGCCGTTCGTATTCGAAACCGTCAGGGTAAATGTCGTGGTTGCAACAAGGGCCGCCGTTGTGCACGTGCCGCCGTTGGAACTCGTGAAGTTTGAACACCCACCGCTGACCGGAGCGAAGGCACCGTCCGCGGGACCGTTGGTGACGGCCCAGGTGAGGTCCGCGGTCTGTCCCGGGTTGATCGGCCCGGCCGGGCCCGTCAGGGTGCAGGTGGGCGCAGTCCCGCCGGAAGAAGCATTGACGCGCACAGAAAAACCTTTTGACGTGGTGGAACAGCTATCCGAAAGGACGGCTGCAAACGGATAGTCCCCAGCCGATGCGCCCGGGGGACTCGCGCTGAGCACACCCGTGACCCCATCCACGCCCAACCATCCGGGATTGCCGGAGAGGCTCCAGGTGTAGGCATTCATGCCGCCGGTCCCGTTCAAGGTGGCAAAAATCGGAGCCGAAGCCCCCTCGGTTGTGGAGGGGAGATCCGAATTCGTGATCCTCAGGGTCTGGGGATAGACCAGGATGGAGAAATCCCTGACCGCCGTCTTTCCCTGGGCATCGGTCAGCGTGACATTAGTAATCCCTATGGTGTTGGAACAGGCGCCCAGCGTGCCGGAGGGGGTCGCGCTGGTATCAATGGTCCCGCTTATCGTGCCCGCAGTACTGAGCGAAAGGCCGCCGCTCCCGCTGATCGGTCCGGCCGGAGACCATGGCTGATAAGGCAAGCATCCCCCATACCCCTCGATCTGGGCATTGTAGGCCGTATCCTCGGTCCCTTCAGGGAGCGTGGACGTCCGGATCGAAAGAGAGGAGCAGGAGAGTTCCTGCCTTAATCGGGAGAGATCCACATACTCGACGATGTCATCATACGTCGCGCCGTATTGCAGGATCTTAAACGTGGGCGCAGCGCCCGTCTCGTTCGCATGGTTTTCGCCCAAAGAAAGGATGACAAAGGCGGTTCCGGACTTGCAGCATGGATCGCCGGTCCCGCAGTCCTGGCCCGTGGGGCATCTGTCCTCAAGCTGGAAGCCCGTGGTTGCCGTGCAGCAGAGATCGGCGCCCGCCGGAGTAAGGAGAGGGTCGGGATAGTAAAAAAGATTCTGATTCCAGGCGTCCACATTCTTGGTGATCGAAGAGAACTCGGCCGCCGTGGGGAGGCGTCGGCTGTTGAGCACAAACCCGATGACCGCCTCTTTGGCCGCCTTGACCGTCTCCAGGCTCTGCTTGTATTTGGCCTGTTTGATGAGGGGGCCGAGGAGCGCCGTGGCGACCCCGATCAAAAGGCCCACAATGACCAGGACCATGGCGATCTCAATCAGGGTGAAGCCCTGTCCGGCCAGGGCCGGTGATCCATGCCATCGCTTATGCCTGAAGCGTTTCATGGGTCATCTCTGCCTGTCGCGTCCGCGACGCAGACAGGTCACAAGCGCATCCGTGCAGATGCTGGGAATAACAATCAAGAGGGGGAGAGAAAAAGGGGGAGGCCGTTGCCTCCCCCATGTCTACGATCCCTTTTTTTAGTTGGGCTGTCTGTCAAAGTAGTAGACGAGCGCCTTTGGTGAAGCCGTCCAGGCCACGGAAACCACGTCCGTCGCATGGGTTGCAAGATAATTCGCCAGAGTTACGACTGTCGGAGTTGTGGCCGTTGCGCGAACGAGGCCCGCTGTGCCGCTCGCCGTCCCGTCAATGGACGTATCAAAGGATTGGACAAAGGCAAGCTCATCGTTCGAGAAGGCTATAAGGCAGTCAACATCCTTGCAGATAACGAGAATATTCTGCGCATTTGCCGGAGTACCCGTGCTGTCGCTTCCAAGAAACACGTAAAAGGTGAAGGACCCATAGGTTAGGGGGGTCACAGGCGGGGTAGTCATGTTCAGAGCGGCCAGGTCGGCCTGCGGATTGCCGTCACCGATGAGCCCGTTGCTGTCGGCATCGCCGGGGAATCTTCCGATCCTGTCGAAATGCGTCCATGCGCCGATTTCCCATTTTTTCCCGGCATCCATGATAAATTTCTTGGCCCTGGCGCCGGCGATCAGGTCCTGTCCCTTGAGAACCGCTCCCAGAATAATCCCGATGATCACGAGGACAATGGCGAGCTCGATCAGGGTGAATCCTTTTTCTTCCCTCAACACGCTTGGTTTTTTCATAATTTCCTCCAATTTAGAATATTGATTCTCTACCTGCACCAAAAATGGGTGACGATATCCTTAAAGTTTAAAATAGAGGTTCAAAGGGGTTGCGCTGGTATAGACGGCGCCGGCGCGGATCGTACCGGCATCGTAGAGCCCGTCATCGTACAGCGTGTCCAGTGACTGGCCGATATCGGGCGGGATACTGGTCATGCCGATCCAGTTTGTCAAGAGCCCTTGCACGGTAGCATAGCCCACGCCCACCGCACCGCCAAAGGGGTTGGCAGGATTATTAGGCAGGCTCCCCCCGATGATATTTGACGCCCTGAGGTGCTCCCAGAGGCCGCAGGACTCGCTTGAAGCAGGGCTTACACAAGCAAAGTCCACCACCCCCGCCACTGCCGGGTCAATAAGGCCGTCTCCATTCCCGCCGGAATAAAGACCCCCGAACCCCGTCCTTCCGGCAACGGTATTGTCATCTCCGGGCAGCTTGGTGTATTTGTCCACATAGGTATAGATGGCGGCAAATACTTCTCTTTGAAGATTATACGTTCGTTTGGTCTTGGCATTCGTGATCAGCTCCTGCCCTTTGAGCACGGCGCCGAGGATGATGCCGATGATCACAAGAACAATGGCAAGCTCAACAAGGGTAAATCCTTTATTATTCTTCACCATACCATTTCCTCCTCTCCAAATATCAAACTTCATGCTGTTGATCATATTCTATAATTAACTGCTTGTTTCGTCAAGTTATTTATATTATAATTTTGACAGTAGGTGCGGCCGATTGCCACAAAAGGAGAACGGATGAGCCTTCTCGCTGAACTGCTTTCAAAGGCCAAGGGGACCCTAAAAGGGAACAAGGACATTCCCCCTGCGCTGAAAGAGCTGATCTCCCCGAAAAGAGAAAAAAAAACGACTTCAGGACTTTTTCTCTTCATCGGGCTTTTGATCATCTGCTCCATAACCGCAGGCTCCTGGTTTGTATATTTCGTGCACGAAAAAACCGGCAAGGCTCCGGGACCGGACGTATCCGCATTACATCAACCTTCAAGAACCGCCGCCCGGGAGCAGGAAGAAGATCAGCCCGTGCCTTTGGTAAAAACCGCAGACCGGGAAAATACCCCGGCCCCTGTTCCGGAAAAAGCGCCCGGCCCACAGACCGGCGAAGAAACAGAGAACAGCGGCGCCGAAGGTCCTCCCATGAACTCCCAAGCCGGAGGAACTGAGCCTGCAGAACATCCGGAGGATACGGCCCGAAAAGAAGCCGGCCAAGCGCCCTTGATCAGCCGGGAAAAGGCCGCAAGAGCCGTTCCGCCCGCTGAAGACCTGAGAGAAGTAAAGGAAACCCGTGGAGAGGCCGCGGCCTCAAACCCGGCCGGTGGCAATGATACGGAGGCGGCCGCTTCCATCTATTCAGCCTTGCAGTTTGAGGAACAGAGAAAATACCCCGAGGCGCTGGCCGAATATATGAACGCCTTGAAATACAATCCGAACAGCCCCTTGATTCTCAGCAACATATCCTCTCTTTTTCTCCAAATGGGGGTCTATGAAAGCGCCCTGCAGTATGCAAGAAAAGCGCTGGCCATCAACGGCGCCTATGTTCCAGCCATGGTCAACTCTGGGGTATCCCTTGCAGGACTGAATAAAAATGAAGCAGCGGAACGCCTTCTTAAATCCGCCGTGGATTCCGAGCCCTACAACAGGAATGCCCTCTACAACCTCGGACTTCTGTATGAAAAACAGGGAAAGTTTAAAGAGGCGTTGAGCCTGTATCAGAACCTTGTGAACACCGGCGAGAGTGATGCCTATATCCACATGGCAAGGGTCCTGGAGCTTTCCGGACGCAGGGAAGAGGCCATGGGTGTTTATTCAGGAATCATCCGTTCCGCCCTAATTTCAGAGTCCGTGAAGAAGGAAGCGGAGCAAAGTCTTGGCAGGCTGAAATAAAGGATACGGCTTCATAAGATGTTTCCCCTCCCTCGTGGGAGGGGACTGAGGGGAGGGGGAGGCTAATCCAATCTCACCCTCACCCCAACCCTCTCCCATCAGAGGGAGAGGGAGTTCTCAGGAGACCATCATTGACCATAAAACTCCTTTCGCCTTCATTCCCCGGACGTGAGCCTGAGCACCTTCGAGGAGATCCATCCGGAGTTGCCGTCATCAAGATCCACCCGGCGCCAGAGAATCCCGTCCACGTCGGCCGTCTCGTTCCTAAGACGGACATTCTCACCTTGCTGGACATAAGCGATCTTTTCGCCGTTCAATCCCGGGGTCTCCCGCACATTCGCTGAATGAGAGATGATCATGGCGGACATCGGGTCCGCCCTATTTTGATCCGCATGATTCTGAATTTCATTGGGAGGCGCCGAAGCAGGACTGAATATCCCGCCTCTTGCGTCTTCACCGGATTCCTGTTTTCCCGCTTCCGGAGAAGGAACCGGATGGTTGACCTTGGGGTGGGATTCTGTTATTTCCTCAACTTTCATCCGAGCCGGGCATTTATCCGGCCGAGCGGAGTCTCCCGGGGAGGGCCCGATTGCCTCAGCTTCCGCCTGGATCGGCTGTTCATCGGATCGGGCCGTGTTGACATGGGACGACTTGATGGCCTGAACCATTGCCTCGGCATGGACGTCGGAGACGATCCTGCCGGCATACGACCTGACCCATCCCGTGGAGACAAAATAAAATACCACGGCCAGCGCGAGCCCGGCCGCAAACACGGGCCTCGCCAAGGGCTTTCTGATGCGTCTCTTCTCTTCAAGCTTCAGGCTCTGCACGGCGTATTGCACATGTTTCGGCTCGATCTCCCCGGCCTCCTCAAGGAACGCCGACATGAGGGTCCGGGTCGTGATCGTGTTGATGAGCCGGGGGATGCCCTTGGAATACTGGTCAATCCGCCTGATGGCGGCATCCCTGAACCTGACGTGTCCTCTCCCGGCCTTGGTCAGCCTGAAGGAAATATAATCCCCGACCTCCTTGATGTCGAGAGGGTCAATGTTCATGCGCGTGATGATCCTCTGATCAAGCTGTCTGAGCTGCGGCGACCGGAGACGGGCGGCAAGTTCCGGCTGGCCGACCAGGATGATGTGGAGGAGCTTCTCCTTTTCGGTCTCCAGGTTGGAGAGCAGGCGCAGTTCCTCCAGGGTTTCGTCAGGAAGGTTCTGCGCCTCATCCACCAGGATGATCACGGCCCTCCCTTCAAGAGACTTCTGTATGAGAAAATCCCGGAACGTCCGGATGACCTCGTTCTTGTTGGCTGATGCGCACTGGACGCCGAGATCCTCGAGCATGGCCATGAGAAATTCTCCGGGTGACAGCCTCGGGGTGAGGACCATGGCGATTTCAGCCTTGTCCCGGTATTGCTCAAGAAACACGTTGAGAAGCGTGGTCTTTCCGGCGCCGGGCTCCCCGGTCACAAGGCAGAACCCTTCCCTATGGTCGGTGCTGTACCCCAGGGAAAGGAGGGCGTTGTGATGGCTCCTGGACGCGAAAAAACACCCTGCGTCAGGCGTGATCCTGAAAGGCTCTTCGTTCAGTCCGTAGTAGGTGAGATAGTCCATTATACCTTCCCCATTTTTGAGATCAGATCATAAACCGGCAGAAGCAGACCGATGATGATGACCGCGAACATGATCCCGAGGACAATGATGATGATGGGCTCCAGCATCTTGCCGAGCCGTTCCGAGATGTCGTCCAGCTTTTTGATATAGAATTCCGACAGGAATGTATACTGTTCTTCCAGCGTCCCGCTGGTCTCCCCCACGTGCGTCATCCGGAGGAGAAGGGGAGAGAAGAGCCGCTGTTTCTTCAGGGCGTCCGAAATGGCGGAGCCCGCAAGGACCTCTTCCCTTGCCCTGGTAATCGCGTTCATGTAGACGGCATTCCCCACGATTTCCGAAACCAGTTCCAAAGAACGGTCAATGGTCAACCCTGACCGGATCAGGATCCTCATCTGCTCGGTAAAGAGGCCAAGGATCTTGTTCTCTACAATGAGCTTCATGATCGGGATCTTGAGCTTGGCGAGATCAATATAATAAGCGGCCTTGCTGTTCCGTTTCATCAGTTTGATCATCCCATAGAAGATAAACGGCAGCAGCATCAGAATCGGCCAGAACTTCTGCGTAAAATGGCTCGCTACGATGAGGAACCGGGTGACCCCCGGTATCGCCACCTGCATGTCCTGAAAGAGCGAGAGAATCTTCGGCAGGACATAGACGAGCCAGAAGATCATGGCGCCCATCGCGGAGGTAAAGGCAAAAATGGGATAGACCAGCGCCCGCTTGATCGCAGAGACCAGGTCTTCGACTCTCCGAAGATGACCGGCCACGTCCCGAAGGCTCCCTTCGAGGTTCCCGGTCTCTTCACCCACGGAGACGAGCCGGATGAAAATATCCGGAAAGATCACCGCATGCATGCGGACCGCATCGCCCAAGGATGCGCCCAGGGAGATCGTGTTCCGAATCGTTTCAATTTTCTTTTGAAAATATTCGTTCTCGGTCGTTTCAGCAATATCCGAAAGCGCCGTGAGAAGGGGGATACCCGCCTTGATCATGACGGCGAGGTTGTTCGAGAACTCGATCATGTCCTTTCTCTTCACCCTCCTGGCATGAAAGCGGTCCAGGAGCGGCGCAGCATAGGCGTGGGTCCGTCTGATATCCAGGATATACAGCCCGGACGTTTCGGTTGCATGGTAGACGTCATCAAAGTCCATGGCCTCGACGACGCCCTTGACCTCAACACCCTCATTGGTGACGGCTTTGTATTGATAAAACGGCATCAGCCTGCGACCCTCAATACCTCTTCGATGGTGGTCATCCCGTTCCTGACGTTTCGTATCCCGCTTTCGAGGAGAAATCTCATCTTCTTTTTCACCATGGTATCCCGGATGGTCCTGATGGACGCGGCCGTGGATACCAGCTCTTTGATTTCATCGTCTACGATCATGATTTCCCCTATGGCAATCCTCCCCGCATACCCTGTTCCATTGCATGCCTTGCAGCCCGCTCCGACAAATGCGGTCTCGATCTGCTCATCGGCGCCCGCAAATTTCAGCCTGAGCATGTCTTCCTCCGTCGGCCGATGTTCCTTCTTGCAGTACGAACAGATCTTCCGGACAAGTCGCTGAGACACGATCGCAAGGAGCGAGGACGAAAGGAGGAACCGGTCCACGTTGAGGTCAATCAGCCTCGGAACCGCGGTGATCGCATCGTTGGTGTGAAGGGTCGACAGCACCAGGTGCCCCGTGATGGACGCCCGTATGGCGATCTTTGCGGTCTCCTCATCCCGGATTTCACCGAGGAGCATGACATCGGGGTCCTGGCGCATGAAGTTCCTTCCCGCAAGGGCGAAGTCATATCCCGACTTCTCGTTGACCTCGGTCTGCCTGACCAAGCTCAGCCTGTACTCCACGGGGTCTTCGACGGTCAGAACATTCTTCTCAAGGATGTTGATCTCCCTCAGGGCGGCATAGAGCGTGGTCGTTTTCCCGCTCCCCGTGGGCCCGGTGATCAGGATAATCCCATAGGGTTTCTTGAAAAGGGCCTGAAGCATCCGAGTCTCCTCTTCAAAAAAACCCAGGGCGCTGAGCCGGACCAGAGGCCCGGCGCCTGAGAGGACCCGAATCACCACGTTTTCACCGTAGATGGCCGGGACCGTGGAGACACGCATCTCATAGGTCTTATTGAGGAAAGGAAACCTGAACGACCCGTCCTGGGGCAGCCTCTGTTCCGAGATATCCAGCTGGGCCATGACCTTGATCTTGGAAATCACACCGCTCTGGGCGGTCTTGGGGTAGCAGAGCCCGTGCTGCAGCACGCCGTCTATCCGGTAAAAGACGTGGACGGTCTGCAGTTCGGGGGCGATATGAATGTCCGTGGCCTTTCTGTGGATCGCATTCATGATGGCGAGCTCCGTGAGATTGGAGATGCTCTGAGCCGTCACCGTCTCCGCGGTCTTCACGGCCTGGACCGCCGCATCGAGTCTCGCCTCGATGGGGTGCTGCATGAAATAGTACGCCCGGTCGATCATGTCGTAATAGGCGTCTGAATCAATGACAAAGACCTCGGGAGGCATCTTGGTGATCTGGGCGGCCGTGTCGATGGCAAGCACATTGCTGGGATTGATGATGCCGATCGTCAGGCGTCCCGCCTTGTAATCGATGGGCATGAAACCGATCCTTTCGGCCACGTCCTTGGGAACGAGCCTGAGCGCCTCTTCGGATATGGCATACTCATGAAGGTTCAGATAGGGGATGCCGGCCTGTTCGGAAAGGGATTTTGCCACCTCGGCCGACGACACGAAACCGATCTTGATGAACGTATCACCGAGGAGATCCCCGGTGATCTTCTGCTGGGAAATGGCAACATTGATCTCCTCCTCGGTGATGAGGCCCTTCTCTTTTAAAAGTTGTCCGATCCTCTTGGGCGCCGCCATTATTCCGCCTTCTCCACCATGGGCTTGAGCATGATCACCAGCTCGGTCCTCTGCTCCACCTTTTCCGTGGTCTTGAAAAGGGAGCCGATCATGGGAACCTTCGACAGGAATGGAACACCGCTCTCCCTGTCCGATTCCTTCCGGTTGATGAGCCCTCCGATGATGATCATCTCCCCGTCCTTCACCCGGACGGTCGTGCTCATTTCCCGGAGGTCCACGGTCGGCAAGGACAAGGAAACGTTGTTGGTTCCGACCGTTCCGAGCGCCTTCTCCTCAAGGCTGATCAGATCGGTGACGATGGGCGTGATGGTCATGGAGACGTTCCCGTCTGAGTTGATGTACGGCACAATGCCGATGATCAGGCCGGACAAGATGCTGCTGGTTTCGATGGTGAACGTCACGACCCCGGTCGAAGCAGCCGAAGTCGATGTCGTGGTCTGAACCCTCGAGATGAAATTGGTGTTTCTCCCGACACTCAGCATGGCCGTCTGTCCGTTCATCAGACTGACCCTCGGGTTGGAAAGGACATTGACGTTCCCCTGCGTCTGAAGGGCCTTCAGGAGCATGGTGGAATCCACACCGGTAATGCCGAACTGGAAGCTTGGTCCCGTTGACGACACCACACTGTTGAAACTGGACGTCCCGACGCTCACCTGGCCGACCTTTTGCCAGTCTTTGATGAATTCCCAGTCTATCCCGTACATGAGACTGTCGGAGAGCTGCACCTCAACGATCCTCGCCTCGATCATGACCTGCCGGTTGAGGCTCTCCCTGGTCTTGTCCAGAAAGTTTTTCACCTTCTCCAGCGCCCCCTTGGATGCCGTAACCATAATGGTGCCGGTGATCCGGTTGATGCTGAAAGAGGGCTTGAGCCCGGCTTCGTCAGTCTTGATCAGGTCCGAGATGGATTCCGAGACCGCCTTCCAGAGGTCCTGCGACTCCTCGCTTGTCTTCCCCTCGATCTTGACGTCTCCCTTCAGGTTCGTCGCCGTCGTGGTCGATGACGCGGCCGTCCCGGTGCTGCTGCCGCCCGAGGCGCCCGACGATGTCCCGCCGAGGATATCGCCGCCGAGAGAGACGGAATAATTGTTGATCATGGAAGGATGACCCAGCTCAAAGATCCTGGTATCCTGCGCCTTGATCACGAGGAGGTTGTTCCTCACCTCATAGAAATAATCCACCGAAGAGAACAGGATATCAAGGGCGTTCTTGATGTTCACGTGGTTCAGGGTGACGGTGACCGGAGCGTCAGGGTTGACTCCTTTTTCCATGACCAGATTCAGCTGCGCGGCATCCGAGACGATCTTGGCCACGTCCCTCAAAGCGGCGTTCCTGACCGATATGGAGATGATCCTCTTGTTCAGGGGAGAAATATCCTCGGATATGGGCCTGAATGACGGGACCTGCACTGCAGGAGGAAGCGCCTCCTCCGGAAGAACCTGGACGGAAGCCTCGGCCTTCGGAGTCTCTCCGATCTCTGTCTTCCGCATCTCTTTGGATACGCCTGAACAGGAGACCAGGAATATCAGGCAGAACATCCCTATGTTTTTCATGGTTCCTCCAGTTTCACCCATGTGGTCATCCCGTTTAAGGTGATGCCGACCTTGTCCTTCTCTATTCTGGAAATTTTTCGATTGTCCAGGATGTCCCCCTCACCGACAATGGCGTTATTGATAATCGCCCTTCTCTCATTCCTGCTGATCAGGATCAGGGAAACAACGTACCCCTTTTCAGCGCCGGGACGGTCCGTTCCCGAGACACTTCTCTGTTCGACATAAAGGGGGCCGCTCAAGCCGGCGGAAATGTCCAGTGAAGTTCTTTTCTTAATGAAACTGTCCGTAAGGACCGTGTCCGTCCTGTAACTGTAGATCTCATTTTCGGCAGGGGTCAGGCTGATCGCCATATCCTTCTTCAGCGACACGTAGAAAAAAACCGTTAGAAACAGAAACGGCAGCATGACCAGTCCCATCTGCTTCCTGCTGATCATTCGCCTCCTCCCGGAACAGGCATGACGATCTTCCCCTGTATTTTGCACAACGCCCTCTCGGGCTGGTCCTTCTGAAAAGAAAACGACGTGAACCGGAAAAAGGGAAATGCCATCTGATCAAGATCATACAATCTCCGCCATGCCTGGGAATAGGTGTCAAAGTTGAATGAAAGCCCTATGTCGAGAGCGAATTCGGAAGGCCCCCTGTCAATCGTGGTGACCGTCAGGATGTCCCCTTTCATTCCCGCCCGGACGTCGTCTATGGCCTTGAGGATGAATTCATCTCCGGGCGTCTTCCAGAACCTCGCAGGCCTCAACCCCCGAATCTCCTTCACCCTGAGCGCCGCTTCATCCGTGTCCTTCTTCATCTGCAACTTCTTGGCATGGAGAACACCGCTCTTTTCGATGATCGTTCCCAGGGACCTGTTGTATTTCATCACGGTCACGTTGAAGCCGAGAAGGATCGAACATAGGATCCCCATGATCAAATAAAAGGGCAGTTGACGCGCAAGATATTTTCCGTACATTCAATGCTCCCCGGTTTCCTGATACCCTGCCTCAAGGGTGAAGCTTTTGTCCTGGAGGGATATCTTGCCGTCCGCGCTCTGGATCCCCCCGATCCTTTTCAGCTCCGCGATCACACGTTCAAGGGATTTCTGAGCGCCGTACAGATCCTCGGATTCAATATGCCCGTTGATGCTGAGCCTTAAATCAGAGTTCGCCTCATCTGTCCGCACATCGAGGTTTCGTATGTTCATTCCCCTTTTCTCCAGGCCGGAGAGCTTGTACATGAGCGTGGACGCAGAGGGCAAAGAGTTCATCCGGTTCACAAAGTCAATCAAGGGCCTCTCTTTGCTGAGCTGCTGCAGCGTCACCCGGTACGCTTCCAATACCGGCTGAAGATCCTGCTCCTGAAGACGGAGCGAGACCAGATGTCTGTTCAGGGAGGCGTACCTGAAACCATTAAAGACGAGAAGCCCGGCCAGGATCACCGAGAGGATGAGGAAGGAGGCCGTCGCACGGCGCACCAGGTTTGAAAGGCCATAGAATCTCCTGTATTCATCGGTCATCATGCGCTCGGCCCTGCCGCTCCCAAGGGCCGAGATCGGGATGAGATAATCAACGAATCTTTGTTCATCGACAAAGATCTCTTTGGGTCTGTCCATGAACGCCATGGGGATGAGGGTTTTTAAGGACGTGGAGGCCGTCTTACCCGTCCCGCCGATAAACATCACCTCCTTGGGCTCTATCCTGAGGGTCTGACGGCAGTAATTGACCGTCATGTTGATATTCTGGATGTCGAAATCAATCAAACCCTCGCCTACCGAAGGGGTGGAACGGGTAAAGAGCACCGTACCCCGATGAATCAGGACAAGGTTCTTTTTTCCTCCTGTCTCATAAAGACACAAGTAGGGCTTCTCTCCCGCAGGCAGAATTTTCAGCACCGAGAGCATATTCGGGTAGAGCTCAGATATCCTTTTTCCCCTGGAAAGGAACTTCTCCACGAGTTCGTCTATCTCGTTCTGTGAGACGTAAAAGACGAAGTATTCATCGAATTTTTTCCCGCCTTTAATTTTCTGTCCGGTCTTGAAAAAAACAAGGGTAACGGTCCCTTCGACGAGGTTCTTTTTTCTGATCTCTGAGAGAATGAGGGGCTTGACCAGGTTTTTCCTGACGGGTGGAATCGTGATCGTATCCTGGAAAAAGTTCCTAAAGTCTACACTGACCGTGAAGTCCCGAATCTTCTGCTCCGCCAGAAAGCCGTCAAACCGTTCAACCGGAAGAACCATCGCATCATGAACAGAGATTTTACTCCCCTTCAGTGCCGCGTAAACGACCTTGACCTTATCGCCTTCAAAACTGATGGAGACTGCCTGTCCCACAGGTGACCTCAGAGAGGATGTTCTGTCCGAGCACCGGCCATAATTTTTTTTTAAAACAGCCACTTAGATCAGTATAATTCAATAGTTAGTATAACAAAGTATTCATGGTGGGGCAATACTTTATTTTGACATCTATTTTTTGACATATCCCGTTACTTGTGAATCAAAGGATTCAAGACAATAAAAAAGGACAAGCACCTTATAACAAGATGCTTGTCCTCCAAAAACAATTCCCCGGCAACGCCCTACTCTCCCACAAATTTGCAGTACCATCGGCGCAGGAGGGCTTAACTTCCGAGTTCGAGATGGGATCGGGTGGGTCCCCTCCGCCATAGCCACCGAGAAATTTTATGGCTCTTGAAGGCGTCAGACACGATTCGATTGTCTCTGACACCTTTGAAAACTAACAGGCAGATTCAGCTAAAAGCAAAATAAGTGGTCAAGTCTCACGACCGATTAGTACTGGTTAGCTCAATCCCTCACGGGACTTACACACCCAGCCTATCAACCTCGTAGTCTACGAGGGGTCTTCAGGGGCCCTAAGGCCCGGGAGATCTAATCTTGGAGTGGGCTTCCCGCTTAGATGCTTTCAGCGGTTATCCCTTCCGAACGTAGCTACCCAGCTATGCCACTGGCGTGACAACTGGAACACCAGAGGTCCGTCCACTCCGGTCCTCTCGTACTAGGAGCAGCTCTCCTCAAATCTCCTGCGCCCACGGCCGATAGGGACCAAACTGTCTCACGACGTTTTAAACCCAACTCACGTACCGCTTTAATCGGCGAACAGCCGAACCCTTGGAACCTGCTTCAGCTCCAGGATGCGATGAGTCGACATCGAGGTGCCAAACCTCCTCGTCGATGTGAACTCTTGGAGGAGATAAGCCTGTTATCCCCGGCGTACCTTTTATCCGTTGAGCGACGGCCCTTCCATACAGAACCGCCGGATCACTAAGACCTGGTTTCCCACCTGCTCGACTTGTCAGTCTCGCAGTCAAGCTCCCTTATGCCTTTGCACTCTACGGCTGATTTCCGACCAGCCTGAGGGAACCTTCGCGCGCCTCCGATACTCTTTTGGAGGCGACCGCCCCAGTCAAACTACCCACCAGACATTGTCCCTGACCCGGATGACGGGCCTAGGTTAGGATCCTAGAACAGCAAGGGTGGTATTTCAAGGTTGGCTCCACCGAAACTAGCGTCCCGGCTTCAAAGCCTCCCACCTATCCTACACATGCTATCCCAAAATTCAGTGCCAAGTTGTAGTAAAGGTGCACAGGGTCTTTCCGTCTTGCCGTGGGTAGCCGGCATTTTCACCGGCACTTCAATTTCACCGAGTCCCTGGTTGAGACAGCGCGGGAATCGTTACGCCATTCGTGCAGGTCGGAACTTACCCGACAAGGAATTTCGCTACCTTAGGACCGTTATAGTTACGGCCGCCGTTTACCGGGGCTTCGGTTCGGGGCTTCGCCCGATTGCTCGAGTTGACTCCTCTCCTTAACCTTCCGGCACCGGGCAGGCGTCAGTCCCTATACATCGTCTTGCGACTTAGCAGAGACCTGTGTTTTTATTAAACAGTCGCTCCCGCCATTTTTTTGCAACTCTCCTCAGCTCGGCGTGCGAAACGCTTCACTTACTGAGAGCACTCCTTCTCCCGAAGTTACGGAGTTAGATTGCAGAGTTCCTTAACCAGGGTTCTATCGAGCGCCTTAGGATATTCTCCTCACCTACCTGTGTCGGATTTCGGTACGGTCACCAGATGAACTCGTTACGAGGTTTTTCTCGGCAGCATGGGGTCAACCACTTCCGTCCGTTCTTGCGAGCGGACTCGTCATCACCTCTCGGAGTTTGAATTGGGATCCCGGATTTTCCAAAGATCCCCTCCTACGGGCTTAAACCCTGCAATCCAATCCAGGGCTGGTCTACCCTTCTGCGTCACCCCTTCACTCAAGCGCTCACCTAGTGGTACAGGAATATTAACCTGTCACCCATCACCTACGCCTTTCGGCCTCGGCTTAGGGACCGACTAACCCTACCCTGATTACCATTGAATAGGAAACCTTAGGTTTTCGGCGTCCCGGTTTTTCACCGGAATTATCGTTACTCATGCCTGCATAATCTCTTCTGTACAGTCCACCGGTCCTCACGATCCGACTTCACTCCGTACAGAAAGCTCCCCTACCGATCACGGCCTTCCGAAGAATTCCGTCATCCCGCAGCTTCGGTTATGAGCTTGAGCCCCGTTACATTTTCGGCGCGGGCTCACTCGACCAGTGAGCTATTACGCACTCTTTAAAGGAATGGCTGCTTCTAAGCCAACCTCCTGGCTGTTTGTGCATTCCCACATCCTTTCACACTTAGCTCATGATTAGGGACCTTAGCTGACGATCTGGGCTGTTTCCCTCTCGACTACGAATCTTATCACCCGCAGTCTGACTCCCATGATAGCTGTTGACGGCATTCGGAGTTTGGTTGGGTTTGGTAACCTGGTGGGGCCCCTAGCCCATCCAGTGCTCTACCTCCGTCACAGAGTTCATGAGGCTATACCTAAATATATTTCGGGGAGAACCAGCTATTACCGAGTTTGATTAGCCTTTCACCCCTATCCACAGCTCATCCAAGGAGTTTTCAACCTCCACTGGTTCGGCCTTCCACGATGTGTTACCATCGCTTCAGCCTGGCCATGGATAGATCACTCGGCTTCGGGTCTACTCCATGCAACTTGACGCCCTATTCAGACTCGCTTTCGCTGCGGCTCCGCTTGCGCTTAACCTTGCTGCATAGAAGTAACTCGCAGGCTCATTATGCAAAAGGCACGCCGTCGCACTGGACGAACCATAGTGCTTCGACACCTTGCAGACATACGGTTTCAGGTACTATTTCACTCCCCTTCCGGGGTACTTTTCACCTTTCCCTCACGGTACT